>Ga0075418_10000262_pt1 | contig 52682 bp, 59 predicted proteins | sample SoiMetdeltSBSDD2_FD_81776 | JGI IMG/M metagenome (GOLD analysis project Ga0075418, IMG submission 81776) | Bulk soil microbial communities from a Populus tree surrounding site in Tennessee, USA - Soil MetaG P. deltoides SBSDD2 | ecosystem: Environmental > Terrestrial > Soil > Tree plantation...
ACGCGTGACCACGATGATCCCCAGCCTCCGCTTCGACGGACGGATCCTGCTGCTCGGCTGCGGCTCGGTGTCACAGTGCCTGCAGCCGTTGCTGTTACGGCACTTGGCCATGGATTTCAGCAAGCTCACCGTGCTGGATTTCGAGGACCTGGCGGGGTCCATCCCGCAGACTCTGGCCGCGGGCGCCACCTATGTGCGCGAACGGATCGCGCAGGAGAACCTGAGCGACGAGCTTGGCAAGCACCTTGGCGACGGCGACCTGCTGATCAACCTGAGCTGGAACATTGACACCGGTGACATCGTCGAGTGGTGTCAGAACCACGGGGTTCTCTATGTGGACACCAGCGTCGAGCTGTGGGATCCGTATGAGAACCAGCTGACCACTACGCCGCAGGACAGGACGCTCTACGCACGCCACATGAGGCTGCGCGAGCGGGCCAAGACGTGGAAGCCCAACGGCCCCACCGCCGTCGTCGAGCACGGCGCCAACCCGGGCCTGGTCTCGCACTGGACCAAGGTGGCCCTGGAGGACATCGCCGCCGCGATGCTACGACAGTCCGAATTGGACGCCTATGCGCGCCGGGCTTTGCGGGACGCCTTGGAGAGCAAGGACTATGCCAAGCTGGGGCAGGCGACCGGTACGAAGGTCATCCACATCTCGGAGCGCGACACCCAGGTCGGCAACGAGCCCAAGCGGGTCGGTGAGTTCGTCAACACCTGGTCGGTCGAGGGCTTCTACGAGGAGGGCATCGCGCCGGCCGAGATGGGCTGGGGGACGCACGAGCCTTCTTTGCCCGCGCTGGCGTACCAACACGAAAGCGGACCGCGCAACCAGATCTGCTTGGCGCAGACCGGAATCACCACCTATGTTCGCTCGTGGGTGCCCGAGGGCGGTCCCATCATCGGCATGGTGGTGCGCCACGGCGAGGCGTTCACCATCAGCGACCACCTGACGGTTTGGGAGAACGGCGAAGCGGTCTACCGCCCGACCGTCCACTACGCATACCTGCCCACCGACGCGGCCATGGACTCGCTGCACGAGTGCCGGATGAACGGGTACAAGCTGCAGGACGACTGGCGCATCATGAACGACGAGATCACCGAGGGCATGGACGAGCTCGGCGTGCTGCTGCTCGGCCACGGGCTCAACGGCTGGTGGGTCGGATCGCAACTGGACATCAACGAAACTCGATCTCTGGTGAGGGGCCAGAACGCGACCACGCTTCAGGTCGCCGCCTCGGTGCTGGGCGCGGTCTACTGGATCGTCCGCAACCCCAACCGCGGTCTGTGCGTGCCCGACGACCTCGACCACGCGGAGGTGCTCGACGTCGCCAACCCATACCTGGGCAAGGTGCCATCCGTACAAACGGATTGGACCCCGCGCAGCGCCGCCTACGAGCCGTTCGCCAACTTCCGTCCCAAGACGGGCAACGACGACGAGCCCTGGGCATTCGAGAACTTCTTGGTGCGGTAGCTCAACATCAACACCATATCCGGGATATGGCTGCCTCAAAGCGAAACGACGCAGCCATATCCCGGATGTTGCGGCGGTCTCCACGAGGTAACTCACTCGCGCACGCTACTGAATGGCCGCTACAGTGGCGCGCCGTGACCACCTCCACCTATCGCCAGCTGCTGCGCGACTCCCGCTATCGGGCGTTCTGGTTGGGGCAGATCACCAGTGTGGTGGGCAACGGTATCCGGCTGGTGGCGCTGCCCGCCCTCATCCTGATAGCGCACGGCGGCGAGGCGTATGCGTACACCCTCGCGGTGGATTCGCTCTTTTCCGTCACGCTCATGCTCTTCGGCGGCGCGATCGCCGACCGCTACTCGCGCACGGCGGTGATGGCGGTCTCCGACGTTATCAGAGCCATTGCGGTGCTTGGATATTTATCATTTGGTACCCGTCCGGAGCTCGCGCCGTTGCTGATTTTCGCGGCGTTGGCCGGCACTGGAGGCGCGCTATTCAACCCGGCGCACCGCGCCGCGCTCCCCCAGATCGTCCCGCTGGAGCTGCGCCAGAAGGCGAACTCGCTCGACGGCGCGACCAACAGCCTGGGCATGGCGATCGGTGCCGGGCTCGGCGGCCTGCTCGTGGCCACGATCGGGCCGCGCTACGCCCTGATGGTGGACGCGGCCACCTTCGGCATCAGTCTGCTGACGCTGCTGTGGATCCGGCTGCCCCGCGTCGCCCCGACGCTGACCGAGCGGACCTCCATTTTCAAGGATGTCCGGGAGGGGATCGCGGAGGTGCGCAAGCGCGCCTGGGTATGGACCATCATCCTGCAAGGCACGGTCCAGGTGTTCCTGGTGTTCGCGCCCTATGTTGCCTTGGTACCCGTGGCCAGCGCCGAGCGCTATGGAGTCTCCGCCTACGGCTGGATCAGCGCCGCCGGATCGATCGGAACGATCGTGGGTTCCACCCTGGCCGGGCGGATCATTACGAAACGCCCCGGCCTGTGGGCGATGAACGCGCTTGCCCCGTCGGCGCTTCTCCCGCTCTGCCTGGCGATAGACATGCCGCTATGGGTGTTCTGCGCGGGCGCGTTCGCCGCCTGGCTGGGCCTGAGCGTCTTCGTCGTCTTCTGGTTCACGGCGCTGCAAAGGGAGTTCCCGCTGGAGGTCCAGGGCCGGGTCTTCGCGCTCGAGCAGGTGGCCACCTTCGGACTCAATCCCATCGCCTTCGCGGTCGCCCCGCTCATCGCCTTCGCCATCGGCCTGAACGCCTTCGCCATCATGGCGACGATCGTGCTCTTGATCAGCAATTATGTGGTGCTGTTCGTGCGCGGGGCGGTGCAGCTGTCAAGCCGCCACTAACCTTGGCCCTATGATCGTCGAGGCTCGCATGTCCAATCAGTTCCTTTGGGGTACCAAGAAAGCAAATGTGCTCAAGGAAATGCTGGCGATGCAGGCCCAGGAGTTCCCTTACGCCAAATGGTCCCTGGCCCAACGCACCCCGGGCCTGACCGAGGCCATGGTGGACAAGGCTTTCGCCGAGGGGGCCATCCTGCGCACCCACCTGATGCGCCCGACATGGCACTTCGTGAGCCGCGAGGACATCGCCTGGCTGGTCGAGCTGACCGCGCCCCGGGTCAAGGCGGTCAACGCGCCGTACCACCGGGCCAACGAGGTCACCGGCGAGATGTGCACGCGGGCCAGCGCGCTGTTCGAGAAGGCGCTGGGCGACGGGGAACACTTGGAGCGCAAGCAGATGCGGGCCGTACTGGAGGCGGCCGGCCTGGAGCTGACCAACCTACAGCTGGGGTTCCTCCTCAGCAACGCCGAGCTGGACCGCGTGATCTGCAGCGGCGCGCCGCGCGGCAAGCAGCAAACCTATGCGCTGCTTGACCTCCGGGCCCCTGGCGCGAAGCGGCTCGAGCGCGACGAGGCGATCGCCGAGCTGGCCAAGCGCTACTTCACCACGCGCGGGCCGGCCACGCTAAAGGACTTCGCCTGGTGGTCCGGGCTGACCATGGCCGACGGCAAGCGGGGCGCCGCCGACGCCGGCATCTCCAGCGAGGTCATCGATGGCCGGACCTACTACCACGCCGGGATGCCCAAGGCGAAGGAAAAATCGCCGAGGATCGACCTCATGCAGATCTATGACGAGATCGGCATGGCGTACACGGAAAGCCGCCACCACCTGTCCATCCCGGACCTGCCCCGGCCCGACCCGGCGCCCTACTATCACTCGATCCTGCTCGACGGCCGGCTCATCGGGCACTGGCGGCGAAACGTCAAGGGGAAGGCGATTTCCTTTGACACGCATCTGTTTCGCCGCCTCGACGGCGCGGAGAACGAGGCCCTCGAGGCGGCGATGCGGCGCTTTCGCGGCTACTCGTCAGTGGCCCAGAGCTGAGTTGATGGCGTCGACGACCGGCTCGGAGGTGGGCTCGGTACGCGGCCGGAACCGCGCCAGCACCTTGCCCTCGGCGGAGATGAGGAACTTCTCGAAGTTCCACTGGATGTCGCCGGCCTCCCCGTCCTCGTCGGGGGTCTGGGTCAGCTCCACGTAGAGCGGGTGCCGCCCGTCGCCGTTCACCTCGATCTTCTCGGTGAGCGGGAAGGTGACGCCGTAGTTGGTGTCGCAGAACTCGGCGATCTCCTCGTGGGTGCCCGGCTCCTGCCCGCCGAACTGGTTGCAGGGCACGCCCAGCACGGTGAACCCGCGCCCGCCGAAGCGCTCCTGAAGCTCCTGCAGCCCGGTGTACTGCGGGGTCAGGCCACACTGCGAGGCGACGTTGACGATGAGCGTGACGTTGCCCGACAGGTCAACCCGCTCGCCGTTCAACGTCTTGATGTCATGCTCGTAGACTGGCATGTCCGCCAATCTAGCCTGAGGAGGGCCATGCCCGAGGGGCACACCATACACCGGCTCGCCACAAGGCATCTGGAGCTGTTCGGGGGGACGAAGGTCACCGTCGACAGCCCGCAGGGGCGCTTCACCTCCGACGCGGGTTTGCTGACCGGGCGGGCCCTCGAGAGCACCGAGGCGTGCGGCAAACACCTGCTTCACCACTATGCGGGCGGGTTGAGCCTGCACATCCACCTCGGGCTCTACGGTAAGTTCGCCGACGGCCGGATGCCGCTGCCGCCGCCGGTCGGCCAGATCCGGCTTCGCTTGCGTAACCGGCGATCCTGGCTCGAGCTGCGCGGCCCCAGCGCGTGCGAGCTGGTGGACGAGGGCCAGACCGACGCGCTCAAGGCCCGGCTCGGTGCCGATCCGCTGCGCGCCGATGCCCTCCCGGACGAAGCGTTCGCCCGGATCGGCAAAAGCGACAAACCGCTGGCCGCGCTTTTGCTCGACCAGTCGATCATCGCCGGCGCCGGGCTGATCTTCGTGATCGAGACGCTGTACCGGGCCGGGCTGCGCCCGACGGTGCCGGGTCGTTCGGTGAGCAAGGAAGCGTGGCTGGGGATCTGGGCCGATCTGTGTGACCTGATGGCGCTGGCGGTCAAGACCGGGCGCATCGACACGGTGCGGGACAAGCACCTGCCCGAGGCGATGGGGCGCCCGCCCCGGGTGGACCAGCACGGCGGCGAGGTGTATGTGTACCGCCGCGCCGGGATGGCCTGTCACGCCTGCGGCGGATTGATCAGCCGGGGTGAGCTGGCCGGGCGCAACACCTACTGGTGCCCGTCATGCCAGCCGCCCGGTTAGCGGCAAACCGAACTAGATTGGGAGCGTGAACCGCATACCGAACCTGTACCCGGCCGACCGCCTAGCCCGAGCCCGGGAGCTGGCGGGGGAGGCCGGATTCGACGCCATGCTGATCTCACCCGGGGCCGACCTGCGCTATCTGACCGGCTATGCGGCCAAGGCCCTGGAACGCTTGACGTGTCTGGTGATACCGCTCGAGGGTGAGCCGTTCATCGTGGTGCCTAAGCTCGAACGGGCGGCGGCACAGGTACCCCTTAATGGAAAAATCGAAATCCTGGATTGGAACGAGACCGAGGACCCCTATGCCCTGGTGGCGTCCAGGCTCGACCGCGACGTGGCCAGGGTGGCCCTGGACAACCGCATGTGGGCGGAGAAGGTCCTCGCCTTCCGGCAGGTGTTGCCCAACGCGCGGCAGGAGTTGGCCTCGAATGTGCTGCGCGAGATGCGCATGCGCAAGAGCCCTGAGGAGGTCGAGGCGCTGCGGCTGGCGGGCGCGGCCATCGACAAGGTACACGCTCAAATGGCCGGCTGGCTGCGGGCCGGGCGCACCGAGCGCGAGGTCGCGCGGGACATCAAGGACGCCATAGTCGCCGCGGGCCATGTCACCGCCGATTTCGCCATCGTGGCCTCCGGCCCCAACGCGGCCAGTCCCCACCACGACGTCTCCGACCGGGTCATCGAGGCGGGCGAGCCGGTCGTGGTCGACATCGGTGGCACCATCGAGGACGGCTACTGCTCGGATTCCACCCGCACCTACAGCATCGGCGAGCCGACACCGGAGTTCCGCGACTATTACGAGGTGCTGCTGCGGGCGCAGATCACGCAGACCAAGGCGGTGCGCCCCGGCCTGACCGCCGAACGCCTCGACGCCATCGGGCGCGAGATCATCGCCTCGGCGGGGTACGGCGACTACTTCATCCACCGGACCGGGCACGGCATCGGGCTCGAGGGGCATGAGGAGCCGTACATCGTGGAGGGTTCCGCGCTCCGGCTCGAGCCCGGCATGACCTTCTCGGTGGAGCCCGGCATCTACGTGGCGGGCAGGCACGGGGCACGCATCGAGGACATCGTGGTGTGCACAGAGTCGGGCGGGGAGCGATTGAACCTCACTCCCCGCGAACTGACAATCCTTTAGGTTTCTTTAGGCGCAGCCGTGCTTTTGGGCGCTGGCGGGCCTGATCACGAAGTGTTCAGGCCCGCCGGCTGCCTTGGAAACTCGTCTTTAGGTTTCTTTAGGCGCAGCCGTGCTTTTGGGCGCTGGCGGGCCTGATCACGAAGTGTTCAGGCCCGCCGGCTGCCTTGGAAACTCGTCTTTAGGTTTCTTCAGGCGCAGCCGTGCTTTTGGGCGCTGGCGGGCCTGATCACGAAGTGTTCAGGCCCGCCGGCTGCCTTGGAAACTCAGTTGGCGAGCCCGGCCGAGACCATCGCGGCCCGCAGCACGCTGATGTCGCGGGTGCGCCCCTCGAACGGCGACACCATCGGCATCTGCGGCAGGGATCGCTGGCCGCCGGGGACGAGCCCGACCGCCGCGACGGCGTCGGGCAGCCCCGCGCCCACGCGCATCGGGTCGATCGTGGGCAGCGGCCGGCAGCCCGCGCGCAGCAGCTGGAACAGCCGCTGCACCCGGACGGGTCCGCGGACCCGGAACCCGTTGCGGAACTCGGGGTGATGCGCCATCACCAGCGCGGCGAGGGCGGCCACGTGCGCGGCGGCCACGGGCGTGCCGTCAAGCACGATCCCGTCGATCCCGTCGATCGCCACGCCGACGCCCGGCGCGCACATGTCCAGCTCGGGACCGGAGGCCGACAGCCGTGCGGCGAAAAAGCCTTCCTGCGTCGGCGTTCCGGTCAACTGGGTGGTGTGGTAGCTGTCCGGCGGGAAGGTCCCCACCTTGCCGATGGCGCCGACCGCCAGCACGCCCGGCAGGCATGCGGGGAAGGACACCGGGCCGGAGGAGTTGCCGGCGGCCGCGATGCAGCCGATCCCGGCGTAGGCGGCCTCCTCCAGCTTGCGAGCCACCAGCCATGAGGTGTAAGGACTTCCGGGCCCGAGCACGACCAGGTCGACCTGTTCGGACACGCACCGGTCGATCGCATCGACCAGATCCCCGAACCGGCCGCCCGGCGTGACGCGGCAGATGTGCAGCTTCGCCTCGGGCGCCAGCTCCGTGATCACCCCAGCGACAGCGGTACCAAAGCCGATGGTGTCGGTCTTGGTGTCTTCCGGCCCGCCGCCGGAGTCGATGACGGCCACCTTGATGCCGTGCCCGCGGAAGGTGGGTGGCAGGCGGTCGAAGCCCATGGCGCGCGGCGCCCAGTACTCCACCGTCTGCGGGTCCACTTTCGCGCACACGATGCGGTGCGGTTCCTTCGCCGACAGCAGCGGCCGGCTGCGCCACGAGCTCCAATGTGGACCCCGCGGCTGGGCGTAGATTCCTACCACCCCGGCGATGTCCTCCGCGGAGAGGGTGAGCGTTGCCCGGCCGTCCTTGCCGGTCAACGCCTGCGCGATCGACTGCTCGCCGAACACGTGCACCGCCGCGCCCTCAAGCGCTTCCCCGTCGGGCCCTTCGACCCGGACGGTGAAGGTGACGCCCTCGGCCAGCGGGGCCACGCCCGGATCGATGACCGGTAGGGTGGCGATGCCATAGCGCAGCGGGTGGTCGGCCTCGACCATCAGGTCCGGCGCGTCGGCCAGCTGCGCGGCGCGGGTCGGCTCCATCTCCACCACCAGGATCGGCGGGGACTTGCCTTCCGGCGGGCCGATCTCCCGCACGACGCGGATATCCTTGTCCTCCTTGACTTTCTTGGCTATGTGCGCGTCGGCCGGCTGGACCAGGTACCGTTCCGCGCGTGTCTTGTGCTTGTCCATCTTGTCCGCCACCTCCTCACAGCGGTTCGAGGGTGGGGAACGCCCACCGGGCCTGCTGCAGGTTGGCGATCACGGCGTTCATCTCGTCCAGGCAAGCACGGTACTGCCTGGCCTGGTAGAGCTGCACCGCGGTGATCATCGCTGGGACCACATCGGACAGTCCGGGCGCCTTGGGCAGCGCGTCTTCGAGCCAGCGGTAGGCCCGCTGCAACTCGGCGGCGCAGCGCTGCCGGATCGCCTCCTCGAGCGCCGGCGGCATGGCTTGCGGGGCAAGCCGTGCGGGCGCGGCGGTCATGGGATACGACACCGTACTCACCAGGCCATCGGCTGCCGCTGGAAGTTGCGCGGTCCGAAAGGGGTCTGGTACGTCTGCTGCTGCTGGATGGATTGCATGACGATCTGCTGGGCAAGTTGGATCGACTGGTGCGCGTATCCCAGAAGCTGCCATACGAGGGTGTAGACGTCGCCGCCCTGCTGGCTCCACGGCTGCTGACCCCACGGTTGCTGGCCCCACGGTTGCTGGCTCCACTGCTGCTGGCCGAAGCCGGTCTGCAAGCCGCTGCCAAGGCCGCCGCCGAAGCCGGTTTGCAGGCCGCCGCCGAAGCCCTGGTAGCTGGTGCCGAAGGGGTTGAACGGGTCGTAGCCGGGTGTCTGGCCGAACAGGTGAGGCGTCTGCTGTTGCTGCTGGGTGTAGGTCGGAGCGGTCATTGCTTCGCCTCCAATATCGCTAGACATTCGTCCAATAAAATTGGACACTACGCCGGATGAATCCGATCAACAAGACGCTGAGTTATATTTCAGCCGCGATGAACGAGTTACAGGGGCTCATCCAGCGCCGCATGACCCAGCAGAACTGGTCATATGGCGAGGTGGCGCGCCGTGGCGGCCTGCCCCGCTCGACCGTGCACTACCTGGCGACCTCGGAGAAACTGGTCAATCCGCCCATGCCCAAGACCCTGGAGAAATTGGCCAAGGGTCTGGATGTGCCGCTGGAGACCGTGCGCGCCGCCGCCGCGGCCGCCGCCGGGCTGACCGTCTGGCAGGAGAAGACGCCCGATCCGGAGATCGAGGTGATGGTCGCGGGGTTGGCGAAGCTGACCGCCGAGGAGCGCCGTCATGTGCAAGCGCTCATCAGCTCACTCTTGAACGGCCGGTGAGACGGGCATAGGGTGGGAGGTGGACTCAGGCCCCCGATTCCTATCCCCTGCAAGCAGACGGCCCGCAAGGGAGATATTGCCATGCGAATTCTTCGCCTGGCGGATATATCTGTCGTTGTCCATATAAGAGATCGCGATAAGGTTACCGTCCTCGTCCCCGCCGACCTCGGCCCGGATCAAGCTCTATCAATGGCCAGAGTGGTGCTCACCCCCGAGGAGCATCACGCGCTCGAGGAAGCTTTCGAACAGGCTTACCAGGAGGTTTAACGAGTCGCCCCGGAGAAGGGCTCCGGAGGCTTGCGCTTCCCCCTGGGATCCTTCTCCTCCGCCGGGTTCGCCGCCGCCTGTCGCTTTCCTTTGACCTCCCGCTCGACGTCGTTCTGATCCCGCTCGATGTCCTTGCGATCGGATTCGTCGTCCATGATCGGGACATACCCACCGCCAACTGGCATGAACCACTGGCGTGCGGGGTACTTCACGCAGCGTGAGGTCGTACTGGCTGGAGACGAGCGAAGGCAAGACTTACCCACCCTTGGCCGGGACGGCCACCGCCGGAGTGGTGGTCATCGGCGGTGGCGTCGCCGGTGTGTGCTGCGCCTGGGAGCTGACCCGCGCCGGCCACGACGTGATCCTGCTGGAGGCGGGCCGCCTGCTGTCCGGCGTCACCGGACACACCACCGCCAAGCTGACCGCCCAGCACACGCTGCTCTACCACCGCTTGAGCGCCGAGACGGCCCGGCTGTACGCGCAGGCACAGACGGATGCGCTCGAACACGTTGCCGCTCAAGGGATTGACTGCGATCTGGAGCGGCTGCCCGCGTACGCTTATTCGTCCGATGTGGACGAGATCCGCCGGGAGGTCGAGGCGGAGAAGGCCGCCGGCCTGGACGCGAGCTTCGTCGCCGACGTGCCCCTGCCGGAATCCTCCGGCAAGGCGGCCGTAAGGATGGATGGGCAGGCCCAGTTCCATCCGCTGCGCTACCTGCGAGCGCTCGCCGCCGACCTGCCACGCGTGCACGAGAACAGCCGCGTGGTCGACATCGACGGGGGTACCGTGACGACCGCCGGCGGCGCCACGGTCAACGCCGACATCGTCGTGGTGGCCACCCAATTCCCGATCCTGGACAAGGTGGCGCTGGTGCCGCGGCTGTCGGTGCGCCGCGAGTCGGTCATCGCCGCGCCGATCGCCGCGAGCCTTGACCCGCAAGGGATGTTCATCACCCGCGACGAGGGGCTGCGCTCGGTACGGACCGCGCCGCTGGCGGGCGGCCGGCTGCTCATCGTCACCGGCGAGACCTACACCCCGGGCGAATCCGGTGTGCGGCAACGCATCGCTACCCTGGCCAACTGGGCGAGCGAACGCTTCGGGGTCACCGAGTTTCCCTACGTCTGGAGCGCGCACGACTTCGCCACGGCCGACGGTGTCCCGTTCATCGGCCACTTCCCGGGCATGGGCCTCCCAGGCATTGGCGACAACGTCTTCGTGGCCACGGGATTCGGCGGCTGGGGCATGACCAACGGTGTGGCGGCGGGCCGCCTGATCGCCTCGCTGGTGGACAACAAGCCGCTGCCCTGGGCGAAGATCTTCGACCCCAAGCGGGTACACCTCAAGGAGACCATTGTCGGCGTGATGCGCAACGCCGCCGACGCCGTGAGCCACATGTTCGGCGACCGGACCAAGACGCCCCGGCTGGAGCTGCTGACCGACATCCCGCCCGGAGAGGGCGGGGTCCTGATGGTGGACGAGCGCCGCCTGGCTGTCTATCACGACCCGCGCGGCGGCTTCCGGGCCGTCGCGGCCACCTGCACCCACCTGGGCTGCGTGGTGGGCTTCAACGACGCCGAGGCCACGTGGGATTGCCCGTGCCATGGCTCACGTTTCGGGCTCGACGGCTCGATCATCTCCGGACCCGCGCTCAAACCCCTTGAGCCGGAACAACTACCGGAGTGACCTCAGACACCTATCCCGCGGGCGGTGCCAGTAACGGCCCCACCCCGGTCACCTCAAGCACTTTGGCCACCCACTGCTGCGCCCCGTGCACGTAAAGGCTGGCGCCCTGGCCAGATGCCTTACGATGCGCTTGCACCAGCGCCCGGATCCCGGTCGAGTCCAGAAACGTGACCGCCGAGAGATCCACCCAAACCGAGAAGCCCTTTGAGAGGGCCTCGGTCAGCGCGTCGCCGACCTTGTCGGCCGTCGCGAGATCGATGTCGCCGGTCACCTTCACCGCGACCCGATCGCCTTCCACAACCTGCTCCACGCCGAACATAGCCCTCAACCTACGCCATGCCCTTAGTGGACGCCCGGCGACACGGTAATCGCCGGGCGTCCACCCCTACCCCCTGATTGAAGCTCACGACCGACTGTTACGTGAAGACGCTGACCCCACCAGGACCGACGAGCAGCCCTATGATGATGAGAACGATGCCCCAGAGGAGCTGGCTACGGAAAATGGCGACGATGCCGGATACGACCAGCACCACGGCCAGGATCCAAAGTAGAGGTTCCATGCCGGTTCGTGTACCCGCAAAGTTTTGGTTCAAACGGGCGACGTTAGGGGTAAAACCGTGCTATGGCCCAATTGGGCGCGCAGCCGTTCCTGCCCGTGCAGACCGATTCGCTCACTGCCTTGCGAGCCGCGGCGAAGTCGTGCCGCGGCTGCGAGCTGTACCGCGAGGCCTCCCAGACCGTCTTCGGCGAGGGGCCAAGCCCCGCGCACATCATGATGGTGGGCGAGCAGCCCGGTGACGCTGAGGACCGCGAGGGCCATCCCTTCGTCGGCCCGGCCGGCCGGTTGCTGGACAAGGCGATCACCGAGGCCGGCCTGGAGCGCGACGAGATCTACCTCACCAACACCGTGAAGCACTTCAAGCACACGGGTAGCAGAGAGAGCAAAAGACGCATCCATGCCAAGCCCAACCAGACCGAGATCTCGGCGTGCCTGCCGTGGCTGGAGGCCGAACTCAAGGCCGTGCGGCCCCAGCTGATCATCGTCCTGGGCAGCACGGCGGCGCAGGCATTGCTGGGCAAGGCCTTCCGGGTCACCCAGCAGCGCGGCACGCTGATGCCGTGGCGCGGCATCATGGCGCTGGCGACGGTGCACCCGTCGAGCGTCCTGCGCTCCCCCGGACGGGAGCAGGCCTACGCCGGCTTCGTCGAGGACCTGAAAGCGGCCGCCGGCGTGAGGCATGCCTGATCAACCCCGATCAACGTCGATCAACGTCGCGCGAAGACCCGTGTCGCTCACAGCACGAACACCGAGTAGGCCTGTCTTATTACCGCGGCACTGCGCCACGTTGCGTCACCGACCTAGCGTGTCGCTCACAGCACGAACACCGAGTAGGCCTGTCTTATTACCGGGTGGGCCACGTTGCGCACGCGCACCCCACCCGGCGTCAGGCCCCGCGGCGAACCGTGGTGGGCGTGGCCGTGGATGGCCAGGCTCGCCCCGGCCGCGTCGATCGCCTCGGCCAGTAGGTAGGAGCCCAGGAACGGGTAGATCTCCAAGGGCTCGCCGACCAGGGTCTCCGGCACCGGGGAGTAGCGGGTCAGGGCCACTTTGCACTGGGTACCCAAATCTTTCAATGCCCTTGAGAGCAACTCCGCGCTCGCCTCCGTATGCCCCACAAAGGCTTTCATCTCCCGCTCGCCGAAGGCGCTGGCGCAGCGGCCGGCGAACCCTCCACCGAAACCCTTGGCGCCGGCGATCCCCACGGGACGGCCATCGCACTCGACGATGGTCGAATCCCCTTCCAGGACACGGATTCCAGCATCCTCCAGGATCTGGGTGATCGCCCGCTCCTGGTCGGAGTGGTAATCATGATTTCCCAGAATTGCTATCACGGGTACCCGCAAGCCACCGAATTCCTCGGCGACACAGCGTGCTTCCTCCGCGGTGCCGTGTCGCGTGAGATCGCCGGCGAGCAGGAGCACGTCGGCCTGCTCGTGGATGCTCTCCAGCGCCGGGCGGAACCGGCCGAGCACGTCGACGTCCATGTGCACGTCGCCGACGGCGGCAATGCGTGTCATGCCACGTCCTCCGCCTCGGCCGGCACGCCGACCGGGATCAGCACGATCTCGGAGCGCACCTGCTTGTCGGGGAAGCTCTCGCGGACACAGCGCAGGATCGCGTCGCGCCGGATCTCGGACTCCACCTCGCCCTGCACCACGACCGCGCCCTCGCGGCGGGTGATGTCGATGCCCTGCTCGGCCACGTCATCACCCTCGGCCAGGCAGCGCTGCAGCTCCGCCTCGGCGTACTCGTCATGCTTGGTGTCGTTCATAGGACGCCAATCCCAACCTCTCTACGAGGACTAAAAAGGCCGCCGCGTAAGGCGAGTCGGCCGTTTCCTTGCGTACCCGATCCCAGTCGATCTTCTCTCTGAGCGAGCGGGCCAGGGGGAGGGCGCGCGCGAAGTCACAATGATGCTGATCGAAGGTGAGCAACTTGTGCACCATCAGCTGGGTGGCCGACAGCACGGGGATGCTGATCGGTCCCACGTTTATCACGGTGGCGTCGGACAGGGTCTCATCGGTGACGGGGATCTCGATGGGGCGGTAGATGAGGTCGACCAGCACCTCGCCGTCGTAGGCCTTGACCAACCAGTCCTCCGGCGGGTGCTCAATGCGGAATCCGCTGTCGCTCAAGGCGCCAAGTATCTGCTCCATGTCCTCGTGCTTGATGAGAAAGTCCACGTCGTGATCACTGGACGCGCCACCGTGGGCGTAAGCGGCGAAACTTCCAGCCAGCGCGAACGGGACGCCGGTGCCCTTGAGGACGCTAGCGGCCCGTTTGAGGGTCAGCAGCAGCTGGTCGGTATAGCCCTGCGTCATCCGGGGTATTTACCCACATCGCCACGTAGTACACGCGGGTACGATGGGGTCGTGGCCCGGCCTAATCACGTGGTCGGTGCGCTCCTGCAGGAGTTCGCCGACCTGATAACGGTAAGCGGCGGGCAAGCCTTCAAGGCACGGGCCTATGAGAAGGCGGCTCGCGCGGTCCTCGGTTCCGAGCTCGATGTGTCGACCCTCGGCGTCGCCGAGCTCGAGCAGATCCCCAACGTCGGCAAGTCTACCGCCGAGAAGATCTTCGAGTACTTCACCAGCGGGCGGATCGAGGCGCTGGAGAAGATGCGCGCCAAGGTGCCCACCGGCACGAGGCAGCTGATGCGGGTACCGGGCGTGGGCTCCACCAAGGCGATGGTCCTGGCGGGCGAGCTGGGCATCAGATCCGTCGACGAGCTGGCCACGGCGATCCAGGAAGGGCGCCTGGCCGGCCTGCGCGGCTTCGGCCCCAAGGCGGTGGAGAACATCCAGCGCGGCATCGAGCAGTTGCTCGAGGGCGGCGGGCGGGTGCTCATCCCGATCGCGCTCGACCTGGCCGACACGTTCGTCGCCACACTGTCCGCTGTGGAGGGTGTGGTGCGGTGCGAGGCCGCCGGCTCGCTGCGGCGGTTCAGGGAGTCCATCCGCGACGTCGACATCGTCGCCGCCGCCGTCAAACCCGAGGCGGTGATCGAGGCGTTCGTCACCATGCCGCTGGTGACCGCCGTCGTGTCGCAGGCGCCACGCGAGGCGACCATCCTGGCCGTCAACGGGCTGCACGTGGACCTGCACGTGGTGGAGGAGGCGTCGTGGGGGACGGCGCTGCAGCACGCCACCGGCTCACCGGCCCACAACGACGCGCTCGCCGCGCTCGCCCGGAGCCAGGGCGTGAGCCTGCCGGCCCGGGCCGCGACCGAGGCGGAAGTGTATGCGGCCGTTGGGCTCCCGTGGATCCCGCCGGTGCTGCGCGAGGACCGAGGCGAGCTGAGCGGCGCCGGCCTGCCGGATCTGGTACAGGTCAAGGATTTGCGCGGCGACCTGCACACCCACACCGACCTCACCGACGGCATCGCCCCGGTGGAGCGCATGGTCGAGGCGGCGCGCAAGCGCGGCTACGAGTACTACGCCGTCACCGACCACGCCCCCAACCTGGTGATGCAGCGCATGACCGACGAGAAGATGCTCATGCAGCGCCGGTTCCTGCGCGCGCTCGACGCCGGCGACATGGTGCTGCTGCACGGCAGCGAGCTGAACATCGACCCCGACGGCGAGGTCGACTGGGGCCCGGAATTCCTTGCCGCGTTTGATGTTCTGGTCGCCTCGGTGCACTCCCAGTTCCGCCAGCCCAAGGCCGAGATGACCCGCCGCCTGATCCGCGCCATCGAGAACCCGTATGTGAACATCATCGGCCACCTGACCACGCGGAAGGTCGGCCGCCGCCCGCCGATCGAGGCCGACTTCGACGCGGTCTTCGAGGCGGCCGCGGCCACCGGGACGGCCATCGAGATAAACAGCCACCCGGATCGGCTCGACCTGCCCGACGACCTGGTTTTCAAGGCCCTCAAGCACGGCGTGAAGTTCGCCATCGACTCCGATTCGCACTCCACCACCCACCTGGGCCACGTGCGCTTCGGCGTGGCGATCGCGCAGCGCGGCTGGGTCACCGCCGATGATGTCGTCAACACCTGGCCGCTGGCGCGATTGCGCGAGTTCGTGGCGGCCAAACGGCCCAGTGGATAGGCACCGGTGCGCGCCGTGTTGCCGGGTTTTGTTAGCCTGATCGCCTCGCCTCAAACGTGGAGTCGATATGTCTGATCAACAAAACTGGCAACCGTGGCAGCCACCGTCCAACCAGGGCGGTCAGCAGCCGGATCCTTATGGTGGCCAGCCGCAGGATCCCTATGGTGGCCAGCAGTACGGTCAGCCCCAATATGGCCAACCGCAATACGGGCAGCAGCCCCAATACGGACAGCCTCAGCACGGCCAGCCGCAGCACGGCCAGCCGGAATACGGCCAGCCGGAATACGGTCAGCCGCAACACGGTCAGCCGCAACACGGCCAACCGGAATACGGCCAACCTCAGTATGGACAACCACAGCAGCCTCAGTACGGCCAGCAATATGAGCAACAGTATGGGCAGCAGTATGGGCAGCAGTATGGCCAACAATACGGGCAGCAGTACGGCGACCCCGCCACGGCGCAGCAGCCGGGGATGTACTCGTCGCCGCCGGAGAAGCAGTCACGCAAAGGCCTGTGGATCGGCCTCGCCGCCGGCGCCGTCGCGCTGATCCTGGTGTGCTGCGGGGGCTTCTACGTTTGGATCGCCGACCCGTTCGGCGACGACCCACCCTCGAACTCCAGCAACAACACCAACTCCACCGCCACCCCCAGGCCGAGCGGCTCGCCGACCAAGAAGGCGCCTACCATAAAGGTCGCCGCCCCCGACAAGCTGGGCAACCGGGCCAAGCTCACCGACAGCACGCACACCAAGCTGGCCGCCGACACCGAGACGGCGATCAAGCGGGACTCCCGCATCTCCACCGCGGTCGTGGCCTACTACGGCACCGCGGATCCCAAGAAGGACAAGGTCTATCTGGCCGCCGCGACGACGACGACCGCCATGACCAAGGCCGCCTTCGAGGCCACGTTCAACGGCATGGCCAAGGAGGCCGGCCTGGCCGACATGACCGGTGTCACCGACGTCGAGCCCGGCCCCATGGGCGGCTTCGCCAAGTGCGGCATGCTCAAGATTGAGACAATCCCGACCGCGGCGTGCGCCTGGGCCGACGAGGGCAGCTTCGTGACCGTGATGTGGTACAACAAGCAGCTCAGCAACCAGATCAAGGCCGAGCTCATCAACATCCGCAGCGCGGTGGAGACCAAGAGCTGACGTCAAAGGCGTCAAAGTGGCCCGGCGTCCGGCGCCGGGCCACTTTCTGCGTGGCCTGCGACCGCATTTTCGGGGAAAATGCCGCGTGCAAAGGGCCAGGAGGCCGCATTTTCCGAGAAAATGCGAGGCAAGTGGATCAAGAGCGGGGCTCACGGGTTGTTGGCGTGCGTAAGGGTCTCCCAGGCCAGGAAGTGGCTGATGCCGGTGGGCCGCAGCCGGGTCTCGATGAGTTGCTTGGTCTTGGGCAGGCTCAGGCCAAGCCGCGTGGCGTAATGGTTGTAGCCGATCTCCGCGATCGGCCCGAGACCGTCATTGACACTTCCGCCGCACAGCCAGGACGGCACCGCGGCGCCCAGATCGTAGTTGGCGTGGAACTCCAGCGCCTTGGTCATACGAGCCTGTATCTCGGCGTAGAGGTTCAAGCCTTGATGGCGCGCGGTTTCCGCGACGTGCACGGCGGCGGCCAGGCCCCAGCCGGTGTGGCCGAAGTCGCGGCAGGTCTCCTGGGCCAGGCCGTCGACGAAGGTGCTCTGGCCCTGCCAGTAGTCGACGAGCTCGGCGGGCGTGTCGAACCGGCTTCCCGGCGGCGGCTTGGGAAAGGCACCGTCGGTGGTGAGGTAGACATAGGCGGGCACGCGCCCGCGCCAGATGCCCACGGCCTTGTCGAAGACCGCGCGGTCGTCGAGGAAGACGCCGATGCCGGCGGCGGCGTCCATCATGATCAGTTCCCAGTTGCCGTTGGTGTTGGGGCTGCCGTTGCTGATCTCGGGCAGGTAGACGTTGCGCAGCATGGCGGCGAAGCGGTTGACGCGGTCGGCGGGCCATCCGCTGTAAGTGTGGCGGATGATCTCCGCGGCGCGGGACCACGACGCGCCGGCCCAGCCTGTCTGTAACGGTGCGTTGCTATTTATATGGTCACTTATGGTACCTGACCAGGCGTCCATGATTTCGATGGCCTTGATCGCGTACCGGCTGTCACCCGTTACGTACCAACGCAAAGCGTGCGTGTAGGCGGCTATCGCATCCTCACGCTCGTCGGAGCAGCCCAGGTTGGGGTTGGACGACGGTCCACATTCGACGATCGCGCGCGGGCGCGGGGTCCAGCTCAGCGACGCCGCGCTGTCGGCGACCATCGCGTCATAGGCGGCCCGCTGCGGCTGGACGTTGCCGTTGACCCGCGCCTTGACCACGTCGAGCTGGTCGCGGCTGACCAGCACGCCCGGGTGGTGGAAAACGCCGGCTTGCTTGGCGACGCTGAGCCGGTCGAGGTTGGGGCCGCCGAAGGCCGTCGTCGCGGTGGCCCGGATCGTGTTGGTGCCGGCGTTGAGCGTGGCGACCGTGGTCCGCGTCGTCCAGGTGGTCCAGGCACCGGTACCCGGAAAAGCCATGGCAGCAGCGGATAACCCGCCATTGACCCGGATGTCCATCGGCCGGTTGTCCGCGGTGCCGTTGGCGAACCGGAAGGTCAGGGTGTGGGCGCCGGCGCTCGCGGCGGTGACGCGGAACTCCACATAGGACCCGGCGACGTTGTCGTAGTTCACGAAACCGGTGCCGGTGAAGCCGGCGTGGTTGGACTCGACCACACCCTGGGCGATGGTGGCGCTCTCGGCCTGGTAATCCGGGGTGGTCACGGTGACCGACAGCGAGTCGAGGTTGGGGCCGCCGCCGGCCGACGCGGCGGTGGCGCGCACGGTGTTGCCGCCGGCGTTGACGGCGGCGGTCAAAGTCTTTGTGGCCCAAGTGGTCCAGGCACCGGTGACCGGGAAGCTGACGCCCGTGGCGACCGTGGTGCCATTTACAGCGATGTCCATCGGCCGGTCGGCGGTGCTGCCGTTGGCGTAGCGCAGGGTCAGCGTGGCGGTGCCCGCGGCCGGAGCGGCCACCGAGAACTGGACGTAGCTCCCGATCACGTTGTCGTAGTTCACGAAACCGGTGCCGGTGAAGCCGGCGTGGTTGGACTCGACCACGCCCTGGGAGATGGTGGCGCTCTCGGCCTCGTAAACGTCGGCGGCGTGCGCGGTCTGCGGGGTGGAGAGCAGGGCCAGCACGACAAGCAGGGAGAACAGGCTGCGTTTCATGACTGACTGCCTTCTATCAATAAATAAAGTTGACAGTCAATTTAGGTCAGAAACATGTCTCCAGCAAGGCTACGACGTTGTAGCCGTCGTTGACCTCGGGGATCACGCGCCACTTGTCAAAAGCCGTGCAGGGATGGGAGATGCCGAAGCACACCAGCTCCCCCGGCCGGGCGGTCAGGCCGGTGAGGTGGGCGTGCTGATCGGACAGGCGCTCCACGCGGGCCTCACCGTCGGCGGCCCGGCTCGCGCCGTCGCGCCCGCGCACCACCAGCGGCACGGGAAGGCCCGAGTCGTGCGGCACGTCGCGGCGGCCCGCCCCGGCGACCGCGAAACCGGGCTCGGGCGCGGACAGAACCTGGGCCCAGACCTCCAGTGCCGGGACGAGCGACCCCGCCAGTGGGCTCGACTCGGCGTAGAGGCCGTGTTCGTGCGTGACGTAGCAGCCGCTGCGCAGGATCAGTTGCGGCGCCACGCCTTTGAGCTCCTCCACAACGAGGTCGAAGAAGGCGCTGCCGCCGGCGCTGACCACCGGCCCACCGACCGCCCGGGAAGCCTCGCGGATCAGGCCCAGGAAGGCCCGCACCTCGCCCGGGGAGGTCAGCTGACCCTCGAAGCCCGACACGCCAACGACTTCGACCCCCTCGACGGCCCGGGCGGCGGCGGCCAGCTCGACCGCTTCATCGAGCGTCCGGCATCCGGTGCGGCCTTTCTGGTACCCCATCTCAATAAGAACCGAAGCGGGGATGCTCGCCTCCCTCAGCGCGGCCACGCCCTCCAGAGAGTCCACATAGGAATAGAATTCGCCGTCCAAAGAGGCCGCCCAGCGCAGCACCCGCGGGTCGAGCAGCTCGTTGGCCATGAAAATCCGTGGCACGCCCCACTTCGCGGCGATCAGAGCCTGGTTGGGGGTGGCGACCGTGACCCCCCAGGCGCCGGCCGCCAGCTGGGCGTCCACAATGGACCGGACCATGGTGGTCTTGCCGTGCGGCGCCAGCCAAACCCCGTGCCGCGCGCAGAAGCCCGCCATGGTGGCGATGTTGGCCGCGAGGGCCGATCGTTTCGCCACCATGACTGGCCAGCTGAACGGTCCGTCGAACAGGTTGGTGCCTATGACCTCTTCAGGCGAGGGGAGCCAGAATCCTTTGGTGCGCCAGTCCACGCCTCAAGGATAGGGCTCAGCAGTAGTCCGTCCCGCCGAGGTAGCTGGACTTGAGGTAGGCCGCGTCTCCGGCGATCATGGCGATCACCTTCTTGGTACCGGGGTCGAGGTCGAACAGGATCCCCCGGCCCGACGTCGTCTTCACCAGGTACGCCTTGGCGTTGCCCAGGGTCAGCTCCTCGCCGATCGAGCCGTAGATGGATTGCAGCGCCGCCAGCGTCATGTTCAGCCACGCGCCGGACGGTGTCGGGATCGTGGTCGACCGGTTGACCACGAGGTAGATCTTGCCATCGGGGCGGGCCGAGACCCGTACATCGGACCAGGCGCCGGTACCCCTGGCCGTGGTGTTCTGCGCGCACGTCGCCGCGCCGGTCTTCACATCGGCGAGCTGCCCGGCGGTCTGCAGGTCGGCCAGCTTGGCACCGATCTGGTAGACCCCCGTCCCGTCGACGGTGAAGTGGTTAGGCGAGGCCGGGGTGCCACTGGCCGATGTGGACGGTTGCGGTTCCGCCGACGGGTCGACGGCGCCGGCCGACGATGGCGCCGATGGCTTGGCCACCGGCGCCGGTTCTTTCGAGTCACAACCGGCGGCGACGGTCAGCAGGGCCGCGACTGCGAGCAGTCCAACGAGCTTCATGGCCACTAAGTGGAGCTGATCTGGAAGGAAATCGCAGTCCACTGGGCGACAATCCTCTCGCCGCGACGGTTTGCCGCTGGTAGGGGACGGGCAAGTGAGTTCTATGCCACAGGAAGCATGGAGCGACAAACGCGAACGCCAGTATGAGCACATCAAGGAAAGCGCCCGGGAACGGGGCAAGTCCGAGGACGTCGCCGAGGAGATCGCGGCGCGGACGGTGAACAAGGAGCGGGCGCGCGCCGGCGAGGCCAAGGAGTCGAGCCGCCTGTCCCGCGAGGACATCTCCTCCGGGCGGCGGGGCGGCCTGCGCTCGCACCAGGGCGAGGGCGACCGGACCCGGGACCAGCTGTACGAGGAGGCCAAGGCCCGCAATGTCAAGGGCCGCTCCAAGATGACCAAGGCCGAGCTTGAGCGGGCTGTGAGCAGATAACGAACACGGCGTACGCTCTGCACGTGGTGGAAGAATCGTCCAGGGGCGCCGTTTGTCGATGAAAGAAGAAGACTGGCCGGCCCGCGTCAAGCGCCTGGAAGAGGAGGTCGCCGGGCTTCGCCGGGCCATGCATACCCGTGGCCTCATCGAGCAGGCCAAAGGCATGCTCGCCGAGCGCCTGGGCTGCGACCCCGAGAGCGCCTTCCGCATCCTTTCCACCCGCTCCCAGGAGACCAACACCCCGCTGGTGCGGGTCGCCGCCGACCTGGTAGCCGCGCTCCCGACGGAACTGCCCGCGGAAACCGACGACGACGGAGAGCACGCGAGCCAGAGAGCCCCGGCGAAGCGCTCCGCCAAGGCGGAGCCCGCGCCGGCCAAGCACTCCCTGAGCCTGGTCAAGTCGCGCCCCACGCCTGAGCTTCACACCATCACCGGGCTCGACCGAGGGCGGAATGCTCCGGCGCTGTCGATGACCGCCAGCCGCGCGCTGCGCCTGGCGATCGCGGCGATGGACGCGGCCTCCGATGTGGCCGAGCTGACCCGGGCCATCGCCACCGTGGGTCTCAAGGACCATCCGGACGCCGCCGTAGCCATCTTCGCCACCGAGCCCGATGGCGCCCTTCGCCTGCTCGCCAACTACGGCTGGCCGGCGTCGGCGGCCAGTGACTGGCGCCGGGTGCCCTCGTCGGTCAACACGGCGGTCGCCCACGCGGTGCGCACCGGCGCCCCGGTGGTGCTCGACGGCATCGCCGAGCACGCGTTCGTGCTCATCGGCCCGGGCGTGGCCCGGGTGACCTTCCCGTTGGCGATCGGCGACCGGATGGTGGGCGCGATCGTGTTCGCCTGGTTGAACCCGCGCCGCTTCGGCGAGGCGATTCGCCTGTACCTGGCCCACCTGGCCGCCGCGGCCGGACGGGTCGTCAACGAGCTGTGGCCCGCGGTGGTCGCCGGGAACGAGGCCGCCGCCGTCGCCACCGACCTCGACTGGGTCCGCGCGGTCCTCGACGGCGTGCACGGCAACGCGTATCTGCTGAGCCCGGTGCGTGAGGGCGACGGCACGGTCGTCGACTTCCGCATCGAGGCGGTCAGCGGCGGGGTGGGCGAGTGGGTGCTCGGGCGGCGGCTCCTCGATGTCAACCCGCTGCTTGCCGACAACGGCGTCTTCGCCGCCTACGTCGGCGTGCTGGCGCGCGGCGAGACGTGGCAGCGGCCGGCGGCCAGCGAGGAGACCATCATCAACGGGCGCAAGCGGCGCATGGTCGTCACGCGCCGCGCCAGCCGCGTGGGCGGTGCCGTGCTCGGGTCGTGGGAGCGGCTCGACGAGATGATCGGGCGGGAGCAGCACCTGGCGCGGCTGGAGGCGTTCGGCGGGTTCGGCTGGGCCGAGTGGGATCTGAGCACCGGTGAGGGCCGGTGGTCGGCCGGCATGTACCGGTTGCTGGGCAAGGACAGCAACCGCGAGCCGCCACCGTTCGAGTCGCTGCGCGACGTCGCCGACCCGGCCGACCGGGGGCGGGCCGAGCGCTTCGTCGCCGAGGTGGGCGCCGGGCGCGACAGCGTGGTCGACATCAGGGTCAAGGGCGATGAGCTTCGATGGCTGCGGCTGTTCTGCGAGGCGCGGCCGGCCGACGCGCCGCACAAGACGATTTACCTACTCGCCCAGGACATCTCCGACCGGTACGCGCGCGAGCAACACCTGCGCAGCCTGCAGTCGCGGGCGGCGGCCGGGCGGCTGCGCCTGGCCTCGCAGCAGGACCTGACGGCGCGTCTGGTGGACTTGTTGTACCCCAAGGAAACCGTCTCGCTTTGCCTGCCGGGCGTGTCCGTGCGCGGGCGGCATTTCCTGCCCGACACCGAGCTGCCGCTGCGGGCCGACTTCTGCGACGCCATCATGCTGCCGGGCGGGTCGGTGCTGATGCTCATCGGCGACATGTTCGGCGCGGGCCTGACGGCGGCGGCGACCGCCGTGCGGCTAGTGCGCCCGGTACTGACCCTGGGGTTGGCGGGCGTGCCGCTGACGCGGGTGCTGGAGGTGCTCAACAGCGACCTGCGCCGCGACGAGGAGCCGTCGATGGCCAGCCTCATGCTGGTGAAGTTTGAGCCACTATCGGGTGAATTGAGGTATGCCTCGGCCGGACACCTCCCGCCGATCCTGCTCAAGCGCGACGCGAAGAAGCCTCACCTGCTCTCAGGCAACGGCGGACCGGTGCTCGGGCTGATTGAAGACGCTAAATTTATCGAGTTCAGCGCGCATCTTGAGCCCGGGGACGCGGTGGTCGGCTACACCGACGGGGTGGTCGACCGGCGCCAGACGAGCCCTCTGGCCAGCCTTGGGAGTCTCTTTCTCAAGGGGTACCGGCAAGGCGGCCCCGAGGCGCTGCTAGCGCTCCCATTGCCCCAGGTCACAGACGAGGCGTGCGTGGGCATCCTCCGAGTGGAGGATTAAAACATCCGCCTTCTGGGTAGATGTCACAAACGTGAGGAATTCAGCTGCCCGAGACCGGAAAACCGGCTCATCAGAACAGCTCAACGAAACCGCGGGAGATCCTTCAAGGTCTCTCAAAATCGCTCTCATCGCGCCGCCTTACTTCGATATCCCGCCCAGTGCCTATGGCGGTGTGGAGTCCGTGCTGGCCGACCTCGCCGACGGTCTGGTGGACCTGGGTCACCAGGTGACGATCATCGGTGCGGGGCACAACGCCACCAAGGCGCGAATGGTGAAGGTGTGGGACAGCACGGTCGCCGATCGGCTCGGCGAACCGTACCCGGAGGTCTTGAACGCGATCGTGACCCGCCGGACCATTGAGGATCTGGCGATGGCCGGGGAGGTGGATGTCGTCCATGATCACACGCTCAGCGGGCCGCTCAACGCCAGTGCCTATGCCGAGCTGGGTCTGCCTACGGTGGTGACGGTGCATGGGCCGCCACACACCGACGCCCGCAGGTATTACCGGGCTCTGGGCACGGACGTCGCCCTCGTCTCTATCAGCCACCGGCAGGCCGCGCTGGCGCCGGAGCTGAACTGGGCGGCAACCGTCCACAATGGACTCCAACCACGACGGTGGCCGTACTCGGCCCGCAAAGGTGAGTACGCGCTCTGGCTTGGCCGGTACCACCAGGACAAGGCACCACACCTGGCGCTGGAGGCGGCGCACGCCGTCGGCATGCCGCTGGTGCTGGCGGGCAAGTGCTCCGAACCGGTGGAAAAGAAGTACTTCGCCGAGTCGGTGCAGCCATTGATCGGTCCCGACGATAAGGTGGTGGGGGTAGCCGACGCCGTCCTGAAGCGAGAGCTGCTGGTCGACGCGCGCTGCCTGCTTTTCCCGGTGCAATGGGAGGAACCGTTCGGGATGGTGATGATCGAGTCGATGGTCTGCGGCACACCCGTCGTGGCGTTGCGCCAGGGCGCGGTGCCGGAGGTGGTTGTCGACGGCGTCACCGGCCTGCTGTGCGACCGCCCCGAGGAGCTGCCTGAGGCGCTCGAGGTGGTCTCGGCGCTCGACCCGACCGCCTGCCGGCGGCATGTGGAGCGCAACTTCAGCGCCGAGCGCATGGCCGCGGGCTACGTCCGCTGTTACCGCCAGGTTCTCGCCAAGCAGGGGGCACCCTGGCGTCCCACCACCGACATGGCGGGGTCACGCGCTAGATGACATCCTCGACGCCCTTCAACGCCGGCGAACCGGTGTCCCTCACCGCCGGTCGCGACGTGGTCACCATGGTGGAGGGAACGACCTTCTGCATCTGTACGGCCACCGGCGACATGGAGACAGGGCGTCCTCAGGGGTTGTTCTTCCGCGACACGCGCATCGTGTCCGGCTGGCAGCTCCGGATAGATGGGCAACCGGCGCAGCCACTGTCCATAGTGGACGGTGAGGGCTACACAGCCCGGTTCGTGCTGCGCCGGCCGCCCGCCCCCGGCCACTCCGACTCCACCGTCCTGTGCGTGCGGCGCAGGTTCATCGGTGAAGGCATGAAAGAGACGATCACCCTGTCCAACGTGGGCCGGGAGGCGACCGTGGTGCGGGTGGAGCTCCACGTCGCCGCCGACTTCGCCGACCTGTTCGCGGTCAAGGAGGGGCGCGTCCGCCACAGCGACGCCGACACCACCGCCACCGGGTTCAATCTCATGTTCAGCCGCCGCGACGGCACCCGCGGACTTTTCGTCCAGGCCACCCGCGACCCGCAGGCCAGCCCCGGCAGCCTCAGCTGGGAGGCGCTGATCCCGCCGCGCCAGCAGTGGGAGGTGGAGGTGCTGGCGCAGCCGCTCATCGAGGGCCGGCGAATCGAACCCCGCTTCCGCGGCGGCTACGACAGCTACGAGGGCCTCCCGACCACGACCCCGGGCAAGTCGCTGTGGCTGGCGCGCGTCACCTCCATCAAGACCCACCACCCCGAGCTGGGCCTGGTGTTGCGGCAGAGCCTGCACGACGCCGACTCGCTGCGCATGGAAAACCCGGACGAGCCGGAGCGCGGCTACCTGGCCGCCGGCGCGCCCTGGTTCATGACCCTGTTCGGGCGCGACAGCCTGCTGTCGGCCTGGATGGCGCTGCCGATCGACCCGACCCTGGCCGTCGGCACCCTCGAGACCCTGGCCGGACTTCAGGGACAGCGATGCGACCCGCAGACCGAGGAGGAGCCCGGGCGCATCCTGCACGAGCTGCGGCTCGGGCCGGAGAGCGCGGCCGCCATCGGGGGCCGACACTACTACGGCACCATCGACGCCACGCCGCTTTTCGTCGCGCTGCTGGGCGAGGTGTGGCGGTGGGGTGCCCCCGAGTCGTCGGTGCGCGCCCTGCTGCCCGCGGCCGACCGGGCACTGTCGTGGATGGACACCTACGGCGACCGGGACGGCGACGGCTTCCTGGAGTACCAGCGCCACACCGACCGGGGCCTGGCCAATCAGGGCTGGAAAGACAGCTGGGACGGGGTGAACGACGCCTCCGGCCGGCTGCCCGACCCACCCATCGCGCTGGCGGAGGTGCAGGGCTATGCGTACTCCGCCTGGCTGGCCCGCGCCGAGCTGGCCGAGGCGTTCGGCGACGAGGTCGCCGCAGAGACCTGCCGCGACCGGGCCGGCAAGCTCAAGCAGCTGTTCGCCGAATCCTTCTGGCTGCCGGATGAGGGATACCTCGCCATCGCCATCGACGGCACCAAACGCCCGGTCGACTCGCTGACCACCAACGCCGGCCAGTGCCTGTGGACCGGGATCGTCAGCGACGAGCACGCCGCGATCCTCGTCGAGCGCCTCTCCCGCCCCGACATGGACTCCGGCTTCGGCCTGCGCACGCTGTCGGACCGCATGGGCGCCTTCAATCCCATGAGCTATCACAACGGGTCGGTCTGGCCGCACGACACCGCGCTGTGCATCGCCGGGCTGATGCGCTACCCGCACCTGCCCGGCGCGGTCGACCTCGCCCACCGCCTCGCCGACGGCCTGCTGCGGGCGGGTCTGGCCTTCGGCGGGCGCCTGCCCGAGCTGTACTGCGGCTTCTCCGCCGAGACGTTCAGCCCGCCCGTTCCATACCCCACGTCCTGCTCCCCGCAGGCATGGGCAAGCACCGCGCCCTTCATGCTCGTGCGCGCTTTCCTAGGGCTGGAGCCGGATGTGCCCAACCGCCGGGTGCGCATGAACCCCAACCTGCCCCGTGCCTGGGGTTCGCTGACGCTGGACCGGCTGCGCCTAGGCGCCAATCTCGTCCGCATCGGCGCCAACGCCCAAGCGCGCCACAACATCGAGCTCCCGGAAGGCTGGACCCTCACCGCCTGACAAAGACGGTGGGACCTTCGCCGTGGCGAAGGCCCCACCATGGTGAAGGGGTTACTCCTCCGCGAGAAGCATCTCGCGCAGTTGGGAAAAGGCGCGCGCCAGAAGGCGCGACACGTGCATCTGCGACACCCCGATCATCGCGGCGATCTCCGACTGCGTGAGGTTATCCATGAACCTCAGCTTCAGGATCTGCCGCTCACGCTCGTCGAGCCGCCCGACCACCTCGCGCAAGGCCATGCGGTCGGGAACCAGTTCCAGGTAACGATCCGCCTCGCCCACGAGCTCACCGAGCTCGGTGTCGTCACTGCCGGGTACGACGTCGTTGAGGGAACGCGGGGCATAGGCGCCCGCGCACTGCATGCCCTCAAGTACCTCTTCCTCGTCGACCCCCAGGTACTCGGCGATGTCCGCCGCTTGCGGTGTGCGCTGCAGTTGCTGGCTCAGCTGCGGCACCGCCTTGGCGATGCGCAAGTGAAGCTCCTGCAGGCCCCGGTTTACCCGGACCGTCCAGCCGCGATCTCTGAAGTGCCGCTTCAGCTCTCCAAGCATCGTGGGAACGGCGTAGTGTACAAAGTGGACTCCCCGGTCGGCGTCGAACCGGTCCACGGCCTTGATCAGACCGATAAGCGCCACCTGGGTGAGGTCGTCGAGCTCCTCGCCGCGCTTCTGGAAGCGGACGGCGACCCGACGGGCGAGCGGCGTGTACGCGGCGATGGCATCGTCACGAATACGCGTGCGCTCGGGATCACCTGGCTTTCTGCGCCCCATCTCGGTGAGGAGCTCGAAAGCGTTGTCGTCGATGTCGAATGAAGTGTCGTCCTTCTCGGTGGCCTTAGCCACCTTGGTACGCGCTGTCTTGGTGGTAACCATGACTCACCTGCCAGTGACCCATGCCGACCGGCATGCTTGGTCGCGGCTGGTGCCCGGCTGCTGGAGCACCTCAAAGGGCGGGTGATCACCGCCTTGAGCCATAGGTTACGCCATGAGCCTGGCCCACACAACCTTACCGGAGCCCGTGGGAGCGCTCCCCCAAGCGTCGGACATCGCCTCGACCAGCTGTAACCCGAACCCGCGCGGGTCAGGTGGAAGGTGCGCGGGCAGCTTGGCCAGCCCGTCGTCGCGCACGCTCAGCTCGATCCCCTCGCCGAAGCGGCGCACCGTCACATCAAGGCCGGCTCGGGCATGTACTACAGCGTTTGAAACAAGCTCGGAGATGAGGATCTGCGCCAGCCTGACCGGCCGCTTTATACCCCAGGCGTGGCACACCTTGGCGACGAACTCGCGCGCGTCCGCCGGCGCCTGCGGCACGGGCCGCAGCGAAAGCGAGTGGCGCTCCTCCGGCTCCGCCTCGTCCCAGACGTCTCGGGCATCATCGAGCGAGCCGTAACCCGGCAGGGAACATCTGCGCGCCGCGTCTCCACAGACATAGACGGGTACCCCCGGCCACTTGGCCGCCTGCGACGACAGCTCGCGCACCCAGGCCAGCGCCGCGCATCCCCCCTCGTCCAACTCCGAAACCTCGAGCAACAGCACGGTTGGCATGCCCGCCAAGCACTCCCACAGCACATCGTGGAAGTCGTCGCGCACGATCGCATCGGGTGGCCCCGTGAGAGAAACGATGGCCGCCGGCTGTCTTTGCTCCACCCGCCAGATCAAGTTGGACATCTCCGCTTTCTGGGACAGTTGGCTTGCCTGATACTAGTAGCTATCGAATCCAAGAAGAGTTCGGCTTCGCCCCACCGGATGGCGCCAGAATCCCCCCTGCTGGCCGCCCTGGACGAGGCTGCCATGGCTGTGGCCGTATTCGCCGGTCCGGACCTGATGGTGAAGCACGCCTCGCCCGCATACCAACAACTTTTCCCCGCAATCCGGGTGGGTATGTCTATCGCCGACAACGTTCTTGCCCCGAGAGCGCGCCGGGTTTACGCCACCGGCGCCCCCACGCTCGCCCGCCAGGTGCCGGTAAGTGCGCAACGTCACTGCGACATCAGTTTTTCGCCGCTGCGCGGCGAGGGGGGCAGGATCACCGGCGTCATCGCGGTCGCCGTCGACGTCACCGAACACGTTCGCGCGCTGCGCGACGCGGAGGCCGAGCGCGAGCGGTTGCGCGCGCTCGATCAGGCCTCCCAGGCGGTCGCCTGGGAGGTAGAGCCCCGGCGGGAGCTGGCGGCGCTGGCGGCCAGTGTCGTGCCCAGCCTCGCCGACGCTTGCGCCATATACCTTTGGCACCCGCGTGGCTCGACCGAGTATTCGGTAGAGCACCCGGGCGGCTCGCTGACCCGTGTGGCTTGCGCCATCGACCGCTCGCTGAAGGTGGCCCCGCCCCGCCCGGGCGCGACGCTGACCCTTCCCCCGCTGAGCGCCATCATCCAGGCGGTGCGGCGGCGGCGGGCGGTCGTCACCAAGCTGGCCCGGGTCGAGGAGCACGAGCCCTGGCTGGCGGCGCTTCCGGTCACCAGCCTGGTCGCGGTGCCGGTTCTGGTGGCCGATCGGGTCCACGCCGTCGTCGTCTTCGTCACCGCCAACGGGAAGCCGCCGTTCCAAGCCTCGGACATCAGCCTGCTGCGCGAGATCACGGCGCGCGCCACCATCGCGGTCGACCACGCCCTCAAGCAGGAGCGCACCACCGAGGTTTCCCTTGCGCTGCAACGGAGTTTCCTGTCCGCGCCGCCGCGCCTGCCGGGCCTGTCGATCGCGGTGCGCTACCGGCCCGCCGGTGCCGGGCTCGAGATCGGCGGCGACTGGTATGACGCCTTGCGGCTGCCCGGGGGTGGCCTGGGCATCGCCATCGGCGACGTCGTCGGGCACGACCTACCCGCCGCCACCACGATGGCGCAGCTGCGCAGCATGCTCCAAACCCTGGCCTGCCAGCCCGAGTCGACGCCCGCGACCGTGCTGACCCGGCTCAACCAGACGGCCGAGCACCTCGGCATCGGCTCCTGCGCCACGCTCATCTACGGCGAGGTGCAAAAGGACGCCTCCGGCGAGACCATCTTCAGCTGGGCCAACGCCGGGCACCCGCCACCGCTGCTGCTGGGCGCGCGCCCCCGCTTCCTGCACGCGGTGGCCCAGCCGCTGCTCGGGGTCTCGGAGAAACCCTATGCCCAGGAAAGCATCGTGCTGCCGCCCGGCTCGACCCTGCTGTTCTACACCGACGGGCTGATCGAGCGGCGGCGCGACAACGACGGGCAGCTCGAAGCGCTCGGACGCTACGTAGCCGACCTCGGCAACCCGAGCCCGGAGGAACTGGTGACCCAGCTGGAAGCCTGGGCCCCCACAGAGGACGACCTGGCCCTGCTCGCCGTTCGCATCGCCGCCGCCGGCATTCGGGACTGAACGTTGCCAGGCCGTCGCCGGCGCTAGGTGGTCGGTTCGACCCAGACGGCGGTGCCGTAAGCGCAGATCTCGTTCCACACGTCCGTGACGCCGCGGTGATCGAAGCGCATGGCGACGACGGCGTTGGCGCCGATCATCGCGGCCTGCTCGATCATGTTGTTCACCGCCTCGAAACGGCTGTGCACCATGACATCTCGCCGCTGGTGCGGCGTGGCGCCATGGCCGTCCGACATGGACTTCAAGCCCTCGACATACGGGCTGCGCGTGCGCGCTGCGACACCGACGACGGGTCCCAGGACTTTCAGGATCCTGAAACCGGGAACCGCCTCGGTGGTCGTCACTAGCACCTTCTGCATCGTGGGGACCATCGTTGTTTTCACCGCCTTGAGGGCATCTGCCTAAGCATAGGCAGATCGTTGTCTTTACCCGCCAGAAATAACCCCAAACCGAATGAAGACTCGCTGACGGGGTAATGCCTTGGAAAGCACCTTGGAGGTGATCTGGATGGCGAAGACCATCAGAGATGTCATGACCCCGGATCCCGTGTGCCTGCGCGAGAACGCCACGGTCGCCGAGGCCGCCCGCCAGATGAGCGACTCCGACATCGGTGACGTTCTGATCAAGGACAGCCGTGGGCTGCGCGGAATGCTCACGGATCGCGACATCGTGGTCCGGGCCGTCGCCGCCGGCCGCGATCCCAACACGACGACTGTTTCCGAAATTCTGAGCGCGGACCCGATCTGCGCCTCCCCCGACGACGACGTATCCACGGCGGTAGATTTGATGCGCCGGCACGCCCTGCGGCGCCTGCCGGTCTGCGAGGGCGACCAGCTTATGGGCATCGTCTCCATTGGAGACCTCGCCATCGAGCAGGACTCCCGGTCGGCGCTGGCCGACATCTCCGCCGCACCGGCCAACCACTGAGGGGTTGTTCGCGATGACTGTATCGGCGTTGCTGGAGAGGATCTTCGCAGGATCAGAGCAGATCAATGTAAACGAGATGCACCGCCGTGCGGTCATCGCGCAGCTGCCCGCCGACCTCGTCACCGCCATCGGCGACCTGCCGGAGGGCCTCTACGATCGGACCGCCACCGAGGCGCTCCTGGCCCGGGGCGCGGGCATCGATCCGGCCGCCCTGTCGGAGGAGGATCTGCTGCGCGAGATGGAGAGCCTGGGCCACACCCGTGCCGACACGGTGCGGCACGGGTCGTGGTCGGCGCTGGCCCGCCACACGACCCGCCAGCACGAGCTGGAGATCGAGTACCTGCGCCGGCACCCCGAGCGCGAGATCGCCCCGCGCCGCACCCGAGCCGGCGCCCGCGCCGGCTCCTGACTTCCCGCAACCCATGATCACTTGATCTCGCATTTTCCGGGAAAGTGCTGCCTCAACCCGTTGGGAGGCAGCATTTTCCCGGAAAATGTCAAGATCGTCGATCATGGCCGGAGTGGGGCAGGGCGCGCCAGGGCGCGGGCGCGAGGCCGGGGGCGACTATCCCAGTGGCAGCTCGAGCGGGGCCTCAGCGAGCGGAGCGAGCGGCGTCACGGTCGCGTACCCGTCCTCGAGCAGGGCCATGTCGGTCCCCGGCTCGGGCCGGTGCTCGGCCGACTCCTCCAGCGCCGTCCGCACGAACCCAACCCCCCGCTCGGCCACCGCCAGCTGCACCTGGCCGAAGCCGCCCAGCCGCGCCCGCCGCAGCCCGCGCACGCGATCCGCGGGCATATCGGGCACGTTCACATTCAACACCGTCGCGGAAGGAAGGGACATCAGCAGCTGAACCAGTTGCGGTACAAAGTTTCCGGCGCTCTCCCAGTGCCGCTGCTCGTTCTTGTTGAAAATGCCGCGCACGTCGAGTGAGACCGCCATCCCGCGCAGCCCGTTGACCGATCCCGTTACCACGGCACCCACCGTTCCCGAGTGCACCACCGCATGGCCCGCGTTCGCCCCCAGGTTGATCCCGGAGAGCACCAGATCCGGGGTGCCGCCGAAGGCTCCCCGCGTGGCCAGCAGGGCGATCAGCCCGGGCGACGCGACCACCGCGAACACCGGGTCACCATCCAATCCGGACAGTGCGCGCTTCTCGATGACCACGCGCTGGTCCTCGGCCAGCCCGGTGACCGAGGCGCTGCTGCCGCTGGACTCCCGCACCGGCGCCGCGACGATGACGTCAAGCCCGCTCTCCTTGGCGGACAAGGCAAGTTGTCTCAGTCCCGGCGACTCTATCCCGTCATCGTTGGTTATCAGGGCGAGCATTCAGTCCACCTTGGACCTGTCCGCCAGCTCCTCCGGCGACATGCGATGGGAGCCATCCTCGTCGATGCCGTCCAGGGTGACCCGATCCCACAGGGTGGCGATCACGTCCGCGCGGCCCGTGCCCAGACCCCGCCGGGTGACGTTGACCGCGCCCGCGGCCGCCCCGGTGCGGATCGCCGTATCGACGTCGCCACCGGCGGCGAGCACCGCCGCCACGCCCGCGGTCATCGAGTCGCCGGCACCGCGATGGTCGATCGCCTCCAGCTCGGGCAGGCACACCCGCATCACGCGATCGCCGGTGGAGGCGAGCGCGGGTCGCTCGGCCCGGCTGACGATGACGGTGTCGGCCCCTCGTTCTCTCAGCTTTTTTATCGCGGGTACCAGATCAGCCTCGCCATCGCCCGCGGCCTGCTCGAATTTGATCAGTTCCTCGTGCGAGACCTTCAAGACATCGAGCCCGCCCCCCAGCGCGGCCTCCAGGTACTCCCCGGCCAGATCGGCCACGACCGTGCAGTTGTTGCGCCTCAGGTCGCCCGCCAGCCGCCGGTAGGTGTCCGGCGGTACCACATCTGAATGACTAACTCCACTCAGGAGGCAAACCTTGGCCTTGAGCCCTTCGGCGAGCGCGAGACCGTAGAGCTCGTCCTGCTCATGCCGGCTCATCGGCTGGCCGCGCACCTCGGCGATCTCGCGGCGCGAGCCGTCGCGCCGGTCGTGCACATAGACCCCGTTCGGATTGTCCATCTGCACCGAACGCACTCTGATCCCCTCGATGCCGATGAGCGGCCCGAGCAGCAGGCCCGACTCGCCGCCCAGCGCGCAGCACAGCACCACATCCACGTCGAGCGAGTTGATCATCCGTGCCTGCCAGACGCCCTGCCCACCGGCGTGGAAGTGCACTTCGTCGCCGTCCGCCGAGCTCGCCTCGATGGTGACTGTCAGTTGCGGTGCCGGCGAGAACACCATCACGTCCGCCATACCACAAGGTGTACCCGCAGATATCGCGTTTGATGCGATGAATGATGGGTATCTGTCTGCCACGGCGTGCCGGCACGAAGGGAGACCCCGGAAAATGTTCGGCAGAAACAAATCTGAGGGCCTGGCCGCCGCGGCGTGGCACGAGCTGGCCGATGGACTCAGCTCGACCCGCGACGTCGCGGCCGGACATGCCAAGGATCTAGGGGCGAAAGCCCGTCGGCGGGCCGGTCTGGCGTGGGATGTCCTAGCCGGACGTCCTGTCCCGACCCGCAAGTGGCCCGCTTTCCGGGCCGCCGTAGCCGGGATACTCATCGGCTGGGGCGTCTCGGAGCTCTACCGCAGGCGGCGGCCCGAAATTGACAAGGCGGTCGACAAGGCCGTGACCACCGCCAAGCACGAGCTGCGAGAAGCGAAAACCTCCATCGACGGGCGCATCGCCCGGGCCAAGGCGACACCCGGCAGTCCACTCGAGAAGGCCAGGGCGGCCGTGACGCGTAGCCCCAACACGCGTGACGCGACCGACATCTCGGTCTGATCGAGCGATCCCCCGGCCGCCGTGCCTTCGCGGCACGGCGGCCGCCCCAAGACGAGGAGATGGAAACAAATGGGTATCGGCGCAAGCATTCTGCTGATCGCCATCGGGGCCATCCTCACCTTTGCCCTCAATGTCCAGGTGGGTTGGCTCGACCTTGACGTCGTCGGCTGGGTGATGATGCTCGCGGGCGCCGTGGGCCTCATCTTCACCGTGCTCATCTGGGGTCCCCGCCACCGTCGCACGATGGTCACGCGCGACACGGTGGACAGCGTGGACCCGATGGACCGCACGGTGGAGCCTTTGCCGCCGCGCACCACCTCCACCGGCTACCGGCGCCGCAGCGTCGAGGAGCACCAGGACTACTAGGAAAATGACCGTACTGGTGTTGCGGGCCTTGGGCATCGGCGATCTAGCGACGGCCGTGCCCGCGCTGCGGGGGATCAGGACGGCCTGGCCGAGCCACCGCCTCAAGCTGGCGGCGGCGCCGGCCTGGCTGGCCCCGCTCATCGGCGCGGTGGACGAGTTGACCGTCACCTCGGGCAACCTTGGACACCCTCCCCTCGTGTCCGGGCCCGAGGTGGCGGTCAACCTTCATGGGTGGGGTCCGCAGTCGACCCGCTCTGGCTTTTAATATTCCCAAAGGGCCTATCTGGTACCCGGACGAGCACGACGTGTCCCGATGGTGCCGGATGCTGCGCCGCCCCCACACGCCGCCGCCGGTGCCCGAAGCCACCGTGGTCCACATCGGAGCGAAATCGCCTGACCGCCGTTGGGATCCCGAGCGTTTCGCCCAGGTCGCCACCGAGCTTGAGCGCGAGGGGCATGAGGTCGTGGCGACCGGCCAGGACGTCGAGTGGTCCGGGCCGGGACGAAACCTGTTGGGCCGCTTGGACTTGGAGCAGCTGGCCGCGCTGGTCGCCGATGCCCGCGTGGTGGTCAGCGGCAACACCGGTGTGGCGCATCTGGCCACCGCCTACTCCCGCCCGTCGGTGGCGCTGTTCGGCCCGATGAGCCCGCGCCTGTGGGGCCCGCCGAAGGATCCCCTTCACCGGGTGCTGTGGGATCCGGTCACCCGCTCGCTGGACGCGATCACCGTCGATGAGGTGCTGTCAGCGGTCCGAATGCAGGCCGAGCGCCTTCCATAGCTCGGGCGCGCCGGGATAGGTCACGTCCGCCGGCAGCTGATCAAGTACCGCGATCACCCCCTCGGGCGCATGGTGCTCCCGTGCCGCTTCCACCAGCTCCGACCGGCCCGCCGGGAAAACGTCACGCGGGACAAAGGCACCGATTCGGGCACGGGCGTCGCGGCGGTCGGGATCGCGGTCGTCACCGGTGTCCATCCCGCCGCGGAGCGGTGGTGTCCACTCCTCTTCCAGCAGGTCTTCTCCGGCCGGTGCCGGCTCGCGCTCATCGACCCGGCTCTCGCCCTTGACCTCGTGCGCCATCTCCTCGTCGAGGCGGGGCCCATGTTTCGTGTTACCTCGGTCGATAGTCATGATTCACCACGTACCCCGACAAGTGTTTCCGTAACCGGCGCTGGGTAAGTCAAGCGTCATGCGGATCCTCGGGATCAACGCGATCTTCCACTTTCTGTCTGCGGAGCTGCCAGGGTAGGCGGATGCGAGTCCTCGTGTGGCATGTGCGCGGCTCCTGGACGAACTCGTTCGTTCAGGGCGAGCACACTTACCTGATCCCGGTGCTGCCCGATCGCGGCCCCGACGGCCGAGGGCGCGCCGAAACCTACGACTGGCCCCGCAACGCCGTCGAGATCACCCCGGTGGAGCTGCGTACGTCCGATGTGGACGTTGTGGTACTGCAGCGCCCGCACGAGTTGCGGCTCGCGCAGCGCTGGCTCGGGCGCACGGTGCCGGCGATCTACGTGGAGCATGACACCCCCAACGGGGATGTGCCCAACACCCGGCACCCGATGGCCGACCGCGACGGCCTCGTCATCGCCCACGTGACCCACTTCAACGACCTGTTCTGGGACTGCGGCGGCACCCCACGGACCGTCATCGAACACGGCATCGCGGACCCGGGTGCTCGCTACACGGGCGAGCTGGCCCGGGCTGCCGCCGTCATCAACGAGCCCAAGCGGCGCCGGCGCGGCGCCGGAACCGATCTGCTGCCCCAATTCGCCAACGCCACCCCGATCGACCTGTTCGGCCGGGAGAGCCGAGCCGTGCCGAAGATGGCGGGCGTTGCGCCACAAGGGGATCCGGGCCAGGCGAGGCTGCACGAACAGATGGCGCGGCGCCGGGCCTATCTCCATCCGTTCCGGTGGACGTCGCTGGGCTTCACCCTGATCGAGGCGATGATGCTCGGCATGCCAGTGGTCGCCCTGGCCACCACCGAGGCGATCGAGGCCGTGCCGCCGGAGGCCGGATTCCTGTCCACCCGCGTCGGCTTCCTCAGCGAGGCGCTTTCCTGGCTGCTCGGCGACGCCGCCGCGGCCGGGGCGCTCGGTGCGCGGGCGCGGGCGGCGGCGTTGAGCCGGTACAGCCTTAAGCGATTCATCGACGACTGGGACCAGTTGCTCAAGGAGGTGCGCGGCTGATCGTTTGATCCAGCATTTTCCTCGAGAATGTTGCCTCCCAACGCGTCGAGGCAGCATTTTCCCAGAAAATGCCAAGATTGACGATCATGGACAGCGCGGGTCGGCCGAGTAGGGCGGCGCGGGGCACGGGAACCCCTTGGGGGTCTGTCTGGCGGGCATCGAAACTCTTAAGAATCCACCGCGAAGTAGTAAACAAAACTTCGAAAGGTGGACGATCATGCCAGACCCACCCAAGGGCCGGTTGAGCCGGCGCGGGTTGTTGGCCGGGGTAGGCGCGGGCACGGCAGGTGCGGTGGCGTTGGGGCACGACGGGACGCTGGCGGCGCCGGCGCTCGAGCCCGACGCCGTCGCGGCCGACCGGTTCGGCCGCATGTTCCCCAACCTGCCCGCCTTTGCTCCCGCCAACGACAACGTGCGGGCGGCCATGACCGATCTGGGGCGCCCGGGCGGCACCCTGGACGCGCGGGACGCGCTCGAGCGGGGTCCGATCGATCTGATCGTGGATCCCACGTTGTCGGCCAACAACCGGGACAACCAGTTCCACACCGCGGGCACCACGTTCCTGGGCCAGTTCCTGGACCATGACATGACCTTCGACACCACGTCGAGGCTGGGGTTCCCGACGCCGCCGGAGACATCCCCCAACGCCCGCACCCCCGCCCTGGACCTGGACTCGGTCTATGGCGGCGGGCCGGTGGCGCAGCCCGCGCTGTACAACCCGTCTGACACCGCAAAACTGCGGATCGAGTCGGGCGGCCTGTTCGAGGACCTGCCGCGCGCGGCCAACGGCACGGCGATCATCGCCGACCCGCGCAACGATGAGAACCTCATGATCGCGGGGTTGCAGGCCGCGTTCATCCTGTTCCACAACCGCGTGGTCGATCTGGTGCGCTCCCAGGGCACACCGCCGAGCCAGGTCTTCACCACGGCCCGCCGCACGGTCACCTGGCACTACCAGTGGATCATTGTGAACGAGTTCCTGCGGCAGATCTGCGGCTTCCCTATCGTGACCGACGTGCTTGCGCACGGCCGCAGGTCCTACCGCCCCGAGCCGGGCCCGGCGTTCATCCCCGTCGAGTTCCAGGGCGCCGTGTACCGATTCGGGCACAGCATGGTCCGGCCGTCCTACCGGGCCAACCTCGCCGGCGACAACGGCGGCCCGTTCTTCGGCTTCATCTTCGACCCCGCCGAGGAGGGCAAGCTCGACCCGAACGACCTTCGGGGTGGAGCACGGGCACGGCGCCGGTTCATCGGCTGGCAAACGTTCTTCGACTTCCGGGACGGTCAGGTCAAGACCAACAAACGCATCGATCGTCGTATCTCGACAGCGCTGTTCCGGTTGCCCCTGGGGGCTATCGCGAGTGGCGACCCGCCGACCTCCCTGCCGCAGCGCAACCTGTTGCGCCACATCACCTGGAGCCTGCCGTCGGGGCAGGCCGTCGCGACCGCGATGGGCATCCCGACGCTCGACCCGGGCCAGCTTCCCGAGCTCACCCGCTATGGGCTGGGGCTGGAGCGCAACACCCCACTGTGGTACTACACGCTGGCCGAGTCCGAACTGATCAGCGACGGTATCCAGTTGGGGCCCATGTCCGCCAGGCTCACCGCCGAGGTCTTCATCGGTCTGCTGCAACTCGACCCGAACTCCTACCTGTCCGTCCAACCCAGCTGGCGGCCGACGCTGCCCAGCACGACCCCGGGCGACTTCAAAGTGGTTGACCTACTTAGGTTTGCCCGAGTTGATCCGGCCAGCCGGGGACAGTAAACAGATTGGCAGTACGGGAATCCCTTAAGGGGGTGGTGCCAGACGACCCGTCTGGCACCACACTCACACATATGTCTCTACGCATCGCGATCTGTTGCGCCAGGCGGCTTTTCCGCGATGCCCTCTCTACCTGCCTGAGCACCTCGGGTGAGTTCACCGTTGTCGGGCACGTTTCCGAGGCGTCCGAGCTGCTTGAGCTGTGCGAGCTGAGCCGCCCGGACGTGGCCGTCTTCGACGTGGGAGCGAGCCCAGGACTGCCGGAGGGCCTGGAGGAGCTGCGGTTGCTGCGGGCGCTGAGCCCGGAGACGGCGCTCATGCTCGCCTACGACGAGCTCGCGCCGGAGGAGTTCACCCGCGCGAACCGTTGCGGCGTGGACGCTTTCGTCCCCTGCTCGCACGGGCTCGAGGCGCTGCTGACCATGCTGCGGCAGACGCAGCCGACGGAGGCCCGCGAGGAGCTGTCGTCGTTGGATCGCGACATCCTCGCCCTGGTCGCCGCCGGCCACCCGGTGCTCCGCATCGCGCAGTTGCTGGGCGTGAGCAAGGGTACGGTGGAGAACCGCAAGCGCAGCATTTATCACAAGCTTTACGTCTCGGGCCAGAACCAGGCGGTGGCCAAGGCCTCAGCGCTGGGCCTGCTGACCGCTCCGGCGCCGCCGGAGCGGGTGAGCGCGGAGGGCACGATGCTGGTGCTGCTGCGCGGCGAGGCGGGCCTGGCGCGTGACTACGTGATGCCGGCCCTTGTGGCGCAAGGGGTTCCGTTCGTCGTCGACACCGGTGAGGTGCCCTACCAGGGCCCGGTGGTGCTGGCGCTGATCGACCCCTCCCCCGCCGCCTGGCCGACCGAGCGCAGCCAGATGCCGATGGTGCTGATCACCTCGGCTCCGCTGTCGCGCTGCGGGGTCCTGGACGCGCTCGACCGGGGTGTCTCGGCGGTCGTCGACGCCGACCGGGTCCCGGCCGAGGGTCTCATCGCCTCGCTCACGCTTGCCGCCAACGGCCATGTGGTGCTCGCCGTCCCGCAGGCGCACGCCGTGGTCGGTGCCGCGGAAGCCTTGCGCGGCGAGGCTTTCCGCTCACTGCCCGACCTGACCGCCCGCGAGTCGGACATCCTGCGCTCCATCGCCTGCGGCCGAACGGTGCGCCAGACCGCCCGGGTGCTGGGCATCGCGGAGAAGACCGTCGAGAACGTCCAAACGCGACTGTTCCGCAAGCTGGGTGCCCGCAACCGCACCGCCGCCCTCAGCGTCGCCGGTGCGCTCGGCCTCTTGGAGAGGCTAGACGAGGGCGGGGACCGGCAAAGGTAGGGCGGCGATGGCCTGGGAGTAGACCTTCTCCATCCGCTCGGCGATGCGCGACCACGGATAGTGTTGTACCACACGCTTTCTGGCCGCCTCGCCGAGACTGCGGCGGCGCTGCGCGTCATCGAGCAGGCTGCCGAGGGCACGCGCCAGCTCATCGATGTCCTCGGGCGGCACCAGCAGCCCGGTCCGGCCGTCGACCACGGTGTCCTGCAGGCCGCCCAGACGGTAGGCGACGACCGGGGTGCCGCACGCCATCGCCTCCAGCGGGGTGATGCCGAAGGGCTCGTAGACGGGCGTGCACGCCACCACGTCGGCCGAGCGATACCACCCGGGCATCTGTTCGGTGGGCACCGAGCCGAGCAGGCGCACCCGATCGGCCACGCCGAGGGCGCAAGCCAGATCGGTGATGCTTTTCGCCACGGTGTCTTCTTTTATCGGGTACCCCCAAGGCCCGCCCGCCACGACATACTCAGCCGCCGGCAGGGAGGGCAGCGCCCGCACCACATCGGCGAAGCCCTTCCGCTCGACCATCCGTCCCACGGCCAGGATCCGTTGCCGCCCTTGCGTTTTTGGTTCTTCCGGACCGGCCGCCGGGCCGGGCGTGAACACGTCGATGTCCACTCCGGACGGAACCAGGTTCACCTGTTCGCGGCTGATGCCGTAGCCGCAAAGCTCGCCGGCCTCGTCCGCCGACTGGGCGATGACGCGCTGGGCCCGCAGGCCCACCTTGCGTTCCAGCTCGATCCGAGCCGCCGGGCTGGTGTCCGCCTCGCCCTGCATCCGCCGCTTCACCGTGCCGAGCGCGTGGTAGGTCACCACGAGCGGCCGGGGCAGCCGGCGCGCCGCGGTGAGCGCGGCTACGCCGCTCATCCAGAAGTGGGCGTGCACCACGTCCGGGGCCACGCTGTCCATCCAGTGGCTGGCCAGCCATTCACCGAACTGCCCCATGTAGGGCAGCAGGTCGTCCTTGGGCAGCGGATGCGCCGGTCCCACGGGCACGTGGAGCACCCGGTACCCTTCGGGCGCCGAGACCCGGTTGGGCAGGTAATGGTGATCGCGCCGGGTGAACACGTCCACCTCGTGTCCCCGCCGTGTCAGCGCCGCCGCCAGCCGCGCGACGTGGACGTTCTGGCCGCCCGCGTCGACCCCTCCCAGCGCGGCCAGCGGGCTCGCGTGCTCGGAGATCATTGCTATCCGCATTCCACGGTGCTTACCCCCGCGCGCCCACTACGGAAACGCGTTTTACCGCTTGCGATGCCGGGTACGCCAAGGGCATAGGCCTGTCGGATCTGCGCCCGCTCTATGCCTCCCGGGACAACGAACGTGGAGCTGAAGCAGTTGGCCCGCGTTGGCGCGCCGCTCGGGAGGCGTTGGCCGGGTCCGGGGCGGGGCAGGCCGTCCCCGGATGGGTGGAACGGGCCATTTCCGACGACATTGTAGAAGAAGTTGGAGGAAAGCGTGGGCTGGCCGTTTCCCCGGCCCATGCGGGGTGGGCGGCGGCGGGTGGAGCGATGATCGTCGACTTGTCCAAGGCGAGTTGTCCAAATTGGATATCGAACCTTGTGGGGCGGCCCGGAGAGCCGACGACGCCCTCATGCGAACCGCTGCCGGCAACCCGTAGTATCAACCCCAACGAATCAACTAGGGGGCATCGGCGCAATAGGATTGGGATCGCATGCCTGAAGGTGACAGCGTCTGGAGCATGGCCCGCAAGCTTCACCACGGGCTGGTGGGCACGCAGCTTTCGTCGGCCGACTTCCGTGTGCCTCAACTGGCGACGGTGACGCTGAAGCACTGGACCGTCCTGGAGTCGGCCAGCCGGGGCAAACATCTGTTGGTGCGCTTGCGCAGCCCGCGCGACGAGCGCTACACGCTGCACTCGCACCTGCGCATGGACGGCACCTGGCGGCTTTACCTGCCCGGCGAGCGGTGGAATGCCCGCCCGCCCCACACCATCCGGGTGATCCTGCGCGCCGAGGCGCTTTCGGCCGTCGGCTACCACCTGCACGAGCTGGCGCTCGTCCCCACCGCCCAGGAGGCCAAGCTCCTGGGCCACCTCGGCCCGGATCTGCTGGGCGAGGACTGGGATCCGGAGGAGGCGATGCGGCGGTTGCGGCAGCACCCCGACGAGACCATCGGGGAAGCGTTGCTGGATCAGCGAAACCTGGCCGGCATCGGCAACATGTACAAGGCCGAGTCGCTTTTCCTGCACCGCACCTGGCCGTGGACCCCGGTCTCGGAGGTGCAGGACCTGCGCGGCCTGGTCACCATCGCGCAGCGCCTGCTCGACCAGAACAGGTTCGGCCGCGGCAAGGGCCCGCACGTCTACGGGCGGCGTGGCCAGCCCTGCGCCCGCTGCGGCCGGCAGATCAAGGCCGAGGGCCAGGGCGAGCGGGTCACCTACTGGTGCGAGGTGTGCCAGCCGGCCCCGGCGAGCCGCAACCTCGCCCAGACCGTCTTGCCGTGAGCGCGGAAGGTGGTGCCCCACGCCACGGCGAGGTTCTCCACCAGCATCAGCCCCAGGCCGCCCAGGCGCTGGCCCGACGGGCCGTGCAGGCGTGAGGTGGGCAACTGCGGCAGGTCGCGGCAGTGGTCGCGCACCAGCAGGTTCAGCTCCCCGTCATCGAGCACGACCACCACCTCCAGCTCGCTGCCGGCGTGGGTCACCGCGTTGGTCACCAGCTCCGAGACGACAAGTTCGGCGTAGGCGCTCAGCCGCTCCACGCCCCAGCGCCGGCAGGCCAGCGCCACCATCCCGCGGGCGGCGGCGGGCGCGTCGACCCCGAGCGGGAGGTAGGCGCGGGCCCGCAGGGGCGGCTGCGCGGCGCTCAGGGCCGCGGCGACCGCGTGACGGCGGTCGGGAAACACCCGTGGCTCAAAGGGTCTGGAGCCCAGAACGAGAAACGTGCGCTCTCCGGCGAGCGCCAGCGCCGACTCCAGCGCCATGGGCGCCACGAGACTGGCGGCATCGAGGTCGACCACCACCGCCTGCGGATGCTCGGCGAAGACCCGCCACACGGCACGGCGCAACCGGATCGCCCCTGACGCGTCGAGGTCGCCTGATACGCCCACGAATGCGATCCCGGTTTCGAAGTCGTGCTCGACCGTGATAGTTATGAACTCTCCCGGTGCTCCAACCCGACAGCCTTGCGCAGTTCCTTGAGGTCGTTCTTGAGCGCTTCGGACTGCGGGTGATCCTTTGACAGCGAGCGCATCAGGTTGGCCAGCCCATCGGCGATGGCGTTGAGCTTGTGCTGGGTCGCCTGGTCGGCCCGCTGCTGGGTGTTCTGCAGCAGCGCGACGAGCAGGAAGGTGACGATCGTGGTGGCGGTGTTGATGATGAGTTGCCACGTATCGACGGTTTTGAAGAGGAAGAACGAGGGGGCCCACACGAGGATCAACAGCACGCACAGCGTGAAGAACCACGGCTTGGAGACGAACTCGCTTGCCGTCACGGCGAATCTGTCGAATCCGGAGACCTCATTGGTCACCGACGAGGGCATGTCTTTTCGACCCGGCATGCGGACGAGGTACCCCGGAAAAGAGCTGGAGAAACTCAGTCAGGCCATCGCCCGGTGAAGGCCCGGACCCCCTCGGCGCCGCCGCGGTCGATCGCGGCCTTTACGACGGCGAAAATGGCTCCCTGCAACGCGGCGGCTATGAGCACCTCGTCCCAGCCGCGGTGCTCGTCGGTGGCGTCGGGTGTATCCGGCTCGTGCGCGATGAGCCGCCAGGCCTGCTTGAACAGCAGGCCGGCGACCGCTCCCGCCAGGGCGCCGGCAAGCAACCCCACGGGTTTATAGATGATCTTCCTCATCGACGCTTCCTTCTGATGACCAGGATCGCGACGATCGCGGCGAGGGCGGCGGCGATCGCGGGCAGCGGGTTGCGCTTGACGCGCTCCACGCCCTTCCCGGCCATTTCGGCGAGGTCTTCGGCGGTATGGGCGACCTCGGCCGCGACGTCCTTGCTCATCTCGGCGGTCTTGTCCGCGGCCTTGTGCGCGACGTCAGCGGTCTTCTCCGCGGCCTTGTGCGCCATGACGGAGGTCCTGTCCGCGGCCTTCTCGGCGGTTGCGGTCACCGTCTCCTTGACCGCTTCCTTGGCCTTGCTCGCACCCTCGGTTACCTTCTCCTTCGCCTTCGCCGCGCCTTCGGAGACGCGCGCCTTCACGTCGGCCTTGTCGGCTAGCGCTGCCATCGTTTCGCCTAACTCCTCACGTTCGCGTCTGATCTCAGCCGCCAGCTCCTCCCGCTCGGTGGCGCCGGGCGGTTTGCTTGTGCCGCCTGTTGTGGTCATCGCCGTTTCCTCTCCTCGACGGCGGCCTTCACCGTCTCGACGTCGGCCCGGACGCTGTCGATGGTCCGGTCCGGGATCAACGGGGTGCTTCGCTTGAGCTGGAACCGGCCGACCAGCGCCTCGATGCCCGCGATCACGAGCAGCACCGCGGCGACCACGAGGGCGGCGGCCCAGCCGGGCATGACCTCGGCCAGTCCGAGCCCGGCGGCGAACAGCAGGGCCCCGAGCGCGTAGTGCAGCATGACGGCCGCGCCGCCGAAAAGACCGATGCCCATTCCCGCATGGCGGCCCTTCTCGGCCAGCTCGGCCTTTGCGTTTTGCAGTTCGTCGCGCACCAACGTCGATATCTGCTCGCTCGCCTGGCGCACTAGCTCGGCGGTCGACTGGTTTGTCACCTTAGGCTGTTACCCCGAAACGAGCGAATTAAGCTTCCTCTCCGGCCTCTGAATCAATCTTGGCGCCGATCAGGAAGGCGAGGTTGGTCAGCCACAGCCAGATCAGGAAGACGATGACGCCCGCAAGCGCGCCGTAGGTCTTGTTGTACGAGCCGAAGTTGGCCACATAGAGCCCGAACAGGAAGGAGATCGCGATCCATCCAAGGACGGCGATGACACCGCCCGGCCTGATCCACCGGTAGGCGCTCAAGCGCGCGTTGGGGCCGGCCCAGTAGAGGGTGGCGAGCATGATACTGACGATCAGGATCAGTACCGGCCACTTGACCACGTCCCACACCTTGATGGTCGCCTGTTCGAGGCCGAGGGCGCCGCCGACCACCTCGGCGACCCGCCCGCTGAGCACGATGATGATCGCCGCCACCATCGCCAGCGCCCCGGTGATCAGCGTGACCCCCATCCGCAGCGGAATCAGCTTCCAGAAGGGGCGCTCGTCGGTCACGCCGTAGATTGTGTTCGACGCCTTCATGAAGGCCGAGACGTAACCCGACGCCGACCAGAAGGCAAGCAGCAGACCGATCGCCGTTGCCAAACCCGGCCGCGCCTGGCTCTGCTCCACGTTTTTCACCGCGCCGCGCAGGATCTCGTCCACCGCCGGCGGCACCACGGATGTCACGTTGTCCAGCAGGGTGGCGGTGAAGGTATCGCTGAGCATGCCCATCACGCCCACGAGCACCAGCAGCCCGGGAAACAGCGACAGCACGGAGTAGTAAGTCAGGGCCGCCGCCCAGATGGTGAGGTTGTCCTGCTTGAGCTCCTTCGCGGTGCGCTTGAGCGCCCCCAGCAACGCCTTGCCGCGGGTGTGAACCCGCCCCGCTGGTTCGCTCCCCATCACCCTGGCCTACCCCGCCCCTGACCTCGTGAAACCCTTATAACCGGCGTCACGGCACCCGCCCGCGGCACGGGCCGGATTGTGCCAACTACTACATGTAGCAAGGTAAATGCTATGCGCGCCTCACCCTTACTGGCCAGGGGTTCCACCGACGTGGAAACGCGCAGCCACAACGGAAACGCGGTACAGGACAGGGTTGCGGCGTGAGTGAACATGCGGTTCACTCTTCACGTTGAACGGTTCACGATCACGACGTGGGCTTACCTGAGGATGTTAGGGCTAGCCTGACTATAATGTACGACGTAGCCGTGGTAGGTGCGGGCCCGGCCGGCGCGAGCGCAGCCATGGCTGCGGCGCGGGAGGGTGCTCGCGTCCTACTGCTGGACCGGCACGACTTCCCAAGAGACAAGGCTTGTGGCGACGGCATAGCTCCTCAAGCCTTGTCCGAACTGGAGAAGCTGGGTGTGTCCAATGTGGATAATGGCTTTCCGGCCCTGCCCCAGTTGAGCGTGACCAGTCCCGGCGGTGCCGAAGCGTTGCGTCCCATGCCCACCCCCGTGCGGGTGATCCCGCGCAGCATCTTCGACGCTCGCCTGGTGGCCGCGGCCGTGCGGGCCGGTGTGGAGCTACGTAAACACCGCGTCAGGAGGATAAGCGAGGAGAACGACCGGGTCGTCGTCGACGGCATCGAGGCGCGCACGCTCATCGGCGCCGATGGCGCCACGTCGGTGGTGCGACGCCATCTCGGTGCGGCGCCGAACGGCGCCGGGCATCTGGCCATAGCCATCCGGGGGTACCTCGCGGAGTCGCCCGAAGACGGCCTGCTGCAACGGATTGTGATGTCCCCAGGGGTCTGGCCCGCCTACGCCTGGTCCTTCCCGATCGGCGACGGCCGGCGCAACGTGGGCTACGGCGAGCTGCTGCGCGGCGCCCCGCTCACCCGCGACCACTTGCTGGGAAAGCTCGCGAAACTACTGCCCGACGTCGATCTCGGCGCGACCACATGCCTGCGGGCGCACCACCTTCCGCTGTCGACCCAGCGGCCCGCCGCCGGGCGCGGCCGCATCCTCCTGGCCGGTGACGCGCTTTCGCTTGTCAACCCGTTCACCGGTGAGGGCATCTTCTACGCCGTCGTCTCCGGCGGCCTGGCCGGGCACACCGCCGCCCTGCTGCCCGGACCCGATGCGGCGCAATGGTATGGCCTGGCGCTGCGCAAGCGGCTCAACCGCCACCTGAGGCACACCAAGATGGCGGCGCGCCTGGCCGCCGTCCACGGCGTGGCCGACGCCGGGATCCGGGCGGGCGCGCGCGACCAGAAAGTCTTCAACGCCTTTGTGGAGTTGGGTCTGGGTGACGGCCTGATCACCTCCCGGTTGCTGCGCAAGACTTTCGGTCAGCTGGTGCTAGGCGGCAAACAGCACTGACGAGTCGGCGTCGTCGACGACCGCCACTTTCACCCGGTCGGGCTCGTCCTTGCCTCTGGGCACCGCGAACACCGCGCTGGCGGGGCGGTCCTGGAAGCGGGCGGTGTAACGCACCAGCCGCCACTCGCCCTCGTCCCAGCTTTCGATGACATCCGAGCGCAGCGCCTGGCCGACGGTCATGAACGCGGGGCTGCGCTCGAGCGTCTGCACGGTGGCGTGCAACGGAATCACATCCGTGGTGGCGGCGGCCAGCGGGTGGGTGAGCCGCACCTTCAAGCGCCGCAAGGGCATCAGCCAGTACCGGTCGAACTGGCCGTTGAGCGAGATGATGACCGCCGCCTCGGCCAAAATCACCGGGACCGCCTGAACCGACCAGGCACCGGGCCAGGAACCGTTGCCCAGCAAGGTGAACACGCTGATGGCCAGCAGGAAGCCGGCGTTGGTGAAATGGCGCCATCCGATCGGGCTGGGACGCGCACTCGTGCACCCGCAAGAGGATTCCGGGGCCGCCACTCGCGCATATCCCAGGTACACAAGGAAAGCAGTGGAGAGTCCGATCGCCGGCACCGGCCAGGCCGGCGGCACCAAAACCGCTATTGCCGCCGCCAGCTCGGCGAAACCCACCGCGCGGAAGGCCGGCAGCGCCCACCGCTGCCCCAGCAACGTTCGCAGGGCGGAGCTCGCGGCGGCCAGCGGTGCGGTGCGGCCGAGCACTTTGAACCCGCCCGACCAGCCCAGCCAGGCCGCGATCACCAGCGGTTGCAGGTCAGCCAACCACCTCATGGAAACCTCCTGAAGGGGGGCCGGGCACGGGTGTTGGGGGCCACCGTGCCCGGCCGGAGTTGAAGCCGGAAGAGCACGATCAGACAGCGGCGTAGACCGTGGCGATGTCGATTTCGTTGGTGCCGGGGCGCCAGGCCCCGATCACCTGGACGTGTTTGCCGACCTGCAGCAGCGACATGTCGCTAATGGCGGGGGTTCCATTGTAGACAGTCGCGGTGATGCCCGGGACGACGTAGCCCATCACCGGGCTGCCGGCGTGGTCGAGCGCCATCCGGTCCTTGCTGATCGAGGAGATGTGTACGTCGAGGTTGACGATGTTGACCCACAACGACTCCGCGGCCAGCAGCCCGTCGGGCATGCGCACCCCGCGGGCGTAGAGGCCGTCGCCGACCTCGACCTTGTCGAACGTGGTGGGGGTCAGCTTCCAGATGCTGGTGGCGCCGGTCACCTGGACGCGGTTGAACACGCCGTCGGAGCCTTTGACGAACAGCTGGCCGTCGGCGATGGTGTTCACCACGCCCTCGACGAAATTCGGGTCGGGAGCGCCGGGGTCGACGTCCCACTTGGGTTTGGCGAACGCCTCGGCCGGGTCCAGCGAGCCGATCGCGGTGGCACCGATGACTCCCAGCGCCGCGGCGGTGAACAGTTGACGGCGATCCATGTCCATGGCCCTCACCCCACATCCACGCTGACGGGCCGCAGGCCCGTGGACAGGCTGGCGATGACGCTGTACGCGGACGGCGTCAGGTCGATGAGGCGGTTGGACGCACAGGTCGCCCCGCAGCATGTCCGTTCACCGCAGAAGCTTCTGGTTCGTGGCCCACAGTCGGCGATGGAGGTGGTGACCGCCGCGCCGTTGCACAGGTTGGTGGTCCGGTGGCGGAAGCCACATGTGCGCCGGGTGAGGCTGAGGCCGCAGGCGGCGGGGTTGGTGATGGACAAGCAGGCCGCCGAGGCGTTCGGCCAGGCGTGCTGGCGCGAACCGGAGTTACAGGTACCGCAGGCGCCGTGACCGGTCGAGCCGCATGGTCCCCACGCGTTGCCGCAGCAGAACCATGACATCTCGCCCCTTACAGCTACCATCAGCGACTCCTTTCAGGTCACGTGGGTTCGACCCCACGAGGAAAGATCGATAGCTGTTGACTCGCCTGCAGGCGCTTCCATCCTGAAGAAGAAAACTAGCCACGTCAATCTTTCAATTGAAGGAAAGTTTTAACGACTTAGCGCTGCGGTCCAGGCAGGGGTGACCGAAGAGCCATTGCGCCGTTGACATCTGCCAATTAAGTTTGATGAGTAAACGAACTCGTCCGGTCACGGCAGGAAGGGCACCACGTGCAAGGCACCATCCGCGCCATTCCAAGGAAAATCTCCGTCCACAAGGGACACCACTTGCTGACGCCGGAGACCCGCCTGTGCGCCTCCGAGGAGGTCGCTGATGTGGTGCGCAAGGCGCTCGAGCGGGCCGACCTGCCGCTGGCCGAGGTCGACCGGCCCGGAGACGGGGTCATCACCTTCGCCATCGGTGGCGAGGAGGCATTGGCGCCTTTCGGGTACACCTTGAAAATCACCGAGACGACAGTGCTCGCTCATGCCTCAAGCCACGACGGGCTCCTGCGCGCGGCGGAGACGCTGCGGCTGCTGATGCACGCCCAGACCGGCGCCTTCGGCCGCTTCCCCGGATGGCAGCTGCCCTGCGTCGAGATAGCCGACTACGGCCGCTGAGACAGGCGCTTGATGAACTCCACCGTCGTATCGAAGATCAGCGGCGCCTCGTGGTCGAGCGTGGCGACGTGGTAGCTCTCGTTCAGCACGATCTCGCGCACATCGGTTGAGGCCACCCCGGAGAGCACCATCGCGCTGTTGACCGGCTCGACCACGTGGTCCTGCGCGGAGTGCAACAGCACCAACGGCTGCGTCACCTTGCTCAGATCGGCGCGCACCAGGTTCTGGAACCGGCGCAGCGAGGCGGCCGCCTTCACCGGCGTGCGGTCATAGGCGCCCTCGAGAATCCCCGGCTTGGCGATGTCGTTGCCGATCGCCGCGACCGACGGGACCACGCGGGCCAGCACGGGCAGGAACCTGGTGTCCCAGCGCAGCATCGCCACGGCGGGGTTGACCAGCACGATGCCCGCCACCTCGGAGCCGTGCTCCTCGGCCAGGCGCAGGGCGAGGGTGCCGCCCATGGACAGGCCGCACACGAAAACCCGCTCGCATCGCTCGCGCAGCCGCTGGAACGCCGTGTCGACGGTGGAGTACCAGTCCCGCCAATTCGTGCGATTGCAGTCTCGCCAATCGGTGCCGTGGCCCGGCAGCAGCGGCAGGCTCACCGACCAGCCCTGCTGGGCCAGGTGCCGCGCCCACGGCCGGACGCTGTGGGGCGATCCGGTGAAACCATGACACACAAGCACACCCACATCGTCGGCGCCTTCGTGGTGGAATGGCGTGGTATCGATGGGCTGGCTAGATCCAGTTGATTGCTGGTCCACGCGCGAATGATGTCACGAGCCCTAGTGGGGAGGCGAGGGTGAGTTTCGGGCGATTGAGTGGCGCCGTCATCCAGGCGGGCGTGGTGCTGTGGATGGTGAGCCCATCCCTTCCGGCGGCCGCGCCACCTGTCGATGTCTACAGTGGCGAGGCGACGATCACCATTGTGGGGCGGGCCGGCAGTTTCGGCACCGCCCGACCGACCGTGCCCTCAGGGCAGCGGCTCAGCACGCTTGAGGTGCCCGGGTGGAGCTTCCCCGCCGCGCGCAAGCCCGCCGAGGCCGTCCTTGTCGGCGACGGCAGCCTGCTCATGCCGGCCGTCAGCCACAACGACAGCCTGACCGTGCCCACCTCGCCGGAGATGGCGGTGGTGGCCTATGACCCGCGCTTCAACACCTCGGAGGTCATCCAGCTGGTCTCGACGCCCGGAGTGGTCGGCGCCAAGGGCATGCTGGTCGCGCCGACCGTGACCGGCCTGGCGCCCCTGCCCGACGGCATCGTCGCCTTCACCGCCTGGGCCGAGGGGATCGACACCGCGCCGGTCTTCGGGCTGATGAGCAAAGTGGACGGACACTGGCGCTCCCTGCCCGTCAACCGCTGGACCGCACGCGCCCTCGGCATCAGCCGCGTGCGGGGTCTGGCCCGGATGCCCGTCTCCGGCGACCTGATCATCGCCCAGGAGGGCGGCGCCCTGACCACCCTGCGGGTTTCCGGCCCCGACCTGTCCGGGCGCTACTTTGTCGTGGTACGCAGCCACTTCCACCACCCGGACGACGTGACCGTGCGCGAGGTGCACGCCGACCCCACCGGGCAACGCGGAGCCGAACGCCTCGTGGTCGCCATGGACCGGCCCGGCTCGCCCGCGGTCATCCAGGAGTTCATCTACAACGAGGCGAACGGCGTACTCACGGAGCTGTCCGCGCCGTTTGTACCGGGTGACATCAATGAATGGACCACGAAGCCTAACGGGTACCAGAAAAGCACTTATGACCGCGCGGGAAACCTTTGGGCCGCAAGGCAGGAAGGCCCGCACGGCGGCAAGCTCGCCGTTTACACCGCCGCCCGCTGCAAGCCCCAGTCCGGCGTGTGGGGCCGGAGCTGCCCGCCCCAGTACGACATCGTGCAGGCGGCGGAGCTGAGCGCGCCGCAGGCGCTGATCGAGGACGCGACCAGCGGGGCGGTGGTGCTAATGACCGGGGACGGTGTGCTGATGCCGGTGCGCGCCAGAGTATCTGGCAACCGGCTTGAATACGAGGTCGGCAACCTGGTGGACGTCGGCGGCAAGCTGCTCACGGTGGGCGAGGGTTCGACCGTCGACAGCCGGGCCGGCACGGTCGACCACCACGGCCACCTGTGGTTCCCCGCCTCGCGAGCGATCCACGACAGCAGCGGTCGCACCACCACCGACCACTGGATGTTCGCGGTCACCCTCGCCGACCTGTTCGACCCGCCGCCGACCCGCCTGGCCGAGGTGTCCGGCCGCCGCGTCACCATTCAGGCCGAGAACACCACCACCATCTCCACCCGCACCACCAAGACCAAGGCGGGCGTCACCGAGGTGCACTCCAACGCCCACTTCAGCGGGTGCGTCGACCTGCCGGCCACCGGATGCACCTACGACGGCATCCCCGGCAACGGCTTCTACCTGCGCGACGACACGAAGTTCGGCCACTTCCGGGGGCCGCTGACCTATCGGGTCGAGGTCCCCGTCGCCGGCCGCTACCGATTGGCGTACCAGGTCGTCACGTTCGAGGTGACCAAGAACGCCAGGATCGAGATGGCCATCGGGGGCCGTAGATACACCACGGCGGTGAGCACCAACGGCGACTGGCGGCCGATGCGCTCCGACATGATGGTGTGGTTCGACGCCGGGTTGCAGACCATCACCATCGCGCCGCCGGAGGACGGGGGCGGCGGCTGGTTCCTCAACTCAATGACGTTGCAACGCGTCTGACCAACATCTTTACCAAGATTTGCGGTGGGGAGGGCTCCCCGGCGGCGGCACCGATGCATGAGGATAGTTGGATGCGAGTCCTGCTCGTCGAGGACGACCTCCGCTTCGCCGCCGCCCTGACCTCGGCCCTGCGGCGGGGCGGCTATGAGGTCGATGTGGTCAACACCGCTTCCGAGGTACCGGACGTGCCCTCCCACGATCTCGTGCTGCTCGATCTCGGCCTGCCCGACGGCGACGGGGTCGACGTGTGCCGCCGGGTGCGCGAGGGCAGCGACGTGGGCGTCATCATGCTCACCGCCCGCGGGCAGGAGCGCGACCGGGTCATCGGATTGCGTTGCGGCGCCGACGATTACGTGGTCAAACCGTTCCTCTTCGCGGAGCTGCAGGCGCGCATCGAAGCGGTGCTGCGCCGGGCCCGGCCGCGGCCCGGTGGCGTGCGCGTCATCGGCGACCTGACCCTCGACCTCGACCGGCACAGCGCCCAGGTGGGTGAGCGGCCGGTCGCCTTGACCCGCAAGGAGTTCCAGCTACTGGCGATCCTCATGGCCGAGCCGGAGGTGGCGGTGCGCCGCGAGCGCCTGTTCACCGAGGTGTGGCGGACCACGTGGCAGGGCACCTCGCGCACCCTCGACGTGCACATGACGTCGCTGCGGTCCAAAATCGGTGCGGCGGCTCAGATCGAGACCATCAGGGGCGTGGGGTACCGCATCGTGGCGGGTGCCTAGATGCGCCGCCGGCTCATTGCGACGTATG
>Ga0075418_10000263_pt1 | contig 52676 bp, 51 predicted proteins | sample SoiMetdeltSBSDD2_FD_81776 | JGI IMG/M metagenome (GOLD analysis project Ga0075418, IMG submission 81776) | Bulk soil microbial communities from a Populus tree surrounding site in Tennessee, USA - Soil MetaG P. deltoides SBSDD2 | ecosystem: Environmental > Terrestrial > Soil > Tree plantation...
AGGAGATGTTGGCCATGCTCGAGGCGAAGTTGCCGCCGCCGAACCCGGCGGTCGCCGCGGCGATCAGGAACATCCAGTAGGGCGTACCCGGTGTCGCCACGCAGTAGTACAGCAGCACCACCGGCACGATCAGCAGCAGGCTCGAAATGACTGTCCAATTGCGACCGCCGAAGCGGGCAACCGCTGTGGTGTACGGGATACGCAGCGCCGCCCCGATCAGGTTCGGCAAAGCCACGAGCCAGAACAACTGGTCGGCGGCGAAGACGTGGCCGGCCCGGGGCAGCATCACCACGACGGCGCTCCACATCAGCCACACCGAGAAACCCAAGTGCTCGGCGAAGATGGAGTAGACGAGGTTGCGCCGCGCGATGCGGCGTCCGGTGCGCCGCCAGAAACCGTCGTTCTCCGGGTCCCAGCCGTCAATCCAACGCTTGCCCACGGCTGACCTCCCTATTTCGAGAAACACTGCGGTAGACGATGTACGGCCGGAGGAGATAGCCCAGCGGCAAGCTGAAGACGTGCACGAGCCGTGTGTACGGCCACACGCCGATCAGCGCCCACGCGATCAGGGCGTGCAGCTGGAATCCCAGCGGGGCGCCCGCTATCGCCTCGGCCGAGGGTTGAAGGGCGAAGACGGACCGGAACCACGGCGCGACCGTCGCGCGGTAGTCATGTCCGTTGCCGGTCAAGGTGATCGCCAGCCCCAGCAGGATGGTCCCGCCCAGCAGGATGTACATCACCACATCGCTGGCGAGGCTGGCCCGGCCGACCGCGCGCACGGCCAGCCTCCGGTACACCAGGATGGCCAACCCGGTCGCGGTCATCAGCCCGGCGACACCGCCGACCCCGACCGCGCCGGCGTGGTACAGGTCGTCGCCGATGCCCAGCGCCCGAACCCATCCGGCCGGGATGAGCAGACCCACCGCGTGACCTCCGGCGGTCAGCAGCATGCCGTAGTGGAACAGCGGGCTGCCCAGGGCGAGCAGGCGCCGCTCGTGCAGCTGGCTGGAGCGCGCGGTCCAGCCGGCTTTGTCGTACCGGTAACGCCAGACCAGCCCGGCCACGAAGCTGCCCAACGCCAGGTAAGGCAGCACGGTCCAAAGCGCGGTCCTCATATGCCCACCAGCTCCGCGGGCGGGCCCTCCTGCGCCAGGGCGCGGGCGGCGGCGAGGTCGGCCGGGCCGGGCGGCGGCAGCGTGGCCCGCACGGCCGCGACCGCGTGCGCGTAGGGCGAGCCGAGCCCGTCGAGCGCCTGCCACAGCAGGTCCAGCCCGGCCCTATGGGAGACAAGCAGTTCCATCGCGGACTCGGTGTGGCCGGCAGCGGCGAACTCCAGCACGACGGCGAGGTGGTCGGGCAGCTCCTCGGCGGTGAGGGTCAGCCCGGCCTTCTGGTACGCCTGGCGGAAGCGAAGCAGCGCCAGGCCGCGACGGCGGGTGTCGCCGTGCGTGTAGTACGTCAGGTAGAGGCAGCACCGCCGCCTCAAGTCGAACGTCTCCACGTAGTGCGCCGCGACCGCCGCCAACGGCGCACGCTCCAAATAGGATTCCAGCACCGGGAACGCCCCCTTGAACGGCCGCAGGTCCTCCACAGTGGACAGTGTCGGGTAGCTCAACGCGATCGACGCGGCCTTGAAAGCCATACGGTTCATCGCACACCCGCCCGCAGCGTCGGGAACCCCAACGACACCTTGCCGTTGCCGTTGCTCGCGGGTTCGACGGCGCAGCCGTCCGGCAAGGGATGAGACACCTCGCGATGAGCATGCGGAATGACATAACGATCCTCGGCCTTGGCCACGGCCAGAAGCCGGTACATGTCATACATCTGCTCGCCGGTCATGCCCACCGACGCCGGGATCGACTCGTCCGGGTCACGGCCGAGGTTGATGTCCCGCATGAAGGACCGCATCGCCGCCAAGCGCCGCAACACCTCCCTCACCGGCACCGGGTCTCCGGCGGTGAACAGCGAGGCGAGGTAACCGATCGGGATGCGCAGCGCCTCAACGGCGGCGAACAGGTTTCCGGCATCCTCGCCGTCGAAACCGGTGTCGCGCAACACTTCCGACACGGGCGACAGTGGCGGGACGTACCAGACCATCGGCAGCGTGCGGTACTCGGGATGCAGCGGCAGGGCTAGCCCGTACTTGAAAATCAACGCGTACACGGGAGAGCGCTGCGCCGCCTGGATCCATTCCTCCGGGATGCCACCGGCCCGCGCGGCCGCCACCACGACGGGATCGTCCGGATCCAGCAGCACCCGTTTGTGCGCCTCGACCAGCTCGCGATCGTCGCGCACCGAGGCCGCCTCCAGTACCCGATCGGGGTCGTAGAGAACGAGGCCGATGTAGCGCAAGCGCCCCACGCAGGTCTGGGCGCACACGGTCGGCATTCCGAGCTCGATGCGCGGGAAACAGAATGTGCATTTCTCGGCCTTGCCGGTCTGGTGATTGAGAAACACTTTCTTGTACGGGCAACCGGTCACGCACATTCGCCAGCTCCGGCACGTGTCCGAGTCGACCAGCACGATGCCGTCCTCGGTCCGCTTGTATATCGCGCCCGAGGGGCACGCCGCCACGCACGACGGGTTGAGACAGTGCTCGCAGATGCGCGGCAGGTAAAACATGTATGCCTGCTCGAATTCCAGCGCGACCCGCTCGGAGACCGACTTGAGTACCGGATCGTGCTGCAAAACCTCGGGTCCGCCGCCGAGACTGTCGTCCCAGTTGGCGCTCCACACGATCGGGGCGGTCGGCTTGGCGGTGGGCAGGTCGTCGCCGGCCGGCGCGGTAATCAGATTCTGATAGTCGTATGTCCACGGTTCGTAGTAGTCCGAAAGCCTTGGCAGGTGCGGATTCGCGAACAGCGAAAGCAGGCGGCGCACGCGCCCGCCCGAGCGCAGTTTGAGCCGTCCGCGCCGGGTCAGCGTCCAGCCGCCGCGCCACTTCTCCTGATCCTGATAGGTGCGTGGATATCCTTGCCCCGGCCGGGATTCCACATTGTTGAACCAGGCATACTCCACGCCGCCGCGGTTGGTCCACGCCTGTTTGCAGGTCACCGAACAGGTGTGGCAGCCGATGCACTTGTCGAGATTCATCACCATGGCCATCTGCGCGAGGACCCGCATCAGTACCTCACCTCCTGCGACCGCCGCCGGATCATCGTGACCTCGTCACGCTGGTTGCCGGTCGGGCCGAGATAGTTGAAGGCGAACGAAAGCTGGGCATAGCCACCGATCAGATGACTGGGTTTGATGAGCACGCGGGTCAGGGAGTTGTGCGCGCCGCCACGCTTTCCCGTGGTCTCGCTCTTGGGCACGCCGACCAGGCGGTCCTGCGCGTGGTAGAGGTACACCGTGCCCGGCGGCATGCGGTGCGAGACGGTGGCGCGGGCGACAACCACTCCGTTGCGGTTGACCGCCTCAACCCATTCGTTGTCTCGCACGCCGATGCGTTCGGCGTCCAGCGGGCTCATCCAGATCGTCGGCCCGCCGCGCGAGAGCGTCAGCATCACCAGGTTGTCCTGGTACTCGGAATGGATGGACCACTTCGAATGTGGAGTGAGATAGCGCACGGCCAGCCCGAGCTCGCTCTGCTCCCCCAGGTTCGGCTCGCCGAACAGGCGGCTCATCGACAGCGGCGGCCGGTAGACCGGTAGCTGCTCGCCCATCTCGGCCATCCAGTCGTGGTCGAGGAAGAAGTGCTGCCGCCCGGTGAGCGTGTGCCAGGGCTTGAGCCGCTCCACATTGAGCGTGAACGGGCTGTAACGCCGGCCGTCAGACTCGATGCCGGACCACTCCGGAGAGTTTCCAATGGCGACCGGGCCCTGCTGCGTGTCCGCGAAGGTGATCCGGCGCTTTCCGCTCAGGTCCTTGAGCGGCATGCCGGTGCGCCGCTCCAGTTCGGCGAAGCCCTTCGCGGCGACATCGCCATTGGTGGTCCCGGAGAGAGCGAGGATCGCCTCGCACAGGTCGGTGTCGCGGGCCAGCGAGGGACGCCCGGCCGCACTGCCTTTGCGCACCAAGCCGTTGCGCTTGCCCAGATACTCCACTTCGGACGCCAGGTCGTAGCGGACCCCTTTGGTCATCGCTCCCAACCGCTCGGTCAGCGGGCCGAGGGCGGCCATGCGCTCGGCCACCGCCGGATAGTCCCGCTCCACCACCACGAGGCGCGGCATGGTGATGCCGGGTATCGGTTCGCACTCGCCTTCGCGCCAGTCGAGCACCACGCCGCCCGGAGTCGCCAGTTCGTCGGGCGTGTCGTGCATCAGCGGCACGGCGACGAGGTCCCGGCGGACGCCAAGATGCGTCTTTGCCATGGCGCTGAACGCTTCCGCGATGGCGGTGAACGCGGCGAAGTCGCTGCGGGTCTGCCATGGCGGCGAGATCGCCGGGTTGAAGGCATGCACGTATGGGTGCAGGTCGGTGCTGGACAGGTCATGCTTCTCGTACCAGGTCGCGGCCGGCAGGACGACATCGGCGAACATCGTCGTACTGGTCATCCGGAAGTCCAGCGCCAGCAACAGATCCAGCTTGCCTTCCGGGACTTCCCCTTCCGGTTCCGCCCGTACGGCCGAGTCGGCGCCGAGCAGGTGGCGCAGGAAGTACTCGTGCCCCTTGCCCGACGAGCCGAGCAGGTTGGCCCGCCACACGGTCAGCGCCCGCGGCCAGTTCTCCGGCGTATCCGGGTCGTCGGCGGCGAACCTGAGCCGGCGGTCGCGCAGCAACGCGACCAGATGGGCCGCCGGATCGTCCGGATTGGACGCCAAGGCCTCGTCGGCGAGGTCCAGCGGGTTGCGGTCGAAGGTCGGGTAGGACGGCATCCACCCCAGACGGGCCGACTGCGCGATGAGGTCCTTGATCCTGCGATCCCGGAAGCGTTGCCCGGCAAGGGGTGACGCGAACGTGTCGGCGGGGAACGTGTCGTAGCGCCACTGGCTGGTGTGCAGGTACCAGTACGGCGTGGCCGCCTGCTGCCGGGCCGGGCGCGCCCAGTCCAGGCCGAAGGCGAGCTGCGCCCAACCGGTCAGCGGGCGCACCTTCTCCTGGCCGACGTAATGCGCCCACCCGCCGCCGTTGACCCCCTGGCACCCGGTCAGCTGCAGCAGCGCCAGGAACGAGCGGTAGATGGTGTCGGCGTGGAACCAGTGATTGCATCCCGAGCCCATGATGATCATCGAGCGACCGCCGGAATGCTCGGCGTTGCCGGCGAACTCGCGGGCGACCCGTTCCGCGGCGGCGGCCGGCACGGAGGTGATGCTCTCCTGCCATCCAGGGGTACAGGGTTCGGCGGTGTCCGCATAGGACAGTGGCCAGGAGCCGGGAAGCCCCGGGCGCCCGACCCCGTACTGCGCCAGCACCAGATCGAACACCGTCGTCACCAGATGCTCCCCGATCCGCCTGACGGGGACCCCGCGCTCGATCGTGCCCGGCACGTCGAAGCGGGGCAAGCGGATCGGGACGTATTCAGTGGAATGGTCGTACATGGACAGGGCGGGATCGAGGTCCTCCAGGTCGAGATTCCACTTGCCCTCGGGTTCGGAGAACCTGAAACCCAAGGAGCCGTTGGGCACGACGGGGCCTTTCAACGGGTCGTACATCACGGTTTTGAAGTCGCCGCCGGTGAGGAACTTGTCCGGTACAAAGGAATGGTCTTGTTCTTTGAGGGTGACCAGAAACGGCAGATCCGTGAAACGCTTGGCGTAGTTGGCGAAGCGCGGCACCGTCCGCTCCACGAAGAACTCGCGCAGGATCACGTGCCCCATCGCCATGGCCAGCGCGCCGTCGGTGCCGGGCTGGGCGGCCAGCCACTCATCGCCGAGCTTCACCGTGTCGGAGTAGTCCGGCGACACGACAACAACCTTCTGCCCGCGATAGCGCGCCTCGACCATCCAATGGGCGTCGGGCGTGCGGGTGACCGGCACATTGGAGCCCCAGACAAGCAAATAGGAGGCGTCCCACCAGTCGGCGGACTCGGGCACGTCGGTCTGGTCGCCGAAGACCTGAGGCGAGGCGACCGGCAAATCGGCGTACCAGTCGTAGAACGACAGCATGGGCGCGCCGATGAGGGAGAAGAAGCGGCTGCCCGCGGCGTATGAGGCCATGGACATCGCGGGGATCGGCGAGAATCCCGCCACGCGGTCGGGTCCGTAGCGCTTGATGGTCGAGACGTGCGCCGCGGCGACCAACTCCACGGCCTCATCCCAGCCGGCGCGGACGAACCCGCCCTTGCCCCGAGCGCGTTGGTATGCCTTGCGCAGCAACGGATCTCCGGTCACCCGCTCCCAGGCCAGGACCGGGTCCCCGAGTTCCTGTTTGGCCGCTTGATACATCTCCAGCAGCACGCCGCGCACATAGGGATGGCGCACGCGCGTGGGAGAGTAGGTGTACCACGAGAATGCCGCCCCGCGAGGGCAGCCGCGCGGCTCGTACTCGGGCCGGTCCGGTCCCGTGCTTGGATAGTCGGTCTGCTGCTCCTCCCACGTGATGATGCCGTCCTTGACGTACACCTTCCATGAGCAGGAGCCCGTACAGTTCACCCCGTGCGTCGATCGGACCACGGCGTCGTGGCTCCACTGTGCGCGCTGGAACGCGTCGGACTCGCGGCCCCCGATCCGGTAGACCGCACGCAGATCCCCCGAGGTGTCAGCGCGGCGTAGATACCTACCGGCTCGCAACAGGGTCTCCGTGACGGCGTCGTCCATGCCCAGCACATGCTTGTCCGGTGATCGAAACATGATGACCCCCTGGTACTACAGCGGGCAAAAACACATCGACAAGCGTCTACTGATAAACTGGAACCGTTCCAGGAAATTGTCAAGACATAGAGTTGTGCCAATTTCGGAACAGCATGCCGGGCCGCCGCCCCTCCGTCGCCGGCGACGTCAGAAGCGTTCCAGAGTTGAGGCCGCACTATCCCCGAAAACGCTGCCTCCGCGGCGAATGAGGCAGCATTATGCCGGATAATGCTAGATCAATCGGCCGCCACTGACCGCGGTCCTATGGCGGGGCGCGGACATCAACAAATAGGGTCTGGGCTGTGGTCACACCAGCTGCGGCCGGCGGGCGGATGCTAGTCGTCGAGGACGACGCGTCGCTCGCCGCCGCCGTGCGCCGAAGCATGGAGTATGCGGGCTTTGCGGTTACGGTGGTGCACGACGGCCCGGCCGCTTTGGCTCATGCCGCCCGCCATCTGCCCGACGTGGTGATCCTCGATCTCGGTCTGCCCGGTCTCGATGGGCTGGCGGTCTGCCGGGCGCTGCGCGGGCTGACCGAGGACGGCGCGAGCCCGATGGTGCTCATGCTCACCGCCCGCGACGCGACCGCTGACCGGGTGGCCGGGTTGGACGCGGGCGCGGACGACTATCTGGTCAAGCCGTTCGCGTTCGAGGAGTTGCAAGCGCGGGTCCGGGCGCTGCTGCGCCGCCGCCCGGCAGCTTCGGGCGCCGCGCCGCTGGGCGTCGACGACCTGCGGGTGGATCCGGTGACGCGGCGGGTGCACCGGGGCTCGAGGGAGATCGAGCTGACCGCGCAGGAGTTCGAGCTCCTGTGCTACTTCGCCCGCCATCCCCGCCATGTGCTGTCGCGAGACCAACTGCTGCAGGCGGTGTGGGGTGGCGGGTCCGCGGCCACCAGCAACGTGGTGGATGTGTACGTGGGCTACCTCCGGTCCAAATTGGAGGCTGCCGGGGAGCCACGGATCCTGCACACCGTGCGGGGCGCGGGATACGTGCTGCGCGGCGCGAATGGTGTGACGGTGTGATGTCGATCCGGGCCAGAATCACTTGGTACGGCATAGGCGTGGTCTGCCTCGTCCTGCTCGTCACGTCGAGCCTGTTCGGGCTGCTGCTGTTGGGCAGCGTGCCGCAGAGCCAGGACAAGGAGCTGCGGGACCGGGCGATCGGCGCGGTGCGAAGTGTCGAGGCGGCGCCGGGGCAGCTGACCGTCCAAACTCCACTGACGCCGGTGGAAGTGTTGGCGGGAAAGGACATCGCGGTCATGGTCCTCGACTCCGACGGCACCGTGGTGGCGACAACCGGCATAGTCGCGGGGCGGCCTCTCGCGGTACCAGACGATCTTTTAAAAGAAGCCACGCAAGCCGGCTTCGCGCAACGGACATTGAGCACCGCCGAAGGTGGGCTGCGGGTGCATGTGCGGCCCTGGCAGCGGCCGGACCGGTCGGGTTATGTGGTGACGGCGCAAGCGGCCAGCCGGCTTCGCGCCGATCAGGCGGGCGTCATCGTCATCATCATTCTGGCCGACCTGATCGCGCTGGCCGCCGCGGTCATCGCGATCTGGCTGGCCACCGGGCGGGCGTTGCGCCCGTTGCGACAGCTCGCGGCCACGGCCGATGAGGTCGGTCAGTCGGCCGATCTGACCCGGCGCCTGCCGCCGGTGCGCCGGCTCGATCACCTGGGCCGGCTGACCGCCAGCTTCAACTCCATGATGGATCGGCTGCAGCACGCCCAGGCCCGGTTGAGCACGTCGCTGGCCGCGCAGCAGCGCTTCACCGCGGACGCCTCGCACGAGCTGCGGACCCCACTGACGACCATCCGCACCAACGCCGGCTTCCTGCGTGCCCATCCCGATGCCGACCCGGCCGACATCGCCGCTGCCGTGGCCGACATCGACGAACAGAGCCAACGGATGACCAGGCTCGTGGCCGACCTGCTGACCCTCGCCCGCGCCGACAGCAGCCAGCCGCTGTCCATCGGCGACGTCGACCTCGGCCCGCTGGTCGCCGACGTCATCGCCCAGGCCGCTCGCGCCCATCCCGCTCGCCGGTTCCACCCCCGAACCGTCAGCGCGCCGGTGCGCGGCGAGGCCGAAAGCCTGCGCCGCCTGGTGTGGATCCTGACCGAGAACGCCATCGCCTACACCGGCGAGAGCGCCCAGATCTGGGCCACGGTCGCCATCGACGGCACGACGGCCGTCGTCCAGGTGGCCGACGACGGCCCCGGCATCCCGGAAGGCATGCGGGAGCGCATCTTCGACCGGTTCGTGCGGGCCGGCGCCGCCGCCCGGCCGGACGGCACCGGCCTGGGTCTGGCCATCGCCCGTTCCGTGGTGCAAGCTCACCAGGGCACGATCCGCGCGGCCAACAATGGTTCCGGCGGTGCGACTTTCGACATCCGGCTGCCGCTGGCGAACACCAAAGCCGGTTTATCGAATTCTTAAGCGGCTCTCATCGGCGTTTCACGTGGCGAGGACATGCTGTCGGGCATGACAAATTCACCGCGCGCAGAGCTGGCACGCTTGCTGTTGCTCATGACGGCGGGCCTGACCCTGCTCGCGATGTTCGGCGAGATCGTTCTGATGGGCAGTCTCATCTACGCGGCGATACCCGTCATCAAGGCAACGCTGCTCATGGTGCTGGCCCGAAAGGTCGCGGCGCTGCGCCGCTGGGCGATGATCACGACTATCGTGCTCGCCAGCGTGTCGCTGGCCGGATTCACCATCAGCAACCTGATCGGGTTGCTGCCCCAGCTCGATCACACGGTCACGTTGACCGGCCTGGTCACCGAGGCGGCGCTGCCGCTCACCTTGATCGTGCTGTGCGGGCAACTGCTCGCGGCCACGCCACGACGGCTCAAAGTGCGGGTGGCGCAATGAATCCCTGGCAGACCTTCTGGTCGGGCATCGCCCCGGACCACGCCGCCGCTTTCATCCTCACCGCGCTCCTGCCCGCGGTCTGGTGGCTCTACCGCGCCATCACCCCGCCCCCGGCGACCGACGGCCCACCGCCACTGAGCCTGATGCACCGCTGGGCAATGGCCGGGCTGGTCGTGACCGGCGTGATCCATGTGGCGCTCCCGATCGGCCACCACGACAATCCCGTTCTCACGGCGGGATTCCTCGGCGCCGGCCTGGCCTACCTATGGCTCGCCGTAAGGGTGGTGCGAGGTCGCTCTTGGCGGTTACTGACCGCTCTGCTTGTGGTTTCCAATCTTTTCGGGTACCTCTTCGTGATCACGGCCGGCGGGGAGGAGCCCGACCAGGTCGGCATTCTCACCGCGCTCGACGAGCTGATGGTGCTCGGCATCGCCATGACCGGGCCGGCGCACCGGCGGTTGGCCCGGGCGGCCGCTAGCGCGGGCACCATCGCCGCCGTCGTCCTCGTCGGCCTGGTGATCTGGATCGGTTCCTTCGTCGCGCATCAGCACAGCGACCTCGACGCCGATCTGACCACGGCCGGCGCGGCTGACGCCGCGGTCGAGGTGCCGCACCACGACGACGACCACGAGCACGATCACGCGGCCCGCGCCCAGGCCGGCGTCATCATGCGCTCCCTGGCCAGCCACCACCCGACCGCCGAGCAGGTGCGCGCCGCCGACCAGCTGGCCCGGTCCACCGAGTCGGCCATCGCCCGCTACGCCGACATCAACGTCGCGCTGGAGGCCGGATACAAGCCCTCCGGAGCCCTCGCCGGCACCGAGGTGCACCTGGAGAACAAGGCCTACGACACCGCCGCCCACATCCTCGACCCGGAGCACCCGCAGGCTCTCGTCTACGTTGTCGCCGACGGCAAGGCTGCCCTGCTGGGCGCCGTCTTCCGGATGCCGGAGGCCGGACGGCCCGGGCCCGAACCCGGTGCCGCCATCACCCGCTGGCACGCCCATAACATCTGCCTCACCCCGCTGCCACCGGGGGCCGGAATCGCCTCTCCGTTCGGCGGCTGCCCGGCCCTGTCGGTCGGGGCGACCATGCCCGAGATGATGCACGTCTGGACGGCGGGAAACCCCGGCGGCCCCTATGCGGAAAGCGTTGACCCGCAATGGGCGCGCGCCTACAACGCGGCTCACGGCACTCCGCTCGCCTCCGGCCGGCTGGGGAGGGCGCGATCCGCGGCCCGCTAACGATGGGAGCGGATGCTCGGCGGTGCGGGCGGTTTGGGCGCGCCGCCGAGCATCATCAGCTCGGTGACGATGTCATACGCGGCATGCCACGCACCGTCCACCTCGGGCGTCCATTGTGGACCAAGCACCTCGGTGAAGGCGGCGAACAGCGCCCGCCGGGCGAGCTGGTAGTGGCGGGCCCGCGCGCCATAGCCCACATGCCGGGCACCAAGCGTTTTGATCCGTTCGGTGAAGCGGGCGAAGTCGCCGATGGTGTCGGCGATGAACCGCAGCTCGTCGGCGAACTTCTGTTGCAACTGAGCGAGGTCGTCCGGGAACAACGACCGCAGTTCGGGGCTGTCGGTGAACAGGCGGCGATAGAAGACGGCGGTGACCCTCGCCGACTCGCGCAGGATCTGGTCGGTCGAGGAGCGGACCAGAGCGATCTGTTGCGGTGTCACTCTTGTGTCCTTTCGATGGCGGTCGTCCCGAAGGCCGTGCCCAGCTCCGCGCGGTTGGTAATACCCAGCTTGAGATAGATGTTGTGCAGATGGTTCTCGACTGTGCGGACCGCGAGCACGAGCTGTTCGGCGATCTGCTTGGTGGAGGCGCCACCGGCGGCGAGGATGGCGACTTCACGCTCCCGGGCACTCAAGGGTGTCGGCCCGATCGGCGCTCCGGCCGTGGGTGTCCACGCGCCCTCGCAGTTCTGGAGAAAGGCGGTGGCCTTGGCCCTGAGCGCATTGGCGGCTCGGGCCGAGCCATCGCGGCGGGCCAGATCGGCCGCCTGGGAGAACACGTCGGCCGCGATCAGGTTGGCTCCGAGGTCGCCAAAGCGCTCGGCGCAGTCGGTCACCCCTTTGATGTTCTTGTCCCGCAACGATTCGGCGTGCCATTGTCGGGCGGCCGCGAGCGATCCGTCCACATCGGACAGATTGCGCAGAAGCGGGTCGATGGCCGTGGAATCGCCCAGGCGCAAGGCGTCATGCAGCAACGCCACCGCGTCGGCGCACCGGTGGTCGGCTTCCGCCACGCGGGCGGCCTCGTGCAGCCCGCGTACGGCTCCGGTAATCTGCCCGGCCTGGGCGGCTTGCCAGGCGGCGGCCAGCGGCACGATGGGATGCGCCAACGGCTCTTGCTCGCCGGCGGGATGGGTGAGTGGCGGTGGTTGGCGCCGCAGGGAGCGGCAGATGCTGTGCCCGGCCGAAACCAGGTGGGTCAGGGTGTGGTGAGGATAGCCCTCAAGGTGGGCCAACGCTTGGCGCATGGCGATTTCCGCGGCGTGGACGCGTCCGGCGTACAAATGAATCCTCCCGATCACCCACTCGCACCACGGCATCGCGCTGACGGCCTCGGCCGCGACCGCCGATGACAGTGCTTGTTGGGCCGCGAGTTCGGCGTTCCACGCGTCGCCGGTGTCCAGCAGCGCCTCGGCCTTTATCACCAGATAGATGGTCGGATGCGGTTGGCCGAGGCGATCGCCCGACCGGGAATATCGGTCGACCGCCGCCTGCGCCTTGGCGGCGGCGTCCTCGAGCCGGCCGCGGGCGATCAGCGTGCGCAATTCGGTCTCAAGGTCAGCGGTCGGGACCGGGCGGCCGAGGGCATGGCGAAGATTGTGAGCCCGCCCGGGCGCGTCCGGTGCGTGCAGTGCGTATTGCCGCTCGGCGTCCTCGAAGTGGCCCAGGGCGGCCAGAGCCTCGGCCAGCAACAACCCGGCTCGATGGTCGGTTCGATGGTGCAGCACCGCTTCGGCCAGACGGCGGGTCTGCTTCATGTCGTAGCTGTAGCGGGCGATCGACGCGGCCTGCAGCAGCAGATCAGGGTCGGCCGTTCCGGTGGCCTGGAGCCGCCAGGAGGCGATCAGGAGAGGGTCACCGCGCCGGTGCGCGCCGAGCTTCTCGATCCGCTCGGCGTGGGCCAGCAGGATCGAGCGGGATCGCAGACGCGGCAAGGACTTGGTGAGGACCTGGGCGTGAAGCGGATGCACCAAGGTGACTTCCTGGCGGCGCTCGCTCTCCTGAACCCTGATCAGACCTTGCGCCTCAAGCCCGACAAGGTCGGCGTAATCGGCGTGCTGTAGCAACAGGTCCAGACCGATCGGCTCGCAGAGGGCCAGCAGCTGCACCACCGACCTTCGTTGCTCGCTCAGCCCCCGTATGCGGGACTCGACCAGATCGACTATCGCGGCACTGGCGGTGGGTGCGTGCGCGAAACGCCACACCCCGTTGATTTCCACGAGGGTACCGTCGGCCTGCGCCTGCAATACCAATTCGCGCAGATGCAGGACGTTTCCCTGGCTTGCCAGCCACAGCGCGTGGATGGCGTCGGCGGTCAACGGTCCCCCGAGGGTGAGGTGAAGCAGAGTCTCCACATTGTCACGTCGCAGATCGCCGAGGCGGATCTCCTCCACCCGCCCGGCGCGCCGCCGCGCCCGCAGAGCGTCGGGCACGTCCGCGCCGGGCTGGCGCGATGAGGCGATCACGAATAGATGCCCGTCATCGAGCAGGAAGGCCAGCAACGCCCGCGATGTGGCGTCGAGCTTGTCGACGTCGTCGATGCCCAGCACCAGACGCGATGAGCCCGCCCGGTCACGCACCGCTTGCCTGACCGAGTCGAACAGGGCGTGCGGCTGGGTAAGGTCCATTGTGGACGGCGACGGCAGCAGAGCGGCCAGCGCCAGCAGCGGCACAGCGGCCGAACAATCCGTGGCATTCACCATCATCACAGCCTGGCCGCCGGCCTCGGCCGACACCAGACACTCCTCCACCAGCCGGGTCTTGCCCACCCCACCCGGACCGGTGACGATCACCGCATCGCGCGAGCGATCTCCAAGCACGTCAGCGACCAGATCGACCTGCTCGCGTCGCCCGACGAAGGGCCAGCGAAGGGCAAGACCGGTGGCCACGGCACCATCCTGGTACGGCACGCTCGGGCGCGCATCAGCCAGTCGGCTGGGCGATAGGTACCGCGCCGCACCGAGATGAGTAGCCGCTACTCAGGCGCCCGAACCCGGGATGAACTTCGATGTGATTGACCGGCACGACTGTGCCGCAAACCGATCCCTCACCCCTACAGGAGTGTCCACAGTGGACAGGCGCCGCTTCCTTACCGTGACCGGTGGCATTGGCCTCAGCACCGGCGTGGCCAGCCTCGGCATCAGCGGATCCGCGCAGGCCGCGGGCTACCCCTACTTCAACCGGCGTATCCCGGACGCGGCGCACACCCAGATCGGGCTGATGTCGCCGCAGGGGATCACCTCGTTCTCGTTCACGCCGTCCAACGGATGGGTGATTGTCACCCAGACCGGCGGGTACTACGCGAGCGGCATCCCGCAGGAGTGCTTCGACAAGCTCGGCCAGATGATCGCCAACGGCACGAAGATCCACTGTGTGGCCTTCCCGCCCGCGGGCGGCAACAGCTGGGTGATCGCCGGTGACAACGACATGTTCGCCCGCAACATCCCGAACGAGTGCTACACCAAGATGCAGGAGTTCTACGCGGCCGGCCAGCAGGTCGTGCACGTGGGCTTCCCGCCCGCCGGCGGCAACAGCTGGGTCGTGGTGGGCAGCGCCGGCGGATTCTTCGCCCGCAACATCGACGACGAGTGCTACCAGATGATCCGCAACCTTTCGCAAGGCGGCCGCAAGGTGACCCGGGTGTCCTTTCCCTACGGTGGCGGATGGACGGTCGTGGCGCAGGACGAATTCTTCGCCCGCAACATCGACAACGAGTGCTACCAGCAGATGAAGAACTTCCAGGCCGGCGGCTGGCAGCTGCACAATGTCGCCTTCTCACCGGTCAGCAGCGGGTGGTCGCTGATCAGCCGGGGGCAGGTGCCGGCCCTGCCGGTGGACAAGATCCGGCAGATCGAGGCGAACGTCGGCGGCAAGGACATCTGGAGTCGCATGGCCGACTACAAGACCCCGGGCGTGGCCCTGGCGGTGGTGCTGAACAACCAGATCGCCTGGTCCACCGGGTACGGCTGGCTCGAAAGTGGACAGCCGGTCGCGACGCATCCCGAGTCCGCGTTCCAGGCGGCATCGATCAGCAAGGCGGTCAGCACCATCGGCTTCCTGAAGTTCCTCTCGGGCTCGCGCGTCATCGGCCTCAACAGCGACATCAGGCCGCTGCTGAACTGGCAGCTGACCAAGCGCGCTTGCGTGGTGGCCAACAGCGGTCCCACGATCGACCAGCTGCTCGGGCATCGCGGCGGGGTCATCGGTAATGGATCCACCTCACCCGCCAACGTCTGCTCCGGCTTCACCCCGAACGTGGGTGGCGGCTTCGGCGGGTACGGTCCAAACGCGACAGTGCCGACCCTGCTGGAAATCCTCAACGGGCAAGGCAACTCGCCGAAGATCGAGCTGAGCACCGAGCCCGGCGCGGCCTATTACTATTCGGGTCACGGATTCGAGCTGCTGCACCGGATGCTGGAGGTTCAGACCGGGCAGACCCTCGCGACGTACATGCAGAACAATGTCTTCGCTTCGCTCGGCATGAACACCAGCAGCTACTCGCTGACCCCGCCGTTCCAGCTGGCCGCGGGGCACACCACCGCGGGCGCGGTCATCCCGGGCAAGCGCAACCGCTACCCGGAATCCGCCGCCGCGGGCCTTTACACCAATGTCTTGGACCTGTGCCGCATGATCAAATGGGTCAATGCCGCGTTCACCTCGCCGGCCGAGCTTGGCGGGCCGTTGAACAAAGCGTGGGTCACCACCCTGCTCACCCAGGGCGCCACACCCAACATGGGGCGCGGCGTCTTCACGGCCAACGTGGGCACCAACAACTTCTCATACGCCCACAACGGATCCAATTATGGATTCAAGACCATTTTCACCGGGTACCCCAACCTGGGCACCGGTTTCGCCATTATGTGCAACGGCGACGACTACAACCTGATCAACGACATCACGAACTCGGTCAAGGCCATCTACGGCTGGAGCTGACACTTCCCGCGGTCGCCGCCCCGCCTCGATCCGGCGGGGCGGTTACCGTGTTCTACCGGCAGATGAGCCGCGCCTGGCACAGCGGGTTCAAAATGTAGTTGAGCTCCTGGTCGGCCATGTTGCTTGTCATTGCGGCCCCACTCGCGTCGGCGTGGGCGACCAGCAACGCGTTGCCGGAGCGGACCAGGTTGGCGTCGTGCAGCCAGTAGACGCCCGGTTGTTGGGTGGGAGACTCCGAACTGCGCAGGCGCGCCAGATGGGTGTCCTCGGCTTCCCCGACGTTCATCATCGACTTGGTCCAGCCACATCCACCCGCGCTCAGCTTGACGAACGCCTCCGTGGCCGCCTTTTCCGTGGCGAACAGGAACAGTTGATGGGTCACTTTGGACGGCGAGTGGCTCTCCTCGACGGGCAGTCCGGGTCCTTTTACCGTCCGGGCATCGGTGCGCCCGGTGAGCGTGACATCCGTTTCCCCGCACGGGTTGTACGCGCTCCGCACATTCACATCGTTAACTGTCGTCCAACCCGCCTCCCCCTCATGAAGCATCGACAGGCTCGCCGGGATCTTCGTGAAAGTCAATGGTACGAAATCCTTTCTCGGACCCTGCGAGGGCGGGCCAACCGGATGGCCTGAGGGGAAACGAAACGCCGACGGTCGCGGGATGGCACTGCCCGTGGGGCCGGCGGAGGGCTCGTCTGAGCTCGCACCCGCACCGAGCGGTGTTGTGCGAGCCATGGCGGAGAAGATGGTTACCCCACCGGCCGCGACGGAAAGGATGGCCAGGCCGGCCGCGGCCGTGGTCACCCCGGCCCGCCGGCGGTCGCCTCGGGACCGCACGCCACGGGAGCTCGATAGGGCCAGACCGGCCTCGGCCTCAGAGGCGAGCTCGGCCAGCCGATGGTGGAGGTCATCATCGCGCACGGTAGTTCTCCTTGTCGTCGTCCCTGTCGTCCAGCTGATCGGCCAGCGCCGCCTGCCCACGGGTCAGGTGGGCTCTCACCGCGCTCTCCGAGAAGGCGGTCTCGGCGGCGATCTGGGCCACGGTGAGGCCCGCGAGATGGTGCAGGACAATGGCTCTGCGTTGGGTTGCCGGGAGTCGCCGCAGCGCGTCGAGAAGCGCCGCGCTGCCGGCGCCCAGCGCCGGCACGGGCCGCGCCCAGTCACCTGCTCGCCTACGAAGGACACGCCGCCAGGAACTGACGGCGATCCGGTAGGCAACGGTGCGAACCCAAGCCGCCGGGTCGGCGTGCTCGGAAACGGTGCTCCAGCGTTGCCAGGCCCGCGCGTAGGCCTCGGCCACCGCGTCCTCGGCCCGGCCGCGGTCACCCACCATGAGGTAGACCTGGCCCAGGATGCGGGCTCCCGTCGATGTGTAGAAGGCGTCGAACTCGGCGCTGTCGCGCATGGCGTCCCCGGCTCGCTTGTTTGCTCGGCTATGAGGAAGACGCTCCGGGGCCTTCCGTGGTTGCGTCGTTGAGCAGATCGGCCAGGACCGCGGCCTGGCTGTGCTCAAGATCTCGAGAAGCCGTCAACAGCGTCACGCGGTTGCCGCCGGCTAGATCGCGCAAGTGTCGCAGCGCCTGCTTGCGCTCGGGCGCCCGCAGCTCGGCCAGGTAACGCCGGCGGAACTCGGTGAAGCGATCGGGATCGTGGCCGAACCACTTCCGCAGCTCTGTCGAGGGCGCAACGTCGCGCAGCCACTCCTCCACATGCGCCTCTTCCTTGCGGATGCCTCGCGGCCAGATGCGGTCCACCAGGACGCGTTGCCCATCGCCGGACGACGGCTCGTCATAGATCCGGCGAAGTCCGATCTCGTACTTCATCCCCTCACTATCCCCCATCCGCGCGCCGAGAATGCCACGGATTCGAGATCGCCCGCCTGACTTGATCGACATCCCCGCTCTGACTTCACCAAAGTAAACGCTTCCATAGCCGACCGTTGACTCATGGTCCTACGATTCCTCCTCAATGGACACCCTCCAAGAAAGAGGCATCAGTGGGAACCCATGGGGGAACGGCGGTTCGCCGTGCGGTGAGTCTGGCCGCAGCCACCACGCTGGCCGCGGCCAGTTTATCGGTTGTCGCGGTCACTGCGGCCCAGGCCGCGGTGAATGTCGGCTTATGGCCGGCAAAGTGGGCGTACACCGACTCACGCAACCCGGATCTGTCCTTTGTGGACCAGCGGGTTGATCATCCTGTCGGCGCCTGGCGCGACACCGACGGGAAGCTACACAAGTCGCGCTCCTACTTCACCTTCGACCTGACCCAGGTACGCGGTACCACGATCATCTCCGGCTGGACCGTCTTCGAGGAAGAGGAAGTCAACGACTGCTCGAAGGCGCGAAACTGGGAACTGTGGCGCACGACCGAGGTGGTCAACACCACGTCGTGGTCAAATGCGCCACAAGAGCTGGAGAAGCTGGCCGACATAGGCGGCACGGTCTGCCCGTCCAACTTCATCGGCCTGAACCTCGCGCAAGTCGTCCAGCAGGCGCTGGACCGTGGTGACCGCAAGCTCACGCTCGAGGTCCGTGTGCCCGCGGACGGCGAGGGCAGTCTCCACTATGGACGGAAAATCGACTACCTGGCGCGGATGTCGGTCCGCGGCAACACCGATCCTTTCGTGCCCTCCAACCTGGTGGTCGACAACAAAGCGTGCGAGCCGGATCGGACTCTCCAGTTGCGGACGGCCACACCTTTCCTCAATGCCCGCTTCACCGATCCGGACACCGAGGGCGGGATCGAGTCACAGCCGATCACCGGCACGTTCGCGGTCTGGCCGGTCGACAACCCGGTCGAGCGCCTGGAGTGGACGAGTTACCAGTACTACGCACCGGCATCGATTTCCTTTCTGTTACCCGCCGGGTTCGTGCAGCAGGACCGGGTCTATGCCTGGTCGGCCCGCACCACCGATGAGCTGGCCAGCTCTGACTGGGCGCCGGAATGCCGGTTCACTGTCGACTCCGTCCGGCCGAACCGTCCACCGGTGGTCACCTCGCTCGAGTATCCCAACGACGGGCAGCCGCATGGCGGTCCGGGAATTCCCGGTACCTTCACCTTCTCCGCCAACGGGATCGGTGATGTCGCCGGATACAAGTTCCGGTTGAGCCCGTGGGATCCGGAGCAGTTCGTCGCGGCCGACGCTCTCGGTGGTTCGGCTTCGGTGTCGCTGACGCCGCGCCTGGACGGCTTCCAGGAGCTGTCCGTCTACAGCGTGGACAAGGTGGGCAACCGGTCGGATACCACGGCTTACCGGTACTACGTAAGGAACACCGCGGTCATCATCGAGGATGCCAACCCCGATGCCTGGCCGGGCGATGCCCACCTGCTCACCTTCCGCCCGCGGATGGAAGACGTCGTGAGCTACACGTACCAGCTCAATGACGGTCCGGAGCAGACCGTCACCGCCGGAGGGGACGGGGTGGCTCAGGTGTCGTTCCTTCCGGGACCCGAGGGAGGCATCCTGACGGTACGGAGCACGACCAGTACCGGTTTGCGGTCGTACCCGAACTTCCTCACCATCACCGTGACCTCCCAGCCGGTGATCACCTCGGCGGAGTTCCGGTTCGACGAGCAACCGAGTGTGCCGGTTGGTAAACCGGGCACGTTCACCTTCGCGCCACACATGCATGGCGTGGTGGAGTATGTGTACCAATTCAACCGCGGCTTGGCGGATGAGCAACCGTCGCACACAGTCGCGGCCGGAGCCGACGGCAAGGCCGGCGTTCCGTTCACGACCGCGCGTTTCGGCGGGCATTCGCTACACGTCGTTTCGCGCACCGCGGACGGGACGGTTTCGCAGGAAACCGAGGTCTGGTTCTACCCGCTTTCCATCGCCCCGACGGTGGTCTCACCGGACTACCCGGAGTACTGGGAGGCAGGCGGGCCCGGCGTGACCGGACACTTCACTTTCACGCCGGCAACCGACAACGTCGTGGAGTACCTGTACCAGTTCGGCGACGAGCCGGAGCAACGGGTGGCCGCGGCCGCCGACGGCACAGCCACGATCGAGTGGACGCCCAGGCGGGGCCAGTGGTACCAGCTGATCGTACGCAGCCGCAGCCAAAGCGGCCTGATCTCGAACCCGCGGTACTACGGTGTGAACGTCGCTCCGCAGATACCGGGTGTCGAGTCACCGGCGATCTGGGACGAGGCTCGTGCCGGCGAACCGGTGACCTTCACTCTCACCGCAAACCTGGTTGGCAGCACGGAATTCGTCTACCAGATCGAGGGCGAGCCGGAACACGTGATCGCTGTGGGGCCGGACGGCACCGCCCAGTTCACCTGGACCGCACCCGCCGAAGGCTTCTACGGCCTGTCGGTCTACAGCCGCACGGCCAACGGTTACACCTCCGGCCTCTGGGGCAGCGCGTTCTACGTCAACGGCTGAACTAATGCAGCGGCCAGGACGGGGTGGCAAGGTGAACGCCTACCACCCCGTTTCCTTCGCAACCCCGGGCCGAGCAGCCTCACGGACCGCCGCCAGGCCGCGTCTAAACTGCTCGCTGGTCGGCGTCCCGGCGGGATGGGCCGCCGGGACGCCGGTGCCTCGCCCAGATGGGGCGGGGCTGGGACCAGTCAAAGTCGGAACCCTGTTCGTGGGCGCGGGCGACGCCGTCGGCGAACAGGAGGTAGAAGGCGAACGGGTTCGACAGGCCCCGGCTGCGCATCGGTCTCCTCAAGTAGTGGGGCATCCGGCTCACACCGCCCGTAAACGGATGTTCGCCAGGGTGAGAGCACCAGCACCGGCATCGGCGACGCCGCCGAGGCCGAGGCTGATGCCGCCGGTGTCCTCCGGAAGCCGGTCGAAGGTGACGATGCCAGCGACGGACCAGTGCGCCGGCACGGCATCCGGCCACAGGCTTCGAAGCGCCGAACCCTGAAGCACCGCGCCGTCGTGGGTCAGGAGCCTCCAGTTCCCCGCGCCGGGCAGGACCATGGGGGCGAACCCGTTGTTGGACACCGTCACCACGATGCGGGTGAAGTGCGGCGTGAGCAGTATCTGGTTCACCGTCACGGTCAGCGCGCCGGCGCGGCCGGACTCCTTGCCCGCCAGGACGTCCAAGCCGCGTTCGTTGCCGGTGATCCAGGCCTCGAGGCCGCGCAGCCGCTGCGAGATCATGGCGGCCCACCGGGGATTGACCGCGACGACGCTGAGCATGACCCCCACGACCACCGCGGCCAGGCTCCACAGGATGTCAACCGGAAGAAACGGCGCACCGAACCGCCGCCGCAGTTCCCGCCTGGCCGTGAGCTGACCCCTCATGGCCCCCCTTCGCAACCACTAGGAGATCACTATGCGGGAGAGTCCTTCAATAAATCTTAAATGACTCGCATCTATCCGTACCCTATTGTTGTCCCCGGTGTGACGACGGGAGTTTGCACAGGAGTCGGCATGGAGTTCGGAGTGCTCGGCCCGCTGGAGGTCTTCGACGGCGATCGCCGTCTGGCCGTGGGCGGGGCGAAGCAACAGATCGTTCTCGAGCTGTTGCTGCTGAACGCCAACGCCGTCGTCCCGGCCGGTTCGCTGATGCGGGCGGTGTGGGGCGCGGGCACGGCCGAACACCGCACCAACCTCCACGTCTACATCGCCAACCTGCGCCGGCAACTCGAGCCGGACCGCACCCGCGGCACGCCTCCGTCACGCCTGCTGTCCCGAGGGACCGGTTACCTGCTGCGCGTACACCCCGATGAGCTTGACCTGCACCGGTTCCACCGCCTGGTGGACGAGGGCCGGGCCGAAGCGGTGGGCAACCCGTCGGCGGCCGCGGGCAAACTCACCGAGGCGTTACGCCTTTGGCGCGGGGCGCCGCTACCCGCCCTCGCCGACGGGCCGGCACCGCCGCCGGAGGTGGACGCGCTCTCCGAGCTGCGCCTGAGCGCGCTGGAGGATCGCTTCGAGCTCGAGCTGGCCCTAGGCGCACACTCGGCGGTCATCGGCGAGCTGGAACTGCTCGTCACCGAGCATTCCACCCGCGAGCGCCTGCGCGGCCAGCTCGTCCTCGCCCTCTACCGGGCGGGCCGGCAGGCCGAAGCGCTGGCGGTGTGCCGGGCGTGGCGCGCCGCCCTCGCCGACGAGCTCGGGATCGACCCAAGCCCGGACTTCCAGCGCCTCGAGAGCGCGGTGCTGCGCCAGGACGCGACGCTGACGGTGGTGGATCGCCACGACCGCGGACGAAGCGGTACAAGAGGAAACCTGCCCGTGCCCGCAACGGCTCTGCTCGGCCGCGCCCGCGAGGTGAACGCGGTGGCGGGGATGCTGCGCCGCGGCGGGATCCGGCTGGTGACGCTGTGCGGGCCGGGTGGGGTGGGCAAGACCCGGCTGGCGATACAGGTCGCCGGCGAGATCACCACCGACTTCCCCGATGGGGTCTACTTCGTTGGGCTGGCATCCATTAAGCACCCCGCGCTCATCCTGCCGGTCATCGCCCACACGCTGGGGGTGAGGGAAACATCCGGCCTGCCGCTGGCCGAGGCGATCAAAGAGTGGCTGCGGGACCGCCGGGTGCTCGTGGTACTCGACAACTTCGAGCATCTGCTCGGCAGCGCGCCGATCGTGGCCGATCTCCTCACCGGCGGCGAAGGGGTGCACATGCTGGTCACCAGCCGGGCCGTCCTCCGGCTGCACGCGGAGCACCGCTACCTGGTGGAGCCCCTGCCGCTTCCGGACGCCGTGCGGCTGTTCGAGCAGCGAGCGGCCGCCGTGCAACCGGGCTACGATGCCGACCGCGCAAGCGATTCGGGCGGTTCGACCGTGGCCGCCATCTGCGATCGCCTAGACCGGCTGCCGCTGGCGATCGAGCTCGCCGCCGCCCGGGTCGGCGTGCTTTCGCTGCCATCGATGCTCAGCCGCCTGGCACGGCGCCTGAAACTGCTCGACCACGGGCCGGTGGACCTGCCCGGGCGGCACCGCACGCTGCGCGACGCCATCGGGTGGAGCTTCGACCTGCTCGAGCCGCAGGCGCAAGCCATGTTCACCCGCCTCGCGGTCTTCGCCGGGCCGTTCACCATAGAGGCGGTGGAGGCCATCACGGCGGCGGATCCGTTGCCCGCCTTGGAATCGCTGCTCGGGCACAGCCTGGTGAAGCGCGATCCCGACCAGGACGGCCGGGTCTGGTTCAGCGTCCTGCCCACGATCCGGGAGTACGCCGACGAGTTGCTGGCCGCCGACCCCGCCCGCGACGAGGTCCACCGGCGGCACGCCGAGTACTACCGCGAAATGGCCGAGGCCTCCGCTCACCTGCTCGAGACCGGCGAGCAGATCGCCGTCCTGCGCCGGCTGGAGCGCGACGAGGACAACCTGCGAGCCGTCCTGCGTTGGGGCCTGACCACCGGGGCAACCGCGGTCGCGCTGCGCACCGCGGCGGCGCTGTGGCACTACTGGGAGATGACGTCGAGTTTCACCGAGGGCCGGCGCTGGCTCGAGGACCTGTTAGCCGTTGCCGCGCAAGCGGACGAGCACCTACGGGCCCGCGTGTGCTCGGGCGCCGGGACCCTCGCCTTCCACCAGGATGACTTCGATGCGGCGCTGCGGCATCACCGTGAGGCTCTCGAGCTGTACCGGCGAGCCGGCGACCAGGCCGGAATGGCGTTCTCGCTCAACAACATCGGGGCACAGCACCTGGAACAGGGCGACGTGGACGCCGCCGCGAACCTGTTCGAACAGGCGCGCGAGCTGACCACGGAACCGCGCCTGTCGAGCTTCCTGCTGTGCAACCTCGCCGAGGTCGCCTACACCCGCGGCGACCACCACCGGGCCAGGCAACTGCACGAGGACGCCCTGAAACTGGCCGGCACGCTCGGCGATGGCTGGCTCACAGCGGTCGAGCGGTACAACCTCGGCGTCGTGGCGCTCGCCCTGCGGGAACCGCACGTGGCGGCGCCGCACTTCCGGGAAGGGCTGACCTTCGCCCGCAGGCTCGGCGACAGCAGCCGCACCATCGAGTGCATACACGGCCTGGCATCGGTGGCCGCCATGACCGGCCGGGAACTGATCGCCGCCCGGCTCTTCGGCGCCGTGAGCAGCCTGCGCCAGGCCTTCGGCACGACCCCGCCCGCCCGGGACAAGCCGGCACACGACGCGGCCCTCGATGGGGTCAGGCAGCGCCTCGGCGAGAAAACGTTCCGCTTCGAGTGGAACACCGGTCTGGGCCTGAGCATCAGCCAGGCGGTCGCCGAAGCGCTGCACATGACGGCCTGATCGGGCCGGGCGCGCCCGCTATGACCCTGCTATGACGCGGCGCGTTGTCCCCAGGCGCTCACCATCAGCGGCGTGGCGTAGAACACGCCCGGATCCAGCGTCAGACTCAGGAAAAGCTCGATGTCGACGTCCTCGATCAGCAGCCAGCCGCCCGGGCGAAGGGCGGCGACCAGCCGGGCGAGCACCTCGTCCCGCTCGGGCAGGTGAGTCAAGACCGCTCGCGCGTGGATCACGTCGAACGCAGCGATCGCCGGCATCTACGGTCCCGCGGCCGCCGAGGACCGTACGCCGCTGGTCTCCTTCAACCTGGCCGGCCTGACGCCCTTCGCCGTCGCCGAGCAACTCGGCCGGCAGGGCGTCGAATCCCGTGCCGGATGTCATTGCGCGACCCTGGCACACCGGGCCCTGCTTCTCGACCCGCCCGCCAGTTGCCGGATCAGCTTCGCCCTCTACAACACGGCGGAGGATGTGGAGCGGGCGACCGATGCCGTGGCCCGGATCACCTGAGCACATGCCATCAACCATGGCGTGAGCTACTTTGACCGCATGGACGACTGGGAGCAGTGGCGGCGGCCCGGGCCGGCCGGTCTGTGCGAGCGCAGGGATATCGCGGTGACCCTGGCCGCGATGGCCGGCGCCGCCGTGGTCACCGTGCTGGTCAACAGCATGGGGGCGTTCATCCAGGGCACCGCGCCGTCGCTGGGCGAGCAACTCGCGTGGGTAATGGCTCTCACGGTGCCGTTGCTCGTGCGCCGGCGGTTTCCCGCGACCGTGTTCGTGATCGTGTCGGCGGTCTTCATCGCCGGGCAGGTGCGCCAGATCGGCGACAATCTAGCGCCTTCGATCGCGCTGTTTCTGTCGATGTACAGCCTCGGAGCCTGGGGCACCAACCGGGCGGTGGCCCGCTGGGTGCGCATCGCTGTGATCATTGCGATGTTCGGCTACATCGGCCTCAACATGTACCGCGCCTTGAGCGGACCGCCACCGCGGTTCGAGGACGCCGCCGGTCCGCTCGACCCGCTCCTGGCCGCCGCCCTTTACCAAATCGGGATCAATCTGCTGTTCTTCGGAGCCGCATACGTTTTCGGCAACCAGGCGTGGGAGTCCGCCCGCCGCGAGCACAAGCTGGCGGTCCAGGGCGAGCAGTTGCGGCAGTCGCAGGCCGAGAACGCGCGCCGGGCCGTGGTGGCCGAGCGCGTAAGGATCGCCCGCGATCTCCACGACGTCGTCGCGCATCACGTGTCGGTCATGGGTGTGCAGGCGTCGGCGGCGCGGCGGGTCCTCGACTCCGATTCCGCGGCCGCCCGCGAGGCTCTGTCCACAGTGGAGTCGACCGCGCGCACGGCGATTCAGGAACTGCGCGGGCTGCTCGGCGTCCTCCGGGAGGAGAGCGAGCGGCCCGGCATTTCCCAGTCCCCCCAAGGGTCTCACCCGTCCATGCCCGGGCTCGACCAGATCACCCACCTGGTGGAGGAGACCCGGGCGACCGGCCTTCGGGTCACCCACCGGGTGTATGGCGATCCCCAACCGGTGCCCGACGCGGTCGCCGTTTCCGCCTACCGGGTGGTGCAGGAAGCCCTGACCAACACGGTCAAACACGCCGCGGCCAGCACGGCCGAGGTACGGATCCGGTACCTGGAACAGAGCCTGGAGGTGGAGATCAACGACGACGGCCGCGGCAGTGCGGATTCATCATTTGGTACCGGGCTGGGCCTGATCGGGATGCGCGAGCGCGTGGCCGTCCACGGCGGAGAACTCAGGACCGGACCGCGCCGCGACGGCGGATTCCAGGTGCGGGCGCGGTTCCCGATCGCGGAACGGCCGGCCGCGGCGGTCTCCCGGTGAGGCGCCCTCCATCGCGAGGAGGATGATCCGATCCACCTCGCGCCGGACGCCGGGCACCGGTTTGCGTGCCTAGCCTTGCCGCATGTTGCAGGTACGGTCGATCAGCCGGAGCTTCCAAGGCAACAAGGTGCTCGACGACCTCTCGTTCCACGCGGCGCCGGGACGCATCACCGGGTTCGTCGGCGCCAACGGGTCCGGCAAGACCACCACCATGCGGATCATTCTCGGGGTGCTCGCCGCCGACGCGGGAACTGTCACGTGGCACGGCGTGCCGATCACCCAGCAGGTGCGCCAGCGCTTCGGGTACATGCCGGAGGAGCGCGGCCTGTACCCGAAGATGAAGGTCGCCGAGCAGATCGTCTACCTTGGACGGTTGCACGGGCTGGACTTGGCGACCGCGCGGCACAACACCGCCGCGTTGCTGGAGCGCCTCGAGCTGATCGACCGGGCCGACGACCCGGTCGAGCGCCTGTCGATGGGAAACCAGCAGCGGGTGCAGATCTGCGCGGCCCTCGTTCACGAACCGGACCTGTTGATCCTCGACGAACCCTTCTCCGGCCTCGACCCACTCGCGATCGAAACGGTGCTCGGCGTGCTGCGCGCGCAGGCCGCCCGCGGCGTGCCGGTGCTGTTCTCCAGCCACCAACTGGAACTGGTCGAGCGGCTCTGCGACGATCTCGTGATCATCTCTGGCGGTACGACCGCCGCGAGCGGCGACCGGAAATCACTGCGGGCACGGTTCTCCACGCCCCGCTTCGAACTCGTGGTGGACGGGGATGCCGGGTGGGTCCGCGATGTGCCCGGCGTCGAGGTGTCCGAACTGGACGGCGCGCGGGTCGTGTTCGACCTGCCCGAAAGTGAAGCCGAAAGTGAGCAGGCTCAACGTGTTCTTCAGGAGGCCGTCCGTCGCGGCCCCGTCCGTTCCTTCGGCGCCGTCGTCCCGTCCCTGGCCGAGATTTTCCGGGAGGTCATCTGATGTCGTTCTGGGGTGCGACCCATCTCGTCGCGCAGCGGGAAATCAACGCGCAGATACGGGGTAAGGGTCTGTGGATCACCTTCGCCCTGTTCGTGGTGGGGCTGTTCGCGGCGGCGATCCTGCCCGGGGTGTTCGGCGACGACTCGGCCCCGGCCGTGGCCACCTTCGGCCCGCAAGCGACCCGGGTCGTGGCCGCCACCGACCTCGAGGCCCGCGCGGTCGCCGACCTCGAGCAGGCACAGGCGTTGGTGCGCGGCGGCGAGGTCGACGCGGCCGTGGTGGACGATCCGGCTTCCACCACCGGAATCCGGGTCATCGCGATGACGCAGACGCCGTACCAAGTCGTGGCCGCCCTCGCCGCGCCCCCGCCGGTCGATCTGCTGGCCCCGGACGCGGTCAGCGACCAGGTCCTCTTCCTGGCCTCGTTCGCCTTCGCGCTGGTCTTCTTCATCTTCGGCATGTCCGGTGTCGGGATCGCCCAGAGCGTCGTGACGGAGAAGCAGACCCGCATCGTGGAGATCCTGGTCGCCACGATCCCGGTGCGCGCGCTGCTGACCGGGAAGATCGCCGCGTACTCCCTGCTGGTTTTCGGGCAGGTCGGGGCGCTGGCCCTGCTGGCGCCCCTCGCGCTGCGCGCGGGTGATCTGGGCGTGCTGCTGAGCCTGATCGCCCCGGCCCTCGGCTGGTTCGTGCCGTTCTTCCTGCTCGGGTACGTGCTGCTGGCCAGCGTCTGGGCGGTCGCCGGCGCGCTGGTCAGCCGGGCCGAGGACCTCAGCTCCACCACACCGCTGGTCACGATGCTCGTCATGATCCCCTATCTGGGGGTTACCTTCTTCCAGGACAACGACCAGGCAATGACCGTCCTGTCCTACGTGCCGTTCTCGTCGGCGGTGGCGATGCCGGTGCGGATGTTCGCCGGCGAGCCCCAGCTGTGGGAACCGATCGTATCCCTGGCCATCCTGGCCGCCACCCTGGTCGTGGCGGTGCTCGTGGCCGCCCGCCTCTACACCGGATCGCTGCTGCAGACCGGCGCCCGTGTCCGCCTGCGACGGGCCTGGTCCGGCGCCGAGAACCCGATGGCCTAACCACGGCGGGCTTCTTTGACCTCGCGGGCGAAAGCCCACGCGTCCGCCACCGGACCCAGGTGCCCGAGCTTGTCGGGGTTGGCCACCGAGCGGATCGTCTGGATCCGCCCGCCGAGCACATCGAGGGTCATCGTCCCGAGCACGTCGCCGTCCCGGTCGTGCACAATCGCGCCCGGCTGCCCGTTCACCTGTCGCGGCTCCACTCTCATACCGACCCGGACGAGCACCGGGAAGAGCGACGCGAGCACGCGGGCCACCTTGTCGGCGCCGATCACACTTCTGGCGAGCGCAGGGGCCTTGCCTCCCCCATCCCCGACCATCTGGACGTCGGCGGCGAGCAACTCCCTCAGCGCGTCGACGTCGCCATCCCGCAACGCGTCGAAGAACCGCGCCGCCAGCTCCTGGCGTTCCCGGCGGTCGGCCTCGAACCGGGGGCGCCCGACGTCCATATGGTGTCGCGCCCGGACCGCGAGCTGGCGGCACGCCGCCTCCGACCGCCCCACGGCCGCCGCGACCTCGGCAAAACCGAACCCGAACACCTCCCGCAGCACGAAGACCGCCCTTTCGAGCGGGGTCAACCGCTCCAGCAGCAACAGGGCCGCCATCGACACCGAGTCCGCCAGCTCCGCCGACCGCTGCGGATCCTGGTACGGGTCGGTGAGCAACGGCTCGGGCAACCATTGCCCGACATAGGTTTCCCGTCGCACGCGCGCCGAGCGCAGTACGTCGATCGAAACCCGTGTCACCACGGCCGAGAGGAAGGCCTTGGTCGACCTGGGCACGGTCGGGGACGACTCGTAGCGCAGCCAGGTCTCCTGGACCGCGTCCTCCGCCTCGGCCACGCTGCCCAGGATCCGGTAGGCGATCGCGAACAGCAGCGGCCGCAGCTGTTCGAACTCCTCGCTCCGGCTCATGCTCATGCGAACTCTTCCTTGAAACCCTGCCGCCACGATGGATAGCGCAGCTGCCAGCCCAGCACTCGTTTGGCCTTGGCGTTGGAGAAGCCACGCCCCTTGGTCATGATCCCCACAGCCATCTCGCCGGCCAGCAGCCGCGCCAGCCACGCGGGCATCCGCCGCGGCGGCTTGGCCCCGGCGCACCGCGCGAGATAGGGCAGCCACTGGCTGGCCGGAGCCGGCTCGTCGTCCACTATGTTGAACACACCCTTCGCCTTCTGCTCCACCGCCAGAACGGTGGCGCTCGCCGCGTCATCGACATGCACCCACGAGACATACCCGGTACCACCGCCGACAAGCGGGAACATCCGCTTCAGTACCAGTTTGACCTGATCGTCGTTGGCCCCGGGACCGTAGAAACCGCCGTAGCGCAGGACCGCGCCGCCGGCCCGGACGACCACCTCCTCGAGATGGTTGATCGCCTTCGTCCCCTCGATCACCTCCAGCGGGTCCTCCTCCGTCTTGACCCATCCGCCCTGGCGGATTCCGTTCATGCTGGCGTGGCCCTGCGCGACGACGTGGGAGACGCCGGTCGCCTCGGCCGCGGCCAGCAGGTGATCGATCCCCTCGCTGCGCAGCCGGTTGGTGCCGGCGAAGAAGCGGTCGGCCCTCCTCAGGTTGGGCTTGCCCGCGTGCGCCTGCGACAGGGCCGTCATCTGGCTCACGATCGCGTCCGGCCGCGCCGCGGCCACCGCCTCCCCCACCGACACCGCATCGAGCCCATCCATCACGACGCCCTTGGCGCCCAACCGCTCCAGCAGCCCCAGCTTGTCGGCGCTGGTCGTCGTCGCGGTCACCTGGTGCCCCCGGTTCACCAGTTGCGGCACCAGCCGCCGCCCGATGACCCCGCTCCCGCCGGCCACGAACACTCGCATAACCCTCGACCTCCTCATCCGGTACCGCTCTTCCCACTGAGACGAGACAGCCCCAGCCGCCCGTGACATTCGCCCGTGATACTGGGGCGCGTATCGTGCGGCTGGTGACCGTAATTTCCGTCATGCTCGCGGTGCCGGACGCCGCGGCGGCATCCGCTTGGTACCAAAGCGCTCTGGGCGCCACCGAGCTGTGGAACCTCGGCTCGGTCATCGGCCTGGAGATCCAAGGCGCGCCGTTCTTCCTCGCCCAGCCGGAGAACAACCGCTGGGAAAGCCCGGTGGTGCTTGGCACCACCACGGTGCGGGTCGAGGTGTTCGTGGACGATCCGGACGCGTTCGTCAGCGGTGCCGCGGCGGCGGGAGCGGAGTACCACGACCCGGTGCGGGACCACACAATGCCGTGGGGAACGCACCGGCAAGGCGGCTTCTTCGACCCGTACGGCCATCTGTGGCTTGTGGGCGACAAGTCACCGCTGAGTCGTCACCCTTGACGTTGAACGTTCAATCGGTAGCGATCGCCTCACCGCCGTCGTAACGGTCACGCCCGGCTCCCGCGGCCTCGATCAGGGTCACGGCACGTGAGTCTGGCATCCCCGCGACGACACCACAACCGCGGCCACATGAGTTTCCACGTATCGGGACCTGCTCTGAGCCTCAACGGTTTGCGCGTTCGATGCTTCGCCGGATGAGGCCGCGAATGCCCGGGAGCGTGGTCGCCCGGATGGTCAGCTCGCTCATCCAAACGTGAAACCGGCTTGGGGGTGCGTACTGAAGCATTCCCCGGCGGGCGACGGCCTGCCGTTTGGTGATCTCCGGGCGCAGTCCCGATTCCCATTCGGTTATCGCCGCCGGGATGTCGTCGCGGTGCCGTTGCAGGGCGGCGCCGAGCTGGTCGGCTCCGGCGAGGGCGAGGGCCGCGCCGTGTCCGGCGAAAAGCGTGACGCACCAGGCTGCGTCGCCTAGCAGAATGACCCGGCCGGTACTCCACCGTGGCATGACCACCTGGCTGACCGCGTCGAAGTAGGTGTCGGCCGGATCCTTCTCGAGTTGGCTGATTGCCTCCGGTACACCTCCGCTCAGATCCCCGAACGCCGCGGTGAGCGCGTCGACCGGCCCTCGCCTCAGATCGGCGGCCGGGTCCGCGCACCGGTAGGTGAAAAACGCCGACGACCGGTGGGGGCCGAGGTTGACAATTCCCGCCGTGCGCCCGGGGCCGATGAACGTGGCGGCCGACGACGGCGGCACGCCCACCACCGGATGGGCCAATGGAAAGGCGCCCACGACATACGGCAGGTCGACTCGGAAGCCGGGACCGAATACGGCCGTCCGAGTGGCCGAGTGCATTCCATCGGCACCGATCAGCAGGTCGGCCAACTCCGTGGTGCCGTCGCTCAACACCGCCCGCACGCCGTCGGCGTCCTGGTCGATCGATGCGACGGTGGTACCGAAGCGGATCTCGGCACGGTTGCGAACCGCTTGGTACAGCGTGGATTCCAGATCGCCGCGAAATACCGTCATGGCCCGTTTGCCGAGGGCGGCCTCGGCGACGGCGGCTGGCACGGTGAACTTGGGGCGTCCGTCAGCGCCCATCAGCACCGTGGTGAACAAGCCCAGATCGTGGGCGGACAGCGCCGGGAGCAGGCCGAGGCGTTCCGCGGCGGCGTAGCCCGGCCCGATCAGGTTCACCATGTACCCGCTGCTGCGCCGGGCCGGGGCGCGCTCCACCACGATCGTGTGCCACCCGTCCTGCCCGAGTCGCAGGGCGGTGGCCAGCCCGGCTATGCCCGCACCCACGATCAGCGCACGTTTCATACGCCCTCCCGACCTCAGAATGAGCATCTGCTCAAACTAGTATGAGCGGATGCTCATACTGGCGCAACCGGCGCTTAGACTTTGGACATGCCACGCGGAGTCGCCATCCCGGAACCCAGGCAGCAGCTCTTCGCCGCCCTCGAGCGCGTGATCGCGGCGGACGGGCCGAGCCGGCTCACCGGTCGGGCCGTGACCCGCGAGGCCGGCGTCGCCACCGGGCTCCTCTACACGCACTTCTCGAACTTCGATGACTTCCTCACCGGGTACGCCATCGACCGGACCTTCCAGATCTCCGGCGAGATAGCCGGCCTGCCGGCGCGTGCCGGTTCCGGCACGGTCGCCGGCAACATGAGCGACGCTGTCCTGGCGACACCGCCGGACACCCTGCTGGCGTTGACCCGGCTGATGGCATTCCGGCCCGAGCTGACGGCGAACGTGGAAGCGGTGCTGGGCAAGGGGACCGCCGGGCTACGGGCGGTCGAGCACGCGACCGCCGGCTATCTGACCGCCGAGCAACAACTCGGACGGGTACCAGCAGATGCCGACACCGAAGCGCTTGCGCTGGCAGTTGTTGGCGTGCTGCACCACATCGCACTGACGGAGGAGATCGGATCCGCGGAGACCCGCGTCCGGCGCGCGATCTCGGCACTCACCAACAGCTTCCCAGGCGTTACTGGTACCAAGGAAAAATCCCGTCATTAGAATACTATTTCGGCACCGTGAGCAACGATCTCCACCCGATCACCCAGCGCCCACTCGGCCACGCGCGAAACGATAGCCGCAGGGATCGCCTCGCTGATGGACGGCGCGGCGGGAATGTCGTACGTTGCGTGAGAATCGTGGGGCACAAGAACTCTCAGCCCGCGAGCGAGGGCCGTGCGAGCGGTTGCGCTGACACACATCTCCGACATGAGGCCACAGACCACGACCGCGTCGATGTGGCGTTCTCCGAGAAGATCTGCCAATCCGGTACCTTCAAAGCCGTCATCCTCCGTCTTGCGAATCACCATCTCGTCCGAGCTGGAGCGGACCGGCAAATACAGCCTCCAGCCCGGAGATCCCGGCTCGTCAATCGCGCCGGCCACGCCGTCGTTCCGGAGGTGCACGACGAGCGCGCCAGCCCGCCGCGCGCGTTCCAGCAGGTCGGTCACCCGGGCGACGAGCCGGCCGGCATCCGGCACCGCACTGTCACCAATCAGGAAGCCGGTCTGCATGTCGACGACGATGAGCGCCCAAATGGTCACCCGACCATATTGGCAGATCCGGGCACTGCGCTGGCTGATTGCTTTGTCGCGCAACCCGTGTCGGTCCACAATGGATGGCTCCCTCGGGCTGATCGCATCGCGCGCGGCCGCACACACGCAGATGAGATGTTGGCCGCGGGCCGCCAGCGCACTGTCCGATGAGGACGGTCTAATGCGTTGGGGCGCAGTGGAATTGCTCGCATCGCTGTCAGGTCTGAGCTGGCGCCATGTCCACGCGTCAACGGTGGGCTGAAAGGTATGCGGTCGACGCCACGTCTATACAGATCGCCGTTGAGGTACAAAGTCTTGACCGGCTGGGCGGGCAGACAGGCCGAACGACCGCTGCTACGCTGGCCGCGCCATGACATACATCCCGCCCGATCCGGCGGCCCCGCAGCCGCAGGGGCCGGCTTATCAAGGGCCGCCTTATCAAGGGCCGCCTCATCAAGTGCCCTATGCGGCGATGCCGCCTGCGCCGCCCGGTACCAACGGGCTCGCCATCGCCTCGCTCATCGCATCATTCTTCGGGATATGCGGTGGCGTACTTGGAGCCATTTTCGGATTTATCGCGCTCAGCCAGATCCGCAGGACCGGGCAGAAGGGCAAAGGCCTGGCCATCGCCGGACTGTCCATTTCGGGCGCTTGGGTGTTAGTGCTCGCGGTCGCCGTGGTCGTCGCGATCGTCACCGATGCCAAGCGCGACCCCAGCGGCAACGTGACGCGGGAGGGGAACATATCCGTCAACGACCTGAGGATCGGCGACTGCCTCAAGTCGGTGCGGGAGTCGTCGACGCTGGCCACTTTGCCGGCGGTACCCTGCTCCCAGCCGCACCAGGGCGAGGTATTCGGAGAGTTCGATCTGACCGGCTCCTCGTACCCGGGTGAGGCCGCGATCGACAGCGCGGCGCAGGACCAGTGCGACGCGAAGCTGACTTCCTACGCCGCCGCGAAGAACGTCGACGAGGTACAGGATCTGTACTACATCTATCCCCGGGAATCGGACTGGCGCCGGGGAAGCCGCAAAGTCACGTGCGTCGCGGTGCACGCCAACCGCACCGGATCCCTCAAGGGGTGACCCCCGTGGGCCTCGCGGGAATGTGTTCTATGACTCCGAAAACCTCGCTGGCGCTTGAGGTCTGACCCACCACTATCCAGCCGCCGGCTCGGGGTGGCCGGCGAAGTGTAGGTCGCTGTGACCATCCTGCGCTCCCTCTTGTTCGTCGGAGACCTGGCCAACGCCGGCGACCATGAACGAGCCGTTCATCGTCGCTCGGTGCGGGTCGCACAGGAAAGTGACGGTGCCGTGCTTGAGCAGGATCTTCACCGTCACATCGCCGACGAACGGCACGGATGTGACCACCTCGTCGAGCCCGGCCGGGCCGATGATGTGGAAGTTGTGCCGGCTGCTCAGATCGTGCACCGTGAGCCAGTAGATGCCTGGCCTGAGCGACTCCACGGGCTGGCCGTCTTCGGTCAGGCTGATCGTGAACCCCGGCCCGACGGTGCCCTCGAGCTGCCTGCCCTGCGATCCGGACCCGATGCCTGGTGGCGCGATGACTGCGCCTACGACAACGAGCGCCGTCAATGCGAGGAGCGCACGAGCCATGCTGATCCCTCCCCTTCCTGATCGTGCATGCATAGACACCCGTGACTCTGCTAGCGCGCCGACCTGCTGTCAACCCCGTCGAGCCCTGCCCCAGCGGCGTTCTACACGATGAGCAGCTTTCGTCCGCTATCGACCCGCCCGCGAGGGAGCGAGGTGCCACGCCGTCACGGACGCAGCCGCCGTCGCACAGCGCTTGGCGCCCCGGTCGGCGATGTGAGGAGAGCCGCGGCGACCGTATCGACGTACCAGCGTTGGAACCGTTCAGGCGACCAGCCGCGTTGGCGCACAAGCCAGTCGTAGTTGCGCACGTCCATGGCTAGCCACAGCACGTCCGCCGCGGTGTCGAGCGTGTGGTCCGGCCGGACTTCACCGGTCGAGACCAGGTCCGCGGCGAACATGGCCATGCCATTGCGACGATCGTCGAGGTTCTTGCGCCAGATCGATGCCGCGTCGGGATCGGCGGTGGCGGCGGCCGCGAGGGCCAGCATCACCTGTGCCTGCCGGGCATGGCGGCGGCGGTCGCACGGACGATTGGCGCCCCGGCCGGCGGTCTGCTGGGCTCGCTCCGGGTCGACGGCGGAAGTGGATCATCCCGGAGCCGGAGCGCCCCCGCCGGAGGCATGAAAGGGTTTGCTCCTATGGGGTTTGGGCCTGGGATGTTCGGGCGTGGAAGGGAGCGAAGCGACCGGTGCGGCGGGAGCAGCGGGCAAGGACCACGACGGGCGTACGAAATGAAAGTTTCTAAAATCTCTTAAATATCAAACTTCCTTAATCCCTTCCGTGGCTCAGATTTTCTGAGTCTGGGATGTGCTGTCGGGCTGGATACTGTTCCACGGGCGGGCGTCAGGTTTGGCCTGACGGAATAGCCCGCTCACGGATTGGCGGATTGACCTGGGCAGCACGGGTTTTCGACTGTCAAGTCTGTCAGTTCAGGGGTCACGGCCGTTCCTAGATCATTGGGTGAGGTTGAGGATGGTAAATGGCCTGTTCATGTTGCGGCATGCCCAGCGGGTGGCTTCGGTGATGTCGGTGCGTCCGGTCAGGTGTATGGCGCCGATGGCCAGGTTGCGCAGGGATGCCATGACGCGTGGACCGTTGCGGGTGCGGATGCGGGAGTGGTCTTCGCGGTAGCAGGTGTCGCGGATCCAGTGCAGGACTTCGATTCCCCAGTGGTGGCGGTTGTAGCGGGCCAGGTCTGCGGGGGTGGCCAGGGACGGGTTGAGGCTGGTCACGCCGAGTTGGGCGACGGCCGAGATCGGGTGCCGTCGGTGGCGGTGACGTAGCGCTCGATCAGCCATACCTGGGCCACGTGCGGGAACGGCAGGTCGGGCGGGGCGGGCAGGACTTGGATGGTGCGGGTGGTGATGCGGCCGTGGCTGTTTTCGGTGCTGCTGTGCGTGATCGGCACGGCGCGCCAGGGCAACGCGTCCAGCGCGTCGAAGAGCGCTTCGCGGTTTTCCTTGACCGGTAACACGAAGTGGCCACCGCGGTCGTGGATCAGCTCAGCGGTGGCCTTGACCGTGTGCAGCGCGTCGGCGGTCAGGACCGTGCCAGTCAGGTCCATTCGCGTGAGCAGGTCGCAGACGGTGACGGTCTCACAGGGTTTGGCGCCGTCCACTTGCGACTGTGCTCTCACCACAGCCTTGTCCGGTGGGCCGGCCATGACTGCCAGCAGATGCCGCTGAGCGCCGTCGTTGTCTTTGGCGCCGCGTAAGGTTTTGCCATCCATCCGCAGATGAGTCAACGCCTGCCCACCGCTGCCGGTGTCACCGGTCAACAGGGTGCAAAGCCAGGTGCCCACCGCGTTGTCGAGGGTGTCGGCATCGGCGCCGGACAGCACCCGCCAGATCGTGGTCCTGCCCGGCGGGCGGGCCAGAGCCGCTCCGGCCCGCAGGTACAGTTCGGCCAGTACCTGCGCGGGCACGTCGGCGACCCAGCCCGCGATCGCGCGGTAACCTCGCATCCCGGCCACGGTCGCCGCCGCAGCCAACGCCAGCACCGCCGCCACCGGGTGGTCACGTCCCTGATCGCGCCGTCCATCGGTCACCGCGGATAACAGCTCAAGCAGGTCACCGCACGCCCGGTCAAGCGGGACACGAACACACTGCCCGGCAACCGGCTCGGCCGCCACAATGGCACACTGGGACACGACGAAGCTCCGTGCGTGAGAGATCTGTGAGAAGACCCCTTGATAGCCGGAGCTTCGTTCCAATGTGGACAGCACACGCCGTCCGTGACCAGATCGCCACCTCCCCTCTCACGAAAGATCAACGATCTAGGAACGGCCGTGACCGGCAGCGTGACTGAATGAACCGCAGCCGTTCGCTCACGATATTGACCAAGGAGATGACGCTGCTGAGGCACTCGGAGCGGCGAAGTCTAGCCGGGCAACATGTGGATCTTCGACGCAGTACCGTCACGTCTTTCAACCCATGAGGGCACGACCTCGGTTGTTCGACCTGCTTGACGCGGAAACAAACACGCCCACAACGAACGAGATGTCATGGCTCCGTTGTGGGCGTTGGGATAGCTTATGGCTGACGGGTCGGTCAGTCTTCTTCGATCACCGCGACCTGCGCATCGTCTTCAGTGTCGGGTTCGGCCTCCGGCAGCGGGATTCCGAGGTGGGTCGCGATGGCGGTCAGGATCGCCGTGTGGTGACGGAGTTCGCGGCCGTGAACGTGTTGAGTCTTCGCGATGCCGTGCACGTCGATCCGAAGGTCACGTAGGTCTCGCATGGTGTCGCTGAGCGCGATGCCATGCTGTTCGAGCGTGCCGTTCATCTGGCCAAGGGCGGCGTCGATGCGCTCAAGGTGTCGCTCTGTTTGCCACGCACCGCTTTCGAGATCCGTTATGCGCTGACCTGGGGTCGCCATCGTGCTCAGGTTTCCTTCCGGCATGTTTGGTTACCTACTCGATTCTACGGACGCGGGCGGGCGGCGAGGGACAGGCCGTCCGGTGATCATCTTCGATCCAGTTCTCATGCGATGTACTCTACTAAATCAATGTGCTGGACGTCGCAGCCAATACGAAGTGGGCTCACGGCTGGAGAAGGTTGGTTCCGTCGTGGTGGCGCACGGCAGGATGGTCGCGGAACTCCAGGGCGTCGATGATTCGGGTAGCGAACGCCTCGGTCATCTCCTCGGTGATCCGGGCCGGCGCCCGCCACTCGACCGCGGCTGATTCGTCGGTCGGCTGGGGTGCTCCCTCGACATGCCGCGCGAGGAAGACCAGGGCGACTACGCCAAGAGGGATGTTCTTGTAAACGCCGGTGAGGTGCATCGGTTCGACGTGGAGTCCTGTCTCCTCAAGAACCTCGCGGCGGACACCGTCGTGGATGGACTCGTGTGGTTCGAGGATGCCGCCGGGCAGCTGCCACGCGTCGTTGTCGCGGCGCTGGATGACAAGAATCTCGCCATCGTCGTTGACCACCACGGCGGCCACGCTGACGGAGTGGCGGTAGGGCTCGGTCATGGGCTCTCCGATCCGAACGAGCAAAAGATCACTGAGGCATCGTCGTGGGGCTTGTAACGCGGGCGTGGAGCCGTCAGGGCATCGGCGTACTCGGCTTGACGTAGCTGGTCGATGAGTGGCTGGGGGCCGTGGGCCGCCAGTGTATCGAGAACGCCTTTCCAGTCGATCAGCTGGAGCGGGTCGATGACACGCGCGGCTCCATCGGTGAGCAGGGCGAAGCGACAAACGGCGTCAGGGCCGTGGCGAGGGAGAGTGCCGGTGACGGCGTGGTATGCGGCCTGAGGGTTGCTGGAGGCGATCCAGTAGCCGGCGGGTGTGTTGGTAAGCGTGCTTTTTGAGGGTCGCCCGGTGTTGTCACTGGTCATCCTTGGGAGTGCCGACGGCGCTGCCATCGTCGGCGACGCTGAGCAGGATCTGCGCCATCAGGGTGGCCAAGCGGGTGTCGGTGAGCACGGTTATCGAATCGCCAGCGTCGGTAACGAGAGTGCAGTCGGAAAGGATCAGGTACTCCAGCTCCAACAACTCCAACTTGATCGATCAACTGTTTCGGCAAACGGGGAGAACCGAGATGCTTGACGAACTACTGACTGTCCCGGAAGTGTTGCAGCGCTTAAACACCGTCTCGAAGCGGACCTTCTACCGCTGGCGTGAGTTGGGGATCGCGCCCCGCTGTTTCAAGCTGCCCAACGGCGAGCTTCGGATCTCGGAACGTGACCTGAAGGCGTGGCTTGAGCGCCAGCGGGAGGTCGCTGCGTGAAAAGCCGCCAGGTCAGGGTCTGGTCGATCATGACCAATGTCAGCGCTGCCACCAAGAAGAAGTCGTACACGGCTCGGTGGGCCGTGGCCGGGCAACGGAAGTCACGGACGTTCGTGACTCGCGCACTGGCTGACAACTTCCGCACGGATCTCAAGCAGGCCGTTAACGCGGGCGAGGCATTCGACGTGGAGACCGGCCTGCCTGAGTCCATGGCGCCGAAGGAAAGTGGGATGTCATGGCTGGAGCTGGTGCAGAAGTACGTCGAGATGAAGTGGCCGGAGGCGGCGGCTAACTCGCGGCGCGGGATGATCGAGTCGTTGGTGGCGGTCACGGTCGTGCTCGTATCCGAGGCCGCTCCCCACCCTCGGACACGACCACTCTCCGCGCGGCGCTGCGTGAGCTTCTGGTGCCGGGTACGCCCGATCCCACCAACCCAGATCATGCCGACGCACTCCGCTGGCTGCGGGACTACTCCGTTCCGGCCGCCTCGCTCGCAGACCTCGCGACGGTCCGCACGGCGCTCAACGCGGTGGCCAAGCAGCTCGACGGGACCCCGGCGGCGCCGTCGACTAGGCGGCGAAAGCGAGCCATCTTCTACAACGTCCTCGAGTACGGAATCGAACTCGGGCAGCTCGACCACAACCCGATCGACCGGATTCGCGTGCGGTCTCGTCGACGGGCCGTGTCGCAAGCCGTCGATCGTCAGGTGGTCGCCAACGTCCGCCAGGTCCGCGAGCTCCTGACCGCACTGACATACGTGGGCGGTCGCATCAAGGACCGGGGCCTGCGCCTGGTGGCGTTCTTCGCGTGCCTTTACTTTGCCGGGATGCGGCTGAGGAAGCCAAAGGCCTACGCCGACGAGACTGCTACCTGCCAGCACACTGCCGCTCGTGCGGCGTCGACCCCGTCAACGGCTGCAACCACGACGACATCGAGTACAAGTGGGGTCGGCTGACGCTCGCTGTCGCCCGGCCCGAGGTCGGCAAGCAATGGACCGACTCCGGCGAACGCCACGACGAACGAGGACTCAAGCACCGGCCCGACGACGAAACGCGACCCGTGCCGATCCCACCCGAGCTGGTCCGCATCATCCGCTGGCACATCGCCACCTTCGGCGTGACGCCCGATGGCCGGCTGTTCTCCAGCTCCAACGGCGGCATCCTCGGGTCCAACACCTACAACCGTGTCTGGGCCGAGGCACGCAAGCTCGCGCTGACCCCGGACCAGTTCGCCTCGATCCTTGCCGGCCGACCCTACGACCTGCGCCATGCCTGCCTGTCGCTCTGGTTCAACTGTGGCGTACCCGCCACGGAGGTAGCCAAGCGGGCTGGGCAGTCGGTCAAGGTCCTGCTGGAGATCTACGCCAAGTGCATAGACGGCGACGAGGAGATCATTAATGCGCGCATCGAACGAGCACTCAGCTAGATCACGCGCAAGCGTTAGAGTCGGTCGACCACAGCGGTCAGGCTGACTCTTTTACTTTGTCGACCTGCGGAAACGCACCCAAGATCATTGCACAGATATTGCGCGACTGGCGACAAACGGCGGCTTTCGGCGGCGTCCGGCTGCATACGACAGAGATTCATCGCAAGCCATGTTTGCAGCTCAAGATAGGAAACTGCGGGTGCTCAGTGTGGGCCCGACGCACCAGAATGCGAAAACGATCATTCGTGCGGTAGGTAACCCACTGCCGGCCAGGGCAGCCAGGTCACGTTGACCACCAGCGGTTACAGCATGCTCGTGTCCGGCTGCATGAAGGTCGTGAGTTTGCTGGGCAACAACAACCTCCACTTACCTGGTCTAACGAGAACTGTCAGAGCTGTCGACGGTAAAGCCCCCGGTCTCGGCGTTCCAACGCAACGGGACCGGGCCCTCCTTCCGGGCCACCAGGCCCAGGCGTGCCAACACCTCCAGAAGCCGGTCATCGGCGAGATCCTGCAGGGTCAGGTCAAGACGGAGGCGGGTGTGTACATCGTGGACGGTCACCACCACGTCTTCGTTGCGGTCAACCGGTTCGGGGCGACGCGGTTCGCGCTCGAGCAGGCGGCGTACGAGGACGGTGAGCGCTTCCCATATCCGTCGACCCGCGGCGGTGAGAAGTACCGCGCCCAACGTCTCCAGCGGTATCTCGATCGCCAGCTCCACCAGATCGAGGCCGGAGAATCCCATCCGGTTCGGTGCCGGCTCGATGACCGCGTCGAGCCCGGCTTCGTCGAGGCTTGCGACGAGTTCATCAAGGTCGCCTGCTGAGATCTCGCCGAATACGGTGATCCTGACGATCTCGAGTTCCGGTTCCGGCATCCATGTTCTCCTTTCATACGCCGCTATAGGCGAACGCGGCCCAGTGATCCGGGTGGGCAAAGGTTAGCGTCTGCGCCGCCCGCCCGATGGAGGTCTGCGGCCATTGAACGGACCCACCCGTGGCGTCGTGGAGGTAGCTGGCCAAATCTGCGGCGGTCCGCGTGCGGAGCCAATGCTGTGCCTTCTGCAAGGCGACGGCGGGCGCCGACCGTTCCCCAAGCCACAGTTCGTAGAACCGAAGAGTTAGCAGCAGAGTCGGTAACTCTTCGACCGGCCAAAGGGTTCCGATGACGCCTGGGACACCGGCTTCGAGCAATGCCGCAGGAAGGCTGACGGCCTCATCGGGCAACTCGCCATAAGCGACGCTAGTCTCGCACGCGGCCAGGACCGCCAGCCGCGCCGGCAGACGCCGATCAAGCAGGTCGCGCATGGTAAGCGGCCCGTCGTCGAGTTCCAAGCAACTGTCCAGCGGATCGACCGGGTCGGCTACACCGTGGCACGCGAAGTGATAGACGCGGTGCTCCGCTGCCGCGGCCAGAACAGCGTCGCAGCGGGCCTGGGTACCAGCCAGAGCTGTCACCGCGATCCCTCGACGGGCAAGCGCGGGCGCGATCGCTGTGGCGTAGCGTAGCCGACGCTCGGCTGGTCCCGGCGAGGAAACCAGCAGCAGACGGCCCGGCGATCCGACCGTCTGCCCGCCTGCGGCAACGATTCCGGCGTCGCGGGTAAGTGCCTGTGCACTGGGCGCGTAGCACCAGGTGATCCCGGCCGCCTCGGTCCGCTCCGGTGCCGCAACATGCAGTGGCAGCAAAGCCAAATCGCCCACGGGTATCAGGATGACCGTCCCGGTCAACCCCAGCCCGCTGATCATCGGTTCCATCACCGCCTCGCGCAGCTTCTCCAGGACGGCGGAAAGTGTTGCACGCCAACGCCTGAGGTCGGGTCGCGGACCGCCGAGCCGACTGGACCCGTCCCGCATCTCGAACGCCAGGTCGGCGGCGAGCGTACGGGTGAGAGCAGGCAACTCGACCACCGTCGGTCGTGCTGCTCCCCCTTCGACCATCAGGGCGTACCCTCGCTGGCCGGCGGCGGCGAGGTAAACCAGCGGGTGATGGCGTGCCGCCTCCCCGATCGCGGCGTAGGCGGGCTGATCGAGGAGCGAGCGGAACTCCGGCCACCGTCCCAGCGATCCTGTGAGCCTGCGCCACTCGTCGTGTACCAGACGGGCGGCGCGCCGATCGCTCAGCCCGGCCCACAACTGGGTTGGCCCCCATTCGTCCGGCCCAGCGCGGTCGGTAGCGGCCAGCTTGACGCTCAACTCCGCGCACCGGCGGGCCAGGGCCGGATCATGCCTTTCAAGCTGCCGGACCAGGCGCTCCCGGTTCACCGCCGAGCCGAGCACCAGCGCCCGGCTCGACTCCAGGACCTGGACCGCCTCGTGTGGCCGGCCGCAGGCGAGAAGCCAATGCGCGGCTTCGGCGGCGAGGCCACGGATCTCATATTGGGCCGCTTGCTGTTGCCGCCGGATCAGACCTGTCGCCGACAGCCGCCGCGCCGTCGCAACGGCCTCGCTGTAGCCCCACGCCGCCGTCTCCGCGATCTCCTCCTCCGAGGCCCAGATCGCCAGCAACGCCGCTAAGCGCAGCCGGGCGCGGGAGTACGGCGGCGTGGCCAGGATCCCGTTGCGGATCCGCTCGATCTCCCTTGAGACGTCGACAAGACCAGGATCCATCTGGCGTCTGCGCCGCACGACACCCATGTGCACAAACCAGCCGAACGTCCGCACCTCCGGATCGCGGTTGGACCGCACAGCAGCCACAAGCCCTTCGGCCTCGACGAGATCGGAAACCTCTACCGGTACACCCAAATCATCCGCACGCCGCATTAGCAGATCAGCGAGGATGACCTGCGCCACTGGGCCTTGTTCCCGGGTCACCCGCCGGACAGCCCGCAGCGCCTGCCGGGCGTGCGCGATCGCCTCGACCATAAGGTCCCGTTCGCCTGTCCAATCCGCCAGCGCCGCAAGGCAGATCGCCAGTCGGTTATGCAACTCCGACTCGCGATGGCGCGGGGCCAACGGCGCGGCCGCCCGAAGATTCTCGAGGCTCCGCCGCAGCATCTGCACGGCTGTGGGGTCCGGCGCCGAAGTTCCTGGTGGTATCCCCGCCCGCGCCAGGTCCAGTGTGGAGAGGTTGACCAGCCGCCGGAATCGGCCGTCCGGCACCCCTTCGTCCTCGGCCAACACCTGATCCAGCAGCAGCGACGCTTGCTCGTAGAGGCGCAGGTCATCTCCCAGGCGGTGCAGCGTCGCGGAGACCTCCGCCAGGGTGTCTGCGACGCTGAGCCGGAACTGGCGCTGCGCGAAGACCGGCGAAGCGGTGAGGGCGACGAGGATGTCGTACGCCTCGTGAAGACGGCCGTAGGTGTCATCGGACTCGGCCAGGTTAACCAGCGCGATAGCGGCGTTCAGCTCGACGAGGAAACGCTCTCGCGGCGGCAACCCGTTGCGGCGCATGGATCGGGCCAGCTCCAGCATGACGCGGGCGTCGGCGGTGTCACGAGGGTGGTTCACGGCCGTTCTCAGCGGCGCCCTCACATCCCGGGTCCCACGCACTCCGAGGTGGATGGCCATGACAGCGGCAAAAATGACCACCAAATAGGTTGTCAATCTTGTTGGTGCCGAGGTCACGGAGACCACGCCGAACAGCAACGCGCCGACAGGGCCGGTCAGCCGCTCGTACACCCGCTCCAACTTGCGCGGAAAGAACCCCAGGATTGCCAGCTTAAGAAAGATCATGAAGTACCCGGCGGCCAGCAGCGTCATCCCGACCGCAAAGAAGGCCCTGCCCCCGTTGCTCGCTTGCATGAACGTCGCGCTGCCGAAGGCGAGCCCGCCCACAAGCGCTGAGCCGCACACAATGAAGAAGATGCGGCCAGACCGCCGGATCATCAAGCGGCCCAACGCCTGAGCCAATCGCGGCGGTTCCATCGACCGATCCGGGAGCGGATGCATCGACCGGCAGCATAGCCAAGTAGCGTTACACCGCTGGAGGCGGCATGCGACTCATCAAAAGCGCGGCGATTTCGCACACCGCTCGCAACGAAGCGCGTTCAGGCAGCTCAGATTCGCGCAGTGGGCCTGACGCACCAGAATGCGAAAACGGTCATCACGGCAAGCGGTGATCCGCTGCCGCTACGACCGACCAGGATCCGAGGTGCCGTCAGCCGTTAGGGTCGGCAGCGCCTCCGGTGGATAAGTTGCCGCATTTCTTGTACAGTTTATTGTACAGAGGGAGGGTTGGCATGAAGGTCATGAGCCTATCGGACGCGCGTCAAAACCTGTCCGGAGCTTTCGACACGATTGAACGCGACGCCGAGGAGCTGATGATCACCCGCAGTGGGCATCAGCCGATGGTGGTTCTGCCATTAGAGGACTACCAGGCCATGCTGGAGACGCTCTACCTGATGCGCGGCGCCAACGGCCGCCGCCTTCGCCGCTCGATCGAACAGCTCGAAGCAGGTCGCACGCGGACAACCACCGTCGATGAGCTAGCAGAATGAAGATCGTCTTCACCGAGGACGCGTGGGACGACTATCTGTACTGGCAGGGTCAGGACCGCAAGACACTCAAGCGGATCAATCTGCTTACCAAAGACATCCTCCGGGGCGATGAGGGCAACGGCGGCTTGGGCAAGCCCGAACTTCTCAAGGGAGACCTCGCCGGCTTCGCTTCGCGCCGAATCGACCCCGAGCATCGATTGGTCTACCGAGTAGCCAACAGCGAAGTGCAGATTGTCGCCTGCCGCTACCACTACGAGGACTGACCGATGGTAGGGCGCTGTTCCGATCTCTTCGAGATGACGCTTCTTGAAACCCGCACAACGGCAAGGACGTGATCTTGCCTTCGCCAGCTGACCAGGATGCACTGCGGAATGGCACCGAGAACCAATCCGCCGCCCAAGCGGACCTATCGCGTTGCCCAGCTCAAAGCTGTCCCGCAACGTGGTTTCGCACATTGCCACATCAGAGTTCACGTCTGCGCAGCTAAACCTTGATAAGTGGGGCGGGCGGGGATCGAACCCGCGACCGGCGGATTATGAGTCCACATGGCGCCGATTGGAAGCCTGCCGGTAGGGCTTCGCTGACCTCGGGATATGTGGCTCTAGCAGGAACGTTAGCTCATTGGGGTTCGTCCGACAGATGCAGCTGGATGCCACTGATAGCCGCCGTTTGTCGCCCGTCGCGGAATATACACGGAATGATCTAGGAGACGTTTCCCCAGGTCGAGAAGCAGAAAGCCGGTCCGTCTGGATCGATCGGACCGACTTCCATTGTCTCACGGATTTACCCGCGCAGTGCCGCAGCGATTCGCTCATTGAAGATCGCTTCGTCTCCATCGATGCACTTGGCGTAGACCTTCAATAGCACCTCCACGGAGTGCCCGGCTCGGGCAGCAACCTCGGTTGGCGGAACGCCTGCGTTGAGCCAAAGGGAAACGCCGCCGTGGCGAAGATCATACGGCCTCGCGACGAGAACGGTTCGCGCCTGGATTCCAGGGAGCGCCAGTTTCCGGGCGTCGCCCCAAACCCTGGCGTATGACGAAGCACCAATAGGGTTGCCCTTGGCGCTCACGAACAGCCGGCCATCCGGAGCCACACCGAATCTGCGGATATGGGTCCGCAGGATGTGCACCAGTTCCTCAGGGATAGGCACCGGCCGAGTCTCGGCCTCGGGACGATGCTTGAGGCCACGTTCATCGTGCGCCTCACCGGTGTCGGTCCACCGCTTGCCTGCCTCGGGCCGACTGACATCGACCGTCAGCCGCCCAAACCCTGCCTTGGGTAGGTGGCAGTCCTCTTGCCGCAGGCCCAGGGCCTCGCCCGGGCGGAGCGCGGCAAAGTAGAGGCAGGCGAAGAAGGCCCGGAGGTACAGCCCACGATTGCGGTTGCGCTTGCCGACGCGGCATAGGGCGGACAGTATGGCCCGGACCTGCTTGGGGTTCGCCACGACCCGGCGGTCAACCTCCTCGACCACCTTTTTGGTCCGGGACCGTACGCGAACGCGGTCAATCGGGTTGTGCCCCAGTAAACCCAACTCGATCCCGTACTCGACGAGGTTGTAGAAGATGGCCCGCTTGCGCCTACGGGTCGCCGCCGCCGCAAGAGTGCCGTCCTGAAGCCTGCTGAGCGCATCGAGCACACGCCGGATCATCTGCGTGTCGGTCAGCGCCTCCAACGGCGCAGAAGAGTCCTTGAGCCACCGCAGCGCGTCCGCCTCATCTGGGGTGGGCTCCCCTGTCGCCATAGGCACCAACAGATTACGTAGCGCCGTCCGTAACGTGGGAAGGTCAGAGTACTTGGCATCCTCTGGCACCAGGGCAATCGTTGCAGCCACAAGGGATTCAATCATTCCACGGCGGGATTTCGGCGCCGCCTCGGGCCATTTCATGACGACGTACTTCTGTACGAGTTCGAGACACGCCATGCCGATATTCTTGGGCGCCATGGAATCCGGCAGCCCGGTTTCGGCATCGAACGCCTCTCCGGCGTTGACGGCCTTCTTCAGCTCCGTCCGGTAGTTGTCTGCCAAGGCCGACGACCCGAACGTCTGCGAGTGCTCCTCACCCGCCACCACCCAGCGCACTGTGTACGACTTCCGCTTGGTGGTCGCGCTGACGTTCGTCTTGATAGCCCACACTTTGACTTTGTGGCTTTTCACCGCGCCACCTCACGATGCCGCTCAAGCCACACCTTCAGATCCCGTTCCGCCACCCGCAGTTCGCCATTGGGCAGCCGGTGGCAGCGGGGCGCCTTGCCGGTCTCCCGCCACCGGTAGAACGTACGTTTAGATACGTTCTTGAGTCGCGCCAACACTTCTGGCACCGTGAGCATCTCGTCGGTCATGTTCCTTCCTCCCCGTTTTTGATCTCGTTTGCCGAAACAGGTGGATCGTGTTGCAGCGCTTGGAGTTGTGCTCGCCAGCGCTGGCGTTCGGCGATGGAACGCAGGATGCGCACCCGGACCGAAGGCACGTCGGGATCGTCCGGACGGGCGAGCTCGAAGACGTACCGTGACGTGTTGTCCGCGTTGGCTTCTGGTGCTTCGCCCTCAGCTAACGCTCCGGCTAGGACGGACCGGATCCAGTCGCGGTTGTCAGCGCGGTGATCGCCCAACGTCTTGCCTGACCATTGCCGGGAGACCAGGACGCGACGGCCGGTGAAACCGAGGGTGTGCCGCTGGTGCACTTTGCCCTTGCAGCGGCCCGGCACGAGGCCTGGCTTGGCTTTGTCCGGCTGGATGCCGTAAAGCAGCCAATTCGCGCAGGTTGGCGAACAGGGCAGGATCGATAGCTCAGCGTGGAGCCGGTCGAAGTGTGCCTGTTGCTCCGGCGAGCCGGGTGCCGCCTGTTCTGCCAAGTCTTTGGTCAGGTATTTGGTGACATAGCGGATGGATCGCTCCGCATCCTTGGTGCCGGGTGCGATCCCTCGAGGATCGACCTGACCAAGCCGGACCACGCAGGCCGGTTCGGCATCTTCGTCCGTGGTCGCCTGGATGGCCTTATCCCATGTGCGCAACGCCGTCCCGGTTTTTGGGTCCGTGTAGGAGCCGGAGTCGACACACCACACCGGCGGTTTCTCGGCGCTGTAGACCGGTTGGTCGAAGTTTGGCCACCACACTTGGTGGTAGGTGGCCGCCGCGACCTGCCGCATGAGCTTGCGTGCCATGGTTCCGCGCACCGCGAAGTGGGCATGCGGGGCCAGACGCCGTTGCAGCTCCACCGCTCCGGCGTATTGCACCTTCCAGCCGACCGCCCGGCGGAGGTTCTGCCAGAACCGATCCAGCACTGCCGCGAAGTGGACGGCATCAACCGCGGCTTGCCGATAGTTATAGCCGTTGGGGTCGGTCGGGGTTCCCAGCAGCGGGTCGCGTTGCCCGTGCAAGGTTCCGCACTGGCACGGGATGAGCCGGCCGCGTCGGGTGCGTGCCCCGGTGTGGACCTGGCCGTAGGAGCCCAGCGTGATAGTCAGCAGCGTGGAGGGCCGGAAGGTCTTGCCGCCCTTGGCTGTGAAGGTGCGCCCCACCGTCCGGTTCTCGATCGGCAGGCGTGGCAGTTCGTCGACGTCGGTGCGTCGCCTGGTCGACCGGGAGACCGGCTTCTTACCGTCGCGGCATGCCACCAGTCGGCCCCGTACTCGACATCCGGCCAATTCGTCATCTATCTCAGCGATCGCAGCGTCGACGTCCTCCAGTTCGGTTTGCCGCTGTTCGGGTTCCATGCGTTGGGTCATCAACTCGGCCCGGTCAAACTCCAGATGCGCCCGACTCTTCACCAGCCCGATCACGTCATCAGCCGCCCGCTCCGGCGTGATCGCAGGCTCCTCAGCCAGATGCCAACCCTCCCGGATCTGCTGAATCCTCAACCGCCGCTGACGTTCCGCACATGGTTTGCATTTGGACGCCAGCCGGGCGCCGCACGGCACGTTGACGATGTCGGTCCGGCCGGTTTCGGTGTCGGTGCGCCGGATCGCCAACGGCTTGATGCACACGCCTACGTCTTCGGCGACCTTGCGTAGAACGTCTTTGGCGATGGGCATGGACATCCGGTCGGCACGTGACCCCGGCCGAGGCTTGCTCGGCTCGACCGGGGCAACATCTTCCGCAAACAGCGTGGCTTGCGTCATCGGGACACCGTCCCGATCATGCCGCTGGTCTCGCGCCGCCCATTCGATGAGGAATCAGGTTGTGCCACAACGAGATCCGTGCCCGGCAAGGTGTGCGTACGAGGGTCGGTGACCGGTCCCGTTTCGGTGTGGGCGCGAATCCTGGCGTTCAGCTCGACCAGGCTGATCGAAGCGACCACCACGAGCCCGTCAACGGTGAGCGGCAACAGGTATGCCGACGAGCCGGTTTCTCCATAGTTGGCCGCAACAGCCGCCATGTGCCAGTAGGACACCCATCCGGCGATTCCTGCCAGCAGCGACGCCGCGCTCAACCGGATGCCTGCCATCCACGGTCGGTGAACCGGAACCCGTGAGATCAGCTCGACCGCGAACAGAAGCGCCAGCGGTGGCCACGCGGAGATGGCCCGCGAAATCGGATCAGGTTGAGCGTGCAGGATATTCGCCGCGCCAGAGGCGATCACACCGAGCGCCAACGTGGCCCGCGCGCCCCACCGAACCCGGGTCAGGCCATTCAAGGCTTCGACGTTCATCGGTTCACCTCGAATGCTTGCCGGAAATCCGTTGGTGCGTACGTGGATGCCAGCTCCTCGATGTCGGCGTCGGTGTGGTAGGGAAATCGGACCTCCACGGGCGTGGGGTCGGTCTCCAACACCATGTATGCCTTGCCCGGCAACGACTTCGGGATCCAGTGGCAAGCAGCGCCCCGGTCAACCGCATCATCGTCAAGGATCAGCGCGACCTCTGACTTTTCGGTCAGCCGCAACGCAATCCGGGTGATAAACAGGTTGCGGAAGGGCAGGATCTCCTTACGTGGATCCTGAAGCGCCGCCACCACATGCACACCGATCGCCCGGCCTTGCGACAGGATCAGCGACATCGCCGAGTTGATCCGCTCCTTGAGCTTCTTGTCGGTCAGATACGACGTGAGCGCTCCGAACTCGTCGATGAGAACCACGATCGTGGGCTCGTCGACCGTCGCGCTGTGGGTGCGGCTCTGGCCACGTTGCCTGACCTGGCGCCGTTTCATCTCCTTGACCAGATCTTCCAGGGCGCCGGCCATCTCCTCGGGTTCGCCGAAGTGGAACCGGTAAAACAGGGCTTGGCCCGGCTCGAACTCGACCCCGCCTTTGGGATCGAACGCGTACACCCGCACCGTTCCGCTGCGGATACCGGCCGCCAACGCCGACACGATGGCCCACAACACCCCGCCTTTGCCCGACCCCGACGCGCCAGCGATGAGCACATGGGTCAGGACGGAGATGGTGACCTTGCGTTCGCCGCCGCGCACCGCCACCGGCAACGCCGCCATGTCCGGCACCGCCGGAACCGCAAGCGGCGCAACCATTGCCGCCAGGCTGTCGACGACCCGGAAGTGCAGCACAATACGGTTGCGGTGTCGCTTGCCTCCCGATGGGTGTACCAGGCAGGAGGAGGCGTTGAAGGTGTGCGCCAGGTTGGCCGCCCGCTTGGCCCAGTCGGTCGGGAGCTGGCCGTTGACCATCCGCACGGTGACCATGTCGCCGTCACCGTCACGGCACACCTTGAGAATGCTCGGGAAGTACTGCTGTCCACCGAAGCTCATCGCCAAGCCCAGGTTGGCGCAGGTGGCGAACCAGTGCCGGTAGTAGACCCACCAGCGGCGCCACTGGGCCAGGTAGAACCAGCCCAGCCACCGCCAGAACGACCTTGATGCGCGCCACCACCAGACCAGCAGCCCAGCCGCCACGAGTACCACCACGGCCACGCCGATCCGCCACCCGCAGACGATGAACAGGCCAGTGGTCAGGACGGCCGGGACGCCAAGGTAGCCGAAGCGGTACAGGCCGTAGAAGACCAGCCACCAAGCGAACCGAAGCAGCCCCTTCACGATCAGATACGGGTAGTAGATCCATCCCGGAAGCCGGACCTTCGGCCGCAGCACTAGGCTTTTTGTGAACAGCTCCGGATCGGGATACCGGTCGCCGTGAACCTGTTGCAGCATCACGACTCACCCCCGTTCGACGAGGCGAACAGCGATAGCTGAACCGTGCACACCACCACCGGCGAACCATCCGTGTCCCTAGCCGATGCAGGTCGTTTCGGTCCCCACCGCTCATACGCGGTCTGCCGCTTGGTGCCCGCCCGATCGGCGATCTCCGCCCACGAGTAGCCGAACTCACGCAACCCATCGACCGCATCCTGAATCGCGGCATCGAGATCCTTCGCGAACGCCAACAGGTCCGTCAGCGCCTCCACATCGCCTTGCGCCACGCGCCGCGAAAACGCCCGCAGAATCCGCCTGGCGAACGCCGCGAACTCTTTGTTCTCCACTTGTCCGCGTTCGCGATCCCGTGTCAGGTCCGCCCTGACACCGTTCTTGCCCGTCCCCATCGGAGCAGCGCCGGTACTCATCGGGCACCCCCACGGCGAGACGAGCGAGACCGCAGCCACCGACGAACCGTGACGTTATGCGCCGCATACACTTCCGTGCACCGCAGACACAGCCCGGTCGCCGGTTCCCACTGATCCGGGGTGCTCCATCGGCCGCACCCGGCACAGCGGATCGCCAGCACCTCAACACATCTTTGCCGCCACGACCTCGCCCGCGACCGCATCCACCGAGCAGCGCCGACCATCCTGACAACTGCGCTGATCTTCATTGGTCGGCCCCGTCCAGTGGCAGCAGCAGTTCAGCCGATACCACGACGCGGCAGCCGCGCCAGTCCTCGGCCCGAGCCCGCCAGATCAGCGACCCGCATACCCCGTGCGTGGCTGGTAGCCGTTGCGCGGCAAGGAAATTGGCCCAGGCGTCAAACGAAGCCCGCAACTGCTCGTGAGATGCGCCGAGGCAGTCCGCCCACAGCACACCCGTCACGGTCATCCGCCACGCCACCAACGGCAGATGCGCGGCGCCCGTCTCGGCCAACAGGTCGCCTAACACACGTGCTGCGCGGATCTGACGCGCATAGCCCAGATTCAGCTCATCCACTTCGGGGGTGCCGTGCGCAGTCCCGGAGGCATGCTGACCTAGAATCGACATGACAAACCCACCCTCTCCAAGGGGTTCATGGGATTTGGGAACCTGGGACGGGCGGCACAACTCTTGCCGGAGGAGCCGCCCGTGCCAGGGGATTTCGTTCAGTGCGAGTCCTCGAACGCGACGACCCGCTCAGCCCGTATCGACCACGCGAGCCGGTTCTTCGCGTTGACGTATGGGGTCAGCGTCAAGCCTTCGAAGCCCACCTTCGGCGGATAGCCCTGCACCTGCGCAGCGGGGATCTCGGGCTGATGCTCGCAAGCGATCTTCACCTTGATCTCGGCCGCGCCGAACTTGGCCGCCGCGTCCTCCAGGTCATAGACCCGGACCGTCCACAAACGCATGCCGGTGTCCTTGTCCCGCGACTGCGGATCCGGCGTCCCGGCCTTCTTGGCGTCGAAGTCCACCAGCGGCTCGACCCCGTGGAACATCGCACCAACCGGAAACACCAGAGCGGAGTTAACCGGGACCTTAATACCAGCAGGAACCATCTCACTAACCTCCCGACAAGATGCCTATATGCCAGCTTAAATTGTTAAGCCTTTAGATAGGATACCCGTTCGACTTAACTTGTCAAGAAGGTATTGGAGGAGATCGAATCAATGCGGCCGGAAAATCCTTTCAGGACAACCGGAACGAGTCCTCCAGCTCATGCCGCGACGCGGGAATCAGCACGTCCACGAAGACCAGCGGCCGGCCGGCACGGTCGAACGCCGTGAACGCGACCGTCAGCAGGCATTCCTTGCCGTCCACCTTCAACAGCTCAGCCTCGTCTTTGGACGCACGGCGGGCACCGATCCGCTCGGTGGCGTGATCGAACTCGATCCCCTTGCGCAGGTAGATGCGCCGTAGTAGCCCTTCCGGGATCAATTCCATCTCGCTGATACCGGTAGCCGCCGCCAGCTCCACCGGCACATACGACGTGGTCAGCTCGATCGGGCCATTGTCTGCGACGACCAGCCTTTGCCTGGCGATCACCGGGGTACCCTCGGCCAGATTGAGCATGGTCGCCACGCGCGCAGCCGCCAGCACAGGGCCAGTCCGCAACACTCGGACATCGGCGCCG
>Ga0075418_10000264_pt1 | contig 52572 bp, 50 predicted proteins | sample SoiMetdeltSBSDD2_FD_81776 | JGI IMG/M metagenome (GOLD analysis project Ga0075418, IMG submission 81776) | Bulk soil microbial communities from a Populus tree surrounding site in Tennessee, USA - Soil MetaG P. deltoides SBSDD2 | ecosystem: Environmental > Terrestrial > Soil > Tree plantation...
CGCGTTCGCCGCCGGATGCAGGGGCATAGCCCGTGCATCCGACGGCGGCAGCTTCCGTCTCTGCCACTACGCCGTGCTCAACGACCACTTGCACCTGCTCGTCGAGGCCCGCGATCGCCTTGCGCTTGCGCGAGGCGTTCAGGGCCTCGCGATCCGCATCGCCAAAGCCTTGAACAGGCTTTGGCGACGCCGCGGCACCGTGTTCGCCGACCGCTACCACGACCGCATCCTGAAGACGCCGCGCGAGGTCCGCAACGCGTTGTGCTACGTGCTCGCAAACGGCAAGAAGCACGCCGCCGAAGGACGCGAGGTCCACGTGCACGCCGTCATCGACACGTTCACCTCGGCGCCTTGGTTCGACGGCTTCCGCGAACGGATCATCGTTCGCGGTCTCGACAAGATCGAGCGTCCAACGACGGACGCTCGATCGTGGATGCTGACGATTGGCTGGCGTCGGCACGGGCTCCTCTCCGTGCACGATCTGCCGGCTACTGGGTGAAGCACCTGTTCTCGCCTACTTCATCCAGGCTGGCTTGCGCTTGCCGAGGAAAGCCGCAAAACCCTCGCGCGCTTCGGGCGTCGCGCGCAGCGCGGCGATCCACTTCGAGGTCACCGGGATCGCATCCTCGAGCGACAGGTGGGCCACGGCGCCGATCAACTGCTTGGCGCTGGTGACCGCCGCCGGCCCCGACGACAGCAACTCGTCGGTGGCGCGCTGGACCGCGGCGTCGAGCTCTGCGGCCGGCACGGCGCGGTGCACGAGCCCGATGCGCTGCGCTTCGCGGCCATCGAAGCGTTCGCCCGTGAGGAACAGCGTTCGCGCGCGCCCCGCGCCGATCTTCTGCATCACGAACGGCGAGATCACGGCCGGCACGATGCCGAGCTTGACCTCGGTGAGGCCGAACTGGCAGTCCTCGGTGCAGATCGCGAGGTCGACTGCCGCGGTGAGACCCGTGCCGCCGCCGAGCGCGTGGCCGTGGATGCGGCCGACGACTGGCTTCTTGCATCGCGCGATCGACAGGAACATGCGAGCCATGCGCTCCGCGGAGCGCTCGTTGCGATCGGGCGGCAGGTCCGCCTGTTCCTGCATCCAGGCGAGGTCGGCGCCGGCCGAGAAGCTCTTGCCGTTGCCGCTCAACACGACGACGCGCGCCGTCGGATCGCCGTCGGCCGCGCTGAACGCAGCCTGCAGTTCGTCGACCACGGTGCCGTTGAAGGCATTGCGGACTTCGGGGCGATTGAGGCGGACGTGCAGGATCGACCCGTTCGGGACGACCTCGAGAGTCTGGTAGCTGCTCATCGTCGAGCAGGGTGGCGATCTCACCTTTCCGATTCCAGTGCCAGCGCTGCGAACGGACTTGTGGACGCCAAGGTCCGGGCATGCGACAACGGCGGGACCCGTGCCGGCCGCGTTCCTCATCCTGCTGACGGGGGCCCTGTTCGCAACGGGCGGGGCCCTGATCAAGAGCTGCGACTACCCCTCGCTGCAGCGCGCGGGAATGCGCGCCTGCATCGCGGCGGTGACGATCTTCGTGCTGCTTCCCGAGGCGCGGCGCTGGCCGAACCGGCGCATCCTGCGCCTCGTGCCGGCCTACTTCGGCGCCACCTGTCTGTTCGTGGTCGCCAACACGCTGACCACCGCGGCAAATGCGATCTTCCTGCAGTCCACCGCGCCGCTGTGGCTGATCCTGCTGAGCCCGTTGTTACTGCGCGAACGGCCGAGCCGGGCCGACCTCATCGCGCTCGGCTGCATCCTCCTCGGCATGTCGCTGTTCTTCCTCTCCCCCACGGCGGCCGTCGCCACCGCACCGGATCCACAGCTCGGGGACTGGATCGCGATCGCCTCGGGAATCAGCTACGCGCTGCTGCTGATCGGCATGCGCTGGCTCGGGCGCGCCGGCCGGGGCGAGGCCAGCGCCGCAATCGCCTGGGGCAACGCCCTGACGTTCCCGATCGCGTTCGCCGTGATGCCCGCGGTCGGTCAGACGCCGATCGCCGGCACCGGCAAGGACCTGCTCGTGATCCTCGTGCTCGGCGTGTTCCAGGTCGGGCTCGCGTACGCGATGCTCGTGCGCGCCATCGAACGGGTGCCGGCCGTGCGCGCCTCGTTGCTGCTCATGATCGAACCGGCGCTGAGCCCCGTGATCGCCTACCTCGCGCACGGCGAAGCGCTGCGCCCGACCGCGATCGCCGGCGGGGCGCTCATCGTCGGCGCCGTGCTGTTCGGCAGCCTGCTGGCAGGGCCGCGCGCCACGGTGCCCGCCGACGACACGCGCGACTGACCGCAGCTACCTCTCGCCTTTCCAGCCCTTCCCGGACGCGTCGGGCACCGTCTTCTTCTTCGCCTTGGCTTCTTCGCGCTCGCGCTTCTCGTTCCTGCGGTCCCGCTTCTCGTTGGCCTGTTCGGCGCTCGGGAACTCCTTGCCTTTGTCGACGCCCATGTTGTTGTCGTAGTAGGCGCGCCCGTAGTCGACGAACGACTCCATGTCGAAGTCGGCGCCCTTCTTGAACGGCCGCGCCATCATGCGCTCGTGCACGACCTGCATGATCGGCTTGAGCTGCGGCAGCCCGGTGTCATCGATCTCGAATGTGTCGCGCGGCTCGGTCTTGTTGCGTTCGGACTCGGCCATCTGGTCGAACCCCTGCCAGCCGTTGCGCGCGCTCGACTCCTCGAGATGGCGCCTCAGGTGGGAACGATGCAGGGCCGCGAACATCGCGTCCCTGGCCGGCGTCGCGATCGCGTCGTCGGTGTAGAGCCGGTGGATCTCGATCGCCAGCCGCAGCTCCGGGATCAGATCCTCTGCGTGCCAGAAGCCCGGCAGCACGTGCAGTACGGTCCCATCGCTGGCCAGCACGACGAGCTGCACGTTGCGGCCGCCAGCGCCGTTCGTGGTGCCGACCGCGGTCTGGTTCTTCGAGTAGCCGTGCGACATGCCGACGTGGCTCGCGGATTCGATGTTGCCGAAGCCGACCACGAACCGCTCGTGCAGCAGCTCCATCACTTCTTCGTTCGGCAGGGTCACGCCCCGCAGGCTCTGTAGCGCGCTTCAAGCGAACCCGTCGATGTCCTTGCCGAGCGCCTGCAACCACAGAACGGGCTTGCCGGAGACGCCAGCGTGCGTGCGGGCTACCTTCAAGCTCTCGTGCCACTTCAGCGCAGCGACCGCGTCCACGGCCTTCTTGAGGTCCCTGCCTGCCAGCTTCGGCCCCGCAACCGCGGGGTCGGCGCACCTGCAATTCTTGCCCGGCCTCTTGCCGGGCTCCTTGTCCGGCTCGTCGACCTTGTCGCTCGGCGACGACCCCGACTTCGCCACCGCGTCGTTGAACCACGGCTGCGCGCCGAGGGCCGGGTGGTCGATCGGCGGCGCCGTCACCGGGATGCCGGGCAGGGGCGCCATGCCGCCGCTGCGCAGCTGGGCAGTCGCCGTGACGGTCAGGAACAGGATCGCTGCGGGAACGAGCAATGAAGATGTCATTGGCTTTGGCATCTGGTTCTCCGGGGATGCGCACCTCGCGAGGGGGACGAGGGCGAACCTTGGACCGGGCACGAGCATAGTGTGTAAGGGCGTTTCTTGCGCGCGGCGCGCTACAGCCAGCGCCGCACGCGACCGCAGTACTCTTCGAAGGCCGCCCCGAAGCGCCCACGCAGGAAGATCTCCTCACGTCGCACGAAACGGCGGTCGAGCACCCAGAAGAACAGCGGCACGACGCCGAGCGGCGTAGCCGTGCCGAGCCGGATCGCCACGCCGAGGCACACGCCCATCAATCCCAAGTACATGGGGTTGCGCGTGAACCGGAACGCGCCGTCGACGACCAGTTCGTGGGCCGGCGAGAACGGACGGATGCCGGTCTTCGCGCGGTAGAACCGCCATATGCACGCGAACAGCAACACCATCGCAGCTGCGATCACGACGAGCCCGAGCGACGAACACGGCCACTCGATCCAGGTCGCGATCGGCAGCCACGTGTGCAACGCTGCCATCGCCAACAAGGAGAGCAAGAGCCACGTAGGGGGAAGGTCCCCGGGGAGGCGCTCGGCCGCGATCATGAGCCACCTACGTACTCAGCGGCGCAGAGCCCTTCAACGGGACTGATGGCTTGCGGTCCGACAATCTCTGTCGAATCAGGATGACCGCTCGCGGCAGGGCGTGTTGCCGACTCATTGCGAACGCGCGTGGATCGCGTGCCACTCGAAGAAGCGCAGCGCCTGCGCCTCGGCCCAACGCTGCGCGCGGAATGGCCGGCCTCGCGCGAGGAAACCGACGTGGCCGCCGTGCTCCACGAACTGCGGCACCAGGAACGGATTGCTCGCCACTTCCTCGCGCGGCAGGACCTCGGCCGGAACCAGCGGATCGTCGGCAGCTGCGATCAGCAACGTCGGCCGATCGATGCCCGCGAGGAACTGCCGGCAACTCGAGTCGCGCCAGTAGTGTCGCGCATCGCGGAAGCCGTGCAGCGGCGCCGTGACGAGGTCGTCGAACGCGCGGAACGTGCGGCAGCGACGCACCGCGTCGACGTCGATGCAGCCCGGGAATTGCCTCTCCTTCGCGATCGCCTTCGGGATCAACGTGCGCAGGAAGTGGCGCGCGATGGCTCCACCGTAGCGTTCATCGCACCGCCGCGCGCAGACCTCGAGGTCGAACGGCGGCGAGATGGCGGCGGCAGCCCGCACGGCAGCCGGCACGGACCGCGGTGATTCGCCGAGCCACTTGAGCAGCACGTTGGCGCCGAGCGAGAAGCCGAGCACGTAGATGTCGCGCTCGGGCTGCTCGCGGTGCAGCCGCTCGACGACGAAGGCCAGGTCCGTGGTCTCCCCGCTGTGGTAGGTGCGTCGCGCGACGTTCTGTTCGCGACTGCAGGAGCGGAACTCGAGCACGACGAACTGCCAGCCGCGCTGCACGACGCCGCGCGCCACTTCGCCGACGTAGCGCGATTCGCGACCACCCTCGAGCCCGTGCAGCAACAGCACGATGGGACTCTGGCCCTCGTTGCCGAGCGCGTGCAGATGCAGCCTGTCCCCGTCGGACGTCTGCCAGGTCTTGGTCCGCAAGCCCGCCGGTCGCCGGCCGCGCATCGCGAGCGCGGTCTGCAAGAAAGCCGGTCGCGCCCACCAGGCCGGTCGGAACGGCGTGCGCGCCAGTTCCGCGAGGACCTGTTGCCGCCGTTCGTGCTGGTTGCTCACGGCAGCGGCGCCCGCAGCGCGCGCACGATCCTCGCCACGAGCACCGCGATCAGTCCCGCCGCCAGCAGCGGCAACACGAGTCTGCCGGCACCTCGCAGCCACAAGAGGATCGCGAGCACGACTGCGCCGAAACCGAGGAAGTACCCGGCGGCCAAACGCTGCGGGGGAGTCTTCGGTGTCTCGGTCACGCGGCCGGTTCCCGCTCCAGCAGCGGCTGGCACTCGCGGAACACCTCGCGCACGCCGTCGTCCCACGGCCAGCGGCCCTGCTTGTCGGGCCACACGAGCTGGACCGCGGTGAACGGAGCACCTTCGTAGGCCCACGTCGCCGCACCGAAGTACTTGGCGTGCAGCGCCGGCGGAACCGCGAGAAACCGCACCGGGTAATGCTGCAGCAGTCCCTTGTGCTGGCTGCCGGCCAGGAAAGTCTCCCCCTCGCTGACCTCGTCGGCAATCAGATCGAGCAGCTCGCGGGCGACCTCGGGCGGCATGCCGAACACGATGACCTCGGGCTGCTCGAAGCTGTGCCAGAGCCCCACGGTCGCCGAGAACGCGCACTGCTCGTCGTGCTCGGGCACGCTGACGATGTGCACACCGTGCTCCTCGACGTCATCGAGGGTTTTTCGTTCGGCTGGCGAGAGATCCGCCGTGACTTCGCGCATGGAACGCATCGTGCCGCCTCGCGAACAGGATGGCAATCGGGCCACCGAGCACACGCGGTCGGGATGGATCGTCTGTGTGGGTCGGGGCGCCTGCTGCGATCCACCGAGGAAGGCCAACATCTGCCGAATCAGAGCTCACATGCGGAACACGGGCGCGTGCCAATCGGGGATCGGCGCGTTCAGAGTCGCCGAGAGCGCGAGCGCCAGCGCGCTGCGCGTCTGCCGCGGATCGATGACGCCGTCGTCCCAGAGCCGCGCCGAAGCAAACAGCGGGTGCCCCTCGGTCTCGTACTTGTCGAGGATCGGCGCCCTCATCCTCTGCTCTTCCTCGGCGGACAGCTTTTGTCCCTTCTCCTCGAGCTGGTCCCGCTTCACCTGCACGAGCACGCCCGCGGCCTGTTCGCCGCCCATCACGGAGATGCGCGAGTTCGGCCACGTGAACAGGAACCTCGGCTGGTAGGCGCGGCCGCACATGCCGTAGTTGCCCGCGCCGAACGAGCCACCGATCAGGACCGTGAGCCTGGGCACCTGGGCCGTCGCGACGGCCTGCACCATCTTCGCGCCGTCCTTCGCGATGCCGCCCGTCTCGTATTTGCGGCCCACCATGAAGCCCGTGATGTTCTGCAGGAACAGCAGCGGCACACGGCGCTGACAGCAGAGCTCGATGAAGTGCGCGGCCTTCAGCGCACTCTCGGAGAACAGGATGCCGTTGTTCGCGACGATGCCGATCGGAATGCCGTGCAGGTGCGCGAAACCCGTGACCAGCGTCGTGCCGTAGCGCGTCTTGAACTCGTGCAGCCGGCTGCCGTCGACGAGACGCGCGATCACCTCGCGCACGTCGTAGGGCGTGCGCGTGTCGCGCGGCAGCACGCCGAGGATCTCCTCGGCGTCGTAGAGCGGGTCCTCGGACGCCAGCACGGCGACCTGGTCGAGCTTTCTCGCATTCAGGTGCGACACGATCGAACGGCACAGCTGCAGCGCGTGTGGTTCGTCCTCGGCGAAGTGGTCGGCGACGCCCGACAGCCGCGTGTGCACGTCGGCGCCGCCGAGATCCTCGGCCGACACGACCTCGCCGGTCGCCGCCTTCACGAGCGGCGGGCCGCCGAGGAAGATCGTGCCGTTGCCCTTCACGATGATGCTCTCGTCGCTCATCGCCGGCACGTAGGCGCCGCCTGCCGTGCACGAACCGAGCACGACCGCAACCTGCGGCACACGCAGAGCAGACATGCGCGCCTGGTTGTAGAAGATGCGGCCGAAGTGGTCGCGGTCCGGGAACACGTCCGCCTGCAGCGGCAGGAACGCACCACCCGAGTCGACGAGGTAGACGCAGGGCAGCCGGTTCTCGAGCGCGATCTCCTGCGCGCGCACGTGCTTCTTGACCGTCATCGGGAAGTAGGTCCCGCCCTTCACGGTCGCGTCGTTCGCGACGACCATGACTTCCCGTCCTTGCACGAGGCCGATCCCCGTGACGATGCCCGCACTCGGCGCGTCGCCGTCGTAGAGCCCGTGCGCCGCGAGCGGCGACAACTCGAGGAACGGCGCACCCGGATCGAGGATCGCCGCGATGCGTTCGCGCGGCAGCAGCTTGCCGCGCTTGTGGTGGCGCGCGGTCGCTTCAGGGCCACCGCCGCGGCGCGCCTCGGCGACGAACGCGCTGATCTCGCCGATCGTGCGCAGGTGGTGTTCGCGGTTCTTCTGGTAGTCGGGCGAGCTCGTCTCGAGGTGGCTGTGCAGGACGTCGGTCATCGGGCGCTTTCCAGGCACGCACCATAGCCAGGCGGCGGCGCGGCTCCCACGCCGGGTTACGCGATCTGCCTCCACAACACCCGCCACAACAGGCCCACGTGGCCGCCCATCGTGCGCAGCACGCGCATCTTCGACACGCCGAACAGGCGCGCCTCGAGCACGCACGGATGCTCGACGACGCGGCCGCCGCGGCGCAGCACCCGGACCAGCAGCTCGGCAGTGCCGAGGAAACCCGGGTTCGCGAGCGGCAGGTCGGCGACCGCGCTGCGCCGGTAGAGCCGGAAGCAGCTCGTCCAGGTGCGGATCGGACTGCGCAGCAGGAACCGGTAACAGCCCGACAGCGTGCGCGACAGCAGCAGGCGCCAGCCCGGCACGTTCTGCACGCCGCCGTTCTTGTGGTAGGGCGAGGCCGTCACGACGTCGGCGTTCGCGAGCAGCGGCAGCATGTGTCGCAACTCCATCGGGTCGTAGGAGAGATCGCCGTCGATCGACGCGACGAACGGCGCATCCGTGGCCTGGATACCGGTTCGGATCGCCGCGGCGACGCCGGCATTGCGCGCGTGCTGCACGAGACGCACGTCGGGCCTGCCCGCGAGCAGTTCCTGCAGCAGCGGCCAGGTGCGATCCTCGCTGCCGTCGTCGACGAACACGAGCTCGCACGAAGCACACTCGCGCAGCTGCAACGCGGCTGTCTGCAGCTCGGCCACGAGCGATCGCAGACCCGCTTCTTCGTCCTTGAGCGGCACGACGATCGCGAGACGAGGCGCATCGGGCCGCGGGCTCGGCGCGGGCGCGGCAGCGCGCGCAGCAGCGGCGGCGGCCGCCTGCACGGGCAGGCCGAGCAGACTGCGGATCGACACCATGCCTGCGGGCAGCGCGCCCATCCTGGCCGAGGCGTGATCGAGGCGGTCGTAGTGCGCGCGGAAGACAGGCCGCGGCAAGCCCGTGAGGCGCGGCTGTTCGCGGTCGAGCTCCCAGGCGGCAAACGAGATCGCAGTGGCCGTGCCGACCGCGAAGCAGACCACGGACGCGCGCTGCCCCGGCACGGCACCGTCCAAGAGCTCGGTCGCGTCATAGGCGAAGCCCGCAGCTGCGAGCGGCTCGCGCCACCACGCGTTCGCGCCCGGCTGCGGCCACGCGGCCCGGAAGCCGCACACCCGCTGTCCCGTCGCTGCTTCGATCGTCTCCCTCGCGGAAAGCAGCGCATCGAGCACGAGAGGCCGGTCCGCCGCGAGCCCGAGGTCCTGCGGTTCGTGGCCCGCGAGCGCCACCTCGTGGCCCGCGAGCGCGAGTTCGCGCAGCAGTTCGGGCCAACGCTGCGCCGTGGTACCGAGCACGCAGAAGGTCGCCGTCGCACCGCGTTGCGCGCAGCGCGAAGCAGCCTCGCGCATCGCGATCAGCGCGCGCGCCTCGAGTCGACGCCAGTGCCGCCGCGACAGGTATCGCCGGAGCGCCGCGTCGTGGAACCACTCCGACGCGTCGATGACCAGCGCCGTGGCAGCGGGCGGAGGCTTCACGACGGCGACGTTGCCGAGTGGTGGCTGCGCACGGCTAGCGATCGGCCCCGACTGGCGCGAGCTTCACGCCCATGTCGGCGAGCACGTCCTTTGCCGCCGCGAGCAGCGCTTCGATCTCGGGCCGGCCGATGCGGCCGATGTTGCCGACGCGGAAGCACGCGGCCTGGGTCAACTTGCCGGGGTAGATGACGTGCCCGCGCTGCGACAGCCGGGCGTAGAAGTCGTCGAAGCGGAACGCGCGGTCGTGCGGGTAGTGGAACGAAGTGATGATGTGTCCCTGCACGCTCTCGGCCAGATACGGGCGGAACCCGAGCCGCTGCATGCCCTCGCGCAGCATGCGGTTGTTGTCGATGTAACGCGCGGCGCGGCCCTTCACGCCGCCTTCCTGCTCGAGCTCGAGCAGCGCCTGATGGAACGCGAGGATCGCATGCGTCGGTGGCGTGAAGCGGAACTGCCCCGACTGCTCGAGCCCGCGCCACTGCGCGACCACGTCGAGCGAAAGCGTGCGCGCCTGCCCTTCTGCCGCGACGAGGGCGCTGTTCTTCGCGATCACGAACGCGAACCCCGGCACACCTTCGATGCACTTGTTCGACGAAGAGACCAGCCAGTCGGCGTCCACCGCCTCGAGATCCATCTCCACGCCGCCGAACGAGCTCATCGCGTCGACGATGAGGCCGCGGCCCTGCTGCGCGACCGCGGCGCCGATCTCCTCGATCGGATTCATCAAGCCCGTCGTGGTCTCGCTGTGCACGACCGCGACGTGCGTGATCGCCTTGTCCGTCGCCAGCCATCGCACGACGTCGTTGGCCGAGAACGCGCGGTCCTCGGCCAGCGTATCGGCGCGGTGGTTGATGCCGTGGACCTGCGCCATCTTGACGATGCGCGCGCCGTAGGCGCCGTTCACCATCACGAGCAGCTTGCCATCGCGCGGCACCGCGGTCGTGATCACTGCCTCGATGCCGTAGGTGCCGCTGCCTTGCAGCAGCACGGCCTCGTAGCCCGCATCCTTGTGCACGCCGGCGCAGGCGAGCAGTCGCGTCCGGATGTCCTTGACGATGCCGATGAACTCGCTGTCGCGCGAACCGAGGTCTCGCTGCATCGCGGCCTTGACGGTCGCGCTCGTGGTCAGGGGGCCTGGCGTGAAGAGAGTCTTGTCGCGGCGTTGGGTCACGAGTGATTGGGGCTGGGCGACTGCCGACGGTAGCGGTTGCAAGCGGCGAACAAAACCGTGGCTCCGCGATGCGCGACCGGAGCGTCCGATGGCATGGGGGCTCTGGCGACTGATGACGGGTCGCGCGTGCCGGCGGCGAACGACACAATGCGCGCAATGCGCCTGGCTCCTCGGGGCAATGCCCACGATGCACTGCTCCCCGAGCGGTCGGTGGCGAGCGCGGGTCTGCAGAAAGAGAAACCCATTCTGCAGAAATGAAGGAAGCGCGGGACCGGCAGGCGGATGAAGCACTTGGCCAATGAGATCGGTATGGTGTGCTCGGCTGTGCCCGGCGTCCCGGGACAGAAGGAAAAGAGCCCGCCCCTCAGTTGGAGCCACATCATGATCCGCACCTATCTTCTCGCGCCGTGCATTGCCCTCGGCACCGCATTGTCCATCAACGCCCAGACCTGGGTCGAGACCGGTGATGCCGGCGATCTGCCGGCGACCGCGCAGGTCCCGGCCGGCGTCGGTCCGCTCACGCAGATCGACGGCAACATCAACAATCCGGGAGAACCCCTGGGCGCCGGCAACGACCGCGACATGTACCTGATCCAGATCACCAACCCGGCGGCCTTCGGAGCGACGACCGTCGGCGGCACCACGCTCGACACGCAGCTGTTCCTGTTCCGGCAGAGCGGGCTCGGCCTGAGCTTCAACGACGACTCGGGTGTCACCACGCAGTCGGCTCTCAGCGGCACGTTCGTGCCCGCACCGGGCCTCTACCTCATCGCGATCTCGCGCTTCGACCGCGACGCCACCGGGCTCGGCGCCGAGATCTGGGCCGATACGCCGTTCACCACCGAACGTGCGCCGGACGGCCCCGGCGCCGCCAACGCGATCGATGGTTGGAATGGCATCGGTAGCACCAGCGTCACGGGCAGCTACTCGATCTTCCTGACCGGCGCCTCGTTCCCGAACATCAGCACGAGCTGTGCCGACCTCGCGATCACCGGCACCGGCGCGCCGGGCACCGACCTGACGTTCGCGCTGACCGGCGCCGAGCCCCACGCGCACGCGTGGGCCATGATCGGCTTCGCCCAGGGCACAACGACGATCAACATCGGTCCACTCGGCACGCTCACACTCGGATTGGTGGAGCCGTTCGTTCCGAAGCCGATGGGCCAGACCGACGCCAACGGCGATGCCACCGACACATTATTCGTTCCGCCGGGCCTGCCGTTCTCCCTGGATCTGTTCGCGCAGGCCTTCTCGTGGTCGGTGAACGTCACGCACGGCCACCACGGACCGGCAACCGTCACGCTGACGTTCTGCACCTCGGAGGTCGAGGGATTCCACATCGGCAACTGAGATCTGCGGTCGCGAACCAGCGGAGGCCGCCACTCGCCCGAGTGACGGCCTCTTTCATTGTCGCCGGTCTCACCGCGTGGTGATCATCTCGACCGCGACGTGGTCGCCGAGCAGGTCGCGTACCGCTCGTTCGTCGAGCTTGCTGCTGCGGGCCCGGCGTCACTTCGCCGGCACGAGCCGCAGCGACGACAGCGGGAACACGACCTCGCCCTTCGTCGCGCGCAACTCGACGACCAGCACGACCTGGCGCAGCGGCTCGTCGACTTCGAACGCGAACACGACCGCGCGCTCGCCGGTGCCCTCGTAGACCTCCTTGCGCTCCCCGCCCGAGATGCGCACGCCAGCCCCGCGCCTGCCCTCGTCGCCGAACGCGACCACGCCGGTCATCGTCATGTCCGCGCGCAGCTCGTAGCGGCCCGCAGGCAGCAGCACCTTGGTGCGGAACGAACCGACACACTCCCCGCAGCCACCCGCGGCGATGCGGAGCCGCGGCTCGGGCTCGCCGAGACGCTCGAGCACGACATCGTCGCACTGCGTCTCGACGCGCCAGGACAGATCACCGAGCGCTGCGCCGCCGGGGCCGACAACGAACGGCTTCGGCTCCGGTCGTTCGACCGCATCGGCGAGGTAGCGCGCGCGCTCGGTGATGCGCTGTTCGAGATCGCGCCAGCTCCTTTCGAGCTCCGGCGCGTGCGGCCGCAGCCGCGCAGCGCGTTCGCGCACCCAGTTGATCAGCACGTCGGGTGGATCGAACAGCGGCAGCAGCGTCTTGACGCGCTTCCGCAACGCTGCGCGCCATTCGGCGTCGCTCCACACGACCTGCGCGACGCGGCCCGCAAACTTGTCGAACAGCGCCGCCTGCGGATCGACGAACACCTGGTCGGCGCCGTGCGGCACGAACGTCGCGCGGTGTTCGCGGTCGAACCAGATGCGGTAGTTGTTCGGGTTCTGCGTGTAGCCGTCCCAGTGACAGATCATGACCTCGACGGCCATGAACGAGAGGAACCGGTCGACGTCGAGGCACGCCGCGACTGCGCGCTTGCGCGCTGCCGCGTCGCCCTCGCCGCAGGCCGCGGCGAGCGCCTTCAGGTCGGCGCGGTCGAGCGGCCCCTTGCCCGCGTCGCGCTCGAGGTCGTCGTACACCTCGCCGTTCGTGCCGCCGTCGTAGAGGTTGCCGTCCACGCCGCCGAGGTGGCGCGCCGCAAAGCGTTCGTCGTAGCCCTCCTTGAGCACGTAGAGCCCGAGGTCGCGTTCGCCGAGGAAGACACGCGCGTGAGTGACCAGCGGTGCTGGGAGCCCGGCGCGGCGGAACACTTCGTAGGCAAGACCCTCCTGCAGCAGCGTCTCGTCCTGCACGCCGTTGTTCAGGTGGAACTTGACGAGTCCGTGGAAGTCGCTCTCACCAGGGCCGCGCACTTCGACCGTGAAGCCGGGACGGTCGTCGACGTCGCGGAAGCTGCCCGCGGAGCCCTTGAGCTTGACGCTGACGCGCAGCTCCGAGCCACCGGTCTCGCGCAGCTCGGCGCGCACGTATTTGCGCGGTTCCTGGCGCAGGCTCGCGATCGCGTCGTCGGTCAGCACGAGCTGAAGCTCCGGGATCGGGCCCTTCGCGAACCACGCGGCCGTCGGATCCTGCGCCGGCATCATGGCGATCGCGGCGAACAGCGCGCATGCGTATGGCAGCCGGTGCATACTCGCAGGAAGCCTAGGCAACCCGGCCCGCGTGGCAACGCGGGGTTTTGCCTGCGTGACCCGACGCGTGTGCGCGTGCCGGCGCGGTGACGTTCGCGCGCAATCGCGCCCCCGGGGTCAGCGCACCGTGAGCTGCTCGAACTGGCCATAGCCGGTCCGGAACGCGAGCGTGTTCGGAGAGGTCCAGCGCATCGAGTCGCGCAGCAACCGCGGCCCGTTCATCGAGCCCCATCCCCATGGGTCCTTCCATTCCGCGACGATGTTGCCGCGCGTGTCGACAACGCGCACGTCGGTGTAGAAGTCCGCGCTCAAGCTGGGGTAGGCGTCTCGCACCACGATGGTCGTAGCCAGACCAGAAGGCGACGTTGGCCCGCTGAGGCGGTGGTTCACGAGTCCGAGGCTCCACAGCAGGCAGTACGCGATGGCGATCGACGAAGCGCCGAGCGCAGCAGTCACCAGCGGCCACCAGGGCATGGACAGTCGCGCCAGCACACGAGCGCCCAGTCGGCACGCGAGCACAGTCCCGAAGATCGAGACTGCCAGGGCCGCGCAGACCGCGACCGGCGCCTGCAACGTCGCGAAGCCGAGCGCGAGAAGCGCCCAGCAAGCCGCCCAGCACACGCCGACCGCAACGAGACACGCGGTGAACGCAACCGAGCGGAGCCCGAGGTCGCGGCGCATGGCTAGCCGCTGCACGCGCGCCGTTCCCGGCCCGGCCAGCGCAGCCGGGACAGCGGCGACCGCGCGGGCGCGGGAAGCTCGAAGTAGCCGACCTCGAGTGCTTCCTCCTCGAACGCCTCGAGCTCCGCGTACGACGCCGGCGGCAAGAACGCGAACGCGTCGAGCAGAAGCGCGCGCCGCACCGTGCCGAGCCTCGGATCACGCGCCGCGTCGTGCAACGCCTGCTGTACCACCTGGCGCAGCGCCGCGGGGGCACGCGCCGAGACCACGTAGGGCGGCGCCAACGCGGTCGCAGTGCACAACACGGGCCGCAAGCCTCGCACGGCCGCGGGCCGTGCTCGACGCAGCAGCGCGAGCACGACCGCGTCGATGCAGGCGACGTCGACTGCGCCGGCGTGCACGGCGGCGAGGCTGTCGCAGTGCGCACCGGTCACGAGCACTTCGCCGAAGAACACGCCATCGCGGCTCAGCGGCGCCACCACCGCGCGCAGCGCGTTGGTGCCCGAGTGCGACGAGGCCTCGTTGATCGCGGCCCGCGCGCCACGCAGGTCGGCGAGCGTCTGCGCCCGATGGTCGCTGCGCACGACGACGATGCTGCGGTAGCGCGGCCCCTCGCAGCCCTCCGCCGTGTAGCACGGCGTCGCGATCGGCACGATGTCGTCGGCGGCGTCGTAGAGCACGTCGTAGCCGCACGCCTGCGACAAGAGCAGCTCGGGGTGCCGCCAGCGGTCGACGTGCGAACCTTCGCGCAGCAACGCGTCGGGCACAGCCTCGACGCCGAGTCGCCGCAGGTGGCCCGCAATGCCGCACCACCACGAATCCGTGGCGTCGACGAGTTCGGGCAGGTCGTACCACGGCAGGTCAGCGATGCGCACGGCGCGAACAATACGGACGTGCGCGGATTCGGAAAGCCCCGCCTGCACGCAGCCCTCTTGCCGGCAGGTGCCGATCGCGGCCGAACGCGCTTTCGACGCGCCGGCCGCACGGAACCCCTGGCGCCGTTCCTGGCTGTCGGCGACTCTGCCGCGAACCCCTTTACCGACCCGACGATGCCGACCCCCGCCCGCGTGCTGTCGACGACGACGCTGTTGATCGTCGCCGATCTTCCCCGCTCCCTCGCCTTCTACGCCCGTCTCGGGTTCGGCAAACCGAGCGTGCACGGCGAACCGCCGTGCTTCGCGATGCTGTTCCGCGACGGCTTCGAGTTGATGTTGAGCACCGGCGAGGGCCAGACGCCGCGGCCGAACGGCGCGAGCGGCGTGTGGGACATGTATCTGCGCGTCGACGACGTCGCGAGCGAGCAGCGCGCGCTGGCCTCGGCCGGCGTCGCGATCGACAAGGGGCCGACCGACATGTTCTACCAGATGCGCGAGATCGAGGTCGTCGACCCCGACGGTCACCGGCTCTGCTTCGGGCAAGACATCTCCTGACTTCGTTCCGCGCGTCGCCGCCGGCGCCAGGACTAGCGCAGCTCCCAGCGCACTCCCGCGCCGGGTTTCGGTACGCGCGACCTGCGCTCGTCCTCGACCGGCACGCCATCGATGCTGAGCAGGATGTCGGCAGCGACGCGGCCGTCGAGGTAGTAGCTGTGTTCCACGAGGCCGCCGACGATGGCACTGCAGTCGATCTGCTCGATCTTGTCGGGCAGCAGCGCCGAGCGCGACGCACCGTAGCTGCCGAGGCGCTCCGGGTTGCCCTTCGTGTAGTCGGAGATGCGCAGCGCGGCGTCGCCCGTGTTGTGGTAGACGCTGACGACGCGCGCCAGCTCGTGCAGATCGCCCATCGGATGGCCCGGCTCGAGCACCGAGCCGTCGACGTCGGCGGCGCACATGAATATCTGCTCGAACAACCGCGGCAGCGCCGTGCCCGGCGTGAACTCGCGCAGCCGTTCGAGCGTGTTCTGCAGCACGTAGTTGCCCATCGAGTGGCAGAGCAGGTGAAGGTCCTGACCACACTGGAGGCCGCCGAGCTGCGCGAGGTGGTCACGCAGCTTCAGCAGACCGCGCGCGAACGCACCGCCCGAACCCTTCGCCTCGCTGCGGTCGCTCTTGTAGGCGACGAACGGCATCGCCGAACCGTCGGACGGCCAGCTGAACAACACCACAGCGGTCTTCTGCGCGTCGTCGCCGACGCCGTCGCGGTTCTGCATCACGTGCAGCGCCATCGCCGAACCGACCGCCTCCTCCCACGACACGTTGAAGCCGTGCACGAAGACCAACACGTCGCTGCGCTTCTGCATCTCCTTCTGCACGTCGGAGAACATCGCCTTGCTGCCGAACCGGGCGGCTGGCTGCCGCGCGTCCGACTTGTCGCGGTCGATCTTCTCGGGATACGCCTCGATGCTCGCGTTGGCCGCGAGCTGGGTCAGGTGCTTGGCGAGGTCGCCACCGCTGCCGGCGCCGAAGCCGGAGTCCTTGGCCAGGCACTTCGCGATCACGCCGTCGTCGGCGTCGACCTCGACCCAGCCGAAGCGCAGGTTCTCCATCCCGTCTGCCGAGAAGGTCTTGCCGTAGCGCTTCGGGAACCACCGGTCCGTGCCCTCGTGCGCGCGATTCGTCGCGTAGTAGATGCCGATCTTCACCATGCGCGCAGCATCGGCGTTCGGCCGCGCGCGCGCCACGATGCACTGTCTGGTTCTCGGCGCACCGACGGCCCGCGCATGCCCTTCGCGCGCTATCGGTCGACGACGACCTGCGCCCCGTCCTTGCGAAAGTGCTCGAGGTAGTCGGCGTGTGGTCCGAGGCCGACCGATCGGCGCCGTTCGTCGACGCGGTCGGGATCCTCGAGACGCCGGACGTGCATGACGCCAGCGCTGTCGCCGCGCAGCTGCGTGCCGTAGCGCTGCGGGTTGCCGAGCTCGAGCTGCGTGCGATCGTAGAGCAAGGCAAACTCCTGACCGACTTCGGCGCGTGTTCGCGCCTCGCCTTCGATCAACGGCAGGACCGCCTGCATCAACCGCAGGTTGCCGCTGTGCTGCACGAGCAGGAACGCATCGGAGCACGCGCGATCGGGGAAGCGTTCGCGGTCGATCCAACCGACGTCGCGCACGATGCCGACGAGCCACTGCGTGTTGGGGACATCGATCTTGCGCATGCGCTGCATCACGTCCTGCGTCGCCGTGGACTGCGGATCGCGTCCCTGCGGCGAACGCATGACCGCGGCGAGCTCGTTGCGGATCTGCTGGTCGCGCTCGGTGCGTTCGCGCAGCTCGGCGCAGAGCGGCTCGATCTCGGTCTGCGCCGGCTTCCTCGTGCCGAGCTCGAGCGGGTCCGCGCGCGCATCGTCGGGCACCGCTGCAAGACGTCGATACGCGACGACACGGCCACCCGGGTAGGTAAGCGTCATGCCCGCCTCCGAGAATCCGACGCGCTCCTCGAGCTCGATCTCGTCGGCGAGCGGCCGGCGGCGGATTCCGCCGTCGCCATAGGTGACCGCGAACAGGACCTGACGGCCGTCGTCTGCGAACACACAGCGATCCCCGTCGAAATGCAGCACCGGCGGCCCGTCGACGCGCTGCCAGGCGCCCGCCAGTCGCTCGCGCAGCATCGGTGCTGGCCCGCTTGCCGAGGGCTCGTGGCACGCGGACAGCGAAAGCAACGTCACGGCCAGCGCAGTGATGACGTGGGACTCCATGCGACCGAAGATACCGGTGGCGCGAAGTGAGACGGCCCGGCGGCAGCCACGGAACGTTTGCCAGCCGCCGCGCGCTGCTCGAATCACGTGCTCCTCGCTAACTTCGGCGACGGACAGGCGTCCTGTGCCGCACTCGAAGTCTGCCGATGCCCAATCCATTGAAGTCATGAGAATCCTGACGATCGCTGTCACTGCGCTGTTCGCCGCCTTCCTGCCCGTTCGGCACCCCCAGGACGCCGTCCCCGGCCGGCCGGGCGGACCCGAGACGATCTTCTACGCGGTGCTCGAAGGGCTCTACGACGAGGGTGTCGCGACCGAAGACGTCGAGATCCTGCTGCACCAGGACCCGGTGACCAAACAGTTCAGCTACTTCGTCTACGGCTGCCCGTTGTGCATGCCGGCGATCGACGCGCTGCAGCTCTACCGCGGCCGGCCGAAGTTCTACTCGCAGAAGGGCGAGCCCGACACGTTCGGCACCGGGCTGCCCGCGAAAGAACGCGAAGCGCTGCGCGGCGACGACGTGTCCGCCCGGCTGCGCGTGCTGCACGACTTCATCGAGCGCTGTATGAAGCGGAAGCTCGCATCGCTGCGGCTCAACAAGGCCGAGAGCGAACAGTGGCAGCTCGTGCTCAAGGAGATGCGCGACAAGGGCAGCTTCATGCTCAAGGAGGCCAAGGAGCAGGGCAAGGCCGGCGCGCTGGCCAACGCAAAGGGTTGCTCGGTCTGCGAAGGCATGAACGACGCCGGCTCCTGGATGGGCCGCTGAGCACGGAGAGCAGCGCGCCGTTGCCGCGGCTGCCCCCGGTCGCCAGCATGGCGGCATGGCTAGGCCCAACCGCAGTGCCGAACGGCGTCAGGACGCGCTGCACACCATCGCCGCCGCGTTCGCGGAGCTCGGTTACCGCCGCACGACGACCGCCATCCTGGCCGAGCGCTGCGGCCTGACCGAAGTCGCGCTCTACCGGCTGTGGCCCGACAAGCAGGCGATGTTCGTCGCCGCGATCGGCTTCGTCGGCGACAACACCGAGCGCATCTGGAACGAGCTCGCGCGCACGGCCGGCACCGACAGCGCGGCCGAACGCGTGCTGCAGCACGAGAGCAAGCACCTCGGCGAGTTCGGCTTCCATCGCATCCTGTTCGCCGGCTTCTCGGAGACCGACGATCCTGCGATCCGGAAGGCGCTGCGCGACGTCTACGAACGGCTGCTCGACCGCATCGCCGCGTTCGTCGGCGCTCACCGCCGCGGCGGCTCGACGAGCAAACTGCCGGCCAAAGCACTCACGGCTTGGGCGCTGGTCGGTCTCGGCACCGCGACGAACCTCGGCCGCGAGCTCGGCATGCTCGGCGACCGCGCGCGCAACCATCTGTTCGCGACGATCGGCGCGCACCTGCTCGGCTGAACGCCGCGCCTCAGCGCAGCGCGCGGGCCAGCATCGCGACCGCGAGCTTCTCGCCGTCGGCCGGCGTCTTCGGCGCGTGCTGCTTCCACAGTGCGTGCTGGTCGTTCTGGAAATCGGCGAGCACGAGGTCCCCGGTCTTCGTCAACACGACGACGTTCGCGAAGCCGGACTTGCCCGCCGCGTCGAAGCCGAGCTCGACCGCGACCGCGTAGTCGGCGGCGATCGGCTGCTTCTGCAGCTGCGTCTTCACGGCCGCCGCGAGATCGTAGAGCCGCTTCTGCTGATTCGCCGACGGCGCGACCGCGAGGCTGCCGCTGGCTGCCGTCGCCTCCTTGCACGAAAGCCCCTGCTTCACGGCCGCCGCGAAGCGCGCGGCGTCGAGCTCGTCGGCCTTCATCCACACCGGCGCGAACACCGCGACGTCGGTGCTGGCGAGCGCTTCGCGCAACGCGGTGGCCCGCTGTTGCATCGCCGCGCGTTCCTTGCGGTCGGGAGCCCCGGACTTCTTCTCCCAAATCGCCGCGAACCGGCCGTCGCGCACGCCGCCCGCGACCTTCTGCCAGCCGGCGAGCTCGAACAGGCGTTCGCCGACGCACGCGGCACAACCGAGCGGATCGGGATCCGAGCCGGCGGTGCGGCGGAACGTCGCGTCGGACTTCGTCTGACGATCGACGAGCACGGTCTCGCCCGCGGCGTCGACGACGACGAACCGCACCTCGCTCGGTCCGTGCTCGGGGTCGCCGAGGAACTCGGCGTAGAGCGAGTAGCTGCCGGCCGGCACGCCGGCCTTGGCGGCATTCGCTTTCAGGTGCGCGCCGAACGCGGCCGGGATCGCGTCCCACGCCAGTTCCTTGGCGTCGAAGGCGGAACCAGCCGTTGCGAGCGAAGCCATGCCCTGTTTCTCGAGCACGAGGCCGAGCGCGTCGGCGACGTTGTCGTTGGTGCGGCCGAGCAGGCGCACCGGCCAGAGGGTGAGGGTGGCGCCGACGCCGGCCTGCTGCAGCTGCGCGCGGCGCTCGGCGCTGCCATTGGGCGCGGGCTGCTGCGCGAGCGACGGCACGGCAGCGAGGCCGGCAACGGCGGCGAGAAGGAAGATCGGGAGTCGGCCGGAGTTCGTGTTCATCTTGGGTTCTGATCTCATCATTATGGTAGTGCGCACTAACATAATCGGCAACTGTCGTGCGGATTTCGGATCCAAGATGGGCGAGGCAGGTCGGCGACGGCCTAGCGCAGCAGCGCCGATCCGGGCCCACCGAGCTCGAGCCCCTGCGAGAGCACGAGGCCCTGCCAGCGGTAGGCCTGGCCGAACAACACCGGGGAAGGCGGAACCGTCACCGCCCAGGAAGCGCCGCCGACGCCAACCGCCGGGATGCAGTATGCCTGCGGATCGATCCAGAGGTCGCCGGACACGCCCGGGATCGCGAGCCGGTCTCCAGGCGCACCGAACAAGAGCGCCGTCGGGGCGCCCGGTGGCGAAGTCACGATGAGGTTCGCGTTGCCGCCGGACACGAAGCCGTTGGAGCTGACCGTCGGCAGGAACCTGGTCGTGACGGTGAAGGTGCCGCCGATCGTAGGTTGGAGTCCCGGATGGAACACGAAGGTCGATCCCGTGGAGCTGATCGTCGGACCCACGGCCATTGTCCCGCTCGAGACAATCGAGCCGGCGCCGCTGAGCGTGAGCGAGCTCGAGACCGCCGTGAGTGCGCGCGAGCCGGGGTAGGAGGGGTCGGGACCGGTCTTGCCAATCCCCTGATCGCCGCCGCGGAGGGTCGTGTTCATGCCGTGCACGGTGGAGGAGTCGAGCAGCATCGCCTGCGCCGACTGAAGGCCCCAAGACGGTTGACCGTCGCGCCCGTGCAAGGTGCACCGGTCGAGCGCGACGACGCTGGCCGTGATCGCGGTCCCCGGATCCGTCCCGATGTCCAGGCGCGACAATAGAACCTGTTGGCTCTGGGAGATCGTCAGGCGGAAGTACCCGGTGAGGTCTTGCAGCACCACGCGGCCGGCCGAGTTCGAGATGTTCACCGCAGCCGGAAATTGCCCCGCGAACGGCAGCAACCGGCAGTTCGCGAACACGAGTTCCTTGCCGGCCGCGATCTGGATGTCGAGACCGCCGTTGCCGAAGAGGAGCAACGGGGCACCGCCCCCTGCGATATTGCCGAAGATGCGCAGCGACTTCGTGATCACGACTGTGCCAGGCTCACCTGCCATTGCCTGACTGATAACGATCTTGTCGCCGTCCACGGCCGCCGCAACGGCCGCGGACAGGCTCGGCATCCCGGTCGGACCGCTCCCCCCGACGATCCACGTGGTCTGCGCAGTCACGGTGCCGGCGACGAACAGCAGCAGGAGGGCTCTCATGCGCCGGATCATAGCTCTTCCGCGCGGGGCATGGGCCGGAGTAAGTTCCATGCCGCCCCCGGTTGGCACGGCGTCATCGCATCGCGGAGACAACCATCAGCCAGGCGAACGCGAGTGCCTCGACCAACGCGATCACGAGCGCGGTGACCGCCAACGGCGACCGCATGCCGCGGCGCCAGCACTGCACCCCGTAGACCGCGGCGAACGGCGTCCCGAGGAAGATCATGCTCGGACCGAGCACGCTCAGCGGGTGGCCTCAACAGAACGTCTGCGCGAACAGGAACCCGATCGGAGGCACTGCGGCAAACCCGAACGCGAGGGGCAGCCTGCTCTGCAGGCGCCCTGCGATCACCGCGAGGCCGACCGCAGCCGCGATCCAGATCATCGGGAGCAAGCCTTCGAGCAGTGCGAGCAAGTGCGCCTCCGTGTCGTCGACGGCGCGAGCATAACCGCACTCTCGATGCGATTGGTGCTGTCAGGCCATCGCGCTACGCGAAGGTCACCGCCGCCGCGATGGCCCTGGCGCTTGCAGCGAGATCACGATGTCGGTCTGGCCCGCGACGACGCCCTGCAGTTCCCCGCGCCGATTCCACTGGCCCGCGATGGCCGCCCCCACCTTGCCAGCAAACGCGGGGTGGACTTCGAGGCAAAACCGTCCTTCGGCGTCGGTCGGCAGCAGCGTCGAACCAGCCTCGACGCCGTCGGCGCTCGCCCAGACCCGCGCCTCGACCGACTTGCCGGCCTCGTCGACGACGCGTCCCGTGATGACCGCCGCAGGCTCGAGCAGCAACTTCAAGCCGGTCGTGCCGGCACGCACACCGACGCAGGCGGCCATCGACCAACCCTTCGGCGGATCGCGCATCGTCAGCACGTACGATCCCTCGGGCAGACCGTCGAAGCGGAAAACGCCATCGGCGCCGACCATCACCGTGTAGTCGTCGTTGCCCTGGTCCTTCGACGCCTCGAGGAACAGCGGCTCGGCCCGTGCAGGGCCCCCACCTTCGACGACGCCGCTGATCGTGGACCCGCGCGGCAGCACCAGCTCCACGTTCTCGACGCGCTTGCCGTCCTGGACTTCGACCTTGGTCGACACCGGATCCCTATGGCCCGGAGCGTAGGCATTGACCTCGAACGTCCCGCCGGCGAGCCCAGTGATGCGGAAGCAGCCGTTGGGATCCGAAACGACGCTGCGGCCCTCGAACTGCGTGACGTGCGTCGGTGCCTTGCCAGTCCCGAGCCACGCAAGGCTGTCGGCGTTCGTGCCGGTGACATTGACCTCGAGGCCTGCAACACCGGCTCCCTTGTCGTCGACGACGCGGCCCTCGATGCCACCCGCTGGTTGCAAGACGACGTCGCCGACGTCGAGCCGTTCGCCGCTGCCGAGCTGGCGCGCGAGCACGTAGACGCGCGTGCCGAACCCCGCAGCGCGCACGAACAACCAGTAGTGCTGGTCCGGTCGCAGCCCGAGCGCCTGGAAGCGTCCATCGCCGCCGACCGCAGCGGGAATCCAGCTGCTGCCTTGATAGCCCCGCGCCTCCATGAAACTGGCCGCGACTGCCGCGTACGCGGCCGCGACCGGCGCGCCGTTCCCGTCGACGACTCGGCCGGCGACCTCGCCGCCGCGCACGAGCCGGAGTTCGATGTCCTCGCCCAGCTTGCCGCTGACGTTGAGCCTCGCCGACGCATAGCCGCGTGCTTGCACGTGGCAGATCACGTGGCCTTCGTCGCGCAAGCCAGCCAGAGCGAAGCGCCCCTCCGCGTCGGTGCGCACGACGCGCTTCATCGTCCACGAGTCGGACACCACGGCGTCGAACACGGGCGTCCCGGTCGCCGCGTCGACGACGCGACCGCGCAGCGTCATGCCCGCGGCCAGCTCGATCTCGACGCGGTGATGTGTGCTGGCCACGAGATCGAGGTCTTGCCACTTCTCCTCGAACCGATCCGAGCCGACCTGCACGTACACATGGGCTGGCGGCAGCCCCGTGAAGCGGAACACGCCGCGACCATCGGTGCGGCCGCGCGCGAGCTCGATGCTCTTGCCTTGCACGACGACGCGCACGTCGACGTCGGCCACGAGCTCCTGCCCGCAGCGCACGACGCCGTCCATGCTGGCCCCGTGCGCCAACGTTATCACGACATCGGTGCCACCGACCTGGTCAGTCACGGTCACCGGCGCGTAGCCCGCGGCGTTCACGTGCAGGCGGTGCTGCCGCGCGCGTTCGACCTGGAAGCGGAACCGGCCGTCGCCATCGCTGGTCGCACGCGCGATCGTGTCGATGCGTTTGCCGTAGACGAGGTCGAGGTTCCAGAACTCGTCCGCATCGCAGTGCAGCAGCTCGACGGCGGCGCCAGCGATCGGCGTGTCCGTGCCGACCTCGACCACGCGACCCCACAGATCGGTCGGCGTCGGCGCGCGCGCTCCGGCCTCGGACGGCTCGGTTGGCATCACGCGCTCGCGAGCCTGAACCGCGGCAACCGGCGGCGGGGCCGGAACGTCCGCAACGGCGTGCACCACTTCGGGCGCCGGCGACGACTCACGAGGTATGTCGAAGGGAGGCAGGTCGTTCCACCACCACCACGACGCGCCGACCACGAGCATTACCACGACCACCGCCGCGAGCTTCTTCATCGCCAGAACACCTCCGATCGCCGACGTCGCGGCGACACCCGCCGCCACGAGCTTCGCCTGCCCGGCCTGCAGCACTGCCTGCTTCACCGCGGCGAGGCCGCGTCCCGCGAAACCGGCGCTGGCCCCGATCGCGAGCCCGGCCGGCAGCAGCTTGCGCAGTGCCTCGATGCCGCGGTGGATGCGCATGCGCACGGTGCCCGGCGGCACCTCGAGCACGGCCGCGATCTCGGCCGGCGACAGCCCGTGCTGCAGTTGCAGCCTCAGCACCTGACGCTGCTCCTGCGGCAGCGCGTCGACGTTCGCGTGCAGCAGGCCGAGCAGCTCGGCGCGTTCGGCCGCGGCGATCGGACCGGCGTCGCCGTCCGGAAGATCGGGCAACGGCTCGGCGCGGCGGCGCGCGGCATGGCGGTGCGCGTTGCGCGCAACGTTCATCAGCACGCCGGCGAAATACGGTTCGAGCGGGCGCTTGCCATCGAAGGCGACGTCGGACTCCATCGCGAGCAGGAACGTCTGCTGCAGCACGTCCTCGGCATCCGCCGCGTTGCCACACACGTGCAACGCGACCGACAACAGCCGCGGCGCCAGCGCGTCGAACACCTGGCCGAGCGCCTTCAGGTCGCCGTGGCGGCGGTAGCGCTCGAACAGGTTGGCCAGCGGATCCATGCAGGCATCCTTGTCGCGGGCGCGCCGTCGCGTCACCAGGATTCGCGACGTTTCAGTGTCGGGACTGCTGCTGACTCCTAACCCGCGCCCACCGGCATTTCGTCCCACGTGCGGCCGTCGAGTGTGCGTCCGGTGCGACTCTTCCAGACGCCACCCCACTGCTTGAAGAAGAACGCCACGCCTGCCGCAACGCACTGATCGCGAAGATCCCGCGCCCAAGCAGGGTCCATGGGTCGTGCCCGAGGTCCTGATTCGCCACCGACGATGACCCAGTGGATGCCGCGCAGGTCGAGCTTGGGCAGTGGGCCAAGTAGAGGCTCGAGCGAGAGGAACTTCACCGCAGCAGGGGTTGCGCGAAGGTGATCGATGCGATCGCGATGGTCGCCATTCTCGACACTGACCCCCATCCACACGTTCGGTGGCCACGCCAATCTCGGCGCCAACTCGGACAAGCGCTCCGCCCGTTTCGTCAGCACCTGGAAGCGATGCTGCGCGGCTTCCGCCATGACAGCGAATACGCGCATCAGAAACGCGAGCGGCACGTCGCGATGGAACAGATCGCTCATCGAGTTGACGAACACGACCTGGGGCTTCCGCCAGCCCAGCGGCAGCTCAACAGCGTGCTCGTGCAGCGTGAGTCGGAAACCGTTCCGGTAGTTCGGTTGCCCCATCGCGTGCAGTCGCTTCGCCATGCGCTCGGCGTAGCAGTTCCTGCAACCGGCGCTGATCTTCGTGCAGCCCGTCACCGGGTTCCACGTCGATTCAGTCCACTCGATCGACGACTTCGCCATGACAGTATTCGCGAATGATGTCGAGCTTGACCTCGGACCAGTAGCCGATCCGATCGAACTCCACCGTTTGTTTCTTCCGGCGAGCCAAGTGACTTCTGCTGGTCTGACTGGACATCCAGCGGATGCCCCTCGAGTAGTGGATCGCGGAGCCGACTTTTCTGCGCTCCCAGGCATTGATCTTGGCAAACCCGCGTGCCGCCACCGCCGGCATACCGTGCTGGAGGTTCGCGCATTTGCGCATCCTGGCCCGGGACGCTGCCTGAATCACTCGTCCGCGCGGTGGGTGCGTGCTCGCCGTGGAAAGCAGTTCTCGCAGTGCTCCCGAGGGCGTGCTGTGCAGTCGCGCCGCCGTGTGTTCCGATGCAACCCCCATGAGGCGCGGTTCGATCTGGATCCCGGTCGCGGGCACCGTCTGCGCGCTCGCGCTCGCTGGCATGGAATGCGTCACGCTCGACCAGCAGGACGTCCGCGAACGGCTCGCTCGCTTCGTCGAGGAGCACGACGCGAATCAGGTGCCGCCGCGGTTCGAAGCGATCTACGGCGAGACGATCGACGGGAATGCGATCGACGACTACGTCGCGGCGAGCCAGCTGCTGGCCCCGCTGCGGCTCGGGTGGTGCCATACGTTCAGGGAAAGTTGGCGGAAGAAGCTCACGCAGCGCGGACAACCACTCGGCGAGGGTGCCCGCCGAGAGATCGCGCCGACGCTCGCGAACGCGCTGCTGTCGATCCGGCGTGGCGTCCGCTGCGCGACCGTGTTGCCCAAGGGTCGCAGCTTTGACAGCTTCGGGCTCGAAGCGGTTGTCGACGATGCGCTCGATCAGGCGTTCGCAGCACACGACACGCGCACGCTGGTCGAACTGTTCGTCGACCGTTGGGTCTTCATCGGACATGTGTGGTCGCCTGGGCACCCGCGCCCCGAATTCCAGGACGACTGGCTGCACGCCCTCGATGCCGACAGCGCACGCTGGTTCGGCGCCGTCCTGGGCCGCCTCGACGTGCGGCATTGCTGCTTCATGTCGCCGGCAGGCTGGATCGCGTGGTACGTAGGAGAGATCGCCGACCGGACGCCTCTGCAGCAGTCGTTCGAGAGTGGATTGTCCGCGTGGCGTTGGGGCTTCGACTCGCACTGGCGCGGGCTCGTCGCGTGCGATCGGCTCGTCGCTGGGCTCCCGGAACTCGCGCCGCCGGCCTCGGACTGGACGCGGCGTCAGGGACAGATCGCGACCTTCGGCAGCGCTCTCGGAGACATCGAGGAGGGGTGGGCGACCAGGGTTCCCGACTGGGTGAAGGTCCACGAAAGCCAACTGCGTGCGGTTCTGACCCACCTTCGCCTGCTGCGACTCGCCGTCGCATTCGTGCACGGCCTCGAACTTGAGCACCTCGCCGATCCGCTCGGCAGCGGGCCGATCGAGGTCGAGATCCGGGGCGACGAAGCGACGTTCCGCAGCGAAGGCATGTGCGGCAAGGAACGCCTCGCGCGCACCGTGCGGCGACGCTGACGCAGAAGTCCGCTACTTCTTGTCGCCGAGCGGCACGTCCTGCTTGGTCTCGCCCGCGAACGCGAGCCGCCGGATCGTCGCCTTCTTGTGCTCGGCGTCGTAGCCGATGAACTCGAGTCCGCCGCCGCCGCCCGCGTCGCTCTTCAGCCGCACCGGGATCTGCGTCTCGTTGTCGATCAGACCGACCGAGGCGCTGCCGTCGGGCGCCACCTGCAGACCGATGCGGTCGCGCATCGGGTGGCCGACGCCGGTCGGCGCATCGAGACCGAGAACCACCGACATGTCGTCGAAGGTCGAGAAGCCGCCGCGTTCGGCGCCCGTCGTGTCGTGCACCGTCAGGCCGCAGGCGCGCGCGCGGCGCTGCGTGTCCTTCGGATCCTGCCCGATCACGACGCGGACGACGCCCTTGTCGTCGACGATCTCGAGCCGCCGTGCGCGGACGATCTCGGCGCCCTGCGGCGCCTCCAGACAGGCGAGGCCAGCGAGTGCCATGAACGCGACGAGCGCGGCGCGGCGCGTCGTGCGCGCACGGCGCTCGAGGACATGGATGCGGTGCTGCAAGTGAACGAGAACGGTGTCGGTGGTCATGGTGCCTCCGAGGTGGGCCGCCGGCGCAGCGGCCGGTCCAGCCTACTGCTGGGGGGAGCTTCCCGGCACAGCGCTGTTCGGGTCGGATTGACTGCGCGCCAAGCTGCTCACGAAATGACCCAGGACCCGCCCTCGCCCGATCGTCCGCCTGTCGCACGCCTCGCCGGCGAACTCGGCGCGGCACTGGTGGCCGCCGGGCTGTGCTACGGCCTCTCCTGCCTGATCGTCGCTCCGAGCCCCGAGGCCATCACATTCGGCAAGCAATGGGAGTGGATGTCCGAGGCGCCGTTCGAACTGCGTGGTCAGTTCCCGCACCGCATCCTCGGGCCGCTGCTCGCGCACTGCCTCGGCCTCGGCGGCGCCTGCTGGGTGCCGTTCGTGCGCGGTCTCGCGGTGCTGCTGCTCGCGACAGTGTTCTTCTTCGCGCGCTGTCGCGGCGCGAGGCCGGTCGACGCGCTGCTGGTCACGCTCGCGATGGCCGTGACGGCGCCGATCCAGATGTACAAGCAGCATTGGGTCGGCTTCGTCGATCCACTCTGCTACCTGCTGTTCTTCTGGGCGTGGATGGCCGCGGGTCGGCCCGTGCTGTACTGGGGCTTGTTCCTCGCCAACCTGCTTTCCCATGAGCTCGCGGCGTTCTTGCTGCCGTGGGCGTGGTTCGTGCGCCGCGAGGCGAACGGCTGCATGCGCGCCGACGTCATCGGCGCCGGTCTCGCACTCGGTCTGTATGGCGCGTTCTACCTGTGGGTGAAGGCCGCAGCACCGCAGCAGAAGTTCACCGCCAGCTACTTCTTCGACAACCCGATGTTCCCGGGCGGCACGGTCGTGACCATCACGCTCGCGATCACGCATCTCGTCGTCGCGTTCGGACCGATCCTCGCGGTGCTCGCCTGGCATCAGCACACGCGTCGCGACCGCGAACGCGCGCACCTCTGGCTCGTCGGCGGCGGGATCATCGCGATCTTCTGCATCGCTTGGGACTGGTCGCGCCACTCCAACCTGATCGCGCTGCCGCTCGTCCTCGCGTCGCTGCACTTCGTCGCGGCCGGCCATCGGCTCGTCTACACGGGGATCGTCGGACTCGGCGTCGGCTTGATGGTCTGGATTCCGCCATGGTTCATCTCTGCCTGGCCGACGTCGGCGATCGCAGACGGGAACCTGCTCATGGCCACCCGCGCCGGGCTGCAGAATCCGGCCACCAAAGAGCCCATGGGCGGCGCGCTGTCCGACGTGTTGACGGCGTGGGTGCCGGCGGTCGCACCGGTGGTCGTCCCGATCCTCGCGATCCTCGCCGCGATCTGGTTCGCCGGCGCCTGGTTCGCGCGCCGGCAGGCTTCAGCCACAGCAGGCCCCGCCGCCTGAGCAGGGGGAACTACCGTTCCAACCCGCCCCCTGAACCAGTGCTCGATCGAGTTGCTCAGCCGGACCAGCGCACTGCTGGGGCGAGTGTTCAGGTCGTCTTGACCGTGTCCGCAGGCGTTCGTAGCGTGCGGCTGCGCCAAGCCGCTCGCGAATGAACCAGGCCCCACCCTCGCCCGATCGTCCGGCTACGGCACGCATCGCCGGCGATCTCGGCGCGGCACTGGTCGCCGCCGGGCTGTGCTACGGCCTCTCCTGCGTGATCGTCGCTCCCGCCTCTCTCGACCCCGCGCTCCCCACCTTCGCCACGCAGTGGCAGTCGATGTCCGAGGCGCCGTTCGAACTGCGCGGTCAGTTCCCGCACCGCTTCCTCGGGCCGCTGCTCGCGCACTACCTCGGTTTCGGCGGTGACCGCTGGGTGCCGTTCGTGCGCGGCCTCGCGGTGCTGCTGCTCGCGACCGTGTTCTTCTTCGCGCGCCGTCGCGGCGCCAGGCCGGTCGACGCGCTGCTGGTCACGCTCGCGTTGGCCGTGACGGCGCCGATCCAGATCTACAAGCAGCATTGGGTCGGATACGTCGATCCACTCTGCTACCTGCTGTTCTTCTGGGCGTGGCTGGCCGCCGGTCGGCCCGCGCTGTTCTGGAGCCTGTTCCTCGCCAACCTGCTTGCCCATGAGCTCGCGGCGTTCTTGCTGCCGTGGGCGTGGTTCGTGCGCCGCGAGGCGAACGGCTGCATGCGCGCCGACGTCATCGGCGCCGGTCTCGCGCTCGGTCTGTATGGCGCGTTCTACCTGTGGGTGAAGGCCGCAGCGCCGCAGCAGAAGTTCAACGCCGGCTACTTCTTCGACAACCCGATGTTCCCGGGCGGCACGTTCGTGATCCTGGCACTCGCGATCACGCATCTCGTCGTCGCGTTCGGGCCGATCCTCGCGGTGCTCGCGTGGCATCAGCACACGCGTCGCGACCGCGAACGCGCGCACCTCTGGCTCGTCGGCGGCGGGATCATCGCGATATTCTGCATCGCCTGGGACTGGTCGCGCCACTCCAACCTGATCGCGCTGCCGCTCGTTCTCGCGTCGCTGCGCTTCCTCGCGGCCGGCCATCGGCTCGTCTACGCGGGGATCGTCGGGCTCGGCGCCGGCTTGATGGCGTGGATTCCACCGTGGTCGAGCTCTGCCTGGCCGACATCGGCGATGGCGGACATACTGCTGCTCCGGGACACCGGCGCCGCGCGGCAGAATCCGGCCACTGGCGGCGAGCCCATGGGCGGCGCGCTGTCCGACGTGTTGACGAAGTGGGTGCCAGCGGTCGCACCGGTGCTCGTCCCGATCCTCGCGATCCTCGCCGCGATCTGGTTCGCCGGCGCCTGGTTCGCGCGCCGGCAGCCCCCGGCTATGGCGGCTCGGGCCAGCGCTTCCGCGCCCTGAGGCGCACGGTCTCGACGGCGTCGTTCCGGAGCTGCTGCTGCAACTCCGCGGCGACCTCGAGCTCGTCGGGCAGCGACTGCAGCACCGACCAGCGCACGACCGGATCCGCGTCGCGCAGACCATCGCTCGGATCGACCAGCGCGCGCAGCCGCTCGCTGACCAGCGCCAACCGATAGAGCTGCATCCGTCCGAGCGCGTTGGCCTGCTTGCGCGCCACGACAACCTCCCGTCCGAGCGCGTCGTCGAGCTCCGGCACCGCTTCGTGAAACGGCTCGCCGCCGCCCTGCTGCACCGCGCCGAGCCACGCCGCGAAGCGAGCACGCGCTGCGGCCTGCCGCTGCTCCCGCTGCGCCGTGACGTCGGCTTCGGTGTCGAAGACGAACATGCTGCGGCCGAGGAAAGAGCCGAGGAAGGTGACCGGCGTGATCGCAGTGCGCACCGGCAGGAACGCCATCTCGGAGTAGTAACGTTCGTCGAAGTCGGGGCGCCCGTCTCGCCACAACCACGCGGCGTCGTCCCAGGCGTCGTCTGCGACCTGGATCGGATGCGCGACGAACGTGTCCGCGACGATCGCCAGGATGCCGCCCGGCACGGTCAGCGGCAGCGCAACGACGAACCAGCCCTTGTCCTCCGGCACGAGGTTCTGCTCGAAGGCGTTCCAGACCGGCCGATTCTCGCGGCGCGTGAACGCGCAGCCGGCCAGCAGCGCGCACAACAGCAAAATGAGCGCGGACCTGGTCACTTGTCCTCCGCAGCGATCGGCAGCAGCCAGCGTCCGATCCAGTCGCCCGCGAACACGAACGGCGTCGCCACCGCGGCGAACGGCGTGACCAGCGCGCGCCGCAGCGCCGACTCGTCGCGCGACCGCCACAACAGCGCTTCGGTGTCGTCCCACGCGTCGTCGATCGTGGCGATCGGGTGCACGACGGCGAGATCGGTCGCGAACGCGGCGACGCCGGCCGGAAGCGCGAGTGGCGCCAGCGCGACCTTGGCGGCCGTGCCTTCGGGCGTGAGCTCGCGGTCGAGCAGGTTCAGCGTGCGGCGGTTGTCGGTGCGAAACATGCTGCACGCGGCTCCCAGCAGCAGCAGCGGGACGGCGATCGACCGAGGGCACATCGTCGTCGGATAGTACGGTCGCGCGGCGGGGATGACACGCTCGCCGGGCTCCAGGCACACCGAACGGAGGCGCCCTGCGTGCTCGTCCCAACACGAGACCAAGGTGCCTCACCGGCTCAACCCGAAGTGGTCCGCGGTCGAGAGGGTACGCGGATCTGCGCTTCGTGCGCAAACAGGCACTTCCGCAGGAGGGATCAATGTCTGCACGCCTTCATCGTGACCACCGGACGCCGCCGCGCCCACTTCCTGCGTCCGGCCATTCTCATTCTCGAACTCGTCATCGTCCCCGCGGTCACCTCGTGACTCTGCTCGGCGGGCTCTCGCTGCTGGCCGCCTGCGAGAAGCAACCCGAACTCGGCGATCCGATCGCCGGCCTCACGAGCGAACAGCGCGCCCAGTTCGAACGCGGTAGAAAGACGTTCGCGGAGGAGTTCTGCACCGAGACCGGGCTCGGCCCGCTGTTCAACGGGAACTCCTGCGCCGAATGCCACGAGAGCCCGGTCGCGGGTGGGCCCGGCGACGAGATCGAGCTCCACATGACCGCGTTCTCCCCCGGCGAGGATCCTGTCTGCAACCCGCTGATCGAGCAGGGAGGACCCGTGATCCAGCAGGACGCGACCGCCGCTCTCAGGGTGGCGCTGCGCATCAAGCGGGAACCCGAGCCGTCGAAGGCGACCGGACGCGGACGGCGGACGACGCCCGACCTGTTCGGCTTCGGACTGCTCGACGCGGTGCCCGAGCAGACCATCATGGCGCTGGCCGATCCCGACGACCGGAATCACGACGGCATCTCGGGACGCGCCAATCGCACGCCCGACGGTCGCGTGGGCCGCTTTGGCCGCAAGGCCTCCGTCGCGTCGCTGCACGAGTTCAACGACGGGGCCTATCTGTTCGAGCAGGGCGTCACTAGCCCGGCGTTCCCCACCGAGGAGAGCATCGGTGGCAAGCCCGTCCCGGACGGCGTGGATCCGGTGGAAGAACCCGAGATCACGCAGGAAACCCTCGACGCGACGGACGCCTTCGTGCGGTTCCTGGCGCCTCCTGCGCCAAAGCGCCTCGACGCCGAAGGCAAGCGCGGCAAGCAGGTGTTCACCGAGATCGGCTGCGCCGCCTGTCACGTGCCGACGCTGCGCACGGCGGCCGACCATCCCGTGATCGCGCTGCGCAACAAGGAAGTGGCCGCGTACACGGATCTGCTGCTGCACGACATGGGACCCGAGCTCGCAGACATCTGCCTCGGCATCGCGACGCCGTCGGAGTTCCGCACCGAGCCCTTGATGGGGTTGCGCCTGTCGGAAGACATCGAGGAAGGTGAGCCGCGCTTCCTGCACGACGGACGCGCGAAGACGATCGAAGAAGCGATCCATCTCCATGGCGGCGAAGGCACGTCATCACGCGACCAGTTCAAGCTGCTCACCGAAGCAGATCGACTCGCGCTCGTGGCCTTCCTTCGCTCGCTGTAGCCGTGAACGGTCCGGCCGTCCGCCTGCGATCTGCAGGCGGACGGCACGACCAGTACGGATGCGCGCGATCCGCGGCATCACGCCGGGCGCCATGCTGCACACCGCCGCCTGCCTCGCCCTGCTGCCTCTCGCGTTCGCGCAGGAACCACCGCGAACACCAACCGCGCCGCCGAACGTCGTCGTGATCTTCGTCGACGATCTCGGCTACGCTGACATCGGTCCGTTCGGCGGCGAGATCCCGACGCCGAACCTCGACCGCATGGCGCAGCAGGGCATGCGCTTTTCGGACTTCAGCGTGTCGTCGGCCGTGTGCTCGGCGTCGCGCGCTGCGCTGCTGACCGGCTGCTACCACCAGCGCGTCGGCATCGCCGGTGCGCTCGGCCCCGACGCGAAGATCGGGCTGCACGACCAGGAGGTCACGATCGCCGAACTGTGCCGCACGAAGGGCTACGCGACGGCCTGCTTCGGCAAGTGGCACCTCGGCCACCACCCACAGTTCCTGCCTCTGCGCCACGGCTTCGACGAGTGGTTCGGCCTGCCCTACAGCAACGACATGTGGCCGTTGCACCCGGACTACGCGAAGCTGCCGGCCGACGCCGAGAAGAGGAAGCGCGGTTACCCACCGCTGCCGCTGTTCGACGGCGAACGCGTCGTCGACGCGCAGGCTTCGGCCGACGCGGCCCGGGCCGACCTCGGCGACTCGCTGCGCGACGTGAAGGGCACGGGCGTTCGGCCGGCCGGCCGGTTGGCCGAGTCCGCGGCGGGTGATGGCAAGGGCGACGGCAAGCGCTGACCGAGCCGTGCACGACAATACCTGCCGAATCAGAACGACCGCCGCAGCTCGCCGAACCAGGTCTCCGTGTTGCTGGCCCCATAACCCTGCGCGGTGATCGCCTGCCACTTCGCGGCGAGCTCGGCCCGCAGTTCCTGCCCGGCGGCCTTGACCACGACGCGGCCGCCATCGAGGTCGATGTCGAGCTCGACCTCGACCGCGCTCTTGCCGTCCCACTCGATCGGCACGTCGAGCCTCCGGCGCTCGGCGCCAGGCAGCACGAGCACGAGCTTGCGCGCCCCGAACTCGATCCCGCCGCGCACCGCCTCGGCCCCGGCGTCGCCGCGCACGACCACGAACCCGTTCCGCAGCGGTTTCGCCGCGACCGACCGCATCGTCGCGGCCACGTGCACGCGCCGCGCCGGCTCCGTGCTGCGCAACAGGAACCCACCCAGCGCATTGGCCCACACACGGAACCCTTCGCCGTCGCGCACGACCCGCGCGATGCCGGCAACGTGAGCGAACGCGCCGCCGCCGAGCTCGCCGGTGTCGTCGCCATACTCGGCGCGCAACGCGGCGAGCCGCTTCTGCAGCGCTGCGAGCACCTCGGCGTGCGCGACATCGCCGGCCAGGTTCTGCCGTTCGTCCGGATCGGCGACGAGATCGAACAGCTCCTCGCAGTTCCACTGCGGCTCGTAGTAGCGGACCAGCTTGTGCGTCGCGGTCCGCACCCCGTACATCGCCGGCACGCGGTGCGTCGCCTGCGATTCGTAGTAGTGGTAGTAGACCGCGTCGCGCCACGGCACCTCGCGGCCCTCGAGCAGCGGCACGAGGCTCTTGCCGTGCATGCCCGGTGGCACCGGCACGCCGGCCAGCTCGAGGAAGGTCGGCGCGAAGTCGATGTTCTGCGTCAGCTGCGCGATCTTGCGGCCGCCCGCGAGATGGCCCGGCCACTGCATCATGAGCGGCATCTGGAAGCACTCCTCGTCCATCCACCGCTTGTCGTAGTAGCCGTGCTCGCCGAGGAAGAAGCCCTGGTCGCTCGCGTAGACCACGAGCGTGTTCGCCTTGACGTCGGGGTGCGCGTCGAGCCACGCGAGCAGTTCGCCGACGCTGCGGTCGACGCCGGCCACGCAGCGCAGGTAGTTCTTGATGTAGCGCTGGTACATCCACCGCACGCGCTGCTGTCCCTGCGGATTCTCGCGCCGGAACGCCGCGTCCTCGGCCGCGAACGCCGCGTCCCACGCAGCACGCTGCTCGTCGTTCATGCGCGCACGCTGGCTCGTGTACGACCGATCGATCTCCGACAGCGAAGCGCGTTCGGCGTCGGTCGGCGGCACCATCAGGTCGTAGTGCAGCGTCATGTGCCGCGCGATCTCCATCTCGGTCGCGCAGCGCGCCGGCATGCGGCCCTTGTGGTCGTCGAACAGCGTCGCCGGCTCGGGCAGGTCGGCCCCGCGGAACAGCCCGAGCTCCTCGGGTGCCGGCAGCCAGTTGCGGTGCGGGGCCTTGTGCTGGCACATCAGCAGGAACGGCCGCTTCGGGTCGCGCCGTTCGAGCCACTCGATCGCAAAGCGCGTCGTCAGGTTGGTCGCGTGCCCGACGAAGCTGACCCTGCCGCCCTTGCCGAGGAAGTCCGGGTTGTAGTACTGGCCCTGGTCGGGCAGCACGAGCCAGTGGTCGAAGCCGGTCGGCTCGCTCTCGAGGTGCCACTTGCCGACGATCGCAGTCTGGTAGCCGGCGCGCTGCAGCAGCTTCGGGAACGTCGTCTGGCTGCCGTCGAAGACGTTGCCGTTGCGACAGAAGCCGTTGCTGTGGCTGTGCAGCCCGGTCAGGATCGTCGCGCGCGACGGCCCACACAGCGCGTTGCCGCAGTAGTTGGCCGTGAACAACACGCCGTTCGCCGCGAGCTTGTCGAGGTGCGGCGTCGCCCCGAATCGCGAGCCGTAGGCGCCGATCGCGCGGCACGCGTGGTCGTCGCTGAACACGAACAGGATGTTGGGGCGCGAACCGGCCAGCGCCTGCGCGGGCAGCAGCGCGGGGCAGACACTGGACAGCAGCGCGGCGAGAACGAGCGGCAGCCTCATGTGCGCGAGCCTACACCGCCGCGATCCGCCCTCGTGCATGCAGGTCGCTGTGGATGCGAAGGCGCAGATCGTGGTCACTGCATCCGTGAGCCAGAGCCCGAAGGACATGGGGCTGCTGTTGCCAGTCGTGAACGCTGCCTTTGAGAACACTCAGCAGATCCCGAAGCGAGTGCTCGCCGACGCCGGCTACCGGAACGAGCGCGATCTCGACTCGCTGAATGCCCTCGGCATCGACGGCTACGTGTCGATCGGTCGCGAGGGCAAGGCAACGCGTCCACCGAGCGCAAAGTGTTGGCACAGCCGGGCCATGCTGAAGAAGCTGACGACCAAGCGCGGACGCGCTCGCTATGGCAAGCGAAAGGCGATCGTCGAACCCGTTGTCGGATGGGTGAAGCGAGTGCTCGGCTTCCGAGCCTTCAGCCTGCGAGGTCTGCGGAAGGTCGCGGGCGAGTGGAGCCTCGTCTGTCTGGCACTCAACCTCCGCCGGATGGCTGCGAAAGGAGTGCAGGTGTGATCAAGGAGGCCGTCGAAGGTCTCGCAGCGACGCCCAGGCGCCGCAGCAAGCTCTTCCCGATCGGATCGAGATCGCGAGTCGTCGGCCGAGCCGCACCTGCCAGGTAGTCGCGCGCCTACTCCAGATCGGTAATGGCGCACGGTTGCCTACCCGTGACGCAGACTCCTAGACCGTGACCGACAAGGCCAAGCGCGTAACGCCGTTCGGCACCCTTCGGCGCGCACCTCGTCAGCCAAGCGCCTGACGCCGCCACGACCGCCACGCCCGACAACGATCCACCCGGGCGGGGTGATGATGCGAACGCAGCGGAACTTCAAAGCAAGAGTTGGGGTTCCGCGCGACAATCCACGCATGCGCGCCACTCCTGAATGCCTGCGTTGCCAAGGGTCCATGGAACCCGGCTACATCATCGATCATACCCAGCACTCCTCCTCGGTTGTGCAAACGTGGTTTGGAGGTGAACCTGAGAAGGGCTTCTGGACCGGCCTGAAGACGAAGAAGCGCAGCCACCGCCAGGTACGCACGTTTCGCTGCACACGCTGCGGCTACCTCGAATCGTACGCTGCCTGACGACAGTGCTCCAGCGTCTGGCCAACGGCGAGAAGCCCGAGGCGCTCACGCCTCGCCTGTGGAAGGCGTCGCAGCCCAGGCTGTGCCGGCCGCGGTCGCCGCGAACTGACCGCCACCGCGCCCGCCGACGACCTTGCCCCTCGCGCTCCCGCCCCGTCGCCGCGCCTTCAGCTACGTGCTGTCTACCGGGCGCTTACCTTGGAGCTGCAAAAGTACCAGCGTGCCTGGGAAAGTGCTCGCGGTACTGAGCCTGGTCCGGGAACTCTTGGCATCGACGACGGCATGTGCGTCTCCGCTCAACGGCGAGGTCGTCGCCGCGCAGCTCGACCTCGAGGTTGTACGAGGTCACGTCGAGCTGGGCAGCAACGCGAGAGAGGCAGAGCAGGACGGCGAATGGGACGCTGGAACGACTCATGAGTCCACTTCCTTGGCGATGCTCGCGCCGGGCCTTCCAGGCCGCAATGGCCACTCGTCAGAACGCGGACACGCAGCAAGCCGTTGGTGAGATCGCGGCGGGCCAGGAGCTGCGATGGGAGAGGAAGCGCCGGAAAGAACGCCCGGAATCGATGAGGAGACAATGTGGATTGACGAGGCACCGCGGGCGGAGGACCTTCTGCGCGCCGCCTGCCAAGGAGTTCTCCATGCCGAGACGCACACAGCTGGGCGCCCTCTTGCTCGCGTCCTGCGCCGCACATCCCACCCGCGCCCCCGAGGATGCCCTGATCGACCGACATGTCGCGGACCTGCGGACGATCGTCGCCGGACCAAAGGACCAGGCCAATGCGCAGGTGCTGCTGCTGGGCGTCTTCCACTTCGCCGATGCGGGGATGGATGCCCACAAGCCCAAGTACGTGTTCGATGTCTCCTCCGAGAGCGGCCGGCAACAGATCGCGGAAGTGCTCGCGCGCCTCCTCGCCTTCGCGCCCACCAAGGTCCTCGTCGAGTACGACAGCAAGGACCAGGACAAGTTGGACGCGTGGTACGCGAGGTTCTTGGCGGGTAGTCACAAGCCCACGGCCAACGAGATCGTCACGCTCGGCTTCGCCCTCGCCAAGGAACTCCGTCACCAGCGCGTGTACGGGTGCGATGCCGATGGCGAGCGCATCGTGACTGCGCCCAAGACAGCCGAGGAGTTCATCGAGGCCGGCAAGCGCATGGGCAAGGAATGGGCATTCAAGGACCCGGTCCTCGAGCGCTACGAGCAGATGAGCACGCAGCGCGACGAGATCGAGCAGACGCTCACTCTGCGCCAGCGCCTGCGCCTGCTCAACAACCAAGAGCTCCTCCGCCTCTCTCACGGAGCCTACTTCTTCTTCGAAGCGTTCCGCGTCTCCAACGGCACGGACTTCCTCGGACCAGACAGCTTCGCCAGCATGTGGCACAACCGGAACCTGCGCATATTCAGCAACATTCAGCGCCTCGCCGACGCACCGAGCGACCGGGTGCTGGTCATCATCGGCGCCGGCCACATCCCCATCGTCGAGCAGTGCGTCCGGTCCTGTCCCACGATGACCTGGATCCCCGTTGACGACTACTTCGGCGCCGCGCCCCCTGAACCCTGACGCGAGGGCGAGGGGCGTTGTCCATTCAATGGTGGCCCCGCCACTGCGCATGCCGACGACGTAATTCGCTCGAGTGCCCGGTTCGCGAACGTGCGCCTCGTTCCGTATCGGTGATTGCGCAGCGAGTCCACTGCCCGCAGCATCCCACGGACGCCGCGAGAGGGTTCGGGAAATCCTGCGCCGGACGCTGCCGAACGGAGGCCCTGAGGCCACAATCCGCCGCCATGCGACGCGGGGACTACGGCTACGACGCGCCGATCGGCCTGATCCTCTTCGGCGGCATGACTCTCGTCTGCACCGTGCTTGCAGTCCTGACCTGGTCGAAGCCGCCGGGCCCGATCTTCGCCGGCTATGCCGTGTTCTTCCTGGCTCATGCTGCGAGCTTCTGGTTCACGACGCGGCACGGCAAGTTCGCGGAGTGGGAGCGGATCCTCGACGGGCTTCGTCTGCGTGGCGAGGAGCGCGTGCTCGACATGGGTTGCGGGCGCGGGGCGGTGCTGACGGCCGTCGCACGGCGGCTCTCTACGGGGCGTGCGACCGGCGTCGACATCTGGAACACTGCGGACCAGTCGGGCAACGCGAAGGCAGTCACGCTGCGGAACGCGGAGCTCGAAGGCGTCGCGGACCGCGTCGACGTCGAGACCGGTGACATGCGCGCGCTGCCGTTCCCGGATGCGACGTTCGATCTCGTCGTGTCGAGCCTCGCGATCCACAACATCCACCCGAACGACGAGCGGCGCAGAGCGGTCAGAGAGGGTCTTCGCGTGCTGAAGCCCGGAGGTCGGATCGTGATCGCGGACATCCGCGCGATCTCGACGTACGCGAAGGTCCTGCAGACCGCTGGCGCGAACCTGCTCGAGCGACGGAGGCTCGGGTGGCGATTCTGGTGGGGCAATTGCTTCGCCGCCACCAGGCTCCTCATCGCCAGGAAAGCCGCGCAGTGAGAGGCATGCCCCCTGTCCCCACCCCCGCCGGTTAGCGCGCTGCGGCTCCAGACGGCACGGCCGCTCTGCAAAGACCACTGCGGCGTGGGCGGCGCGGTATCGTGCGCGTTGCCCGCCGCCGCGCCGATCTCCCATGCTCACAGCCGCCCGTCTGTTCGCTCTCGCCTTCGCCGTACCCGCCCTCGCCCAAGGCAGCGCCACCGCGTTCGGCAGCGGCTGCCCCATTCCGGGTCCGGTCGCCCTCGGCTTCGCGCCGAACCCCGGTGCGGGCCAGCTGCAGTTGTTCGAGACCGGCATCCCAGCGGGCGTGCTGCCGATCGCCTGCCTCGGCACGTCGTCGACGCAATGGGGTCCGCTGACGCTGCCGTTCGCTTTGGATGGCCTCGGCCTGGTTGGTTGCAGCGTGCTAGCGGAACCGCTGGTGCTCCAAGCCACCGTGCTGCCCGCAAACGGCGTCGCCGAGCACGCGCTGCCGGTGCCGGGCAGCCAAGCACTGACCGGTGCTTCGCTGTTCGCGCAGTGGGTGAACGCCGGCGACCCCGCGGTCAGCACCGCGCTGCCGCTCACGCTGTCGAACGGCGTCGCGTTCACGCTCGGCAGCCAGGTCGGCCTGCCGGGCTTCGTGCTGACCGGCGATCCGACCACACCCTCGGGTGCGACCTGGAACTACGTGGCGACGACCGGCGGCGTCAGCTACGACCTCACGGGCCGGCTGTACAAGCCGACCGCGCCGCCGGCCGGAGGGCACGCGCTGTATCCCGCCGTGATCATCAGCCACGGCTTCGGCGGCAACGCGAACGGCTACTCGGCCTCGATCGCGAGCACGATGCGCACCTGGGGTCTCGTCTGCATCATGACCAACCTGACGCACGCGGGCGGCGTGCCGCTCGGCGCGCCTGGCCTCGCCACCGAACGCGGCGCCAGCGCCGCCAACGTGCTGCGCAACCGCAAGTGCATCGACCTGCTGCAGTCACTCGGCTACGTCGACATGCGGCGCCTGGCCGCGCACGGTCACAGCATGGGTGCGTTCGCGACCGGCGCGCTGCTCGGCACGCATCCGCAGTGGTTCCTCGTCGGCTCGCACACGGCCGGGGGCATGAGCACGCAGGCGGGCGCTGCGGCGACGTCGGTCGCGCAAGCGCAGGGCATCGTCACTCCGTACCAGCTCCACCACGGCGACGCCGACACCGTCGTACCGCTGGCGCTGGACCAGGCGCTCGCGAACCAGCTCGCCGCGAATCCGACCGTGCATCAGCTGCTCGTCTACCCGGGCTACTCGCACGCGCAGATCAGCCACGACGCCGGCATGCTGAGTACCGTGCGCGCCTGGTACACGCAGCACGGCCTCCTGCCGTAGCGACAAGGCCCGTCAGAGCTCGAGCCGCCGCCACGCCCCGGATCGCATCCAGCAGTACGAGATCGTCAGCGAGACGAGCAGCGAGAGCGGCAGAGCACACCAGACGACGGCCAGCGGCCAGGCCAACTCGATCGCGGCGCACCAGGTCAGGCCCAGCATCGTCAGCGTCAGCACGCACTCGATGCCGAGCGCGGCCGCCGTGTCGCCGGTGCCTTCGACCGCCGTGAGCCACATGTGGGCGGGGATCGCGACGAGCATGGTCAGCGCGATGACGCGCATGCTCGTCTGGCTCTCGGCGAGCAGCTCGGACCCCGGCGAGAACAACGCGGTCAGCCAGTGCGGTGCGAGCAGGGCGAGCAGAAGGAACGGTACCGTCGCGAGGATCGCGCCACCCGTGGCGCTGCGCAGCATCCTGCCGATCCGATCGGTGCGGTTGCGGCCGACGTAACGGCTGACCATCGAGCAGGCGATCTCCGAGAAGCCCTCGGCGGGGATCAGGAACACGATGTAGCACGTGAACACGATGTTCGCGGCCGCGAGCGCCGACGTGCCCATGCGTTCGACGATCAGGAAGAACACGAACCAGCGCAGGTCCAGCAGCAGGCACTTTGCCGCGAGCGGCGCCGCGATGCGGCCCAGCAGCCGCGTCGTGCGCGGCACGAACCGGCCGAAGCGCAGCAGCCGGTACGCACCGGGACGCAGGTGGCGCCATGCGTACACGCCCAGGAAGACGGCGACCGCCGCTTCGGCGCCGATCGAGCCGATCGCGGCGCCGCGCATGCCCATCTCCGGACATCCGAACTTGCCGAAGATGAACAGGTAGTTCAGCACGACGTCGACGATGACGAGGATGGCGGTCGCCGGGACCAGCACGCGCGTCCGACCGATGCTCGTCAACAGCGCGCTGAACGCGAACGTCGCGCCGACGAGGCAGATGCTGTAGGCGTCGAGCTGCAGATAGGAGTCCACGGCCTCGGCGACGGCCTCGGACTCGACGAGCCACGCGGTCGCGAGCGGCGAAACGACCTTCAGCGCTACCGTCATCGCGACGCTCGCGAGGAGCACGAACAGAAGGCCCTGGTCGAAGACCGCGCCGACGGCTCCGGGCCGGCGCTGGCCGACGCGCCGCGCCGTGATGATCTGGATGCCGTCCGCGAGCACGAGCGGCGCGATCAGGAACATCAGCAGCACGGAGTCCGCCACGGCGATCGCGCCGAGCTCCATCTCGCCGACGTGCGCGAGGAAGAGCGAGTCGATCAGGTGGTCGAGCGTCTCGGTGGCCTCGACGAACAGGATCGGCAGCGACGCCCTCCAGACCAGCCGCGCCAGACTGTTGTGTGCCATACGGGATCGGCCGGCCGGGCCGGGCTCAGGCCGTCAGCGCAATCTTGTAGCAGTGGCGGTTCAAGTGCATCACCATGCACGACAGCAAGGCACCGCTCTTGTGGTACTCGCTGAGGTTGAAGTAGCCGACCTCGAGCGCGAGGTTCGAGGCGATGTCCTCGAGCCGTCGGTTCTTGCGCAGCTCCTCCTGGTAGGCGCTCGTGCCGGCCTTCAGGTCGTGGATGTGCGACGCGTTGAGCACCTGGTTCGGCAACCGCACGGAGTTGCAGATGCCCGAGAAGGCCTCGTCGACCGTGACGGGGATCACGTTCGTGACCTTGCCGAGCTCCATGACCTCCTTCCTCGTGAACAGCTCGGTGCAGACGATCGTGTTCTCCTTCGTGATCGGGAAGATCGAACAGTCGAGGTGGTAGAGATACGGCTCGGTCTCGCGGACCTTGATGATGCGCATGTCGAATTTGCGTTCCATCCAGTCGTAGGTCTCGCGCTCGGAACGGATGCCGTAGCCGCCGACGTAGATGTTGTCGCGGAGGTGTTTGAGCTCCGCCTCGCCCTCGAACTTGGCCGGCGCGACGTGGACGTTGTAACCGAGGTCTTCGAAGAACTTGACCCCGACCACCGTCTCGCCCTGGCGCGGCGGCGAGGCGAAGTTCGAGATCACGACCGTGTTGCGGTCCGGCAGGTGCTCGAGCACGATGCCGAGGTTCGCCGAGTAGACGAGGTCCTGCAGGTCGGCGTTGCGCGGGGTCGGCAGCAGGTAGACCAGTCCCTCGGCGCTGAGGCCGCGGTACAGCTCGAGGAACTGGACCGCGACGCGCTTGTGATCCGGTTCCCGCGCGGCGCCCTTCAGGTCCCGCATCCACGGGTTGTTGGGGTCGCCGGTCGCGAGCGAGAACGGAAAGTTCATCAGGAACGACGGCCGATCGAGCTGCGTCGGGTTCGTCCACGGGCGCGCGAGCGTCGGCGCGTGCACGCCGTTCCGCGCCGGCGCAGCCGCGGTGCCGTTGGAGCCGTTCCGGTGCCCGTTGAGCGCGGGAACCGGCGGTTCTGGGAGCGTCGACAGACGGTTCTTCAGTTTCGTCGTGGGGGGCATGGTTTTCTCGAGTTGCGGCTCTTCGGTGTGATCTTGACGAGTGGATCCAGCCCGGCCTCGACGTGCACGCCCGTCCGCTGCACCGCGGCGAAGTCGAAACGCGTCGAGAGCGGCACGATCAGGTCCACCTGCGATCCGTAGCGGACCTGCGAGAATCTTTGGCCCTGGCCGAAGGCCCGGTTCTGCTTGAGCTGGAAGGGCGTGATGCAGTCGACGTCGTAGTCGGCGATCTGCAGCACGTAGTACGACTGGCCGAGGTCGCTCGAATAGACGCGGTTGACCATGCGTTGGTTGGCGTGCAGGTAATCGAGCGTCTCGTTGGGAATGCGGAGCTCGTCGACGATGCACTTCTCGACGTCCAGCATCGGCAGGTTGTAGGTCTCGACCGGGTCCAGCTCGCGGTAGGACAACAGACCCGCGTAGGGGATCCGATTGACGTGGACATCGAAGAACGTCATGAAGATGCCGATGATCAGGCTCGGCGCGTCGTAGGTCGGATCGCGGAGCGCGTCTCGCAGCGTGTAGCTGCGGCCCTTGATCTCGACGATGGGCTCGTCAGGGCCTGCTTCGCGTTGGTAGAGGATGACCCCGTCGGCAGGCGAGAACATGAACCCGGCGTCGGAGTAGCTCGGCCGCATCGGGTCGCGGAAGAAGTGATGCTGGGAGATCCAGGCGACCGACTTGTCGCGCAAAGGGCGCACTTCAGTTGCCAACCAGGAATGCAGGCTCTTGGCCATGATGGTTCGAAGAGTCGAGACGGGAGCACCCGTGCGCGCGGCAGCGGGTGAAGGCGGACGGCAGGTCTTGGTTATCCCTCGCAGTAATTCTGTCAAGACGACTGCAATCGTGCGGATAGAGCATGAATGGTGTGCAAAGGACCGAACAGTCTACGCCTATTTCCATGTCACAGCAGTGCTTCCAAATCGTCGCGAACCATGACGCAGATGCGTGGCATCGCTTGACCTTCAGGTGAAGTCCCGATGTCAAGGGAGCAGCCGGACGCTCGGCAGCCTCGGGGTGGAGAGCGACCGGATGCAAAGAAAGCCCAGCTCAGCGCAGTAGCGGATGGGCGAACGTGACGATCAGGACCACGCGGTCGCCACTGCCGTGGTTCCACGCCTCGTGCTCGACCGTGTCGTCGAGGATCACGCAGCAACCCGGGCGCCAGCGGTGAATCGAGTCGCCGCTGCGCAGCGCGACGTCGCCGGGCGGCACGATCAGCGGCAGGTGACAACGCAGCACGTTCGGCATCTCGCCGCGGTGCGGATACAGGTGCGTGCCCGGCCGGAACAGCGAGAAGCCGGCGTTGACCAAACCCGGCACCGCAGCACACGCGCGCGCCGTGTCCGGGCAGCGCGCGCGGTTCTGGGCGAGGTCGGCGCCTTCGCCGAACAGCGGATACCAGCGCCAACCCGTCTCGTCGTAGCCATCGGCGACGGTCGTCAGCGAATCGGGGCTCTCGACAAAGCTGGCGTGGCCGAGTCGACGCAGCTCCGCGAGGAGCTCCGGAAACGCCGCCTCGAGCGACGGCACGAACGCGAAGTCTCCTGGATCGGGCAAGCCATCCATGCTCTCGCGGATCGCGTCCGTTCGGCGGCACCGGCGACCCGCGCCGCAAGCATGCACGACACACACCTGCACTGCCACGCCCTGCACCTCAGCGAGGCTGCGCCTTCTTGTGCACTTCGACGACGACGTCCCGCGCCTGCCCCGGCTCGACACGCGCATTGGCTTCGCCCCTGACCCCGTCGCCGATCACGATGAAGACGATCGTGTCGGTCGGGTCCGCTGATTCGAGGCGGAAGACCGGATTGCGGGCCGGCTGCATGCGCAGCGATCCCCATTGCCCGTTCTCCGCACCGATGGTGGTCTGGCTCGTCGCATCGACCTGCCAGCGACCCGGGAACACGAAAGACGTCCAGGCGGTCGGGTCCGGCTTCTGATGCTGCACGTGCACCGTGACCTCGCGTGGCGGCTCGACGTCGACGAATCGAAGCCGCCCTGTGACCGCGCCCGGCGCCGGCAGCTCCAGCCGCAGTTCGGCGGGCGGCTGTCCCTCGGTCAGCACGAAGTCCAGCGCGCCGCGTTGCCCGCTCACCGTGCGCACGGACAAGCGCCAGCAGCCGGCGGCACAGTCCTTCCCCACGACGACCCCCTGGCTCGATTCGTGCAGCTTGCGGATGTGGAAGCCGCGCGTCTCCTCGGTGAACAGGCCCAGGAACGTCTCGGTCGGTTCCAATGTCTGGCCACTGCGCGCGTCCACGATCGCGACGCGGACGTCGATGTGCCCCGTCCGGCGCTGCATCGTGATCGTCACGGGCCCCCGTTCCGCGTCGAGGGTCTGGGGCGTCTGCTCGCCCGTCCAGCGCGAGCTGTCCATCTTCGGGGCCATGGCAACGGCGATCTCGCGCTCGCCGACGGGGCAGGCGTCGGCGTGGAAACGGCCCTCGGCGTCGGTGTCGCACAGGTGCGTGTGCCCGACGAACACCGCCATGCCCGCGATCGGCGCGCCGAACTGGTCGACGACGCGTCCGTCGAGGGGGCGGGTCCGTGCCAACGTCAGGCTCACGCGAAGGGGCGCCGCCGATGCCACGGTGAGCTGCTCCTGCGCATTCCGATGGCCTGGCGCCTCCCCCGACACGTGGATCCTGCTCGTCGCGGGCACGGTCAGCTCCGCGTGTCCCGCAGCGTCCGTGCGCCCGTTCACGAGCTGAGTCTCGCCGGCACTCACTGCAGCATTGGCGACCGGCGCGCCGAGGTCATCGTGCACGTCCACGGCAACGATGATGGACTGCGCTTCGACGAGGCTGACGGTCACCTCCTGCTCGGTGCCGGGCTTCAAATCGAGCGGGTGCAGCGGTTGCCGGGGATGGCCACTGGCCTCGACCGACAGGTCGTAGAGGCGCTCGTCACGATCCATGCGCCCCAGCGGGCCAGGTTCGCCGACCGGCAGGTTCAACCGCAGCATTCCCGATGCATCGGTCCGGCCACTGAAGTGAGCGCGGATGGCCGGGTGAGGGCTCGGCTCGGTGCGCCATTCCCGCCCTGCGATCCCGATCGGTCCGAAACGCGGGAAGGCACGCACCTCGGCCCCGGCGACCGGTTTGCCGTCGCGGTCGATCACGCGCACGCGCACGCCGCCAACCGGTCGCAGCCGGATGACGAGATCGGACACCTCGCGCCGTTGCTTCGAGGCTTCGAAGCGACACCAGCCCATGCCCTGCGGCGTCACCGCGAACAGCAGGTTCTGATGCTGGAAGTCGGGGCCCACGGGGTGATCGAGGCGGAAGCGGCCCGCGGTGTCGCCGCGGCCGACAGATACCGACTCCTGCAACAGGTTCTGCGGCCACCCGCCGTAGCCGAGGGTCCACAAGGCCAGGAACAGTTCGGCATCGGCCACGCCGCGGCCCTCCTGGTCGACGACCTGGCCCGAGAAGACGGTCCCGCGCACGAGGCGGATGCCCACGTCAACGCGTTGCGGTCCCGTCTGCTTGCGGTCGAACCTCGCGAAGTCGTGCGCAAGCGCGTAGTCGTCGAGCTGCACGATCACGCGACGGCCGTCGTGAGCCGGCAGCTGCGCTTCCTGCAAGCGGAACGTTCCATCCGCGCCGGTCGGCGACTCGATGCCCAGGCTCTCGGCTGGGTTCGAGCCCGTGAGTCGGACGAGCGCTCCTTGCAGCGGAGCACTGGTCTCGTCGTCGACGACCGTGCCGGTCACGACAAGCTGCGCCTCGGTCTCGGCGCTCGTGACCGCGACGCGCTCGTTCCCCTGCCCCAGCGCGTGTGGTTCCGCGACCGCGGCAGGCGGCAAGCCGACCGACACCGGCGATGGCGCGGGTTGCGACTCTGGCACCGACGCTGGAGCGGCGAACACCCACGGCACGGCGATCGAGAGCAGCGCCGCTGCCGCGAGCACAGCGCCGCCGAGTACGAGCTTCTGCATTGCAGTCATGATCGAGACCCCGGCGAGGAACGACGCGACGGAGCCCGCCTTCCGACCTGCCGCCCACAGCGGCACCGCCCACGCCCGCCGGTCGCCGCCGTGCGCGCGGTCGAGCCGCTCACGCAGCAGCGCCAGCCCGCGCTTGAGCCGCGTGCGCACCGTCTCGACCGGCACGGCCATGCGCGTGCCGATCGCACGCGGCGGCAGTTCCTCCCAGAAGCGCAGCAGCACCGTGGTGCGGTACGGCTCGGCGAGCGCGAGCACCGCGTTGGCGACATCGCGCTGCACCTCGAACCGCGCGATCGTGTCGTCGGTCGGCGGCACCGCCTCCGGTCGCGCGGCCAGGGCCTCGCGCGCCGAACGCCGCTGTGCCGCTCGGCGGCTGCTGGCAACCTGCTTCCTGAGGATCGCCGCCAGCCACGCCCGCGGTCCGGCTGTCAGCGGCGCCGGTTGCGTGCACGCGCTCGCCAAGGCGTCGTGCGCCAGTTCGTCGGCAGCCTCGCGCCGCTGCACGAGCTGGCGCGCCAGCGCTTGCAACCACGCGCGTTCGCGCAGCAGCAGCTCGGGTTGGTCGGGTACTCCGTTCACGTCCGTCCAGTAGTCGCCGACTCGAGAACCGGTTCAGCCATCCGTGAACCTCCTGGTTGCCCGGGCCCGCGGCCGCAGTCTACCGCGCTGGCCCCGCCACAATCGGCGCAGCCGAACGCCTCCGAACGCCCTGCTGGCAGGCCGACTCAGTGCCCGCGGCGCCACTCGCGCGCCAGCAGGCCGTAGACGAACTCGTCGCGCCACGCCCCGCTCAGGAACGAGTATTCGCGCAGGCACGCCTCGCGCCGCATGCCGAGCTTCTCCATCAACCGCCACGACGGCACGTTCTCGACCGCGCACAGCGCGATCAGCTTTCGCACCCTCACGTCATCGAACAAGAACGAGCACAACGTCGTGCACACCTCGGTCCCGTAGCCGCGCCGGTGCACGCCGGGTTCGAGCTTGTAGCCGATCTCCATGGTCTCGTGCGCGGCGATCGTCACGCGGCAGACGACGATGCCGACCGCGCGCCCGAGCTCGGGCGGCACGACCGTGAACGCGAGCCATTCGCCGTCGTTGCCGCGCCACGGCGCCGCCATCGTCTCGGCGCGCGCTTGCATCGCTTCGATCGGTTGCGGGTCGCGGATCCACTGCATGACCGTGCGATCCTGCTCCTGGGCGATCGCGAACGGAATGTCGGCGGCCGTGAAGCGCCGCAGCGCGAGGCGCGGACCGGCCAACGACAGGGACGGTGCCTTCGCAACGAGGTCTGCGAGGTCCATGTCATGAGCTTGGCGGCAGCGGCGTCTGCGCGCGAGCGCTCAGTGGCACTGCAGGATCGCCCAGCACCGTTCGAAGCGGCGTTCGCGAAGGTCCTCGTCCCGGATCCAGAAGTAGAGTCTGCCCGCGTCGCCCCACATCATCCCGGCGTTCGGATCCGAGTCGACCTGCAGCAGCAGCCGCCACTCGTGCTTCTTCGCGGCCACCGCCACGACGCGCGGATCCCCGTGGCGGACGAAGATGCCGCTGTCGATGCCGTTCGTGGCCAGCTGGCACTCGAGCTCCATCGCGCCCTGCACGGGCTCCGGCAGCCCCAGGAGCTTGTGAGCACCCGGCTCGCCGCCGGCCGAGAGGAAGGTGCGGATCGCGAAGTACGTCTCGGCCTCCGCTTCGCCGAGGGCCTTCTCGAGAGGACTGTCCTCGCCGAGGTCGGGAATGTCCTCGTACGCTTCGGCCTCGATCGAGCACGCGCGAAAGGCGCCGTCCTTCGCCGCGCCCGCCGGCGAACGCACGAGCTTCGTGCCCGCAGGGCGGAACACCACGGCGCTGCCGCCCGCGTGCTTCGGCGAGTATCCGGCCGCATCCTGATCCGCGTCGAAGAAGAACCACAGCGACCCGGCCGGCGGCAACGGGCCATCCGGCAGCACGCGGTGGATCTCCTCGAGATCGAGTTGCGCGACGAACGCCAGCGGCGTCCCGCGATACTTCGGCCACGCGAAATCCGCCGGGAGGTCCGGGGTGCCACCGACGCGCGACTGACCGAGCGCGACCTCCTCGCATGGACGCGTCACGAGTCGGACGGCCATCCGCGTGCGCTGCGCGAGGGCAGCGACGTGGCTGCCGAGTCCTTCGGCCTGCAGCAGCTTGCGCCACGCTTGCCCGATCGGAGCAGCGATGGCGCGAAATCGCTGCACTTCGACGTCATGCTCCGCGAGTTCCCGGCCCACCGCGTAGCGCATCAGATACACGCAGCCGAGCGCCACCACGACCAGAGCAGGTAGACCGACGAGCGGTCGCTCGAATGCGAGGAGGACACTCGCCACGAGCAGACTCAGGGCCAGCACGACCACGAAGCAGCCATAGCGTTCGCCAAACCGACGGCGCGGCCTCGCGGGCTCTGTCGAATGCTCGGTCACGGGTGCGGCGCATTATGACTGGGGGGTGTGCCACCGACGCAGGAGTTACGGCCAGTGACTTGCTCGCTATTCTGCGCGAGCCCCAGAGCAAGACATGCGACCGACTTCCCCCATCCTCACGACGTTGCTGGCTGCACTGCCCCTCACTGCCCAGGATGCAGCAGTCGACTACCAGAAGATGCGCACGAAGGTCCTCGCCGAGAACGGCCAGCGTCACCAGCAACTCGGCTCGTGGGCGCGCGACCAGGGGCTCGTGCCGCAGGCGACTGCCGAGTTCCTGCTCGCGGTCGAGGTCGCGGAAGGCAAGAACCCGGGCGCAATCACGGTGCTCGGCATCATGCGCAAGCTCGACGAGGGCTTCTGGACGCAACGCAAGAAGCGCCCGAGCCGCGCGCTGCTCGACGAGTTCGAGAAGCGGGCCCGGCGAGCCGTGCGCGACGACCGCGAAGGGCGATTCAAGTTCGCGCATTTCGCGCACGTTCGCAAGCTCGAGGTCGAGGCGCTGCGCGACTTCCGCGCTCTGATTGGCGACGACGACGCGGCGCTGCAGGTCGACGACAAGGGCCGCATCGTGCTCGACGTCGGCACCGTGCCCGAGGAGATCTCCGCTCGCATCCTCGACAAAGCGGTCAAGATCGACGAGCGACGCTACCCGCGCGACGAAGAACTGCGCGGCCTGCCGGACGCCGCGACCATCCACGAACGCGAGAGCCCGGGCCTGCGGGTTCGCGGCACGATCCCGCAAGAGCAGGTCGCCGACCTGCACGCGCTCGGGCTCGCGCTGCTGCCGCACCTCGAGGACCGTCTCGGCGGCCGGCCCGTCCAGCGCGTGAAGGTGTTCGTGTTCGGGGCGCGCGCCGAGTACGCAGCCTACCTGGCCGCCAACGCGATGCAGCGCTTCGAACGTTCCGGCGGCTTCGCCGACTACGTGCCGCAGCAGGCGATCGTCTGCGCGGAGGGCTGCAACGAAGCCGACCTGCGCGGGCTGTTCCTGCACGAACTGACCCACCTCTACGACTACCAGTTCGCGCCGGCGTCGCTGCCGAGCTGGTATGCCGAGGCGTTCGCCGAGACGTTCGGCGGGAACGGGGCCTACCGCTGGCAGGACGGCCGCCTCGAGATCACGGGCCGCATGCCGGCCGAGCAGCGGCAGAAGCTCGCGGCAGGCCTCGATAACTTCTCGCTGCGCGAACTGCTGGCCGGCGACGTCGGGACGCTGTGGGCAGCGGACGCCGAGCGGGCCCGCCGCTTCTACGTCGAGTCCTGGGGCCTGCTCGAGTTCCTGCGTTTCGGCGCCGGGGAGAGTGTCGCGGCGCGCTTTGCGGCCTGGGAAGCGTTGTGCCGCGGCAAGGCGCTCGGCGCGAAGCCGCGCGAGCCAGGCGCCAAGCGGCAATACCCGAACGCCACCGAGGCCCGGCAGGTGTTCGAGGGCATGTTCGGCGCGCAGCTACAGGAGTTGCAGCGGGACTTCCTCGCGTGGGCGCGCGACGTGCGCTGATGCGGGAAGAGGGCCGGCGCTGACTCGAGGCGCCCGCGGTCGGGGGCAGGGGGTGACGCTGCGGCGGGTTCACGACGACACTGTTGCAGCATGGATCCCCTCGCGGTGCTCTTCGAACGCTTCGCTGCACGTGGCGACGTCGCGGCCCTCGGCGAGGTGTTCGACCGCACCGCAAAGCACCTGCTGCATCTCGCGATGCATCTCGCGCACAGCGCCGAGGACGCCGAGGACCTGCTGCAGGCGACGTTCGTGCTCGCGATGAAGAAGGCGGCAACGTTCAGCAAGGGCGAGCCGCTGCTGCCGTGGTTGTCGGGCATCCTCGCCGGCGAGGCGCGGAACCTCGCGCGCCGCAACCAGCATCGGAGCACCGAACCGCTGCCCGACCTCGTCGACACGGAGGGTGGGCCGATCGCGAGCGCCGAACGCGGCGAGCTCGTCGCACGGCTGCGGGCTCGCGTCGAGGACCTGCCGCCCGAACAGCGCCAGGCGATGCTGTTGCAGTTGCAGCACGGCCTGTCGCCGACGGAAATCGCCGAGGTGCTCGACGTGCCGCCGGGCACCGTGCGCATGCGGTTGCACCGCGGCCTGCAAGCGCTGCGGCGCCTGCTGCCGAGCGCGCTCGCGGTGTGGCTGTTCGGTGCGCTGCCGACGCGCGGGCTGGCCGCGGTGCGCAGCGCAGTGCTGCACGAAGCGCGCGTCGTCGCGCACGGTGCGACGATCGGTGGAACGGCGGCGATCGCCGCGGGAGCGTTGTCGATGAAGTACGCGTTCGCCGGCGCAGCCGTCGTGCTCGCCGCGCTGCTCTGTTGGTGGTCCACCGCACGGCCGGATCCGGCGCCCGTCTTGTCAGGCGCGCGCGATGGTGCACGCGTCGTCGCGGCGGATCCCGTAGCGGACTCTGCGGCCTCACCGGCAGCAGCGAGCCGCACCGCGGTGGGCGCAAACGACGAACGCCGCGACGACGCGGGTTCGCTGCACGTGCGCGTGACGACGAAGCACGACGGCGTGCCGCTGCGCGATGTCGCGCTGCGCGTCTGCCCCGGCGAACAATCGCTGCCGCTCGAGGACCCCTCGAACCGCTTCGCGCGCACGGACGACGCCGGCCTCGCGCGCTTTCACGGCCTGCCGCGAGGGCCATGGCGGCTCGTCGCGACCGGCTTCGCGACGCCTGCGACGCCGGTGACGATCGCCGCCGGCGCTTCGACCGAGCTCGCCCTCGCTCTGCCTGTGCACACAGTGCGCGGGATCGTCGTCGACGAGAGTGGAACCCCGGTCGCCGGCGCAGCGGTCCGCGTCGGCGAATCGCCGAGCACGGCGGTGCCGTGGGAAGCGGCGAGCGTCGCCGGCCGGCTCGACGTGACGGTGCGCACAGCCGCGCTCTCGGCCGCCGACGGCACGTTCACCTGTGCCGCCAGCGACGACGAGTCCCTCGTCGCGGCCGCGCATCCAAGCTTCCGGTCGTCGCGCTCCCAGCCGACGCACGCGCCCGGCGTCGACTGGTGCCGGCTCGTCC
>Ga0075418_10000265_pt1 | contig 52446 bp, 44 predicted proteins | sample SoiMetdeltSBSDD2_FD_81776 | JGI IMG/M metagenome (GOLD analysis project Ga0075418, IMG submission 81776) | Bulk soil microbial communities from a Populus tree surrounding site in Tennessee, USA - Soil MetaG P. deltoides SBSDD2 | ecosystem: Environmental > Terrestrial > Soil > Tree plantation...
CGTGGGGGGCGATCACGGCATTCTGCGGCGGATGGAGTTGCGTAAAGATATCGAGGGGGTGGCGGGAGCCAACGTCAAGCTCCGGCTGCAAAAAGAGCAGCTCTTGCACGAGGTCCAGCTCAAGGAAAACGATCCCCTCAGTCTGGAGCGGCTGGCGCGCGAGAAATACTGGATGATCGGGCCCGGGGAAACGGTTTATCGTTTCAAGGAAGACGACGTGGTCCCCGATGTGACGCTCCCCGATGAGGGCGGTGAGAAGGTGGGGCCGAAGTAGAATTTCTGCGGGGGCGGCGTCGGCAAAAAAGACCAGGGACCGGACTTCTGTCCGATCCCTGGTTTACCTGGGTTTCGCCAAAGGCTCCCCCAGTTGGGTTTCTGGTTTGTTCACAGGCCCATTACCTTCGCCAGGTGAGCGATTTCCGACCAGGCCCGGGAAAGGATGAGCTGACCGAAGTAGACGGCGTCGGCGACCGTGCCGTTGCTTGCGAAGTAGGCGGTCAATTGGTCGATCAAGGTCGAGTTCATCGTCGTATCTCCTTCATTCGTTTCGGGTTCGGCTTGTCCCAGGTGCAGGACGTCAGAAGTACAGAAGTGCGCCCATGAAAGTTGATTGAACTTCAGTTCGATTTACGATGAGATTGCGGGGCGGGGATGAAGCGTGGGGTAAGTCTCAGCGTTAGGTCAGGTTGACGCAGCCGCCGGGGGCTGATAGCCTCTTTTGCCCTTAGATCTTGATGCGGGGTGGAGCAGTCTGGTAGCTCGTTGGGCTCATAACCCAAAGGTCGTTGGTTCAAATCCAACCCCCGCTACCATCTTGAGGCCCAGTAGGTTAATGCCTGCTGGGCCTTGCCATTTTCGGGGCAAATCAGGTGAGTTCAGGGTGTTTCTCCTGCACCCAAATGAGCACATCTTCCTTGAACTCTATCGCGAACTGCAGAAGCTCCTTGGCTTCATGTTCCGATGCCGCGCCAGCCTGATCGTACTCCACGATGTTCCGCTTGGTACGGCACGATTCCAGATAGATGGCGTCGCGCTGATGCGGCTCCCCCAGTATCAGGGGCATAGCCTGGATCGTCCGATAGTGTTGGAGCCCGTGGGCGGCCAAGTAACCCTCGCTCCGCAGAAGGATGGTGCAGAGCTTCAGTGCGGCGTTGTAGGCGATACCGAACTGCCAATCGCTGGAGATCGGTCCCTCAGCATCCTGAAGATCACGTTCCACAATTGCGAGAAGGTTCTGAATTTCCTGACGGCTGTTCGGCTTCGCCTTGAGCCAACCGTTACTTTCCCAATCCTTCAAGGTCATCTTGAGTACCCAGGACGAAGAGTTTGGGGCCACTTAGGACGCCGGTCACGAAGTGATCTCCGGCATGGATTCGTTTCCTGTATTCGGAGTTCGACATCACGTGCGGATTGATTTCCCGGCCGACCTGCTCGGAAGCTCCAGAGAGAAGAGCCGTCAATTTCCTGAGCCCTAAGTTCCCGATCACCATCAGGTCTACGTCGCTGCCGGCAGTTTCCGAGCCATCTGCGAGCGAACCGAACACGAAGACGACCTCAAGAGGCTGATTGCGGAGTGCCTGCGCAAGCACTTCAACGAGACCGGAAGTCTTGAGCACCATCTGATGGATCTCGCGATACAACGGGTGGTGGCGGTTCGCCTGATAATAAACTCGATTCCCATCTCGTCGCTCCGACACCAAATCTTGCTGTTTGAGTTTCCTGAGTTCCTGCCTAACCGAGGCTTCGTGGAATCCGGATTGGCGCGCCAGCTCCCTCACGTGCAGCTCCCCTGGTCCTAACCCAAACAAAAGACGGAAGATGCCGGCGCGAACGCCTGAGGAAAGCAGTTGGGTAAGCCGTTCCATATGCGTGTTTATACCACGCGACTGCGTGGTATAACTACGCATATTTTTTAGGGACGGCAAGGTCGTTGGTTCAAATCCAACCCCCGCTACCATCTCGAAAGAACTCCCATTGCTAAGCTGTTGCGGCAATGGGAGTTTTTTCATGCGGAGTTCCCCACTCCGTGATGAACCCACGACCGTCAGACCTTCGACGAACGCCCGCACAACGCGTTTCCGTTCCTCCATCGTCCCGTGTTGGAAGAGCTGCCTGGCATCTGCCAGTCCTTCGAGGATTGCGTCGACCACGGCTTCGGGTTCGGACACGCCCACGGGGACCACCTCTAGCTCGCTTAGACGGCCTTGGATTTCTTGCCGTTGGATCCGCAGTCGCCCAAGACGCTCGTTCAGAAGATCTTTGGAATCTGGGGATGAGGCCGCGAGGTCGATGACCGAGTCGATCTTGGTCGCCATCGTTACCAGCTGGGCTTTGAGCCTGCGGATCTCCGGTCGGGGATCGCGGCTTTTGGCCCCGAGTTCCCTCTCGACAAGCTTCTTGAGAATCGCCCGACCATTCTTCCCTAAGAAACTGGCGATCCTCTTTCCGACCAGATCCATTACGAAATCATCCAGCCCTGCCTGGACAAACTGGATAGGCAGACAGATTGCCTTCCCCTTCGTGATCGCCGCACCGCAGACGTAGTACGACGTCCTGACGCGACTGCCATCCTTCCTCGGCTTGCCCTTCGAGGTCGTGCGGCCATGCATCGAGCCGCCGCAGGCACCGCAAGTCATGAGACCCGACAGGAGGTAGGGCGAGACCTTTGCTTTGCCGGTCAGAAAGCCAGCCGCGTAGCTCTGATCTGCACGTTCCTTGGCGATGCGTCGAGCCCGCTCGAAGGTGACAGCGTCGACCAGTGGTTCGTGCGCGTTTTCATGGATCAGCCAATCCTCCCGTGCATTCCACTCAAGCCGTCGCTTTCCGCACCCATCTCTCTCGACTTCACGTCGATTTGCGATGCGGTGGAATTTCCCCATGCTGCGGCGATTGAAGACGATCCTGCCGAGATAGACCTCATTCCTCAGCAAGGTGCGGATCGAGGAGAGCGCCCAGCCTCTGCCCTTGGGGGAAGGGATGCCTTCCTGGTTCAGGCGGTCGGCAATGGCCTTGAACCCCAAGCTGGAGCTTCCGGTATACCAAGCAAAAACGCGGCGGACCACCTCTACCCGCTCCGAGAGGCCTGGGATCAACCGGACGTGCTCGGCCCGAGAACCTTTCACTTTCTGACCACGCGGCACCTTCCGGATAACTTGTCCCTCCGGGTCGAGGATCAGTTTCTCTCCCTCGTCCGTGGCGCGGGCAATCTGGAACAAACTCCCGGTCTGATCGTAGTACCCGAGGTCGTAGCCGTACGGGGCCTGGCCTCCCGTCCACCAGCCCTCATCAGATAGGCTTACAAGACCGCGGATAACCGCCTTACTCAGCGTCACGCTTTCGTCTCGAGCGGCTTCCTGTTTGAAGAAGCGGAGGAATTTATCGGCGCTGGTCCCCGTGAACCCATCGCTGGTGTAGATGACTTCGACGCCAGACTGCTTGAGAATCCACCTGTAGTGACCTGCCTCATCGCTCGACATGCGCCCGAAACGTTTCACATCCCACGTCAGAATGTGCTTCCAGGGACAAGCGGGCGACTTTGCATCAGCCAGCATTTCGAGAAAGCCTTTTCGTGTCTCACCGGAGGTCCCGGAGACTCCGTCATCAACATATTCGGCTACGATGCCGAACCCATTCTCGGCGGCAAAGCGAAAGATGTCTCGTCGCTGGTCCTCGAGCGATTTTTTCTGCCGATCGGTCGAGCGGCGCAGGTAAATGGCTGCCGCTTTGAGCCCGTTTGTACTTGGCGTCATGGCACCATGAGGGATCGAGGGGCGCGAAGACATCAATAGGATTCTTCCCGGGCGCAAGCGGCGTCCCTTGCGACAATTGGGACTTCGGCGGGGGGCAAATGGTCGCGTCTGTGGGCCCGGATAGCCCATCTCACGAATAGCTCAAGCGCATCCTCAAGGGCACAAGGGTCGGTCGTTTCGGAACTCTCGATCACGGTTATCCGCGGATGTTCGACGATCACTGCACTATGGCGAGCCCTGCCATGGGGATTCTTGGTCATCGATGCGATATTCATTGCCCGCGGTCCCGACCATCGTCGCTCCTACAGTCATGACCAAGCAGTCCCGCTAACCCGCCAAGCAGCGCCTGACGCAGTGCCTCACCGGCCTCCCGAGTCACCGGGTTGAAAGTGTTGTGCCGCTTGCCACTCGAGGACGGCTTGCTTGGGTAGACGATGACCAAGCCACCCAGGCGTCCACGCTCAATCCGAATGTCGTTGAGCACTAGAGAGCCATTGATGAGACAAGAGGCGTAGGCGACCACGGTACCGGATTGATCGGGTGGGAACCGGAGCCGCACCTCACTTACCCTGAGCGTCGAGTTCCAATGCTGAACTGGGGTCGAGCGATCTTGGTCGGTCAAGTGCCGGAGCCCCGTTCGGAACGCGGTGGTGGGGACTCAAGAGAGTCAGGGGAGTCAGGGGAGTCTAATTCTCCCGCTCCCAATTTTTCCCAGCTCTTCTTCTTACCGTTCTCCTCTTCTTGCCTTTGCCGATAAGTCCCGGAGAAACTGCTATTGGAGGAAAGCGACTCCCCTAACTCCCCGACTCCCTTCGGCTCATTTTCTTCCACCCTCACTACACGCCAGAGCGCCGCCCCGTGTTCTTTCTTGTCATCTTTTTGGAGTGTCAGCTCTCCAGCGATCCTGCCTTTCCAACGGCGAAAGCAATCCCCGACCACTCTTGTGTTGGGTTGCTGGCCGTCGCACTTTGGGTCGAGACCTGCTAATACGGCCGCGAGATCCTGGTGACCTCCCTTGAATGCCGCCTTGATCGCTCGGGCAAGTGTCTGGGGTTCGCTCCCGAACGCACGCCACCATGCATCGAGGGTTGTTTCGATGGCCTCCTGATCCATGCCGGATTCATTTCGAATACGGCAGCGCCCCGCGGTTATGTCCCCGAAGCCCATCCATAGGAGGGCAGCCCGAATGACCGAGTCCCACTCCTCGAAGGACCCCATACGAGCTCGGCCATGGCCGGGGCATCCAGCGACGTAGAAGGCTCGCAAAAGCGTCAGCGCAGCTGTCACCAACCGCGGCCGCTCTTCTCGCACCCAACGAGACAGATTCTCGCGTTGAAACTTCCGATCCTCCGGGAACTCCACCTTAGGATCTAGATCGATCGGCACGACTCGGCGACCCAAGTCTCCCCCAAATACAATGTTGTTCCCCGTCGTCAACCACACGGCGTCCATCGGCACTGTAACGAGTCGGTTCATTCCCAAGAGCCGGTCTGTAATTTCGCGAGCTGTCAGAGCGGCTGCCAAGGCTGGAGAGCCCAGCACGCCCTCGACATTATCCAGCAGCACGCAGCGCGTTCCTTCAAGACCGATCGTCAGCAAACGCTTTCGGATCTCCTCGTCATCGCGCGCGAAAGCGAAGAGAGTCGGCTCTCGACCAGTCCCGATCAGCGAAATAGTGGACGCGAGGAGACCCTTTCCACTCCCAGGAGTGGTCGCACGTATCGCAAACAATGGAGTGGGACCATCAATAGCCAACCGCCCAAGGATGGTGAGAACAGCCGCAATGGCTGCGCATCGATCGCTCTCGGCGACAAATGGAAATTCACTGAAGGGTTCCAGAATAACTTGCTCGGCCGTGAGAATCTGATCCTTACTCGGCACGCTTGGGATCGAAGGAAACTCGGTGTTCGACTCGTATAGGAGAGCCGTTGCTGGATCGTAACCCGGCATTTCTATGACTGTCCCGTCGGGCCTCAAGGTTGGCGTCTCGATTACTCCTGCAAGCCGAGGAAATGGCCATTCGCCCCTAGCAAGCAGGGTTTCTGAAACCCATTTGGGTGGAATCACAGGACGCACCCCTTTTTGCGTCGGCGCGAACCAGCGAGCGGCACGGGCCATGCGGTCCCGGAGGTGGGGAACGTTGATGGTGTCGATCACTGGTGCACCGAATGGTCTGATGAGGCCTCCCCCTTCCGACGGTTGCTCACGAAGGACTCGAACCAGCATCCCCGCCCGCTTGTAGATCCCGTTGTTTGGTGACGCCAACAGAAGGCGCTCAACCTCGTCTACAAAATCTGCCAAGTCGCTTCGGATTACGATCTCAGGGCGTTCAGCCCTTGGAACGACATCCATCGCATTTGGGTTGTGCGTATGGAGCCCCGCGGGGCGCTTAGGTGGAAGACCAACTGTTCTGAGCGTCTCCCCCAAACGAAGCAGCGCCCGCTCAATGTCGGGGCTGGTGAGTGGCACTGCGGAATGTCCGGAAGTGACGAGATCTGCCTCTCGATCGGTATCGGCAGCGGTTACATTGGTTTCTCCGTCGCAACTCCTGCAGGCCTTCTCCACCCGCCGGGTTCTTTCAGCCTTGAGAGCTGCTCGTGTCAGTTGGCTTCGGTCCACCTTGCGATCTAGGCGGATGACATCGGCTGCCAACTGAAAATTCGCTCGGGTAATGGAGATCCTTGCGCGGGGGAGCCCATCAGAATCGGCGCCGACATGGGTGATGAGAATCTCTGCCCCTGTTGTCCCGATAGGTTCGATGATGACCCTGGGGAGCTCGCAGAGCGTGGTGTTCATTCGTAAGCCTCCAAAACCGAAACCTCTCCTGGGCATGCCGTCGCAAGGACGTGTGTCGGGCTGGTGCCTGCTGGCCAGAATTTCAAGTTGATGGAAGCGCGGGCCAGAATCGCGTCATCGACTCCCTTGTAACGGGGATCCCACGTGGCAATGGTGACGGGGTGACCAGCCCAGAAAAGGGCTCTCGCCAACTCAAGTTGGTGGTGGGCGACGAACGGGTTCGTCCGGGCATCGGCATCGAAGGCGATTGCAACGGCCATCTTCTGGGATGGCAGATCGATTGCACTGCGCCAGTTCGATACGCCAGGAACGCCGATCACCTGAGCGCGCAGATGTTCTGAGGCTATTGCAGCCTTGAGACTCCCCTCGGTGATCAGAACCGGGCTACTGGTAGTCCGATCGGACCCCCAATAGGCCACCGGGGACCCTGGCGAGAAGCCCCTAGATTCTCCTCGTGACGAATACCAGATGTAGCGCACGCCCCGGGGGCTACATCGATCCAATCGAACCTGCAAGGCCTGGATCCGCCCTTTTTTGTCCGGAATGGGAATTAGAATGCCCGATGGGATCGCCTTGCACGTCCAGTGGCCGTCCCGATCAACCAGAAAACCAGGGACCCCGTGCAGGACACACTCATCACCGAGTCGATCGATAACGCGTCTGGCTAGATGTCTGCGGACTCCAGAATCCCAATGAGGTGAGGATGCAAAGCGCTCAAAAGCAACGGGAGGGAGACCCCGGATATGCTGAAGGTGTTCCTTGTGACTGCGACGCAGGCCAAGCTCGCGCACAAAAACGCGGTAAACAAGGTCACACTGATCAATCGAAGCTCGGTTTCTTAGGGGGTTGATCAAACCGACCGAAGTGGTAGGAAAGGCGGACTGGAGGGAACTGGTGAGCCCATGCAACCAGCCTCCATTTCGGAGTTGCCGGGGGCTCTCGACTCGCATGCAACAGACCACAGAGCCGTCAGTGCTCAGGGTGCACCAGTCTGGCTTCCCGCAAATTGTGCAGGGATGGCGACGACTGACGCGCTGCCATGACTGAGATAGTCTTCCAACGCCTGCAGAGATCGCGTTCATGGTTCTAATTTCCGCGGTTCGGATCTTGAGACTCCCTGCCAAAGGGCGGGAGTCTTTGCTTGCTGTTTGCCCTTTATGGTGGAATTCCACGGAACTCGTGTGGACACTCATGAGACTCGGACGTGCTGCGGATGCAACCCCCCCCACGCAAACGGGTTATTGCTCTGTGGATTTCTGGAAGATTTCTCAATGACTTCCGTGGAATTTCCACGGAACTAGGGCAGGTGGGTTAGGGGCGGAGTTGAAATCTTGGCTTCCAGCCCTTTTTCCTGTCGATCAAAAGGAAAGGATCGCCTTCGATTCCTGGGAAGTAGGCCCGAAGGGCGCGAGAAAGAAGGCGTTTTTTGTCCTTCAGGCGCCGGTTGGCTTCCTTGGTCTTCCATGTTATTTGCTGTTTCGAGGCAAACAGCTGAAGCAAAGTCCATTGAGCGTTGGGCTTTCCATGCCGTCCGTCCCCCAGGCCCATCTCTGAATAGGCAACGATCCGCTCCCTCCCACTGAGTTGGATCCTCACCTTCGAATCTCCGTGGAAGCTGATGAAAATATGTTCCCATTTGGTTTCCACTGGAATTGGGAATGGCCAATGCAACCTATCTTTGCGTGTGCGCTTCACGTCTAACTGTTGAGAAGGAATGGCAAGGGTCGGTGGCAGGGCCTGCCCCAACTGATTGATACATGCGATCTGAGCTTCGGCATAGAACTCGAGATGCCCTCGGACCTCCTTCTCCGCGTGCCGAGGGACCCATACGCTTGTCTCCACCAACACAGGCGTTTCTCGTTCGAGGAGTGTCCGAAATCTTTCTAAATACGCTTTGACGAATTGAGCAGCCGCCTCATTCGCGGCCGTGCGCAAGCCTATTGCCCTATCCAGGGCTGCTTCCGCTGGAGTGCCAGCAATCTGATAGGGTGAGTGAATCGAAATCCTGGGTGGACACATTGGTTTGGTTTCAAGGAGGCCTCCCGATTCAAGCGCCTCCCGGACGCGAAGATTGTTCTTGCCTGTTACCTCCCATTCACTGAAAAGGATCAACCCAAGAATTTGACCAAAGACGCCCACGCAAATCGGTCCCTTCATGTCGGAGTGCGGGGGCCAATCGGGTTCATCCCCGGCATAGAAACGATCCACCTGCAGAAGGAGATCGATCTCATGCGCAGATAGCCGATGCTCTTCCGGCATCTCCTTTCCCCTGAGAAGGGAGGAACACCTTGGCCAGATTTGTCCTTCATTCCCATCCAGGATGGAGCTGGCTAGGGCCTCGAGAATTCGGAGCTCAAGTTCGAGGACCTTCCCTCGCAGAACCTCGAGCCTGCGAGCGGTTTCAGGGCCCATCCCCACCATCGGAGAAGCCGATTCGTATTCACAAATCTCATCAGACTCGGTAACCGGCCGACTGAGCATGGCACGGGCGGCTCGGTTCTCGTCTGCAGTAAGGAGCCGTTCTTGAGGCCTCTTGCTCCACGAGTAGCTGTAATGGGGAGTTTTAGAGGAATCGAGCCAACCAGACTGCCGAACTGGTATTGCTGTTGGGTAAAGGACGCCCAGGGAGTGCCACCAAGGGCTTTGAAACAGGCCATATGCCTCCGACGGCATTACAATTGGATAACCTGTAGCCACCAGGTGTTCCCTGTTCCCAGTCAGGTGCCTCTTCAACACGACTATGCGCTCGGTCAGCTCCGGTGCCGTGTAAAGAACTGGATCCGGTCGAGACCAATCGCCAACGTAGGTACTTCGGAGAAAGAGGAGACCTAGGTCCGTTCGTTCGCAGACTGCTAGTGCCCGCTCCGCACCCAATTCCCCAATGGCCTTGGTCAATTCGGCGATCAGAACTGATTCGGCCACAACAAGGTCGGCCCTCACTTTTTCCGGCGTGAGGCGTTGTGATTTTTCCTCGACGCGCCGTGCGAGGATCTGTCGGATTCGAGCCCGATCGAGACCGATTTCCTCGCTGAGCCAATCAGCAGTGTGATCAAGTTCTTTATCGAGGTCGTTCATGGGTCGAGTCACCATCCCCGAAACGGATTGTGGATCAAGTCACGTCTGCCCAAGCGTCGTTGCGCTCTACATTCTTTTGATTGACACGGCCGGGCGCAACCGGAAAACTCCCCACGAAGACTCCACACTAGCCTCCAAGGCGATCCTATTCGAGTCGGGATCCCCTGCCTGATTCGATCGGGAAAAGAGTTCCAGGTTTTCCGTTTGGAGGGCGAGTGTGGAACGCTATTTCTCCACGTTCTTGAGCCACACGGGCATCAGAACCCTGGCCCAGGCAAAAAAAACGACCCCCCGTGTCCTCCCCGGAGGGCCGCTCTATGTTGGGTCGGTTCACACGGCAGGCTTGGAGCCGCGCAGGATCTCCTTCACCCCCGCTTCGTCCCCCCTTGCGGCGGCGACAGCTAGGGAACGAACGTACCGGCTCGCTTTCGCCGGCCCGGCCGCCCTGTGGATGAGATCACGTTCTGCCTCAGTGAGACGGAAAGCGAACACCACTAGATCTTCCCGACTCTCCTTGGGCTCTGTCTTCTTATCACCCGCCTTTGACACCTCGGGCTTGGCCCTCTTTACAGGTGTCGCCCCGGCAGACTGTGCCTTGGCTCCTTTTGTCCTCTTCGCCCTGACGATGCGGGCTTGGGTCATCGTCTCATCGATCTTTCGCTTACTCATGAGCAGTCTCCTCTTCGTTTCTCCGAGCACCATGCCCGGGACACAAGGAGTGCGCTGCTTCGGAGAAGGATCAAGCGCAAAGTGAAGGCCACCCGATCCGCTCCCCGTAACCGCAAGCTCGCGATCTGGTCGGCCTTACCGCCATATCTGGGGGGAAAACGTCGCCTTTGCCCGGTCATCTTTCGGGAAATTGACCGCATCGTTTCTCGGCGCACGTGGGCACACCTGACGTTCCTGGATGGGTTTCTTGGCGGGGGCTCGGTCAGTCTCTATGCCAAGGCCCAGGGTTTCGCGCACGTGACCGCCTGTGACATAGCCGAACGGGGGATTGTTGTCGGTCAGGCGTTGATCGAGAACAGCCGGGTCAAGCTTACCTACGAGGATGTACTGCGCCTTTCCGCTCCAGATGATGGTCCGGCTGGAAAGGTGGAGAGCGAGCTTGTCCCAACCGTGTTCACCTGCGCTCAGGCGCGATTCATCGATCGTGCGCTATCCCTCGCCGGCGGCGACACACTGGATCTTGCCAAGTCTGCGCTTTACCGACTCCTTGCGGTCCGGGTGGCGCTCTTGGCCCATCCCATGTCGCAGGTTCGGGGGGGAACCATCCACCGCCTCGAAACAGGAGAGTACGAGTCGATCACTGAATCCTGCATGTATCACTACGTGGACGGCCTGCGGCTGACCCGCCCGAAGAAGCTTTGGGAGATCGCTCAGGGAATCAACGCCGGCGTGTTCCATGGGCACGGATTGGTGCTGAAAGAGAGCGTGCTCGAGGCGCTGCCTCGCATTCAGGCCGACGTTGCCTATTTCGATCCGCCTTATCCCGGCGTGATGTCATATGAAAAAGAGTATCGATTCATCGATCAGATCCTGGAAGGACTATCTCGCCCGACCAGTCCGTTCACGGCGAAGGATGGTGCTTCGATGATCGATGGCCTTTTCGAGCGGGCGCGGCACATTCCCGTTTGGTTGCTCTCCTTGGGTAACGCCGTCGTGGGCATCGATGAGCTGGAAGCCAAGATGAGCACGCTGGGGCGTCAGACGAAGGCGCTCGAGATTGCTTACCAGCACTTGCCTGCAGTAGCGACCGAGGAGAAAAAGGCGACCAACAAGGAATTCCTGGTGGTCGGCTGGGACCCGGAGAGAGTGGAGCAACTACTGCAGACCGTAGCGCGCGATCACCCCATCGGGATCCAGTTCGGCGACCACCCCACGGCCTTCATCAAGAAAGACTCGGACGCGGTCATGCCCCATTCGCCGTCCGCGAAGTCCCTCCTCGAGGATTCCCTTGAGAAGCGCCATGCGCACAATGGCGAGGAGGTCCGAGCCCTCGGCAGGAGGAGTTCCGGTAAAGCTCGCCTTGGCAAGGATGATCCAGGTGCCGTCACGAGAAAGACTCGAACTGCAGGCGACCGTGTAGGAAGGAGAGTCCGTAACCATGACTCCAAGTGAGCCCCAGACCAAGAACGAGGTCAAGGGAAAGCGGCTGGGGCCGAGAAGCGTCCCGGTGGCGGACCTCGTTCCACATCCTCTAAATGCCAACGTCATGGCGGGGGATCTTCGGGAGAAGCTCAGGGCCCACATCAAGCGGACCGGCTGTTACCCGTTCGTCATCGTGCGCCCCCACCCGGACCAGACGGGCAAGTATCAAGTCCTGGACGGCCATCATCGGGTGGCGATCCTGCGCGAGCTCGGTCACAAGGAAGTACGTTGCGACGTCTGGGATGTGAACGATCGGGAAGCCAAGCTCCTACTGGCGACCTTGAACCGGCTCGAGGGCCAGGATCTCCCCATCCGCCGCGCGGCTCTCATCCATGAGCTTCTGGGTGAGATGAACCTGGTCGACCTTGCCGGACTACTCCCCGAAACGGACAAGCAGCTCGAGGAACTCCATTCACTCCTGGAATTCCCCGCCGAGGAGATTGCTGCTCTTTTGGAGGCCGAGGCCGAAGAATCCGAGAAGACTCTCCCTCAGGTGATCTCGTTCGTGGTCACTCCGGAGCAGGCGGAAACGATTGCCCAGGCGATCGAGCTTGCGTCCGATGGAAAGCCCGGGAGGGATCGGAAGGCTCGAGGCCTCACCAATCTCGCCAAACAGTTCCTGGAGGCGAGGGCGGAAAAACGCCCGGCAGTCTCATGAGACACGATTCCTGGGGTTCTTCAGACGCGATCGGAGAGGAGTCCAGGCCTTTCCATGCCGCCCCGATCACCGAACGCACAAATGAGGGTCGTTTGTGCGTTCAATGTGGCCTTCCGTTGCCACCCCCAACTCCCAAAACAAGGGTTCTTCGAAAATTCTGCGGGAACGCATGCAGGGCCAGGGGATGGCGGGCCCGTCGGCAACATCATGACGAACCATCAGAGTCTTCGTTCACAGAGAGCCGGTAAGGCCCCGCTTCGGAAAACAGGCTTCGAACGTTCACATCAATGAGAAGGTCGAGCGCCCACGGCAGCGGGAATCTCCTCCCCACGTTTGGTCAAGGCTACAAAACCAATCCCGAGAATTGAGCCATAGACCATGTGTCCGACCAAGCTGCCGAGCGCGACCGGAAGCATGGGGGCCATCTTAAGCGGCGCGAATGGCTGCATGCCCAGAAAGATGGGCATTAGGATCAGGCCGCCAATCACCCACCAGAGGATCCCGTACATCGCCCCCTTTACCAGACCCGTCCTATAGCCGCTGACGCGGCTGGCAAGAAACCACCCGAACAGGCCACCGATGACAGCACTGTTGAAAAGATGATACAGCCAGCCGACCACCAAACTGTCCGAACGGACCACCTTGGCCACCATGCCCATCATCGGCATCCTTTCGCCGCCCATCGAGGGGGCGGTCATCACCTGCATCATCAGCCCGAATACCACGCCGGCTATGAGCCCGGCCACGACGCCAGCCATGATGTTCGAATGCATTGTTGCCTCCTATTGCTCAAAATTGATCCTCTTCCGGCTTCGATCTCTCCATGATGTGGCCCTACCTAAGGATCTACGCCTCAGAAGCCTTCCTTGTGACCGACCGCAAGCCGATTCATGACTACGTAATCACCGCAGGAGTCCGGGAAGCAGCGGAACCCGGCGCCGGAACATCTGTCACATGCAGTCCATGGGGAACGTAATCTTTAACTGCGGGCACGCAACCGCCCGCAGCAACGGAGTGAAGTGCTTGCAACCCGGCTTGCTATAGGAGGATTCCCCATGCGCATAGAACGGATCATTTTCATTACCGTGCTGGCCGTCCTCGGGGTTTCGGCTGCTTCCGCCCAGCGGCTCGCCGCCGCCGGGGGGCCCAACCCTCGTCCCCAGACCTGGGTGGATTGTGTTCTCTATGATGGAGTCGTTCCCAACACGAGCCTGAAGCCGAATGCGGACTCTTTCGACGAGCTGTACACAGGCGGCAACGGTTTTCAGGACGATGTGCCTCTTATATCCGACGCCGCTCCCGGGGATACAGACTACAATGGCGGGCGGTGGCACCTGAACACGTTGAAGGCGGGCGTGGATCCAGACAAATACGCCAATGCGTGCAGCGTAGAGGACCTAGATCTGAACGACTTCGACGCGACCGATGTCTATTTCGAGGGCCCGTTGCTTCCCAGGAGGCACCGCTAGTAGCCTGTCAAGTTGGAAACAATATCCTCGCCGGGCGGCCTCCAGCAGAGGCTGCCCGACCGATCGCTGCGCCCGGAAAAACCGGAGCGGTTCAGTGGGAAGCCTTGTTCGCTTAGATCCCATCCCGCCAGCCGGTGACCCAGTTTTTTCGCCTGGGTCCAATCCACGATTTACGGAGTAAGCGCTCAGGCGCTGCCTCCTTGACTGGTAGCGCATCTTTCTTGATTGAGAAACGCGCGGCTCGCTCCGGGAGTCCTTTGATGAAAGCCATCCCTAAAATGTAAAGGGCAGCCAGGCAATAGACTTCTCCGTCGAGCGCCTCATTCCGCGCCCGAATCTTGATCCATTGTTTCACCGGGCCCCGACCCTTCACGTACTTGGTGATCGATTTTTCCGAAGTCAACTGATCGATGTATTCCTGATCGATCCAATCTGGAAGGTGGAGGTAACCAGGACCGGGGGAACCAATCCTGAGTCGAGAGAAAATAGTCTGCTTCGCAGTATCCACGCACAAGACGAACAGCGGCACGTGGTACCGGTTTTTGTTCGAGGGCCGACCTACCAGCGGTTTTCCTTGATCACCACCCCCTTTGATCGCAAAAATTCGGCGGCCAGGCCGAGCTCGAACGAATCGGTACGCCTCTTCTGTGAAATGGCCTCCCGTGTCCACCGTCACGCATTCGATGGCCATTTCCTGCCCGGATTCGTGCGTGAATTTCGTTTTCAGGAACTCGTCGAGCTCGAACCAGGTCTCGTCTTTGGCTGGATCTCCATGAATCGTGTGGAAGGCGATCAACCATGACTCTTCACTTGGCCCATACCCTTTCACGAATGCCTCGAGCCGATTCCCTTGGACATCCACCGCGGCCACGATAACGCCGACTCCATGGGGAACCTCGGCAGGGTATCGCTCGACCCGCGCCGCAAGGGACATTGGGTCAACCGAGTCTCCCCGTTCCTCGAACGTCTCCCCGAGAATGGTATTGATCCACGTTTTGAGCTGGAGCGGATCGTCCTTGACCTTCAGAAACTCGTTCACGCAGTCGGCCCAGGAATGCCAACCAAGAGGTGAGTACAAACCGCTCAAATGGAAGCCTACGGTGCGCCCATCCCCTTCGGCAGTTGCTCGCCATTCGCCGGCGGCCAGCATCTCTGTCTTGTGCCACTCGGCGATCAGGGATCCGCAAGCAATGCAAGCAAGCTTCGCTGTTTGCGGTTTCTTTTCTTCCCATCGGATGTTCTCAAATCTGATCCAATCCATATTTCTGCACTCAGGACAGGGCACGAAAAACCGGCGCTGGTCCGAGGCCAGGTATTCCTTCTCGATTCGGGAGATCCCCTTGATCGTGGGCGTGGAGACGAGCAAGATCTTCCGCCGAGGGAACGTGATGCTGCGTTTCTCGGCGAGGGCGATCGGATCGCCTTCCCCCCCGACATCCCCCGGATAGCCGTCGATCTCGTCCAGGAACAAGTACCGGACCGGCATCCGCCGAAGAGCCTTGGCGCTATTGGCGCCCGTCATCATCAGGATGCCTCCCCGGAATTCCTTGAGCAGGATCGTATTCCCGGAATCCCTTTCCCGTGCCTCAGATACCAGGTCCCGGAGGACGCCCGTCTCTTCAATCATGGGAGCGATCCGCTGTTTGCTTTCGGACTTGGCTAGATCCACCGTGGGCTGAACGAAGAGGATCGGGCCCGGGGCGTGATCGATGATGTATCCCAGCCAGTTATTGCCGCACTCGGTGGCTCCGAGCTGAGAGCCTTTCATGAACACGATTCGGCGAGCGGGATGGGAGGCAGAAAGGCAATTCATGATCTCCACAAGGTAGGGGGTGCGCTCGTTTTTCCACCGCCCGGGCTCCGCGCTCGAGGTGGCCGAGAGCATCCGGTGGGCCTGTGCCCATTCGCTCACGGTGAGCTGGGGTTCCGGTGTTGCTCCCCGCGTCCATGCTTCCCTGAACACCTCGACGGCGGAGGGTTTCATTGAGATGCCCGACTACGGCGTTTCTTCGCGGACCTTGGTGCGCCAATGGCCCCCGGTGAAAAGTCGGCGCACACCTCCCGCATGGCTTCCTCCAGTAATCGATGGCATTCGGCCACGTCCGGGGCAGCGAATACGACCGGAGCGAGCCGTGCCGGCAAGGCAAGAAGTTGGTCACGGATCCCTCGGGCAGCTTCGAATGCCTGAGTCCTGATCTCTTCCACGGAAACCAGTTTCCCTTCGACTAGTTCGAGCTCGATCTTTTCTCGCTTGGCCCGCGATACTTCGCGCGATGCCCGGGCGATTTTGTACGTGAGATTTGGCCGATCCAGCGCCATTTGGTCGTGGCCATTTGAAGGATCCGGGGACGGGGCAGTGGATTGGCGGTCGTCGTCATCGATCCGAGTTCTCGTCCGATTCGCCCAGGCGGCATCAGCGGCAACCGGATCGATCCTTCCATCCACGGTTGTAGGGATACGGCCTGACTTCACCGCCTTGCTCACCGCCTGTTGGCTCACACCACGCAGCACTGCGTACTGACGTTGGCTCAAGAGTTTGGAGGCAGTCGATTCCGAAGGCATGCCCCGATCCTACGCACGTAGCATGGGAAGTGACAACCGACAACCTACAACCTATTTTTTGGTTGTCACCCTGGCGCGATGCCGAGGTCGCCGGCACCCGCTTTCCAAAGGCGTAGGAAGGAACCATCGAATCATGCTCACTGCGACGCCCGGGCTCATAACCCCGCGTTACGGATACGCCGCGACGGGCGCGCAAGAAGCGACTCGGATTGACCCGCAAGTTGGCCGACACCGCGTTCAGCCCCTGTCCTCCTCTTGGCTCTCCCAATACTCTTTGTTGACAACAGTATCGTCGAGTCTCTCGTCGGCAATCCAGGAAATGAAGCAAGAAGAGGTCTTCCAGTCGACCCCGAAGTGTCCAGTGTGGATGAGGTAGCAGCGTTTCCTTGTTCTCGTCAGCCCAACAACAAACTTGCAGATCTCCAGATCCTTGATGGATGCAGGGTCAGCGGGGAGTTCGCCGTCGTGCAGGCCCGCCATGAAGACGTGTTGCGCAGAAAGGCCCTTGGCACCCTCGAACGATGTGATTCGCACAGTGGGGAGCGTGGCCTCGATTTTTGCCTCATTTCCGATCTCATCACAAACACCTTCATTCTCGGCTGGCGGCTCGTACGTGGCTACCTCGGCCTTAACTGACTCGCGGTACTCAAGCGGTATCTCATCAACCAACCGTAAGCGCCCATCCGCGGTAGCGAGTACAGCGTCATGCAAGAACTTAGGTTGATCCGCATTCAAAAGGATGCGCCAACCCAGATTTGAGTTAGCATTCTCCTTGAGTACCTGAAGACCCATTGCGCGATCGATTCCGCTAGAAGGCTCTTCGCGGGCCTCGATTGGGATGCCCTCCCCTTGGAGATACTCCAGAATCTGGTCGCGGTACGGCCGGGCAACGATGACGAGCGCGACGGGAAATCTGCCTTCGATTGCTTCTTCCATCTCGCTTGGGGGGATCGCGCGGAGCGCCTGCGCGATGAAGCGCCCCATGTAGTTGACCCTCTTGCTCTGCACCGACGTTCGCACGTTTGCTATTTTTGGGTACTTGACGCTGTCCTCCCCCTTAGCAAGCGGGAAGTGGCGATATGGCTTCTCGATCCTCCCCTGGAGCCTGTCCAGCTCTTGAGCTCTCATAAGAACGTCCGCGACTGCATCTACCACCACTTTCGGACACCGCATGCAAAAGGGTAGAGTGAAGACCTCATACTCGCCAGCCTTGCTCAATCCCCTGATGTGTTCCCAGCTTGCGTTACGAAGCTGGCTGTAGAGTGCTTGGTCATCGTCACCAGCGATGAGTATCGGACTCGTTCCACTCAGGGCGTCGATGATAGCGGCTTCCAGTCGGTTGAAATCCTGATACTCATCTATCAGCACTAAATCATATGAGGGTGGTGTAGCACCTCCGAAGGCAAAGCCCCGTTGGACGCGATAGACAGAGTCATCGAAGTCAACCGCGTCGTAATAGTCACCCCGGCCGAGGTAGAATTCCAGATCGTTCTCCTCGGCCAGCGCCCGCATCTGGGCAACGAACTTGGGAGACTCACCTCCGTAAATGATCTTCCAATCCTCAGCGATCAATGTAGCAAGCCCCGGACAGCAACGGAGATCGGCGGAGAGAGGACCTCTAAGATCGGGGTCGCGATAGAGCGCGCCTAAGCAGAACGAATGCAACGTGAAGACGCGAGCGAGGTCGCCGAGATCATTCTCCAAGTCGTTCTTGAGGTTGTTTATGAACGTAAGGACTACGCGTTCATCAGGATTTCCCGGGGAAGCTTTCAGCAAGAGTTTGAATAGCGTGGTTTTTCCGGTGCCGGGCCCAGCGACGATAAGCTTCTTCCGGCTTTGCGAACCCACGATGGCATCAATCGCTTCCTTCAGCTCCGCCGCTTCTTGCGTGAACTCCTGCTTATCCGCCAATGCCAACCTCTGTGGTCAGATCTTGGGTGACCCAATATCCGAACCACGGCTCGATGGTCTTGAGAGCACTTGGTGAACTCACCTGAACGGTTTCGAGTGCGACGATGGTCACTTCTCCGTCGCGGTGTCCACCGGCGCTCCAGAATCGTGCCAGTTGGGTACCCAGTCTTTATTGCGTAAGGCTAGACCGTCAAACAGTCCGGTGTCATCCTTGAGGGAAGGTGCGAAGCGCACGTTCCACCTGGGATGGTTTGGGCAATCTGACGCTTTCGACTTGAAACGGACATCCTAGTTCGATGACTCTGACTCCCCTGGAGGATTGACTTTGCCGAAGAATCATGAACTTACACCAGATTGTCTAAAACCGTTGGATGCCATCCTTTCAGCGGACCCACGCCAAGAGCAGCGCGTCGTTTTCATTCGAAGTGAGCCCGGGTATCGCAAGAAAACCCTTGAGGATCATTACACACTCGTTTCGGACATTAACATCAAAGACCATGTCCCTGATGACGTGAAGGTGTGTTTTGAAACTGCCCGAAATCTTCTGCTTTACTCCTGGTTCGTATACCGATTCACGGCCGTTGCTGAATTCGAAGCATATGCGAGCCTGGAATGTGCTTTGCGCATTCGTGCGCGGTCAGCAGGAGACACGACGAGGCAGCTCAAAGCACTTTTCAACTTGGCGGTGCGCCGTGGTTGGCTGAGCGACGCAGCTCTTAAAGAAATTGCTCGTACTTCAACCGAGCCGGATCCGGATGCTCCATCGATTCCTCCTACCAAAGGAACCGATCAGAGCCGAGAGCGGGTCTCTGTCCTTGCGGGTTTTATTCCGGACCTTCGGAATGTACACGCTCATGGTAGCCAATCCCTTGGCCCGGGAAGTCACAGAACCCTGCGTCTTTGTGCCGCCCTGATTAATCATCTCTTCGAGTAGCTGAAAGCTATGGTACCGACTTGGCGTCCGCGGGCCTCCGAGGCCAGGGTGATCCGAGCCTAATGGCCTCAGGCAGTGAAAGTTAGACAATTCGTGTCGACCACTTGATCGTGGTAACTTACTTTGCGCTCCTGGGAGTTAAATCTCACGAACCTTCGAGTCCGTCGAACATGAGGTCAACATGGCACGGGTCAAGCGGGATGGTACTAAAGGCGAAAGGACCGGCGCTAACCTTGGCTTCGAAGCCAAGCTTTGGCAGGCCGCCGATGCGCTCCGCAATAACATGGATGCGGCCGAGTACAAGCACGTGGTCCTCGGGCTCATGTTCCTGAAGTACATCTCCGATGCTTTCGAGGAGCGGCATGCTCGGCTCAAGGCTGATCGGAAGAAGGGGGCGGACCCCGAAGACCCTGATGAGTATCGGGCCACAAGCATCTTCTGGGTCCCGAAAGAAGCCAGATGGTCTCATCTGAAGGCGAACGCCAAGCAGCCCACGATCGGGAAGTTTCTTGATGATGCGATGGCGGGAATCGAGCGGGACAATCCCTCCCTCAAAGGAGTGCTTCCCAAGGAATATGCACGTCCGAATCTGGACAAAGAACGGCTCGGCCAGCTTATCGACTTGGTCAGCAACATAGGCCTGGGTGATGAGGCGAATCGCTCCAAGGACATCCTGGGCCGCGTCTACGAGTACTTCCTCTCTCAATTCGCGAGTGCGGAGGGTAAAAAGGGAGGACAATTCTACACGCCGAGATGCGTGGTCCGGCTTCTCGTCGAGATGCTTGCTCCCTATAAGGGTCGGGTATACGACCCTTGCTGCGGTTCCGGTGGAATGTTCGTATCGAGCGAGAGGTTCATCGAAGCCCACGGAGGGCGGGTCGGCGACATCTCGATTTATGGTCAGGAGTCAAACTACACGACTTGGCGGTTGGCCAAGATGAATCTGGCGATCCGAGGCATCGACGCGCAGATCGCTCACGGAGACAGCTTTCATAGGGATGGTCATCCTGATCTGAGAGCTGACTACGTCTTGGCAAACCCACCCTTTAACGACAGCGACTGGCGCGGAGAGCTTCTGAAGGATGATAAGCGGTGGAAGTATGGTGTGCCGCCGGCCGGGAACGCCAACTTCGCATGGGTACAACACTTCGTGTTTCATTTGGCCCCTAACGGAACCGCCGGATTCGTGCTGGCCAACGGATCGATGTCATCCAATCAGTCTGGGGAGGGAGAGATCCGCAAGAATCTCGTTGAGGCAGACTTGATAGACTGCATGGTCGCGCTTCCCGGCCAGCTTTTCTACTCAACCCAGATTCCGGTCTGTCTCTGGTTCCTCGCTCGGGATCGGAAGAACACCCGATTTCGAGACCGTCGTGGGCAGGTGCTCTTCATTGACGCCCGCAAGCTCGGCACGATGGTGGACCGCATCCACCGCGAGCTAACCAACGTGGACATCGCCCGCATCGCAGGCACCTATCATGCCTGGCGCAGGGAGAACGGCACAGGCAAATACGAGGATGTTCCCGGCTTCTGCAAAAACTCGGCGCTGGAGGAGATCCGCAAACACGGGCACGTGCTCACGCCGGGTCGCTATGTCGGCGCCGAGGCCCAGGAGGACGACGGCGAGCCGTTCAAGGAGAAGATGAACCTGCTCACCGCGGCACTTTGCGAGCAGCACGCCGAGGCTGCGAAGCTGGATGCTGCGATCGCCGCCAATTTGAAGGAGCTTGGGTTTGGCCGGTGAATGGCCAATGCTGTCGCTGCGAGAGGCGAACGTCACGCTGATCGACTGCGACCACAGGACCCCGCCTGCGGCTGAAACCGGGTATCCTTACGTAGCGATTCCCCAACTTCGCGGGGGACGCATTGATCTTTCGAACGTGCGCCGGATCACACCAGAACACTTCGCGGAATGGACGCGGAAAGCAAAACCATCGTCGAACGACGTTGTTTTGTCTCGCCGGTGCAACCCAGGAGAGACTGCCTTCGTACCGCTCGGGCTGGAGTTCGCGCTCGGCCAAAATCTCGTTCTGCTTCGCGCCGATGGAACAAGGGTCTTCCCGCCATTCCTCCGCTGGCTGGTTCGGGGGCCAGAATGGTGGAACCAGATTGCAAAGTTCCTCAATGTGGGCGCGGTCTTCGATAGCCTGAAGTGCGTTGACGTCCCAAACTTCAGACTGCGTATACCACCGCTCTGCGAACAGCATGCCATTGCGAACATTCTGGGCACGCTGGACGAAAAGATCGAGCTGAATCGCCGAATGAATGAGACGTTGGAGGCGATGGCTCGAACGCTCTTCAAGTCCTGGTTCGTGGACTTCGACCCCGTGCGGGCAAAAGCCGAGGATCGCGACCACGGTTTGCCACAGCCTCTCGCCGACCTCTTCCCGGATTCCTTCGAGGACTCGGAGCTGGGGGAGATTCCGAGCGGTTGGACAGTCGGACCGATCCTCCACCACGCGCGGTTGATGAGTGGCGGGACACCGAAGACCGACCGACCTGAGTATTGGAACGGCTCGATCCCATGGGCGAGCGCCAAGGATGTGTCTCAGTCGAACGGGTCGATGCTCGTCGACACCGAGCGGGCCATCACTCAACAGGGACTCGACGAGAGCGCATCGCAGATGATCCCTCCTTTCTGCTCGGTCGTTGTAGCACGCGGTGCAACGACCGGCCGGATGGTCCTGTTCGGGCGCGGCATGGCTATGAATCAGACATGCTATGCGCTCGCGACGACCACGCAGACACCCTTCGCGCTGTACTGTCGGCTGCGTGTGGAGATGGATGGGCTGGTCCATGCCGCCCACGGATCCGTTTTCGACACCATTACGACGAGCACATTTGCGTCGTCGCGTATCGTCCTGCCTCCGGGACCCGTATTGATGGTCTTCGAAGAATGGGCCGCGCCCGTGTTTCAGCGCGTTCTGGAAGGCATTAATGAGTCCCGCACCCTCACCAGCTTTCGGGACGCTCTCCTTCCCAAGCTCATATCTGGCGAGCTCCGGGTGCCGGAAGTGGAGCGAATTGCCTCGCGGGTTGCTTGATGGTTGGCTCCCCGACTCTCCCCGAATCGGATTCCCCATGGGTTGTCCATAAAATGAGACTTGCAGCTTCATGAATGCCATTCTTGTTCGGGTCGGCGCAGACCAGAGCATGGAAGGAGGAGCGTGGAACGGGCCCGTTGATGAAATCTCTGGTGTGTTCGTGTACGTCGCCATTCCGGAACCGCGACCCGTCCATGACGGCTTGGAGCGCCCCTACAACTTGCTATCTCCCGCGCTCGGGAAGTACGGCATTCTCCTTCCGCCTCATCTTGAGACCCGGCACATGCACCTTGACCCCGATTTCGAGCACTTGACCTATGGCGACCGTGGCGAGCGGGGAAAGCAAATCCGGCGTCATTTGAATGTGGGGGATTTGGTAGTTTTCTACGCAGGGCTTCGGCCCCTGGCCAGAGCAACTCCCCTTGTGTATGCCCTCATCGGATTCTTGAAGGTCAGGGAGTTGATCCGAGCCACCCAGATCTCTCGGGAAGCCAGGCACATCAACGCCCATTCTCGGCGCATTCTCGATTCTGCGGAAGAGGACTTGGTCGTGTTGGGGGAACCCGGGGTCTCCGGCCGCCTAACGCGGTGCCTACCCATAGGAGAGTATCGGGATGGCGCCTACCGAGTAAGACAGGAGATCCTGACCGAATGGGGTGGGCTTTCGGTAAAGGATGGGTATCTGCAACGGAGTGCCCGGTTGCCGCGCTTTCTCGAACCTGGGCGATTCGTGCGCTGGCTGGACAACCAGAGACCCACGCTGATGCAGGCCAACAACTGAGACCTTGCCATGGGACGCATCTACTTTTACAAAATGATCGTTGATAACGGTGGCGCGCCATGCATTCAAGATGGATTTCTGTCCCTCGCCATCTGCAAACCCAGGATTCGGTGTTCAGGTGATGTGGGTGACCTGATCTTCGGATTCGCGGCTAACTCGATGCATGCGGACAATCGCCTGATCTATGCCGCGCGAATCACCGCCACAATCCGTAACGGCGAGTACTTTCGCGACAGGAAATGGAGAGATCGCAGAGACTGCATTTACGAGTGGCGTAGGGATCGTTTCGAGTGGCGACCAGGGGCGCTCTATCACGGCCCGAAAAACCTTGGCCACGATTTGGGGCACCCCCCAGTCTACGATAGAGCCCACGTTCTCTTGAGCCACGATTTCCGCTATCTGGGTGCGAAGGAGGATAGTTCTTATAAGGACCGATTCCCCCTAATCAAGCAAGCCGTTGAGCTTCTTGCAATAGGCGAGAGGATTAACCATCCAGAGGGTCTCCGGAGAGAATTTTTGGAGTTGGCACAGCAGCTGTGGGCTGAGACACCAGATGTTACCGCCGAGGAATCAAGCAACGACCGCGAGCAACAATGTAACGAGGATCGGGGAGACTCGGAGAAGTGAGCACTTTTTCCGAGTCAGTGGTGGAGGATGCCACTCTCGAGTGGTTCGGGGGGCTGATCTATTCCGTTGCTCACGGTCCCGAGATTGCTCCCGGTGAACGAGCCACAGAGCGAATGGACTATGGTCGAGTCGTTCTGGAGGCCCGTCTCCGTCGGGCTCTTGAACGCCTCAATACCGACCTACCCTCCGAGGCATTAGACGACGCCTTCCGGAGACTTCTCCACCCCGAGGGACTGACTCTGGAGGCCCGCAACCGAGCCCTCCATCGCATGCTCGTTGACGGGGTGACCGTCGAGTACTCGCGCACGGACGGATCGATTGCGGGAGCGCAGGCACGGGTGATCGATTTCGATTCGGCGGGGAATAACGACTGGCTGGTGGTGAACCAGTTCACCGTGGTCGAGAACAAGCACAACCGTCGCCCGGATGTGGTGCTCTTCGTGAATGGGCTGCCGCTCGCCATCCTGGAGCTGAAGAACCCCGCGGACGAAACCGCGACCATCTGGACGGCCTTCCAGCAGCTCAAGACCTACAAATCTGAACTGACAACCCTCTTTTCGATGAATGCCATCCTCGTGGTTTCTGACGGTGTGGAAGCGCGAGTCGGTACCCTCACCGGCGGGAAGGAATGGTTCAAGCCCTGGCGGACCATATCCGGTGAAGATCTTGCCGGACCGCTGGTCACAGAGCTCGAGGTTATGATCCAAGGCGTCTTCGAGAAGGGCCGATTTCTCAGCCTCTTGCGGGACTTCCTGGTCTTCGAGGATGACGGAAGCAGTGCCCTGGAGAAGAAGATGGCGGGGTACCACCAGTTCCACGCCGTCAACGTGGCGATCGAGGAGACTCTGCGAGCTGCCCGGATCCAGGAAGCTGCTTTGGCAGTGGCGGACTCGCCTGGAGAGTATGGGAACGGACAGCATCCCGGGGGTCAGCCGGGCGATCGCCGAATCGGGGTGGTCTGGCACACCCAGGGATCGGGGAAGAGTCTCACCATGGCCTTTTACGCGGGGCGAGTCATCCGAGAACCCGCCATGGGTAACCCGACCCTCGTCGTTCTCACGGACCGAAACGACCTCGACGACCAGCTATTCGGCACATTCTCCCGCTGCAGGGATCTACTACGCCAACCTCCGGTCCAGGCCGAGACCCGAGCGGATCTCCGAGAGAAGCTCCGCGTCAGCGCTGGCGGCGTCGTGTTCACCACGATTCAGAAGTTCTTCCCCGAGGAGAAAGGCGACCGTCACCCAGTGCTTTCGGATCGGCGGAACATCGTGGTGATCGCCGACGAGGCCCACCGGAGCCAGTATGACTTCATCGACGGGTTCGCGCGGCACATGCGGGACGCTCTCCCCAACGCTTCTTTTATTGGGTTCACCGGGACTCCCATTGAGCTGACCGACAAGAACACGCGAGCCGTGTTCGGAGATTACATCAGCGTCTACGACATCCAGCGGGCGGTCGAGGACAAGGCCACGGTACCCATCTACTACGAGAGCCGTCTGGCCAAGCTGGAACTCAACGAAAAGGAGCGTCCCAAGATCGATCCTGAATTCGAAGAGGTGACGGAGGGCGAGGAGGTCGAGCGGAAGGAGAAGCTAAAGACGAAATGGGCCCAGCTCGAGGCGGTGGTGGGCTCAGAGAAACGGCTAAAGCTCGTTGCTCAGGATCTAGTCGCCCACTTCGACCAGCGCCTCGAAGTCATGGACGGAAAAGCGATGGTGGTCTGCATGAGCCGGCGCATCTGCGTGGAGCTCTACCGGGAGATCATCGCCCTTCACCCGGAATGGCACCACGGCGACGATCAACATGGGGCAATCAAGGTGATCATGACCGGCTCGGCGACGGACGCCCTCCACTGGCAGCCGCATATCCGGAACAAGGCTCGTCGGGAAGCCTTGGCCAAGCGATTCCGCGACCCCGGCGAACCCTTCAAAGTGGTCCTGGTTCGGGACATGTGGCTCACAGGGTTCGATGCCCCCAGTCTCCACACCATGTACTTGGACAAGCCAATGCGAGGGCACGGCCTCATGCAGGCTATCGCACGGGTGAATCGGGTGTTCCGGGACAAGCCCGGCGGGTTGGTTGTGGATTACCTTGGACTGGCTCCTGAGCTGAAGCAGGCACTCGCCACCTACACCGAGAGCGGGGGAACGGGCAAGACCGCGATCGATCAGGAAGAGGCGGTCGCCCTCATGCTGGAGAAATACGAAATCTGCTCCTACCTCTTCCACGGGTTTGACTGGTCGGCCTGGATCACGGGCGCACCAGCCCAGCGCCTCAATGTGCTCCCTGCCGCTCAGGAACACATCCTCGCCCAGCCCGAAGGAAAGGAGCGGCTCCTCCGATCGGTTCGTGACCTGTCCCAGGCGTTCGCTTTGGCAGTACCCCATGAGGAAGCCCTCCGCATCCGAGATGACGTAGCGTTCTTCCAAGCCGTCCGTGCGGTTCTGGCGAAGCGGGTTCCCGGGACCGCGAAAACAGAGGAGGAGCTGGACTTCGCCGTGCGCCAGATCGTGTCCCGAGCGGTGAGCACTGAAGGGGTGGAAGATCTGTTTGCAGCTGCTGGCCTCAAGAAGCCGGACATCTCGATCCTCTCCGACCAGTTCTTGGCTGAGGTCAAGGGGATGCCCCATCGGAATCTGGCGGTCGAATTGCTCCAGAAGTTGCTCGCCGGCGAGATCCAGAAACGGGGGAGGCGAAATGTCGTCCAGGCCCGGTCATTCGCCGACATGCTGGAGCAATCCATCCGGCGGTATCAGAACCGTGCGATCGAAGCCGCCCAGGTAATCGAGGAGCTGATCGGTCTCGCCAAGGACATGAGAGAGGCGGACGCTCGCTGGGAGCATTTGGGCCTGTCCGACGAAGAGCTAGCGTTCTACGATGCCCTCGAAACGAACGACAGCGCGGTAAAGATCTTGGGGGACGAGGTCCTGCGGACGATCGCCCGAGAGCTCGTAGCGACGGTCCGCGCCAACGTAACCATCGACTGGACGGTTCGGGAGAACGTCCGGGCGCACCTGCGCGTGCTGGTGAAACGGATCCTGAGGAAATACGGGTATCCACCGGACAAGCAGGAGAAGGCGACCCGGACGGTGCTGGAGCAGGCCGAGGTGCTGTCGGAAGGTTGGGCTGCACGTTGAGGCCTGGGTTCATCAGAGATGCAACATCCGTCGTCATAGTAATGGGACCTATCATGTTCTTCGGGGTTCGCGAACAGAGCACGGAAATGGGCATTGCGTTAATCGGCGGTGCAATCGCCGCCGCATTCTTGAATTTGGATCGCATCCAGAGATTTAGCGGTGCCGGTTTCCAAGCAGAGATGCGAGTCGTCGTAGAGAGAGCCTATGCAACAGTCGAAGACGTTAGAAAGCTGGCTCGCCTCCTGGTTTTGTCGGCCTTAGATCTCGTTACAAACGCCGGCAGATGGGGTGGTGGTGATCCTCATCTGAAACATTCCTTAGTTTCAGACTTGATCTCTATTGCTAAGTCCATGGAATTTGTGGATGAAGACTTGGCCTCGTCCGAAGCTAAATTCTGGCGACTACATTCCTGGGACCACTATAACTTGTTCCTAGAAGCATTAAGAAATAATGAACATATCTCGAGCAAGTCCAAGGAAAGGCTAAGAGACAGGAGAGACTACCAGTCGACAGCATTACCTTCCCGCGAAGAAATTCAGGGCATTTTGGATATTCCTGAGGATCGGCTCGGGCCGGAGGCGAAGGAGCGTCTGGAGGACTATCTTTACTACATTGCTCATAAGAAACTTCGGCGAGTAGGTGCGTTAAGGGAGAGCGGGTAGTCTAGGATGGAGGAAGGCGAGCATCAGGCCACGAGATCGCACGGCCGGCCAGTTGAGTAGCGAGAAGCTAGGATCATGATTGTTTGGTTGGTACACATTGAGGTGATTCATATATGACCGTCATCGCCTCTATGGTTGCGCGAAGTGGCACAGCCCACGCCACCGACTCTCTTCTCACGATCCGAGGCCCGAATGGCGATACAGTTCCTATTGAACAAGAGGAAACGAAGGTCATTCCCGTGCAATGTTTCCGTGGAGCCCTTGCCTACTGGGGATATGCTGGAGACCTCAATGGCACGCGCACCGTGGACTGGCTTAGGGATCATTCTTCAGGGGCAACTAAGCACCAGACGCCGGAGGGGTTCGCAGGTTGGTTGTCTCAGCAACTCCAGGCGTGGCTCCTATCTTTGGGTGTCGCTGGCGACGCTCGGCACGGCATCGGAGTTCACTTCACCGCCTACGAGCACATCGAGGACTACTGGATTCCCGAGCTTTTTCTAATCTCTAACTTCGAGGATCCGAGTTACGCAAGACTCCGTCCATACGGGGTAGATTACTCGCGCGAGACTTTCTCCACAATTACTGGAATTCCCTATTCGCAGGATGATCGCGAGCCGGAACGTCGACGGATCGTTCGCGCCTTTCTCGGTGCTGGGCGATGGCTGCGCTTCAACAATGGCGATCCTTTGCTGTTTAACCCCACCGCCGACGCGGTCGCAGTCATGCTTGATTTGGCGCGGATCCGCGGTGTACTGGCTGAACTTGACGTTGCCCGGCTACGCCAGTGGACAAAGCTGCCAGTTGAGATAGTAGCGCAGATGCAGCGTAGCTTTTACCGCCCCGAGGTTAGAGTGGTTGGTGGCCGAATACACGACCTTGCCGTCACGTCAACAGGGGACTATTCTTCAATGTCTGGTGACGCACCCTAAATCTGGTCGGTGGGCCGAAATGCGTCAGGAGCAGCGGTAACCGCCACCGTTAAGAACCGCAGCTTGGAGAACTCCCCAAGACTTCAGAATTCCTGATTAACAGCTCCAGTGCCGGCCTGCACGAACTCATCGAGAAAAGCACTGAAGCCGCTCTGGCTGGCCGAGTACAATCTCGCAATCGGCGCCGAGATCCCATGATCAGCCATGCGACGGTTCACGCGATCGACAAGCGTCGCCCAGTGCTTGTCGAGTAAGACAACGTCCGAGTACGATACAGGAACCACGGTATGAAGGAAATCCGTAGCATGGTTTCGGGTAATCGTAGTTCCCCTGTCAACGAGAAACGCCCTGATGACTTCAGCCAACACGAGCCTCGTAGCTGTTTGGGGGACAGCTGGCGGTGGTTTTCCAACAAGGCGCCGGAATTCCGGGTCTGTATCCAGCGAATCACGCATTTCTTTGAGTTTGTTGACAATTGTCTCTTGTAGTTGAACAAACGCTGCAGCTGGCTTCGATTCCCGAGCTGCATCAAAAAGCCCGGTGACTGATAGAGGCTGTACCCCATTAGGTCTTAGGTGCGCCAGGCCCCCAGCCAAGTCCATGTCTGCGTGTGGTGCGACAGGAGGAGCACCACCCAGCAGGGCGTTCTCTCGGGATATGACCGTGAATGGATCGGACTCCTGGAAAAACACGTGCGGTAGCAATCCATCAACGAAGTCCTCGGCAGATTGAACCTGCTCTGTTGAGGCAACCCTCGAGAAATCCCCCATGTTCGCCATGGACAAAATGAGCGTACCCTCGCGCTTTCGCAGAGCGTTGCTGAAGGCAACCGTGAGGTCCTTGTTTCCCGAAATCCGTCGAAGCGCCCAATGATCGAGATAGACCGATGGAGAAACGTCATTCTGAACGACCTCAAGGGAACCCGATTCGCCGACAAATAGTCTGATCAACCTCACTCCTTGATTGAGTGCCCCGCCGGAAGCAGTTTCAAGTTCCTTGGGCAAGACCTACTACCCATGACAGCGCTTGTGCTTCTTACCACTGCCACAGGGGCACGGATCGTTCCGACCAACCTTTCGCACAACGTTTGCAGGATGATCCTTTGGCTTCACGGAACCTTGCTGCGGGAGTTGAAACTCGATCGAAACGCCAGCTCCTGCCTTTCTTGTTTGGACGCGCGTTAGCTTCTTCCCTGAGCTCCAGCCCCCAGGAGGTGGTTCGATCCCCGCCATCGGATCCACGAAGGACACATCTGCATTCTCGACTCTCAAGACACCCGGAAGGTCGCCCGCCTGCCCGGACGCGTCTAAGTAACAGAAGGCCTTATCCTGTCCCAGATGAATTGCACCACCCACTACATTCAGCCCGAGCGGAGGCTTAGAGATCAGACGGTCTTCACTTGGGATGGTCAGAGACGATACTCCTGTCCTAACCTCCACTTGGCCATCTGGCCTAGCAATGACCTCCGTGTTCCCAAGACGAAGCTGGAGTCTCGTAATTCGCAGACACCTAGGTGATTCTGGAGCAAGCACTAGGTCGATTTTGCGAAGCTCGCTCCGAATGGAAAAGAGCGCACCGCGAGTTGTAATGTCGAATGCATCGGCAGAGCCCTGCCACTCATTTTCAATGACCTTGGCAATAGTTGTCTCATTCCGATCGAAAAACACCGCGCTGAGTAAGGGGGGCTCGGTGGGATGCCGCGGAGGACAGACGGCCAAGATGGGTGTTCCGTCTATGGCTAGTATGTTCTCAACACCACGGAACGTGATTCGCCCCAAGATCACATCAAGCGGAGCCCCTGGCTCGAATTGGAAGCCGAACTGGGAGAATCCCCGCGCCAAACAGGCAGGATGTTCCCGTGCTCGTTTAACCTCCTCCTTAGATCGCAGTCCTCTCGTCACGGCCGCGTGGCAATTGGGGCAGAGTAGCCCAATGCACTCTGCTCTATGATCTCTTGCTTCTGCGAACGTTGGGTCAATGTGTTCGTACTCATACAATGCTGTGGCACAGACGACACATCCAAATCCACAGTCCTGCCGTACTTGACGTTTTACTGACTCTGGTATGTCCCTGGAAAGCCCATGCTTATTCTTCAACATCTGCTACCGATCACCTCTTGTGGCATCAACTCAGGGTGAACACACAAAATGGACAGACGTTCATTAATCATTCCGAACAAATTTCCGATGGTTGCTCAGCCGATCCGAACCATAAGTAATGAGGTCGTCAAGAGGGACAACGCCAGTCAGGGGCGGCATGTCATCCGCATACAGCTTCCAGGTGAAGTTTTCGGGCCGAAACGAGCGTGCGACGTTCGCAACGATCTGAGTCGACGTCAAGAACTCGAATTGCATACCTGAAAAATCGAGAATATCGTCGGGGAACAAGACCTGAGAAGAGCGGCACTCCACAAGGAGTTCGTAGCGTTCGCCGACACGGATAGAGATCCCGGGCTGGTCACGGCCGATTACGTTGATCGCCTTCTGTTGTGCTCCGTGTACCCTCTCGAGTTGAGGCCCGCTGGTATTCACGCTTTGCGGCATCGTGTCGAAGTCCGGGAACGAGAATTTGAGCTTCAGGTTTAGGACAGCGACGGGTCCGGTGTTCTTGACAGCGACTTGAAGCCACTGCTTGTTGTGGCCATCCGTGCCGGTTCGCGGCTCACCGTCTTTCCTCACCCCAAAGACAGGCTCGACGATCGGCGTGGTGCCCCGGTGCATGATGTCCCGGATTTCGTGATCGGGCATGGCTTGAACAATGGTGTTCCAGCGGCGATGGTACCGGAGATCGCGAGCTTGGTGGGCCGTAGTGCTCTGAGGAATCTCGAGCACGAAAACGTATCCGCCCTGAACGGCAACGGGATGGATCGTGAGGCCAGGAATCCGTGGCTGTACGTTCAGGATTACTTGGGCCAGCCATTCCCTCGAGAACACGGCAGCATTGATTGGATCGAAGCGCTCCGGCTTGGGGGGCGTGTCATCCGATTCGGCAATACCATAGATCAGCACGCCACCGTCGGCGTTTGCAAAAGCTGACACGTCCTTTGTGATTTCTGTTTTCTTGCCGTCGGTCTGCGCCAAGGCGTCGGCAGCCTTGTACTCGACGTGCTGGCTCTCTTCGACCCCCGGCTCCAAGTACTCGGCGCGGAGACGTGCCTCCCTCCAATCTGACATTCATGTCCCTCCGACTCTCTGTGGTGAAATGAGACATAGATTGCCACTGCGATCAGGGCCAGACAAGGTGTTTTCTGCTCTGAACTCTAAAGCTTGAAAACTTAAATCTAGATCCGGGGACGTGACTATCACGATCAAGGCGCTCGGGCTAAACTCGGCTGCCATGGTATCGTTGAAACCACCCCTAGGTTAGCCGCACATGCGAATCTCAAAAGTCCGTATCACGAATTTCCGAAATTTCCGCGAGCTGGACCTCGACCTGGCAGGCAACGCTGTCATTGTCGGTGAGAACAAGATCGGAAAGACGAATCTGCTGCATGCGCTGAGGCTGGTTCTCGATCCGACGCTGCCGGATTCTGCACGTCAACTGAGAAACGAGGACTTCTGGGACGGACTTGCTCGGCCGCTCACAAGAACCGACAAGATCACCATAGCGGTTGATCTGACGGGCTTCGAAGAGAACGAGAACCAATTCGCGCTACTCGGTGAACACCTAGTGGAACCGGAACCGATGACTTCTAGACTCACGTACGTATTCCAGCCGCTCGAAATCTTGGAAAGTGAGCCTACGAAGGAATCGGATTATGAGTTCTTCATGTATGGTGGCGACCGTCCGGAAAATCGATTGGGGTTCGATGTCCGACGCGGACTACCGCTCGATCTCTTGCCGGCCCTGCGCGACGCAGAGGGCGACATAGCCAACTGGCGTCGCTCTCCCCTACGGCCGCTACTCGATGCGGTAGCGGGACGTCTCGATAGGCAACAGCTCGCGAATCTGGCCGAAAGCATTTCTGAAGCGACCCGCATGGTCGCTGAGAACCATGAAGTACGGGACCTCGTTGACGGGATCAATGACCGCCTTCGCGACATGGTCGGGCCGGCTCATGCAGTGGAAACCTCGCTTGGTTTCTCGCCAACGGATCCAGAGCGTCTGCTGCGCGCACTTCGGCTCTTTATCGACGGGGGAAAAAGGGATATTGGGGCCGCGAGTCTCGGCTCGGCCAATGTTCTGTACCTCACCCTCAAGGCGCTTGAGCTCGATCACTTAGTGGCCGAGGGGCAGCGACACCATACCTTTCTCGCGATCGAGGAGCCCGAAGCCCACCTCCATCCGCATCTGCAACGACTAGTCTATCGTGATTTTCTACGTTCCCCCGCCAGTGAAGACGCCGACTGGCCGGTAACGACTTTTCTCACAACGCATTCTCCGCATATCGTGAGCGTCGCGCCCCTGAATTCGATCGTCCTTCTTCGGAAAACTGAGGATGGCCAAGCTAGTGAGGGCGTCTCGACGGCTAGACTCGAGCTCGAACCTCCGATCGTATGGGATCTCGAGCGGTATCTCGATGTTACGCGTGGAGAGATGCTCTTCGCTAAAGGTGTCATCCTCGTTGAGGGAGAGGCCGAGCGTTTCTTGCTGCCTTCCATCGCGAAGGGAGCCGGCGTCGACTTCGACGAGTTTGGTATATCCGTATGTTCTGTCGCCGGAACCAACTTTGCGCCGTATTTGACGTTACTCGGCGAACGCGGCTTGCGCCTACCTGTCGCCGTCATCACAGACGGAGATCCCCTCGAGGATGGTGTTAGACTTGGCGAGGCGCGAGTTCTGGAACTGTTGCCAATGCTCTTGTCACCAGCGGATCTCGCAGACCGAACTAGGACGCAGCAAATAGCGATTGCTCAGAGCCGAGGCCTTTTCGTAGGGGAGCACACATGCGAGGTAGATCTCTTTCGCGCTGGGGCCCACCATGAGATTTGCGAAACTCTAATCGAGCTCGCTCCGGGAAACACCGCGCGAGCAAGGGCTGAGGCCTGGGGCGCCAATCCCGCCACCTTGGATTCCGTGCAGTTTCTCAAGGACATAACCACCATAGGGAAAGGACGCTTTGCGCAACGGCTCTCCTTGCGGATTGTTGCCGGCCACGCTCCGGCATACATGACAAATGCGATTGAGTATGTCCGTACGCGCTGCCGCTAGGCCAACCCCGGCGTACCGGCAAGCCGTAGAGGAACTAAAAGCCAATCCGGGGCAGTGGCAAGCGTACAACGCTTCCGGTCACTGTGTTGTGCTGGCTGGTCCCGGCAGCGGCAAGACCAAAACACTCACGGTCAAGATTGCCAAACTCCTCATCGAGACCATCCGGGAGCCGCGGGGCCTCGCCTGTATCACATATGGCGCCGAGTGCGCCCGCGAGATGAAGGGACGGCTCGACCGCCTCGGGATTTACGGATCTGGGTCGTTGATAATCGGAACGGTTCATTCCTTCTGCCTCAAGCAAGTGGTGATTCCCTATGCAACCCTCGGGGGAATCAAGCTCCCGCCCGAGCTGCGGGTTGCGCTCCCGAGCGAGCAGGAAGCCCTTTTCGCACGAGCCGTTGCCCTCGAGATCAGTGCGGACGAGCCACCATGGCGGTGGCGAACTCAGGCTGAGGAATATCGGCGCACGCACTTGGATCGCCTTGCTGCCAATTGGCAAGAGGACGAACAGCTCGCCGCTCTCGTCGTCCGATATGAACGGCTGTTGCGACAAGAAGGGATGATCGACTTCGACGACATGGTTTTGATTGGATTACGGTTGATCGAATCTCACCGTTGGGTTCGCCGCGCGCTACGGGCTAGATTTCCGGTTATCGTGGTCGATGAATACCAAGATCTTGGCGTTCCCCTGCATCGGATTGTCCAGAGCCTGTGCTTCCGCGGTGGTGCGCGTTTGTTTGCCGTTGGTGACCCGGACCAATCCATCTATGGCTTCACAGGCGCGCGTCCGGAGCTTCTCCACGAGCTCGCGAACTCGCCACTCGTCGAATCGGTCAGATTGCCATTCAACTACCGCAGCGGCCCCACGATCGTCAGAGCTTCGGAAATCGCGTTGGGTGAGGAACGCGGTTACGAGTCTCGTGGCGCGGGAATTGGGACCGTCGATTTTCACGAGCGGCCACAAGGCCTCAAGGATCAGGCCGACTACATCTGCGGCGAATTAATTCCCTCGGCTTTGGCGAGAATTGAAGGCCTTCGCCTGGGCCACATCGCCGTGCTTTATCTCGACAAGAACGACGGGGATGTCATCGCAAGAATGGCCCAGGATCACGGATTCGCTACGATGCGCGTTGACAAAGGCGCCCCCTATCCCAAGACGCCACTTATGCGATGGTTGGAGGACTGCGGGGCATGGTGTGCCGGAGGCTGGCGTACGGGCAATCCGCGATTGTCGTCGATGCTTGCCACGTGGGCCTCGATATTGAAGATTCGTCCTACCAACAAACGAGCGCAACAGCAAAAAGTGCAGCTCCTCGGTTTCCTCCTTTCGCATCGGATCCCAGATCTGGCTCTCCACGGTTGGCTCGTGGCGTTCCAGGAGGAATGCCTTGGTAGGGTCCTTGATGCCGACGCGACCTTACGCGACGAACGGGAGGCACTGTCGAACCTCATCGAAATTTCTGGGGCTGATGGTCAGATCGCGCAGTGGACTGTTGCCGGTTTTGGCGGACAGGGTGGATCGCCGGATCACCTCAATCTCAACACTCTGCACAGCGCGAAGGGGCTCGAGTTCCCAGTCGTGATCATAATGGGAATGGAACAGGGAAGAATTCCGCGATGGGACGCTGGCGACCTCACGAAACGCGAGCAACGTCGTCTTTTTTATGTGGGTTTAACTCGAGCCAAAGCCGAAGTGCACCTGACCTATTGCGGCTGGACGGAAAATCGCTACGGGAAGAGGTTTTCGCGGGGGCCCTCGGAATTCCTGGAAGAGGTCCGTAACCGCCTCAATGAGGCCAGGTAAATGCGCGACGGAGACATTTGCAGCGCTGGTCCGATGAGACGGCTTCCGTCAATCATTGGCCTTTGACAGGGAGGCGAACACCTGATCCATACCGACCCGCAGTATGGATAGTGCTATTCACCCCTGCGTTTCGAACGAAGCGATAGCGTTAACTTTCACCGTAGCGGTAGTCTGCCCTAATCTATCACTTGTACTGTCTGGAAGGCTTGCGATGCGCACGCGAATGGAAATGCGCCCGCGCAAGCGGGCGAGCTTGCAGCAGAGATCAATGCCTCGTCCATGGGACCGAACGCTCATTGGAGCATGGATTTCGTCCATGTCCGTCTGGCCAACGGCGGGACATTTCGAGTGCTGACGATGATCGCTCAGCGCACATTGTATAGGCGGGGAGCACCTTGTACTCCCCGCCTGATTGCCCTAATTATCCCTGAATCCGTACCGAATCGTGAGGTGAGCCTTACCGAGTTGAGAATCAAGGTCATTTGCGCTAACGCCTGCCGTCGCAATAATTACGATTCCGTAGTTGCTTTTCGAACCGTCGGCCCATTCACGTACCAGGCTTGTGACATCCAGCCGAACCAATCTCCCATTTCCTTTGTCCGGAATCAAATTATTCACTTGGTACTGAGCCACGCTTGCCTCGCCAACCGCCAAGGAAGCACCGTTTTGCACAGTCGACTTAGTCCAAGAAGCAAGTATTGGATAAGCAGAGAATACGGGCGAGCTCTCTGGAGCAATGCCACTCACCCACCAATCAAGGATTGCCTCTTCAATGTGCCGATTCCCGCCAGAGCGTAAACTAGTAAGGTCAAAGACGAGAGCCGCTTTTGAAATACCAGAATCGTCTGCCAGAGCCACAGCTTCTTTGGACGCTTGCTCGTAAGTATCTGCTTCAGCGCTCAAGAAGCCGAAGATAGACAGCAGTCCGAGAATCGCAAGTGTTTTCGGTTTCATGGTTCAGCTCCTCAACGAACGACGAGAGCCTTTACGGCTCCCTCGTGACGGCCGTCCACGGCCAAGTGAATAAAGTAGATGCCGTTCCTGACCCGGACCCCTTGATCTGACAGTCCGTCCCAGGAAATTTGATTCCGTCCCGAAACTCCGGGGAAATCTCCGAAATCCCGGACAAGCCTCCCGGACAGGTCGTACACCTTCACCTGAACCTCATTTGATGAATGGGGTAGGTCGAACACAATCGCTGAAGCACTATGCATCGGGCTTGGGAACAGACCTCGCAGCGCCACCCTCGCGGGAAGTGCCGCCAACTCAAGATCAACTCCAGCCGGAGGAGAGCAAAGATACTCCCCCGTGTTCACGTTCCCTTGCGTACACGTGGGAGAGCTGCAGCTTCCACCGAAGTAGTTTCCTAGCGCATCCACCGTAACGCCCGTATTCTGATTATCAATGCAGTGTGAATATGAGCCCGTAATGGTATTCTTTCCATGATGCGGATCAGCTTTACCAAGATCTGGATTGCCTGAGGACGTTATCAACACTCCCGTGCTATTACTGTCATTGATTTGATTATTGCGAACAATGGGCGTGCCACCCCCAACCCGAATTCCGATCCAGTTCTGATGAATGTTGTTGTCACTCGAGGAGTCTAATTCATCCCCGATCAGGGCAGTGCCGCCGGCCGTACGAATACCATTGCCACAGAACTTCACTTCATTCCTCTTGATGGTCGGGGCGCCGGAGTTCGTAAATATCCCATCCCCGGCTGCGATACTCTCTATGTAATTGTCCACTATCGTGGGAGTTACTCCGGTTGTGAATTGAGCAAAATTTATCCCGGCCGTGCTATACGTTGGTGGAGCATCACCAATGATCCGGTTGTTCGCAATATTCAATCCATTTACAGCAGACTGGAACTCAATACCTCTTCCCCCGGCCACAGCGATTGTATCGTAGTCAACCGTCAGATTCATCGACCCGCTGCCGACCCCGCTTACAATATCCCAAACCGTATTATTTGCAAATGTAGAATGGGAGATGTGTCCGGCAGTAGTGCTCAGGTAGCGGATTCCGTAGTCAGAGTACTGCACGTCGGAATACTCAATATACCCAGTCGCGCCAGAACCCACTTCAATGCCCCACCAATCCCCTTCTGCCTGACTAGCTTTTGTCGAAGTGAAGACAACCTTGGCTCCCCCCAACCCGGCAGCGTGAAGAGTGCCTCCGCTCGAAACTTTCAATTCCACCTTCTGGCTATCATTTCCAATACCCAGACTGTCGGGACTCCGCATCTTAACCGTGCTCCGGGAGTCCAAGGTCAGAGTTTTTGAGCTTGGTATTGTCACATCTCCCGGCACGTATAATGATCCGTTCCCTTCGTATTCTGCGCTCCTCACAAGGGTACCGAACATACAGGCAACCTTAAACTTTCCAAGAGCCAGAAGGGTGCCCGGATCGCCGGACCTATTCAAAGCAATTTTGGGATTTCCATAAGAATCAACCTTCAAAGTATACACGCCGTGGGCTGCATCACAATAGAGAGGATCATATACGCTGTTACCATAGGTACTCCCGGTCCCAACATCTGCCGCATCTCCGCCTAACAAGTGGTTAAGGGTATCTGGTGGACCGTCAAAGCCGGTCGGTGATGCAATACAGTCCTTCACTCTCCCTTCCCTGCCGAAAATTTCCTTCTGCGCACCCAAAGCGTTTGTGGCTATGCAGTTGAAAACATTCGTGCCGCTATCTACTTTTATTCCATATCCAGTTGTGCTGTCCACTGTGCAATTCGCTATGCTCGAGAACACTGCGCCGGTAGGTTGAATATGTAACTCAATACCCGTGCCTCCCGGCACTTTGACCAAGAAATGTTCGATTTTCGGACCAACTGTGAGAGTGTATCCTCTCGGACAATAAATTCCATAGTTAGCACTTCCACCATGAATGTCTATGCGGCCACGTTGGCAGGCGAAGGAGCTATTGGCGAGCTTCATTCCATATCGTGGTTGGGTGGTGCCATTCATTAATATAGTGATGTCTTGAGAAAATGTAGTGCTCTGACCAGTATGGTAGAGTCCCACTAAATCAGTTACCGTACAACCCTTCGCATCAATCGTGCAGTTCTTTATCAGTCCTCCACCGTCCATCTGCACAATATTCTTTCCTGTCATCCCACTCGTCGCTTCGATGATTAGCGGGCCAATAACTTGAGTTGACGTTTGGGAGGTTGAAGGAAAATTTACTGCATACGCGGTGTCGGTTCCGGCGGCGTTCTTGGACCACACTCTTGGCGTGCCGGCCACAACCTTGACGGTGACTCCTGGAATCATATCAAAATAAGCGTAGGCATTATTCCCACTCTTCGGCGAGACCTCGACCACGTCTCCAGATGACAACGGCGGGTTCTGTGAATCACCATGCAGGGCAGTCTGTATTTGCTGGAAATTACCTGGCACCTGACGAGTAATCGAAAAGCAAGGACTCGGAAACGAGAGGCAGATAGCTATACCCAGAAAAATCGCGGATCTTACCATCGGGGGAATCCCTCCCTTTCTTCCTTGCATGTTTAGTTATCAGGCTCGTGCTCATCCAGAGAGGGGCATCCTAGATTCAGGTGGTTGTGTTTATCCAGAGAAATTTCTTCTCAAAGGAACTTTTTTGGAAATCAGGGGAGCGTTGTGCTTCCCGCAGCTTGGTGGTTGGGAATCTGACCTCCTTTTGGGAGACGACCACAAGCCTCATGATCGCTGTACGAAAGGTCGCTTAGGGGTAACGAGGATACCCGTTTAGCTGGAGAGCCCTATCCAAGTGTTTGTAACTTACTTACCACTCTACAGGATAATCTAAACACAAAGAAAGCGGACAGACCCCTGAGCCGCCCTAGGGCCGGATGAATCTAAAAGAGCAACATGAACCGCTCCGGGTTTCTAGGAGACTCCATTTCTTGAGAGGACGCTCCTAGGCCGGGATTGGAGCGACGCCGGCGAGCATGGCGAACGCTGCTTCGTTTCTCACACGACCGGGATGGGGACCACTAAGACAGCGGCGGATTTCGCGGTCGCTTTCAACGAGAAGTGCCGAGAGGGCGTCTCCATCTCCGGTTCCGTGTGAACCACTTTGAAGAAGGGAGACAAAGGTTCACAATGCACGAAGGATTACTTCAGCTCTGTAAATCTCCATTTCAACAAGCCCCAACTCGTGTCAAAAATTCGCACGGGTCCACATCCTGGAGTCTCAATGGCGCCAATCGGACCGAATCCCTGGTTAAGCGCGGGGGAGGAGCTGGACAGAGACCCGTCTGTTTCCGCAGTTGCCAAGCAAAATAGGGGGTTCTCGGAAATAGTTTCCGTCTCGGCGAATCTCACGATTGCCGAATCAACTATATCACCCCCTAAATTGTTATAGAGAATATTTCGGACGAGGGGGACATCTGATGCGATACCCTCACTGCTCTCTGAACCGATAATTCCGCCACCTACGTTATCGCTGACAATGTTATAGCTTATAATCGATCCGCCGCTTGCCGACACAATACAGAGACCTCCCGCAGCCAACCCGACTCTACTACTCGCCTCATTAAATGCAATGGTGTTGCTAATAATTGAAGCCTTACCTGAAACCCAAATTGCGCCTCCCGAGCAGTCTGAGGCAATTTGGGTATTAGACTGGTTAGCAACCATAACGTTGTTTTCTATAGACACATCTGCCTCGATGACAAAAATGCCGCCGCCGTGATCTCCAGCACGATTGTTTACAAATACGTTTCCAATAACTGCTATTTCAGGCCCCGTGATATAAATCCCTCCACCATCTCCCATGGTCGTTGAGTTGGCCTTGATGAGATTGTTTGCGAAAATGCACGGAGCTTCAAGCCAAGCCCCCCCACCGTTGACCGAAGCATTGTTTTCAAGAAGGACATTATTCTGAATGATTATGGGTTCGGCGCCCGGTGGTCCCACAATGAAAATGCCCCCACCCCAGGCCGCCCCAAAACCATCCGATTCAACATGGTTTTGCATGATAATGTTTCCCAAGATCTGGGGCTGAGAGGAAATGCATAGCACTCCACCTCCCCACACAGTATTCAATGCCTCTGTATGCCCTGAGCCATTGGTGATTGTGAATCCTTCGATAATTGTTCTATTGGACTCCATCGACCGGCACGTGATCACGGGCTCCGGCTTCAGGCTGCCATCCAGGATTGTTTCTGCGGGGCCAGCCAAGCTTCTCAATGCGATGGCCTTACCTTTCAAATCCAGATTTTCGTAGTAGTGGCCAGGACGCACGATTACAGTATCTCCGTCTGATGACAAGTCGATGTAGTTCTGAATGATGCCGGCGGATTCGCTAGGTCTAGGGGTTGCGATCCACGTTGCAGCTCCGACCGAGGAAGCCAGGCAACAATTCGTTAGACACAATATGGTTATGGCGTGGGCAGCCGAGCGCCTCATTGTGGAAGTCTCACTCTCTGTCTCTGTCTGTGTCAAGGTAGACAAGCACGAAGAGGGCATGTCAATGGCTAGCTCAATGTGAGCCAAAGCCAACTTGCCTCTAATGTGATCGTGGGTCTCGCATGTTCGTCTCGGTCGTCAGCAATTGATGGGAAGTGTTCCGGGTAAAATGACCCAACAAGACGCCAAGTCTTGAAGCACAATGGTTCTAGGGTACGATCACTCTTTTGGCGGTCTTCAGGATAGTAGAGCCTCCAGCTTTCCCCAATCCAGCCGAACTCTATATTGATTTCAAAAACAGGGGGTTGGTAGACACGTTTGCGAACTCTCTTCTTCATTCTCTTAGCCTTCCTAACAGTTTCCTTGTCATGCCTCGCGCATGCTTCCAGCCCGCCCCAATTCCAGATGACTTGGGGCCTGAGCGGAACCAATGCGGGTGAATTCGACTATCCACAGGACATTGCCGTGTCTGTGAATGGCTTTGTCTACGTCATGGACCGTGGTCGTATTCAACAATTTTCCGCGAACGGTGATTACCTTTCTCAATGGCATGTCTCCGGCAGTCTCAGCGCCTTCGATATTTCAAGCACGGGCGATCTCTATATTGCTCAGTGGGATTCGATCGCCCAATACTCTGCCGATGGGCTTAAACTATCTCAATGGGGGTCTCATGGTCAGGGAGTTGGGCAATTTGATGGGATCCTGGGGTTGGCGATTGGGCCTGACGGATCCATATTTGTAAGTGACAATGGGAATTGTCGAGTGCAAGTCTTCGACGCGGCTGGCGCATTCGTTCGTGAATGGGGAGAGTGTGGCTCAGGACAGGATGGCACTTTTACGTCGCCTAGCGGGATAACCGTCGATGCAAATGAAAACGTGTACGTTGGCGACATCAATTTGCCGTGGATTCAAAGGTTTTCGGAGACAGGGATATTTTTGGGAAAGTATTCTCTCCCGGGCTCACCTTTTGTCCAGGATGTCGCGGTTGATTACAATGGAAACGTCTACGTTGTCGATGAATCTCAAGCCTTGATCCATGTCCTGGATTCCAGTGGTAGTTGGTTGTTTGCCTGGGGCGGTCCAGGAACCGGTCCCGGACAATTTGATTCGCCACTGGCCGTTGCTCTCCATAGCGGAGCGGGTATTTACGTGGTCGATTCGGGAAACAGCAGAATTCAAAAGTTCACGTATCCAGTTAGCACCACGAAGGTCTCATGGGGGTCCCTGAAAAATCGTTACTCTCGCTAACGGACCGTCAAAACCTCAGTAAGGAATTTTGATGGAGCGATCCTCGGATTCAACCAATTCGCCAGTCACTCTGCCAGAGGTATTTCGCCTGCGGTTTTCGTCGTAATCGGCCCTGCGCGTCGCCTTCGGCTCTCCCTCCTGAGTTTTGCACTCAGCGCTGGGAGATTCCGTGCCGCCGACGTTGTCCCGAGAGCTTCCTCCGCCTTGCTCACCGGGCTGAACATTCAGTGTGTTCAGGAGTTACTCGGTCGGGCGGCCGCATCTGATCGGTGTCTGATTGAGCCCAAAGATCTCCATGTATCGGCGCATGAAGGATTCAAAGCTGGCCATCCTCCTTGAGGCTTAACCAGCTTTGTGAAAAATGAGAGAGCGGAATCCCGAGGACCTCCTCCCCGCCTCCTGAGGCCGTCGCATGATGGCGAGATCGTCTTCGGGCCCAGGAGGGATGCTTATGAACGACCAGGAGCGAGGCGGCATACTGAGTTCGCAAAGAGGGGCGTGTTTTTTGCCGATCAGCAGGCTACCCTCCCCATTTGGTCCACCGGCTTCAGAGTCGTTCCTCTTCGTTCAAAGGCAAGGCTAATCACCTCTGGCTCCAGCTGTCGACTTCTCTGTTGGGCTTCGTAATGGACCCCCGCTACCACTTAAAAATTCGGCCCCGGAGCTCGGTAGACGATCTCTACCGAGAATCCCTCCGGGGCCAGTTTTATTTTCTGCACGACGAGCCTCGGAAACTCCTTTGGTCCCTCGTGCTGGCGTGTTCCAGGACCTGGGCGAGGTTCTGGATGTACCGGCTGACATCCTCAGCCTCGAGCCTTGGAATTTGTTCTTGGGTTTGGAACTCTGGAGTTCCTGCAGCTGGCTTTGGAGTTCGACCAAGCGCTGGTTCGCCCAGACTGCGTCACCCAAGCCATCCTCGATCGCCTTCCGGACGTTCGCGATCTTGGCCTCGACCGCGGCGATGTCCTTTTGGATGGTCTTGACCGATCTTGGTCGGTTGATTGGACCAGCTCCTTGTTCACCATCTTGGCGATTCGATCCGGGACGAGCTTCGACTCCAGCTGCGGGCGGATCTAGCGACTCCAAGGCGTCATGAGAATCGAGGATCGCAGACCTACCGAACCTTCACCATCTTATGGGTCGCTTTGAAACCACTTGTCTCAAGCCTGTAAAAATAGACGCCACCTGGAACAACTGCTCCAAACCCGTCCCGGCCGTCCCAAACCACAAGTTGGTCGCCGGCGGCCAGCCTCTTATCCATGAGCCGCCGCACCTCCCGCCCTGCAAGATCCAAGATCGTCAATTTGACGTCTCCCTCCCGAGATAATGTGAAGGGAATGGTGCTGCCCCCTAGAACCGGATTTGGAAAGGCCTGCCCGAGCGCGGGACGAGGCCGGGGCTCGATTCGAGCTGAAATGGGTCCGAAGTATTCATGGCCTCCAGAGCGGTCAATGGCCTCCAGACTGTAGTAATACGTGATTCCTGGGAAAACCTCGGTATCGAGAAAACGATACGCAGCGTCCTGGCGAATCAGTTCAGAAGTCAACTTCCTGTAGTCGCCTTCAGGGTTCAGGGAGCGATGCACGTGAAATCCGGCGAAGTAGCTCTCATTTGAGGTAGTCCATTCCAAAAGAATGCCGTTGGGCTGGGGGAAGGCAGTGAACGAAGAGAGAACAACTGGTGTCATAGCGCAATGAGCAGAGAGGATAGAAAGATCGACGGTGCTAGCCATGTACGCAAATGTTGCCGATGCTGCTATCGCATAACCACCGGGAGTAACTACTCCCCCGACAAGCCGGGGCATTTCTGGAATAGAGACGTCGATTACCTGAACCCCCGAAGATCCGCCCGCATAGACCGTCGTGCCGGATACGGCAACGCTGTAAACCGAACCAATTCCAGCAAACGGGTATACGGGTCCCACATGTCCGATGATCGCCGGAGACATCGGGGTTGAGACATCGATTACCTGAACGCCCGCTTCACCATCTGCTACGTACAGTTGTGATTCGGACACCGCAACACCATGAGTTGTGCCCGGCGTGTGCACATACCCGACGCTGGTCGGATGCATTGGGTCCGACACGTCAATCACTTCGATACCTTGGGAGTAGAGAACGACGTAGGCTATTGTTCCGGAAACGGCCACTCCCCACCCCAATCCCGACAAGTCCACGCCCCCGAGGATCACAGGAGATGTGGGATTCGATATGTCGAGCACGCGGAGGGTGAAGGATTCCACCATGTAAGCCCTCGATCCAGCCGTGGCAACAGCCCAGGCGCTCCCATCTCCTGCGTCCACAATGTCAATGATTGCCGGAGACGCTGGATTCGAAATGTCGACCACCTGCAGACCCGATTGTGCGTCCGCTACATATGCCACCGTCCCCGAGACGGCAACCCCGCGTGCATCACCAGTGTCCGTGCTCCCCAAAATCAGCGGTGATGAGGGATTCGAGACATCGAATACTTGAAGCCCCGCTCGGCCGTCTGCGAAGTAAGCTGTGTTTCCAGACAGCGCAACGCAAAAGCCTACGTCGGGTATGGCCACGGTTCCCGTGATTCCGGGGGATTCTGGATTTGAGGCATCGAGGACCTGTAGACCCGACAAATCGTTAGCCGTGTAGACAGACGTGCCTGACACCGCGACAGCTTTAGGAGAGCCCACTTCGATCTTTCCCAGGACCCTGGGACTGGACGCGCTGGAAACGTCGACCGTTTCGATACGCCCTGCGCATGTCACATACGCAATTGTTCCGGATACCGCTACAGCGTAGATGTCGCCAAGAGTCGGCAGGCTTCCGAGGATTACTGGAGACACCGGAGTCGATGCGTCGATTATTTGGAGATCACCATCGGCCAAGTAAGCTAACGTCCCTGATACCGCAACAGCATGAGGATACCCAGGTGTGTCCATGCTCGCCAATATGACGGGAGAATCAGGTTGCGACACATCCACGATCTGAAGGCTCGATTCATCCGCCACGTAGGCTATCGTGCCGGAAACCGCAACACCGGTGGCCCAACCGGGTGTGTCCGCCGTTCCAACGATCGCTGGAGAAGCTGGATTTGAGGCATCGATTACTTGAAGACCTGATGCCCCATCAGCGACATAAACCATCGTACCGGCTACCGCGACATCCTCCGCTACTCCAGGCGTATCCACCCTTCCCACCACGACTGGCGAAGAGGGATTCGACACATCAACCACCACGAGACCCGAATCCCAGTCCGCAGCGTAAGCAATAGGCCCTGAGACGGCAATCTTTCCCGCTCCTCCCGACGTTTCGACGTGTCCCATAATCAACGGAGCAGCGGGATTTGAGATATCGATCGCCACAAGGCCCCAACGATCATCACCCAAGTAGGCCACCGTTCCAGACACCGCCAATCCGGTAGCCCACCCCGGCGTATCAACTCCTCCCACGCGATGGAGATAATGGCCGTAATCGATGCAGTCCGCCCAGACTTCTGGTGCAAGAGTCTGAAGCAAGACGAGCATTAGGGCGTGATGACAGATCCTCCTGAACATTAGGCTCCCTCCTGGCCCTCGTCTTTTGCATGATGCGTACCATTGTTGGCCGCTAACGACAACTGCTGTTCAAGACAAGGCAAAGGTAGCATCGTTGCCTAACGCCACTTGGATTCGGATGGGCAAAAAGCATGACGCTTTGCAGAGCGCAATGTCTCAATTCGAAGTATCTGGCTCGAGGGAGGCTTCATGCGGGTCCCAATGGTATCGACGCGAGTTCGACACGGCTAGTTTCGAGCCCAGGAGTCTATGCCCGACCTCGTGGCGGCGGTACAGGGGCTACCGGTCTAGGTCCCTGTTCAAGGGTTATGCCGTCGTCCGTAGCAGAACGGCTCCAGCCGCTCAATTATCAACTCGGCGTCATGAATAAGGTACGCAAGGAATGGAAACTGCTTCGAGCTCGGCACGCTGTATTCGAATTCCTTTTTTTCGTAATACTGGTTGAATATATCGATGGCCAACCCGAATTCGTCGCCAAACGGTGGGATATGGTCGGCAATCCCTAAGTCTTCTGCCACCTTTAGACAAGCTGTGAGATCGTGTCCAAATTTCTTTGGATTCTTCAGATCGACAAGGCCTACACCGCTTCCAAGCAAATAGGCCTTAAAAGCCAATTCGAAACTATGACCGACAAGGTAGTACGCCGGTAAGTCGATGACATAGCCGAGCTCCTCAGCTCCGGAGGTTTCTCGGGCCTTGAGATGGTCATAAACAATCCGAGACGCCCCGACAAACCGTCTGGCGAGGTTCAAAAGCCCGAAGGGAGTAGTGTTCCCTGCCTTCTCGATTTCCAACTGGAGCTGGGTCCTGGTAATGGAACTTTGTAGTCTGAGGTTGCCCGCACTATTTGTCATTGTTCCTTCCTAGAAAACGGTGATGACTCAGCTGCCGCCTTTGCTTGAGCCCATGTGCAGTCATCGCAGCACGCAACTTGTTCTGCGGTTCAATCCCGGTCTGGATTGCCTCTCCTAAGTACGGGGCCCCAGAGTGGTAAACTTGTTTGGGATGTTGGCCTCAAAGTGCAACTGTTACTTCCTGTTGAGCCTATCTTGCCTCGGCGCCTTTCCGATGAAGGCAGACGCCCGGATTTGGACCATTTTCGTCGACGGCTCAGGCGACGCTCCCACGGTTCAGGCTGGGATTGACCAGGGGTCTAGTGGAGACACGGTCTTGGTACATCCCGGCACGTATTTCGAGGCGATCAACTTCCGGGGAAAGAACCTCGTACTGAAAAGTACTAATGGCCCGACACAATCAACGTTGGATGCGAGCGGCATCGGCGCCAGAGTAGTTACTTTTCCCTCGGGAGAACAAAGGACGGCAGTGATCTCTGGTTTTACTCTCACCGGGGGCACTGGAGGGGTTGTAGTGGTGAATTCTGAAGCATCCATCGTGGACAACATTATCACAGGCAACTCCGCTGGCCAGGATGGTGGCGGAATATGGTGCGATGCTACGTCACTCCAGAGAGTAGTAATTTCTGGCAATACTGTGACGAACAATTTTGCTCCCAAGCTTGGAGGCGGAATAGGGTTTTTCCAAAGCGTCATTCCAGAGCTGGTTGGAAATCACATCCAAGGCAACGAAGCCCGGGATGGCGATGGTGGGGGGATCTACTACGCAATCTTTCACGATGGAGCCGTCATTCGCAACAATATAGTTGAGGACAACATTGCCGGTGATCATGGCGGTGGATTGTACATAGGTGATGTTCGAACCATCTCATCTACGGACGTGGAAGTCTCCTGGAATGTAGTGGTCGCTAACAGAGCCAAGGGTAGAGCATTAACTGGAAATAGCGGTGGAGGGCTCTGGCTGTGGCAGACGAATGCGTGGGTCCATCACAATACAATTGTGGGGAACATTGGCGAAGGACCAAATAACAACTACGGAGGCGGCATCGTAATTCAGCACGGCAGCCCCCTTGTTGAGCAGAACATTATCGCTTTCACGGTCATGGGGGGCGGGATTTGGTGTGGGGGCGATCCAAGCCCAACCATCCGGGACAACTTCGCTTGGCAGAATTCAGGGGGAGATGGAGTGGGACAGTGCGTGACCTGGTGGCAGTCGGATGGCAACGTCGTCGATAATCCTTACTTCTGCGATTTGCTCGGTGGTGACCTGACTGTCGCCTCGAACTCAGGGGTCATGACACATCCGGCGGGACCGTTAGGGGCCTTTCCAATCCCGGGGTGTGGTCCGGTTGCCGTTCAAATCTCGACTTGGGGTGCCCTAAAGGCCCGCTACAAGAACTCGCGATGATTGCTGTCCTAGGCCCTTCATCGGAACGAGAGCGGTGCCTGTGATCTCAAAGATCAGCGCGACCAGGTCAGGTTTTGTCTTTTGGGCATCGCAACGGACCCCCGCTACCACGTTAACCATGACTGGCTCCGGAACACGGTAGGTGATCTCAATCACCCGTTCCGGAGCCAGGGTTACTCTCTCCACCAGCTTATGGAACAGCGCCTTGCGTTCCCCGATCTCCCCCCCGGTTAGGATTTTGTGGGCATCTGCCGCGTATCGGCGAATCGCCCGTTCGTCCACTCTTGGAGCTGAACCCGTCCGGCCTTTCAGGTCTTCCAGTCTGGTGCGTTCAGCCGAGAGCTCACAGAGACGTTGGTTTGCCCAGGCAGTATCCTCGAGTCCATCCTCGATGGCTCTTCGGATCTTCTCTGTCTTGGCCTGGATAGCTTCAAGCTCTGCCTCGAAATTGGCAGGGGTTCCCTTCTGGCCCTGCCAGAGTTTTTCGATTTGAGCGTTCACCAGGGGCACAAACCGCTTTGCATCCAGCCAGACACTCAAGATCTTGGCAATCCCAGCAGCCAGTCCCCCCTCGATCCATTCCTTTCGGACGTAGACGCCTGGTCCGCAGCCTTCCCCCCGTCGATAAGACCTGCTGCCACACACGTAAAAGAACCCCCGGGCTTGCTTCAGCCCGATCATGTTGCTTCCGCACGAACCGCACCGAAAGACTCCGCCGCTTAACAAGTATGGCGAGGTACGGCTTCGATTGGGGCCTCGGGCAAATGCCCTGTCCCCGCTGTTCAGTCTAGCCTGGTGGATCGTTTCGGCTTCTAAGTCCGAGATTATGGCGGGGTGGGAGTTCTCAACGCAGACCCAGCTCGAGGGCGGATTATGTTTCCCGCGCTTGCCATGGACGTTCCAGATTCCCATCCCCGAGTACTTGAGCAACACGTCCGGCTGTAGAAGCGCGTTCCAGGTTGAGAGTCCCCAATGCTTGCGGCATGGAGGCAGACCATGCTGAGTACAGAACCGGACCAGTTGGGCCAGCGAAGCTCCCTCTAAGGCCATCAGGAGCGCTTCCCGCACCCACTCATGTAGTGGCCGGCCTGCAATGATCCTTTCGTCTAGAAGCCAGATTACCTTGTATCTTGTACGTCCCTTGCTGTCAGAGAGTGGAATTCGCTTTGCTTGATACCCCCACAGAGGCGATCCACCGTTCTTGTAAGCCCAACCTGTTTCAGGATCTCGACTCTGCACATTGCCCTTGCAGCCTTTTACGGTGTGCTTGGCGACATCCAGGCTATAGAGCTGATTCTTTAAATGGGTGAGGGCCTCGCCGAGCACACCCTCGGATGTCTTCGGGTCGTGCTGCGGCTCTGTCATCGAAACAACATCGACACCCTCCTCGAGGAGTTGATGAATGAGGATCAGGCCCTCGGGTCCGGCCCGCGTGAACCGTGAGTACTCATGCACGAGAATGGCCAGCTTGTCTCTCCTCGCGTGGGCAAGCATCTCTTCAAATCTGGGCCGCTTAGCTCGAGCCTGGTAAGCGCTTGCGCCCTCTTCATACCCGCCGACAATCTCGAAGCCTCGGGCTGGGGCACGCTCCTTAATCTCGCGGAGTTGCTGCTCGATCGAGGTCCCCCGTTCATGCTGATCTTCGGTGGAAACCCTTGCCCAGGCCAAAGCCTTTCGCGGACCGGCCATCTGGGATGTGGGCTCCGGCGTTTCAAGGAGCGTGGCGAGTAGCCCCTTCGGACGAGGACAATCTGCGGATCTAGAGTGGGCGTTCATGGCCCAATTGGGGAATGGGTGGAGAAGAAAATCCAGCCTGCATCGGGGTCACTTGGCTGCCCGATCGATCATGTTTCGGAAGGGCTTTCGGTTTGGCTCTTCTTCCCTCTACAGCATGCAAACGAACCCTCTGGGTACTTGGTGAGGTTTCGCGATCCTGGAGGGCGGTCGCGGCAATCAGTCTGACGACAAGGGCCTCCAGGTCCCTCCAGAACTCTGGGCCAACCTGATTCGAAGCGACCTGGCAATGAACCGTGAAACGCGCCTGGGGACCCCTCATGGTCGCTCCCGGATTTCGGACCGAGGCTGTCCCTTGAATGAGGCCATTGCATCCTCATTCCTTCCCCTCAGCCACTCCTCCCACGCCGCCCTGGGGATCCTGATCGCATTCCCAAGACGAATAGCCGGGATCACGCCAGCGGCAATGAGTTGGTAGATCCGGCCGGTGGTGACGCCAAGCTGGGATGCCACATCCGTCACTCGAAGGAGCTCACGCCTGTTTCGCACTGCTTGTTCCCCTTTCGAAAACCGGTGAACAGGTCTATCCAGCAGTATCCAGGGTCAACTATTATGGTGAATACATGACAATCTATAAGACCGCCCCGCTTCACGTCTTGCGACGTGAGCTCTGTGAGCGCCTCCGCAGCGATACCGGCCAACCTGTCAGCGCGGGCGAACAGACGCTCTTATTTGGGCGCACTGGAGCAGACAGGGCATTGAAAGAAAAACGCTACGATGAATTCCGGGAACTTCTGATCCTGCATCGTGAAGCTAACATTGATGATGCACTCGTTATCACTGCATCTTCCCCACGCGCAAGGAGCCTTTCCAGAACCACGAGCACAAGCCGTGCATGGCCCAAGGACACGGCCCAGGAGGACATTCGTGCCCATGTTCTTTCACGGCAGATCATGCGTTCCGCGGGCCAGGACAGGGAGGTACGGCTCTTTCGTGAAGAATTCTTCGGAGATCCAGCGCGCGTTTTATCGGAAACGGACGCGAGGTCGTTTCTCGCCTCGCCAGCTCTGCGCCTACTGAAGCCGGCTGAGCTGCGGAAGCACGAGGTTCCGATTTTAGGTCATCAGTCCCAGGTTCGGCTTCTGGAGGGCGGGGCGCTCACCAAAGGACGGCAGCAGAATCTTGAGCTTCGAGTCAAGTGGGATGCTAGAGCCGTCGTTCTCAGAACTCATGTCATCTGGGACTTACCGCGGAAGCGCCTGCAACTCCCAAAATTCCCCTGGGTTACAGATGATCTTTACGTTGCGGATGGGTCTTGCCTGGATCAACTCCGATCGAAGGCCCATCGAATCGCCTCCGCCTATGACTGGACAGATCCCGACTGCGCTTGGTTCATCCTCACCGGATGGGGACCCATTCATCCCCTAATCCGGACCAACTACTCAGTAAACGGTTCTCGTGTGGGACATTTCATCTACGCCAGCATCAGGATAACCGCGCAACCCTTCGCGTCTCCCAAGGCGGTTGCCGATGCATATGGCGCGATCCAAGAAGGCCTGCTAGGACATCGGTTGGGTCGGCCGTTTGAGGAATCAAACCTCATGCTCTTGGATTTCATCCAATCACAAACGATCGCTGCGGGTAAGCGACCTCCATGGCGGAACCTTTTGAAGGACTGGAACAAGAAGTTCCCGCATTGGGGATACGGGGATGATTCTCACTTACGGCGAGATTACCAGCGGGTGGAAAAGGAAGTTCTCTTTCCTCCTTACTTGGAATACGTTTCGGCAGATCTGAATCGTCCACACAGATCAAGAAAGCGCGGGAAAAGCTCTCGGCATCGTTCATCCCGATCTAGACGGCCGGCTGCTTTGAACAGGAAGTAGCCAGATGTTTTGAGTATTCTCTCCTCTGGCGGAGCAAACGGGATGTTTATCCGAACTCTGGAGAGCTTCACTCAAACTCTCGATACGTTCTTCCAATGATGTGGCCCCCACAATAGAGCGATCAATTCCGGTCCAATGGAATCCCGGTAAATTCCCGGCCAGGAGGGCGCTCCTGGGGCAGAAATCGCCTGACGAACGCACAACCGAACTGGTGCGAATCTCAGGAAACACATCAGACTCGATCACCAGAAGCAGTCGAAGGCTGTGCGCCGCCAGTTTTAAACTGACGGCGCACAGAAAACTATCATCTACTGTCCATAGAAGCCATACCCAACAACGAGTTGGGCATTCTCGAGTTGACTCGACAGAGTGGTCCCGGATATTTCACGGGTGGTCACGACCAAGCCATTATTCGTGGTGAGCCCATTCGTCCAGCTGGACACCAGATCCTTGGCATTCAGCCGGACGAGGCACCCAAGTCTGACTAGCTCGTCTTGCGTCAGTTCCCATTCGGAGACTGGCGTTTCCGAGTAGCTTACCGATCCTGTGCTGCTCACTTGCGAGGCAGTCCAGGAGCTCGTAATCGGCAAAGCCGCGAACGCTTTTTCCCCTGTGCCAGCGTTCGTGACCGTCCACTCCAGATAAGCCCACACGATCTTCCTCCCCGTCCCCGATCTCAACCCGGACAGATCGAACTGCAAGGCGACCCGGGTCACCCCGTCACCCGAGGACGGAATCACCACCGCCTGGGAGGGAGACGCCCGCAAAACGTCTGCCGAGCTGGTCGAGGCCGCCAACCCAATGAACAGGCACATCGCGAAAAGAATGGTTGTTGCTTTCATGATTTTCCCTCCTCCTTAGCGCACGACTAGGAGTTTGACGCTCTGTTGAGTGATGCCGTGTCCAGTGGCCCGGAAGAAATAAACCCCGCTCTGA
>Ga0075418_10000266_pt1 | contig 52303 bp, 29 predicted proteins | sample SoiMetdeltSBSDD2_FD_81776 | JGI IMG/M metagenome (GOLD analysis project Ga0075418, IMG submission 81776) | Bulk soil microbial communities from a Populus tree surrounding site in Tennessee, USA - Soil MetaG P. deltoides SBSDD2 | ecosystem: Environmental > Terrestrial > Soil > Tree plantation...
GCCGCTGCACGGCCGGCCGCAGCGCCCTCGCCCAAAGCACCGCTCCGCGTCGTCAGCTTCAACATCGCCTTCGCCATCGAGATCGACAGCGCCCTCGCCGTGCTGCGTCACGAACCGGATTTGCAGCGCCCCGACATCCTGGCGTTGCAGGAGATGGACGCTCCCAGTGTCGAGCGCATCGCCCGCGCCCTGCAGTTCGACTCTGTCTACTTTCCGAGCGGCTTCCACCCCAAATACGACCGGGATTTCGGCTGCGCCGTGCTCTCGCCGTGGCCGCTCATCGAAGCGCGCAAGATCGTCATGCCGCACCGGTCGCGCATCACCGGCCTGCAGCGCGTGGTCACCGTCGTCACCTTGCAGCGTGGTGCCGGCCGCTGGCGCGTCTACTCGGTGCATCTTCCTTCGCCGGTGGGGATCTCAGGAGAGTCGCGACGCGAGGAGATCGATCTGCTGGTGAAGGATGCGAGCAGCTCTCCCGATCCCGTCATCATCGCTGGCGACTTCAACAGCGAAGACGCCGGCGAGGCGTTCGTGCGCGCCGGGTTCGTCTGGCCGACGCGGGAAATCCCGGCCACGGTTCGCGCGCTCGGCGTCGGTTTCCGTTACGATCACGTCCTGGCGCGGGGCTTGCGCCCGGCGCCCGCACCCGCTGCCGGCGTCGTCCTCGACAATCGCCAGGCGAGCGATCATTGCCCCATCTGGGCCGTGCTGGTGCCGGAGTGAATGCGCAGCACGCGCGAAGAGACTCGAGCACCGACGAGGAGACACCCATGCCGCTTCCCGATCACAAGACGAAGATTCTGGCGACGGTGGGTCCGGCATCGGCAGCTCCCGATGTCATGCAAGCCCTGCTCCGCGCCGGCATGAACGTCGCGCGACTCAACTTCTCGCATGGGGACTTCGAGACGCATGCGCGCTGGATCCGCGCGCTGCGCCAAGCGTCTGCGGCCACCGGACTCGAACTCACGCTCATGGCCGATCTGCCGGGGCCGAAGATCCGCATCGGCAAGCTGGCGCAAGATCCCATCGAGCTCGAAACGGGCAGCACGTTCAGCCTCACGACGGACGACACGATCGGTGACGCGACGCGTGCCTCGGTGTCCTTCGAGCGACTGCCGCAGGTCGTCAAGCCTGGCGACATGCTGTTCCTCAACGATGGCCTCGTGCAGCTCCAGGTCGAGTCGGTGCAGGCACCGCAAGTGCGCTGCCGTGTCATCGCAGGCGGCGAGCTGCGGTCGCGCAAGGGCGTCAACCTTCCCGGGATCGATCTCGGGATCCCCGCCTTCACGCCGCGGGACCGAGAGTGCCTGCAGTTCGCGCTGGAGCAGGGCGTGGATGCGGTGAGCCAGTCCTTCGTCGAATCGGCGGCGGACATCGACTCGGTGCGGCAGGCGGCCGCGGCGCTCGGTCACGCGCCATTCGTCATCGCCAAGATCGAGCGAGCGCGGGCACTGGATCAGGCCGACGCGATACTCGGCGCCGCCGATGCGATCATGATCGCGCGTGGCGACCTCGGCGTGGAAGTTCCGATCGAACGCATCGCTCTCATTCAGAAAGACCTGGTGCGCAAAGCCGTGCGATTGGGCAAACCCGTCATCACCGCCACACAGATGCTGGAGTCGATGACGCACAGCCCACAGCCGACGCGTGCCGAAGCCACCGATGTCGCCAACGCCATACTGGACGGCACGGACTGCGTCATGCTGTCGGCGGAGTCGGCGACGGGAAAATACCCCGTGCAAGCGGTTGCGACCTTGGCGCGCATCGCTGCCGCGACGGAGCCCCACCGTTCGCGGGCGAATCTCTGGCGCCAGCTCGAGGCGCTGCAAGGGCGCACCGATTTCTCGATGCACGACTTGCTCGCGCTCGGTGTCGAAGCGGTGATCGAGAACGCGCGCGCGGCGGCTGTGGTGGCGCCGACGCGGAGTGGAGCGACGGCGCGCAGCCTGACGCGTTTCCGGCTGCCGATGTGGATCCTGGCGCCGACGGCGCACCTCGCCACCGCCCGGCAGCTGGCGTTCTCGTACGGCGTGCACCCAATTCCCGTCGGCGACGACCTCTCCGATTGGACCGACTTCAGCCGCGACCACCTGCGGGCGCTGGGCGCGACGGGTACCGTCGCCGTCCTGGTGCGCGGACCCTCGCCGCTCGCCCCCGGCGTCAACCATGGGCTCGAAATCATCGCACTCGAGCGAGACTCGCCGCCCCCCGCCGGCGTGTTGCCTGCCACACGGTGAGGTCGGGATGAAAGTCGCGTGGGGAACGGATGTCCACTTCGATTTCATCCAAACCGAAGACGTCCGCCGCTACTGCGAGCGAATCAGCCAGCACGACGTCGATGCGGTTCTCCTCGGCGGTGACATCGCCATGGCGGACGATGTCACGGACTGGGTTCGATTCGTCGCCTCCGAGGTCCGGCGTCCGGTGTATTTCGTTCTTGGCAACCACGATTACTACGCCGGACGCATCGCGGCAGTCCGCGGGCGCATGCTCGGCGATCTCGGCGGCGCCCATTGGCTGCCGGCAGCCGGCGCCGTTCGTCTCACCGCGAACACGGTGCTCGTCGGCCATGATGGCTGGGGGGATGGCCGCCATGGGACATTCCTCGAGAGTGGTGTCGATCTGTCGGATTACTACCTGATCGGAGATCTCCAGGACGCGTACACCGACAAGTCGAGTTTGCAAAAAAAACTCCAGGAGCTCGGCGACGATGCGGCCGGGACCTTTCGCCCGATGTTCGAGCAAGCGCTGCGCTCGTCGCCGGAAGTGCTCGTCCTCACCCATGTCCCTCCCTTCCGCGAAGCCTGCTGGCACGAGGGCAGCTTGAGTACCGACGAATGGCTGGGTGGATTCACCTGCAAGGCCATGGGGGATGTGCTGTTCGAGCTCGCACGCGCGCATCCCGAGCGGCAAGTGAAGGTGCTCTGCGGCCACACACACAGTCCGGGAACTGCGGAGATCCTGCCGAATCTCCGGGTCCACACGGGACGAGCGGTCTACGGCGCACCGGAATTCGAAATCCTCGAGGTTTCCTGAAGCGGAAATCGACTCTTCGCAGGAAGGCCGCAAATTCCTTGGATTCAAGGCCGGCTCGGACCGGCTGTTCGTGCCGCCGATGATCGCCAGGCCGCGAAGCTCGGCAGCTGCTCGACCTTGGCGGCGAGCAGCTCGCCCATCAGCCGGTGTCCGGCCGTGTTCAGATGTCCGTCCTTGTGAAACCAGTAGGGTCCTTCCCGCAGCAAGCGTGCCCTGAACTCGGGGATCGGGTCCAAGCGTTCGATGCCGAGTTCGCCCGCCACCCAATCCAGATAATGCCGCGCCCCGTCGAAATCGAGATGGTCGGCATTGGGGATCTGCAACGTGCCCCACCAGCGTTGCACGGCGGGATCGATTTCTTCCTGCTGCGGCGCACCGGCCAGCAAGAAGGTGCCGCTCAGGGCGGCGCAGCGCAGCGCCAGGCGCTCGATGCGCTGCGCCGTGAGGCGGTACTCGCGCACGGCGGCGAAGTTCTGGTTGGTGAACAAGGCAAGCAAGCCGCCGGGGAGCACGGCCGTGTCCGGTTTCGCCGCGTCTCGATCGCGCTGACGGCGCAGACTCCGCATCTGCCGCAACAGCTCGACGCGGTAGGTGAGGTGCGAGTAAGCCGCCAGTCGCCCGAGTGCGCCGCGGATGGTGAAGCCGCGCGAAATGTCGGTGCCTTCGGGCGCGAATCCTTCGTCCGACACGACGTCGTTGTCGGTGAAGACATAGACGACGACGTCGGCGGCGTAGCCTGGGCCCTCGCTCTCGAAGAAACCGAGGATGTTGTCCAGGTTGTAGCCGCGGACACCCGCGTTCACCACGTCCACCGCACCATGGCGCCGCAGGCGCGATTCGCACACGGACTCGAAAGTGTCACCCTGCTCGACCTCGAGTCCGGCCGTCATCGAATCCCCGAGCAGAAGGATGCGGAAGACCCCGGCCGGTTTGGGAATCGCCGTCTCGCCGTCGCGCAAGCCGCGGCTGTTGGTGCGCACGCGCGCCTCGTAGCCGTGGTACGGGCTCGCGAACACGAACTCGAGGTTCGCTCGCATGCGATAGCCGTAGTGCGGGTGCGGCTCGTAGAAATTCTCCACCACACGCACCGGCCCATGCCAGATCAGCAGCACGAGGTCGGCCAAGACCAAGGTGCCAAGGACGCTGCCGATGACGAGCGCCAGCTTGACGAGATGGGATCGCATGCGCATGCGCCTCAGGATCCGCGCTCCGCCTCGTCATGGACGAGAAAGACCGCGGCGAGCGGCGGCAACACGAGCGCCAGTGAGTGCGTCCGGCCGTGGGCGGGGATCGCTTCCGCGCTCACGCCACCCCAGTTGCCGTGGCCGCTGCCACCGTAATGCACGGCATCGCTGTTCGAGACCTCGCGCCAGAACCCAGCCCGCGGCACGCCGATGCGATAGCCATGTCGCGGCACCGGGGTGAAGTTGAACACCGCGAGCACCATGCCGGAGGAACGCCCGTGGCGCAAGAAGCTGACCACACTGCTGTCTGCGTCCGAGCAATCGACCCAGCTGAAGCCGTCGGGGTCGCAGTCACTGGTATGCAGTGCCGCTTGCTGGCGGTACAGGCGGTTGAGATCGGTCACCCACTGCTTGAGCCCCTGGTGCTGCGGACTCTGCAACAGGTGCCAGTCCAGGCTCGTTTCGTGCGACCATTCCGCCCACTGCCCGAACTCGCTGCCCATGAACAGGAGCTTCTTGCCTGGTTGGGCGTACTGGTAGCCGTACAGCAGCCGCAAATTGGCGAACTTTTGCCAGACGTCCCCGGGCATCTTGGCCAGCATCGAGCCCTTGCCGTGCACGACCTCGTCGTGCGAGTAGGGCAGCACGAAGTTCTCCCGGAAGGCGTACAACAGACGAAACGTCAGCTTGTCGTGATGATATTTGCGATGCACGGGGTCGATCGCCATGTAGCGCAAGGTGTCGTGCATGAAGCCCATGTCCCACTTGAGACCGAAGCCGAGCCCGCCGAGATGGGTTGGCCGCGACACCATCGGCCAGGCGGTCGATTCCTCGGCGATGGTCTGCACGTCGGGCTGCAAGCGATACACATCCTCGTTGAAACGGCGGAGGAAAGTGACTGCGTCCAGGTTCTCCTTGCCGCCGAAGGCGTTCGGCACCCACTCCCCCGGCTGGCGCGAGTAATCGAGGTAGAGCATCGAGGCGACGGCGTCGACGCGCAGCGCGTCGACATGATAGGCCTCGAGCCACAACAGGCCGCTGCTGAGCAGAAAGCTGCGCACCTCGTGCCGCCCATAGTTGAACACGAGCGTCTTCCAGTCCGGATGCGTGCCCTGGCGCGGGTCGGCGTGCTCGTACAAGTGCGTGCCGTCGAACGCGGCCAGGCCGTGCGCGTCGTTGGGGAAATGCGACGGCACCCAGTCGAGGATGACGCCGATGCCGTTCTGATGCAGCACGTCGACGAGGTACATGAAGTCCTGCGGCGTGCCGAAGCGAGCCGAGGGCGCGAAGAACCCGGTCACTTGATAGCCCCACGAGCCGCCGAACGGGTGCTCCATCACCGGCATGAATTCCACGTGGGTGAAGCCGGTCTCCAACACGTAATTGGCGAGCCGCGGCGCGATCTCGCGATAGGTGAGTGAACGGCTGCCCTCCTCCGGCACGCGTTGCCACGAGCCCAAGTGCACTTCATAGATGCTCATCGGCGCTTCGAGGGCGTTGCGTCCCTTGCGCTCGGCCAGCCAGGCGGCGTCTCCCCAGGAATAATCGAGATCCCAGACGACCGAGGCCGTGCGCGGCGGCACCTCGTGCCGCAGCGCCATGGGATCGGCCTTCTCGCTCGGGACGCCCTGGTGCGGCGAGTGAATGCGATACTTGTACAGCGCTCCCCGCGCCACACCGGGCACGAAGCCCTCCCAGATTCCCGAGCTCCCCCGCCGCGCGAGCGGCGCACGCGCCGCGTCCCAATCGTTCCAATCGCCCAACACGCCGACCCACTCGGCCTCGGGCGCCCAGACGGCGAAATGCGTGCCGCCACGACCGGCGTGCGCGCCGAGCTTGGCGTACAGGCGCGAATGCGTGCCCTCGTTGAAGAGATAGATGTCCTGATCGCCCAACGGGCTTTCACGATCCGCGAGCGGAACCTGCATTCCGTGTTCTCCTTCGCCGCGTGCCGGCGCCCTGCTTTTCAGCCCTTCACGATTCCATGCGGCGTGCGCGTCTCGCGCGTTTCACGGAACTCGCGAATGAAGGCTTCATCGTGCGGCATTGGCTCGGATCGATGATGGCAATGATACTGGATGGCCTCGAAGGTGACCGGCTTGATGGCGACACCGCTGTTGATGAACCGCGCCCAAAGGTTGTTGTCCTCGAGTCCGCGGCCGACGATGCGTTCGTCGTAGCCGTTCACGCTCAAGAAATCCTCCCGATGCACCGAAAAGTTCGAGCCGAGGATGGAGTAGTCGTCGCGGCCGCGGCCGCGCAGCGCGAACAACCATGGCATGTAGAAACCGTTCTTGCGGTCGTGCTGACCCGCGTGCGGCCACCAGAAAGCCAGGCGCTCCAGCCGTCGCGACCGGATGTCGTCCAGGGTCAACCTCGCGGTCAATCCTTCGTCCAGCATCACACGCCGGCCGGACAAGACCCAGCGCGGGCGACGCCGGCGGGCATGGCGTTCGAGAAAGCGATGGTGGAGAATGCAATCGCCGTCGATGAACACGAGATAATCGGCACGCGAGCGCGCCACCGCGCGGTTGACGATGATCGTCTTGCGGAAGCCGCGATCCTCGTGCCACTCGTGCACGATGGGGTGCACGAGCCGCCCTTGCCAGCGCCCGATCAGCGCGCGGATCCCCGGCCCCGAGCCGTCGTCGGCAACCACCACCTCGACATCGCGGAAGCTCTGCTCCTCGATGCTCACCAGCACGCGTTCGAGGAAATCTTCGCGCTCGTACACGGCGACGATGAGCGAGAGGCCTGGGCGCGGAGAAGGTGACATCGACGAGAGATTACCGCCTCCTGGCGACACCGACAAGAGCCCCTCCGCCCGCGTGGGCGATGCCCTCGCGACATCTGCGGTTTTTTTTGGTCTGGGCCGTGTCCACGCGCTGTGGCACTCTTTGCCGATCCGGGCCGCATCTGGTGGATCGGGGGATTGCCATGGCAAAGACAAACATCACGATCCTGCTCACGAGCGTTCTCGTGCTTGCATCCAGCACGACGAGCGCCCAGGAGAATCCTCTCGCTCGGCTCGCACACTTGCCATGTTGTGATTACGGGGAGATTCAAGCGCTCGTCTGGTCGGGCACCGATCCGCGCATGACGCTCGACCGGCTGGCCGCATACTGTGCCCCGATTCTCTGGTTTTCGCCCGACGAGCCGTCGTTGATGAATGCGAGCGGCGCGGACATTCGGGTTCCTGCTGCATTCCCGTTCGAGACGGCGCCCGATGCGCCCGTGGTGTACTACCGGGTGCGGACGATCCTCACGCGCAAGGATGCGGTCGCGCCGCCGCTCGAGCCCGATCCGGCCGACCGCGGCAAGTCCGTGCTCGATCTACGACAAGTCGAGCGCCTCGATCTCGACTTCTTCTTCTACTACCCGTCCGAGGAAGGCTTCGGCGGTCATCAGCACGACGTGGAATCGGTCGAGATGAAGATCGGCATCTGGATCCGCGATGGATGCCCCGAGTGCCCCTATGCGATCGGGATCGCGCGTGTGAACGCGAAGGCCCATGGGGTCATGTGGTTCGACAACACGCTCGTCGTCGACCCGGAAACCCGGTTCCCCATCACCCTGTTGGTGGAGGAAGGCAAGCACGCGACCTGCACCGACAAGAACGGGGACGGCTATTACACACCGGGGTACGACGTCAATCGGCGCGTGAACGATGCTTGGGGCGTGCGCGACGTGATTCGGGGTGGCGGGCTGTTCACCGGCGGCTTCGAGTCATGGTTCGCGAAAGTGCGAACCCCCGAGGATCGCATCTTCCCGCCCCTTCCAGAGGACAGCGCGTTGCATGCGCGGCCCGGCCGCGATGACGCCGCGGCGCCGCGGGCGGCCTACGAGCTCCGGCCCTTCCCGCGCCCCGAGCTCGCCGCCGCCGATCCGCACCTCGTGCCGTTCATCGCCGACAAAGGCTCACCCGATTGGCCCGAGATCGACAAGGCGTCCGAATTCAAGAATTTCACAGGCTGGGTCGAAAACGAATCCTTCATCAAGTCGCTTTCGACAGCGCTGCGAGTGGACGGAGATCTCGGTGTGTCGTTCACATTTCCCCTATTCATCGTCAAGAACTTCACCGATCCCCTGGCAGGCGGATGGGTGCTCAATCGGATCTACATCAAGGACGACAAGCTGCGCGACTTCAGCTACGGCCTCTTGTACACATCGTCCGCTTCGCGCTGGCTGGACGGCTATTTCTCCGTCGGCTACGAAAAAGACGTGGACGATTTGGGCGCTGCCCACCGGGCCTGGATCGCCGAAACCGGCATCCGCTTCCGGGCCAACATCCGGCACTCGCCGTTGAGCTTCATGTCGAAGCTGATGGATTTCTGGGGTCTGCGCGGCGGGATTCAATACAAGGGGCTTCTGCCAGTGAATGAAGTGACCTTCGTCGTCGAGGTCGGCTCGGGCGTGTGGTAGAAACTCAATCGCGCTGCCGCGCTCGACTCTCGAGTGCTTGGACAAGACGCATCTCCGAGCCGGCGCGCGCATCGAAGAACAGGCTCGGCTCCACGAGCTCCAATTCCATGAGATGCGGTGTTCCGGCCTCGTCCCGCAACAGATCGACGCGGGCGTAGAGCGGCGCTTCGATTCGCTCTGCGTCTCCCGCACCGTCGGCCACCACGCAGGAGATCGAACTGCCCGCGGCTTCTTCCGCGACCGCTCGGCCGGCGCATGCCAGGATGCGACGTGCGAGCGCGATCTCGTCTTCCTCCGCGGGCACCGGCACGCCCTCGGGGCCCGCATGTCGCCCGCCGCGAAACAGCGAGCGTTTGCGCACCGCGTGCGAGAAATCGCCGTCGATGAAGACGAGACAGCGTTCCCCTGGCTCGACGACGGTCGGCAGATAGCGCTGCACGAGCATGTCGCGCTCGCGGTGGCTTGCAAGGTGATCCTGGCCAGGCTGCTCGGCGCCGCGCTCGACACGCAAGGTCGCGAACGCATCGGCCGACACCGCCGGCTTGATCACCGCGGCATCCCAGCCGCGTGCCGCGAGCACAGATGCGACATCGAGATGCGTGTGTGCCGGCACGAACTCCGTCGGCGCGATCGGGATGCCCATCGCCGCCAGCTCTTGCAGGTAGAACTTGTGCGTGTTCCAGCGCACGAAGGCGAGCGAGTTCCACAGCGGAATGGACGACGCGACGCGTGCCGCCCAATCCAAGAAGTCCTCGAGACGATGGAAGTAGTCCCACGTCGATCGCAGCAGGGCCGCGTCGTACTGGTCCCAGGCGATCGCCGGATCGTCCCAGGCGACCTCGGCACTACGATGGCCGCTCGCTCGCAAGGCCGCGAGCAACGGCGGTGCGTCGAAATCTTCCTGCGGCGGATTCGTGCAGGTGACGAGGGCGACATGCATATCAAAGCAAGAATGGCGCACTTCTTCGGGGCGCGGCAAGGGCGAAGCTCAGAGCGGCAGCGATTCGAGCCGAGTTCCGGCCGGCCGCGCCTGCCCACTCTGCATGCACGATTCAGCCCGCCCCCGAAGTGGCTGGAAACGCGCTCGGCGCTCGCCTAGACTGCCCAGGTGGCGCGTGCCGGATCGCCCCCAAACGACCTCGGAGGATGCATGAAAGGCCTGGACCCCACCGACTTTTTCGACATGACGGGCCTACTCGACGAGGCGGAGCGCGACATCCAGCGCAGCGTCGGCCGCTGGGTGGACGACCGCGTGCTGCCGATCATCTCCCAGGCATTCGACGACCATCGCTTCCCCAAGGAGCTCGTGCCCGAGATGGCCGAGATGGGGTTGCTCGGCTGCAACCTCGAGGGCTACGACTGCGCCGGGCTCAACAACGTGGCGTACGGTCTCGTGTGCCAGGAGCTCGAGCGCGGCGACAGTGGGCTGCGCAGCTTCGTCTCGGTGCAGGGAAGCCTCTGCATGTGGCCGATCCATGCGTATGGCACTGCCGCGCAGAAAGAAAAATGGCTGCCGCGCATGGCGCGAGGCGAAGTCATCGGCTGCTTCGGTCTCACCGAACCGGACGGCGGCTCGGACCCGGGTGCGATGAAGACGCGCGCCACGCGTCACGGCGATGCGTGGGTGCTGAACGGCGCCAAGATGTGGATCACGAACGGCACGATCGCGGACATCGCCATCGTCTGGGCGCTGGGTGAAGAAGGCATCCTCGGCTTCATCGTCGAGAAGGGCATGAAGGGCTACAGCGCGCGCGACATCCTGAAGAAATACTCGCTGCGCGCCTCGATCACTTCGGAGCTCTTCCTCGATCACGTCGAGCTACCGGAATCGAGCCGGCTGCCGCTCGCCGCCGGTCTCAAGTCGCCGCTCTCGTGCTTGACGCAGGCACGCTTCGGCATCGCCTGGGGAGCGATCGGCGCCGCCATCGCCAGCTACCGCGAGGCGTTGGCATTCAGTCACCACCGTGTCCTCTTCGGCCGCCCGCTCTCGCACACGCAGACGATCCAGCGCCGGCTCGCCGACATGACGCGCCGCATCACCACCGGACAATTGCTGGCGCTGCAACTCGGGCGTCTCAAGGACAAGGGCACGATGCACCCGGCGCAGGTCTCGCTCGCCAAGTGGAACAACGTGCGCATGGGGCTCGACGTTGCACGCGAGGCGCGCGACATCCTGGGCGCGGGCGGCATCAGCGTCGAATGCTCACCCATCCGGCACATGCTCAACCTGGAGAGCGTGATCACGTACGAGGGGACCGAGACGATCCATGAGCTCGCGGTCGGACGCGAGATCACCGGCGTCTCGGCCTTCTGACGGCCGTATGTTCAACCGCGCCGAGATCGTCGATCGCAACTTCGTGGAGTTCCTGCGCGCGTGGCAGGGGTCCCCGGGCATGCGCGTGGCCGCAGACGACCCCGTGCGTCCCGGGAGCTTGCTCCGCGGCCGCGAGCTGCTGCAAATCTTCGAGTCGCAGATGGCAGCGCGGCACTTGGACCTGATCGCCCGCAAGCTGCGCGCGCGCGACGCGGCCTTCTACACCATTGGGTCCGCCGGACACGAGGGCAATGCCGTTCTCGGGCGCGTGTTGCGGCACACAGACCCTGCCTTCCTCCACTACCGCAGCGCCGCTCTCATGGTGGAACGCGCACGTCAGGTTCCGGGCATCGATCCCGTGCGCGACACCATCTTCTCGCAGGCTGCGAGCACGCTCGATCCCATGGGCGGGCGTCACAAGGTGTGGGGCAGCGTTCCGCTCTGGGTGCTGCCGCAGACGAGCACGATCGCCAGTCATCTACCGAAGGCCGTCGGCACCGCACTCGCGCTCGGGCGCGCACGCAAGATCGGCGTCTTGCCGCCCGTGCCGCCGGACAGCATCGTGCTCTGCAGCTTCGGCGACGCCAGCACCAATCACAAGAGCGCGCTCGGCGCCTTCAACATGGCGAGCTGGACGCATTTCCAAAAACTCCCCGTGCCGATCCTCTTCGTCTGCGAAGACAACGGCATCGGCATCTCGGTCAAGTCGCCGCCCGGCTACATCGAGCACGAGTTCAGCAACAAGCCCAACCTCGCCTACTACCGCGCCAATGGACTGGATGTCGTCGAGGCGCACGACGTGGCCGCCGCCGCCGCCGAGCACTGTCGTTCGCGCCGCGCACCCGTCTTCCTGCACCTCGAAGTCGTGCGGCTGCTCGGTCACGCCGGCACCGATGTCGAGCTCGAGTACCGGCCGGTCGCCGAGGTCGAAGCCGACGAGAAGCGCGACCCGCTGCTGGCCTCGGCGCGCATCGTTCTCGAATCGGGGCTCATGGAAGCGGGCGCCATTCTCGAACGCTACGAAGCGCTGCGCGCGCGCACCGAAGCCATCGGCGAAGAAGTCCTCGACTGCCCGCGTCTCACCTCGGCGGCGCAGGTGATGGCGCCGCTCGCACCGTACTCGCCCGACGCGGTCGAAGCCGAGGCGCAGCGCGCCGATTACACCACGCGCCGCCTGGCACTGCACGGCTCGGAAGCGGCCCTTCCCGAACGCCAGCCACCGCGGCATCTGGCGGCGCTGATCAACGCCGGTCTCGTCGATCTCCTGCTCAAGTATCCGCAGGCAGTCGTCTTCGGCGAGGACGTGGCGCGCAAGGGCGGCGTCTATCACGTCACCGCCGGTCTCGAAAAGACTTTCAAGGCCGGCCGCGTGTTCAACACGCTCCTCGACGAAGAGTCGATCCTGGGTCTCGCGCAAGGCTTCGCCAACGTCGGCATGCTGCCCATCGCCGAGATCCAGTACCTCGCCTACTTCCACAACGCCTGCGATCAGATCCGGGGCGAGGCCTGCTCGCTGCAATTCTTCTCCAACGGCGCGTACCGCAACCCGATGCTGGTGCGGATCGCATCGTTCGCCTACCAGCGCGGCTTCGGCGGCCACTTCCACAACGACAACAGCATCACGGCGCTGCGCGACATTCCGGGCCTCGTCGTCGCGAGCCCCACGCGCGGCGACGATGCCGTCGGCATGCTGCGCACCTGCGCCGCGCTCGCCAAAGTCGACGGCCGCGTGGTGTTCTTCCTCGAGCCGATCGCGCTCTACATGACCAAGGACCTCTACGAGAGCAAAGATGGCGCGTGGCTCTTCCCCTTCCCGGCGCCCGGCGAGGCGGTGCCGTTCGGCGCCGAGCGCGTTTACTTTCCCGAGCACCACGATCTCGCCGTGATCACCTTCGGCAACGGCGTGCTCATGTCGCTGCGCGCGGCACGCACCTTGCGCGAAACACACGGCATCCACGCACGCGTTGTCGATTTGCGCTGGTTGCAACCGTTGAACGAAGAAGCCGTGGCGCACCATGCGCGTGAATGCAGTCGCGTCCTGGTGGTGGACGAAGGCCGCCGGAGCGGCGGCACGAGCGAACAGATCTTCACTGTCCTGGTGGAACAATGCGGGCCCGGATTGCCCATGCGGCGCGTCGTCGGCGCCGACACCTACATCCCGCTCGGGCCGGCGGCGTTCACGGTGCTGCCCTCGGAGGCGCAGGTCGTCGAAGCCGCGCGCGCTCTGTGCGAGAAGCCCGCTTCGATCGTCTGACCATCGGCCTCAGCGGCCGAGCGCATCTGTTTTCGCCGCCATGATGAAGTCGTTGCGATGCAGGCCGCGGATCTTGTGCGTCCACCAGGACACCGTCACCTTGCCCCATTCGGTGAGAATCGCCGGGTGGTGCCCCTCGGTTTCGGCGATGGCGGCCACCGCGTTGGTGAAACGCATCGCCTCGACGAAGTTCTGGAACTTGAACGTGCGCTCCAAGCGCTCGATGCCCTCGCGCTCGACGATCTGCCACTCCGGCACCTGCGGCCGAATCCGTTCCTTTTCCTCCGGTGTGATCTGCGGTTCGCCGCCCCGGCACGCCACGCACTTCATGCCTTCGAGCTCGCTCATGACTCCATCTCCTTTTCGGCCCGTCGACTACAGGATCCCGCGCTGACTCGCGAGCGCCAGTGCCGACGCACGCTGGTACAGCGCGCCGAGCGTCGGGTAGTTGAAGCAGGTGCGGTTGATGAGATCGAAGCCGCCCTCGGCGAGGAGCACCAGCAAGCCGATGTGCACGATCTCCGTCGCCTGTTCGCCGATGACATGCACGCCCAGCAAGCGCATGTCGTCGCGGCGGAAGAGCAGTTTGAGGAAGCCGCGCCGGTCGCCGATGATGCAGCCGCGCGCGTTCTCCTGGTACGGAGCCTTGCCGACGACGTAGTCGATGCCCTTCTCGCGCAGGGATTCCTCGGTCTCTCCCGCCATACTCACTTCTGGAATCGTATAGATCCCGTTCGGCAGCACCGGCGACACCTGCGTCTTGTAACCGAGATCGAATGCGTGCGTCATCGCCACGCGCGCCTGTTCCATGCTGGTCGATGCGAGCGCGGGGAAGCCGACGACGTCGCCCGCGGCATAGATGTGCGGCACCGCGGTGCGGAAAACGCGGTCCACCTCGAGCACGCCCCCTTCACCGGGCGTGATCCCTGCGGCCCCCAGGTCCAGGGCCGCGGTGTTGCTCACGCGCCCGGCGGCGACGAGAACCGTGTCGGCACGCAAGTTCGCGCCCGAGGCGAGATGCAGCTCGATGTCGCCGGTGGCGGGGACGGTGCAGCGCTCCACGGTGTCCTGCCAGACGAACGTGATCCAGAGGTCCTGCATCGCGGCCTGCAAGGCCGTGGAGACCTCGCGATCGAGGAAGCCGAGAAGGCTCTCGCGTCCGTCGACGATGGTCACATCGGCCCCGAGCGCCGCGAAGGTGCAGGCGTATTCACTGCCGATGACGCCGGCGCCCACGACCGCGAGCCGCTCTGGCAGCTTCGCGATGTGCAAGATGGTGTCGGAATCGCAGATGCGCGGGTCGCTGAAATCGAACGCGGCCGGCCGATGCGGGGCCGACCCGGTGGCGATGAGGAACTTCTCGCCGCGCAACAGTTGCTCGCCATCGCCGCCGCGCACGCGGACCGTGTGCGCATCGACGAAGCTCGCATGCCCTCGGTGCAACGTGATTCGCAAGTCGCCGAAGTAGTCCAGCACCCGCTGACGCTCCGCTGCACCGACCTGCTTCTCGTGATGCATGAAATCGGCCACGGTCGCCTCGCGCCGGAGCGAGAGGTCGACACCATAGAGGTGCCGCGCCTTGAGCCCCGAGAGCGCGAGCGCGGTCTCGCGCAAGGTCTTGCTCGGAAGCGTTCCCGTGTTGGCCACGGCGCCACCGACCCGTTCCGCCTTCTCCACCACCGCCACGCGTTTGCCGAAGACGGCGGCGGTCACGGCGCCTTTCTCCCCGGCGGGGCCGCTGCCGATGACGACGAGGTCGTAGTCGCGTGCCTGCATGCGCGATCCATTTCGCTGTTCGGACGATGGGATGGATTCGAGGCAGGCGGGGCGCGCATGCGTCGGAATCCGGGGCCCGGCCGCTCGGCCGGACCCCGGAGTATAGAGGCAAGAAACGTCTACTGGATCACGGTTGCTCGCACCCGGAGGCTGCGATCCCCCTTGGTGAGCCGCACCATGTAGACGCCGGCAGCGAGGTTTTTCTCCTTGCCGAACGTCAGGCTGTGCATGCCTGGACCCATCGTGCCGACGTCGGCGTCAGCAACCTGCCGTCCGCGCACGTCGAAGACCTCGAGCTTCGCCGGCTCCGAGCTGGCCAAGCTGAAGTTCACCGTGATGCCGAGCCGTGCGGGGTTCGGCGACACGCCATGCAGCGCGAAGACGTTGCCGCGATTGAGCGCGTCCGTGGGCGTCGTGATGGAGAACGTGGCACTGCTCTGGCCCAGCTCGGCTTCCAGCTCCAGGTCCGCGTTCTCGCCGTGGATCACGACCACTGCGAGCGACGCCTGGTCCGTGAGCACGGCAGGAACGGTCCATTGGTAGGTGCCGGTGTTCTGCAGCCGGCGCGCCTCGATGTTCCAGGTGGCGCCGCCATCGAAGGACGAAATCAGGTCCACCCTCGGGTAGTGACTGTCCACCTCCCAGATCACCTCGGCCTGGGTTCCGGCGACGAGGACCGCGCCGTGCGGTGGCGAATGGAGACCCGAGTCCTTGACCCGGATCATGTCCGAACCCTGGAAGCAGTCGCCCGCCACGGTTCCACTCACCGACACCTGGACGTCATCGCCCGCGGACAGGACTGCCAAGACTTCGGAACGGCTGAACTTGACCTTCAGGTCCGCGACACCGTCCCCGTCGAAGTCGCCGATCGATGTCGGCGCGCCGTCCGCCACCGCCACCGTGCCGTTGAGCAGGATCGAGGACACGTCGATGTCTTCCGCCGCGTAGCCCGCCGGCGGCTCGAGGTAGCCGGTCACGAAGTTTCCCTGCGCTTTCAGATTGAGAGTCTCAGGTTGGAATGTGAAGTCCATCGTGACGAGGCAAGTCCCGAACGTGATGTTCCCCCACGTGGCCGTGAGCGCGGCGCCGGTGTTGGCGCGCACCTGGAAGTAGCCGCCAGCACGTCCGTTGTTCAGCATCCCCCACAAACCGAAGGGTGGATCCTCGCCCGCGTTGCCCTCGTCGAACGTCAGCACCGGGCTGTCGTAGGTGCTGCCGCCAGAGACCACGCGGTACTGGATCGTCGCCGGGTCCGCGGCACTCAGCCCGTTCGGGTTGTAGGTCAGCTCCATGTGGATCGTCGTGCCCTTCACGTAGGTGATGCCGTGATTCACGGTGAAGCTGTAGAAGGGCAGGCGGCCACCGAAGCAGGCGATCTCGCCGGTCGTCGCGTTCGCCATGAAGCGCCCGTCCACGAACTGCGACCACCATGGGGAGAGCCGCAGACCGCCTTCCCCTGTGCCCGCGCCGCTGAGCGTGAAATCGGCTCCGAAGCGGAAGATCGAAACGTTGTTGAACACCGCAGGTGTCACTCCGCCGTCTTCGGAGAAGCTGAAGCTGTGCAAGTTGGCGAAACCGAGACACGCCGGATTCATCTCATCGGTGATCTCGACGAGCGTCGGATAGTTGTTCGTCGTCGTGAGCGTCGAGAGCGCACAGTCGTTGAACGTGCGGGCCTCGATCGTCGCGGCGTTCACATCCGGCGTCCCGAGCGGGGTGAACTCGACGTTCGACCAGTTGGCGGTGAGCGCAACTCCGGTGTTGGCTCGCACCTGGAAGTAACCGCCGGCCCGCCCGTCGTTCAGCATCCCCCACAGTCCGTACGGAGGATCCTCCCCCGGGTTGCCCATGTCGAACGAGAGCACCGGGCTATCGTAGGTGTTGCCACCGTAGATCGCGCGGTACTGAACCGTGGCCGGATCCGCTGCGCTCAACCCATTGTCCAGATAGGTCAGCTCGAAACGGATCGTCGTGCCTTTGACATAGGAGATGCCGTGATTGACGGTGAAGCTGTAGAAGGGCAGGCGGCCGCCGAACACGGCGATTTCGCCGCTCGTCGCGTTCGCCATGAAACGCCCGTCCACCAACTGCGACCACCACGGGGAAAGGCGCAGCCCGCCTTCTCCTTCGCCCGGGCCGCTGAGGGTGAAGTCGGCGCCGAACCGGAAGCTCGAGTTGTTGGCGAAGGCGGCAGCGGTCGCGCCGCCGTCCTCCGAGAAACTGAAGCTGTGCAGGTTGGCGAAGCCAAGGCACGCCGGATGCATCGCATCGGTGATCTCGACCGACGCCGGGAAATTGTTCGTCACCGTAAGGGTCGACAGGCCGCAGTCGTTGAAGGTACGGGCCTCGATGCTGGCACCGTTGGGCAACGGTGTCGCACGAGCCGTGCCTCCAAAGGCCGCCGCGAAGCACACCAGGCCGACGGCCGCGACAACGGCCATCACCCCAGCACGAGAATCGAAGCGTCTCATGGATGTTCCTCCTCGTACGAAGCTCTGCAACGTGGACGCGAAAATGGCTCCTTGAACAAGGCGCAGGGGGCACAAAGTCGAGTCGTTCAGTCCGAAGCTATCAGCCACTCGATCGTGTTTCAACCTCGTTTCTTCTTTTGATGAAATCGGGTGCAATCACCCACTCGATCATGCGCACGAATCGAAACAAAAATGACCTCGAGCGTTCATGACGCTGGACCACGCATGACAAGAACAAGATGCAAGCGATGCGAAATCCGCGGCAGCGATCAGCGGATGACCAAGCACGCTTTCGCCTGCCGCTCGCCGTTCACCTCCAATCGGATGTAATACGTCCCGTTCGGAAGGCCCGTGGTGTCGAGAGGGACCGTGTGCGCACCTGGCGCGTAGACACCATCCAGGATCCGGCGCACGCGACGCCCTGCCACGTCGTAGAGTCCCATCGACACGCGCCCGACCGCATCGAGACGGAAAGGCACCAAGGCGTCTGCGCGCACGGGGTTGGGCCGATTCTGCGACAAGGTGAAGCGTGGCTCCCCTGCGCCGCCGCCCGCGGCCAGGTCGGTGGCGACGACGAAGCCGGCGCGCTGCAGCCCGCGTTGGACGTCGGGGTTCTGCATGAAGCGATTCCACACCCGGTTCGTGCGGTAGTTCTCGATCATGATGATGATCGGCCCCTGATCGATGCCGATGGTATCGGTGTCCCACCAATTCGCCCCCAGATTGAAGGCATCGCGGAACCCGTACGTGGAGAAGAGCTGAGCGCCGTAGGTGTCGTACAGATGATGCAAGGTCGGCACGACGATCTCGGGGGCGAACGGGATGGAGCCGGCGACCGCCGTAGGGGCGATGGTTCCATCGTCGTTCTGGGGAGGCGGTGCGCCATGCGCCGAATAGCCTGTGGGTGCGTCGCTGGCCGTGATCCCCCAGACGTTGGCGCCATAGCCGACACGACCGAGCGGGTTGGCGATGCAGTAAGCCTGCTGCGCCAAGGTGGCCCGTCGCGAGTTCTCGAAGTAGGTGATGCCACGATTCTGCATGTAGGCATCCCGGATGTTGTAGAAATCGATCCAGCAGTGGCTGTACTGGTGTCCGAAGAGCGGCGGGAAGGTGACGTAGGTCTGCCCGTACTGTGTGTCCCAATCGTAGCCGGCGGTCCACGCGGTCCACGTGCTCGTGGGTACCGGATGCGTCGGCGATCCCAGCGCCAGGATGAACAGGATCATCGCCTCGTTGTAACCGATCCACTGACCGAAGCCGGAGAATCCGGTGCCCGGCTTCCAGCCCATGTAGATCGAGGGCGCGAAGTTGCGCATGAACTCCCAGTTGGCGCGCTGATAAATGGAGTCGGCGAGCTCTCGCACCTGCACGTCCCCGGCGGCGGCGGTGTCGAAGAATTGCTTGGCGTCGATGACGCCGGCGAACAGCAGAGCTGTGTCGATGGTGGACAGCTCGGAGTTCCACGTCCGCGTCGCCGTGGTCATGTCGAGGAAGTGGTAGTAGAGACCTTGGTAGCCAATGGTGCCGCTGGCCGCGGAGCTCTGCGGCGCCGTCCACAAGGTCTGCAACGCCGTCAGGATGCGTGCACGGCCGGCGTCGCGGCTCACCCACCCATGATCGATGCCGATGCAGATGGCCGAGAGCCCGAAGCCCAGCGAGGCGATGCTGCACGGCGACCCCGAAGTGTTGCGATCCTTGATGAGCCCGTTGCTGACATTCACCTCGTTCCAGAAGAAGTCGAACGCGGTGTGCTGCAGCGTATCGAGCAACGCCTCCGTGCTGAGCGCCTTGGCCGCGGTCGGCGGACCGGTGAGGACGATCGCGAGCAGACAGGAACGGAGGATGGACCGGATCAAAGGACTCACTCCCTTTGGCCACTTCGTGCGTGAGGTTTCGCCTCGGGCCGGATCGCGCGCGCTGCCTCGTGTTGTTCGGTTTGGTTCCATGGCCTCACATCGTCAGCGTGAAGGTGATGCGATGCATTTCCGGCAAGACCGTGTGCGAGGCCCAGCCGTAGTCGAGTTGGAAACGGCGCGAAGCGATGTTGCCACTCAAGCCGACGCCCGCGGTCGGTCCGAGCTCGGAGTCTTGCTGGCCCAAGCTCTGATACCCAGCGCGCAGCGCCAGCGCGTCCTTCCATGTCCACTCCCAGCCGAGGCTCAGGCCCTCCGTGTTGTCATTGGGGTGGAACGCATCCACGGTCATCAAGATCGTGCTCGAGGCGCTCGTCCGCTGCGGATAGCTCATCCCGACACGGAAAACCGTCGGCACGGGGAACTCGTCGGTGGATTGCTCGGCGGGAAGAGCGCTGTTGTCCCCGTGCTGATCGGGGTCGGCGTCGTACTGGATCGTGAGATCGAGGCCGTCGTAGCCGCTGCGAGTGCCGAAGTTGAGCACGCTCGCCCCGAGCGTCAAGCCGGCATCGTTGATTCGGTACGTCGTGCCGAAGCTGAGCGTGTAAGCATTGAGAGAGCTGTGCCAGATCGTCTCGTTGAGATAGTTGAACTGTGCGCCGGCGGCGAAGCGGTCGGTCACCTGGCGGGCATAGCCGATGCCAAAGGCGAGATCTTGGGCGGAGTACAGCTCCCCTGTGCCCAGCGGCGCCGTCACCGTGCGCACCTCGATGTCGCCCGAGTTGAGCGCGGTCACGCTGACCAGGAGATTGCCCCAATCCTCGAGCGAGATCGCTGCCGCGGCGTACTCGTAGCGGATGTCGGCGAACCAGACGCCATGGCTGAATTGAAATGAGGTCGACGGCACGAGACCCAGCGCCCCCGGGTTGTAGTAGACGGCCTGGATGCCGCCGCCCACCGCCACGCCGGCGTTTCCCATCGCCGCGATGCGCGCGCTCGGCTCGATGGCCAGGAACTGGCCGATCGTGGTTCCCACCTGTGTCTGCGCCACCGCCGATTCCCCGAGCACCATCGCGCACAGGAGCTCAGTGACCACGACACGCTTCATCCCGCTGCTCCCCAACTTCACTTGATGACCGCGAACTTGCCGATGCTCGACTCGACCGCTCCAGCATCGACGTGGAACACATACAGGCCCGGGGCCAGGTCCAGGTTGTCCTTGGTGCGGAGGTTCCACGCCACGGCACCGGCGGTCGAGCCGTCGTGCACCAAGGTCTGCACTAGCTCGCCACGCACGGTGTAGATCCGGATCGTGCACGACTGCGGCAGGTTGCGGAACTCGATCCGTCGTTCACCCCGTCCCGCGATGTTGAATCGCTCCGGCTCGAAGCTGGCCGATCCCACGTAGGGATTCGGCACCACGTAGGGCCGGTCGTTCGCACTCACCGCCTGCTCGGCGTCCACGAACTCGCCGCTCGTGGTGAAGACGAAGAGGTCCCCAACCCCGAATGGCTTGGTGAGCCGGAGCGTGAACACATCCCCATCTCGCGGCGGTCGCAGAGCGCCGCCGTCGCTCGTGCCCGAGATCACGAACCTCCAGGTGACCTGTGGCATCCCAGGTGCCTCGTCCACGTACGTGACGACGTCCACGAACTCGTCCGGCCGGCTCAAGGTCCCATCATTATCCAGGTCACGGAAGCGGAAGTTCATCGGGCGATCACCCATCGCCGTGTGCGCCATCACCCGGAATTTCGCCGCGCGGGCCGGGATTGGGAAGATGGCGAGCCCCGTATCGACAACGACATCGGCGAAGGTGATCTCCAAGTCCTCCGGGAAGCCCGACCGCCGCCGGTTGATGGGAAGCACCGTTTGGTAATCAACCAGGATCTGGGCGTTGGTCGGGCCCCCGGAGGCGAAACCCGTCCGGACTGAATCGACTTCCACCGTCTTCTGTGTTGCGATCACGGGCAGGAGCCCGGCACCCACCGGCCCGTTTCCCACACCCTCCAAATCGCGGCCGGTGTCGAACACGACCTGCTCGGACGTGCTGTCGATGAGTGCATAGCCTTCGGCCCGCACGTTGTCCGGATGGCCCGAGAAGCTGATCTTGAACAGCTTGTCGTCGGGCACGAGAGCCGAGTTCAGCACTTCGATCCGGATCGAGCCGATGCCATCGCCGGCGGCATGGGAGAGCGCATCCGTGCGCGCTCGGACGTACCCGCGCACCGGGGGCTCGGGCCGAACCTCCGCGACATTCGAGGCCAGGATCGTCCCGCCGCGCCGAGTCTTGGACACCGAGATGGAATTCTCGGACGGATAGAAATCGAAAGCTTCCGAGCCGTGATCGTAAGCCGTGACGGCGTAGTAATAGAGCTGACCATTGACTGCGGTCGAATCCGTCCACGTGTGGGTGAGGCCGGTGTCATCGCCCAAGTAGTAGGCCACGCCCTCCACCGTCTGTTGCGAGAAGCCGATCTTGCCGTTCACGAGATCGAACTGCGCACTGGGCCGGCCGTTGCCGAGCGGACCCGTCCCCGTGCCCGTGCTGATCAGCTTGACGTCGCGGAATTCCGGATCCGTGGAGCGATAGATGCGGTAGCCTTCGAAATCGAACTCGCCGGTCACCGGATCGGCACTGCGCTCGGCCACGTCGTCCCACGACAGCCGGACCCTCCCATCGCTCGCTTCGGCAGTGACCGTCGGCAGCTTCGGCGGCACCGCGAACTGATAGTTGGCGTCGTAGATCTTCTGCACCGTGCGTACGGTGCGTCGCAATTCGTTGAGGTCGCCGCCGTAAGCCAACGCCAGGCTGAACCGCTCGGTCTGCCCAGCGCGCAGCTCGAACGGACCCGAGGCGAAGAGGAAACCGATGTTGTAGTTCGAGGCCAGCGGCGGGTCGAAGCGCAATGCCGGGTCCGGGTTGGTGAATTGCTGATACAGGCGCTGCGGCCAGTTGTTGCTCTCGGTGAAGAAGAGGACGCCGTCGACCTCCTGGCTGGGATTTCCCTGCCCCGCCTTGATGCGGTTGATCTTGAACCCGGTGAGACCGATCTGGTCCGACTCGTTGAGGTCGGTGCGGTCGAAGTTGGCTTCCCCGGTGGTCGGCACGCCATCGCCTTCGCCGAGATCGTCGGTGTCCGGTACGCCGTCACCACCCAGATCGTGCAGCTCCGGGTTCCAATCCATGTCCTCGTCACCCGTCCACCAGCGCCCGGCACGGTAGGCGGGGCGGTTGGCGAGCGGCCCGTACTCCAACTCGAACTGTGCGCGGTTGTAGTGTCCTTCCACCCAAGCCGCGATCGCGTCCTGGCCCACGATGAGCTCACCCGGGCCCGCGTCGCGCCGTTCGTCGGTGATGCCGTCTTCGTCGTTGTCCGCGCCGTCGAATGGATTGCCGGGTGTCTCGAGGTAGGCGTAACCGAGATACCCGGTGCGCGCGCACGTGCTCCCCAGATCGCGGCCGTGGCCGAAGCGGTCCCAGGTGTAGACCAGGTTGATCACGTCCTGGTCGAAGGTGCGGTCGAAGAATGCGTTGTCGTCGTCGGATTCGTAGATGCCGTCGCAGGAGAGCGCCGAGCCGCCGACACCCGAGTCCATGTAGAGACCGAAGATGATGTTGTCGTCGTAGTCGGTGGTGCCTTCGTTGGTGATGTCGTAGTGCCAGAATATGACGTTCCCGGCCTGAGGATTGGCCCATTGGAAACCACGCACTTCGATGCGCAGGCCGAGCCCGCGGCGTGTGAGATCGCGCTCGTCGGGGTAGTAATCCCAGGCGTCGTAGAATTGGTCGTCCATGACCATGAAGCTTTCCTGGTCGGCCGCAGCGCGTTTGCCGAAGTAGCCGTTCCAGCTGCCGCGCCAGCCGGGATCCTCCGGATCGAGCTGCTTGTCCGGCCAGAAGTCCGGCCATGTGCGCGGGTCGCTGCTGATGGCCGGCGAGCGCGCCGGGCTCCGTCCCGGATCGGCCTGGAAGTAGCCTGGCCTCGGCTCGAATCGCATCACGCGGTTGAAGTAGGGCGAGAGCCCTTGACGCTCGCGAAAACCAGTTTCCATGATGTAGGCATCGAGACCATTGCGCTGCCGCACTTTGGCGAGCACGAAGGGTGTGATCCCGTCGCTGTAGTTCATCCCCGAGCCCTCCGGCACCTCGGCGGAATGGAAGACACTGAGATCCACGTTCACCGGGTCGACCGGATAGTCACCCACCATGCCGTAGTTCCAAAAGAGAGTGCGGATATTGGCGGCGTCGTGGATGCCGGAGCGCTCGGCGTTGAGCGTCCCGCGCTGATCCGCCGGCACGGGTGTCGTGACCTGTCCTTGCACAGGGGCTGCTGGGCTCGACAGCAGAAGCAACACAGTGACAGCGAGCCCGCTGCGTCGTGTCTCGGTCGTGAATTGCATGTCTCACCTCCCTCGCGGTCCGCAGTCAAAGACCCATGCGCACGGTGAAACCGATCTCGACACGCCGCGGCGAATAGAAGCGTGTCGGTGCGCTGAGCTCCACTTGGTCGGGGAAGCGCGAATAGAAGGGGCTCCCCGTGTCCGCGAACACCCCGCCGTTGAAGAAGCGCGAGTCGAACACGTTGAAGACGCGGCCGAACAGGCCCCAGCGCTGTCCCACCCAGCCGAAGCTGCGTTCGCCGCGCAGATCGACCACGACGCCTGAGGGCTTGCGCGCGGCATTCTCGCCCACACCGAACTCGAACCCGCCCAGCTCGGTCTCTGGGGTGTAAGGCTGGCCGCTGGCCGCCCGCAGTACGGTACTGATCGAGTAGACCTGGGGCTTCGCCAAGGCGAGGGTGATGTTGAGTGTGTGGCGCTGATCCCAATCGAACGGGATCACGCGCGGTCGAGGATCCTCGCCGACATCGGCGCGGGAGGCAGTTTCGTAGGGTTCGCTCGAGTTCCCGATCGCGCGTGTCCACGTATAGTCGAGAGCGAAGCTGGCCGGTCCCAGTCGCCGGTGGTCGAGCGTGATGGTGAAGCCACCGACGCTGCCGAAGTCGACGTTCGTGAGCCGCGCGTAGGTCGCGTCGTTATAGGTGTTGATGAACTCGCTGCCGAGCAAGTCGCGGATGTCCTTGTAGAACAGGCTCACCTCGAAACCGAAGTCTTCCGACAGAGCTTGTTTGTACCCGAACTCGTATTGAACCGATTTCTCCGGATCGACGTCCGGGTTGCCCATGACGTGTCTGAATTCGGAAGTGGAGGCCTGAACCCGCGCCAGGAACGAGTAATCGGCGTTGGTGAACACGTCGCGCAGGGTGGGAAACTGCACGAAATGTCCGTAGGCGAAGTGCACGCCGGCACTCTCCGTGATCGGGTAGGCCACCCCCAGGCGCGGCGACAGGAAGACCTTGGGCTGGGTTGGCACCGGAACGGACTGCTGCGGCACGGGGATGGCATTGGCCGGGTTGGCGAGATCGCTCGGGAGCGACGATCGCGCGTCGAAGTAGTCGAGGCGAGCGCCGACCCGGAGCGCGAAGTCGCGCCATTCGAGCTGGTCATGGACGAAGACCGCGCCGAGCACCGGCCAGTAGGTCTGCACCCCCGGCCAGTCCGGGGGCTCGTCGACGTAACGCTGGAGGCCGGCCCCGGTCAGGACCACGTGCCCGGGCGTGCCGAACTGCAGCTTGGGAAACTGCATCTCCAATCCCAGCTTGAGCTGCTGCACAGGCGTCACCTGGCTCACGAGCTTGCTCTTGAACAGCACCGTGTTCGTAGTCTGATGGAAGCGCGTGAAGTCGACGCCCCATTGGACGAGGCCCGGCTCGATATCGGAAATATCGGGCGGGCCCGCGGCATCGTAGCGGATGTCGAACACGTCCTCGTAGGCCTCATCGATGTAGTCGAAGTAGTTCTGACGCAGGCTGAAGTCGAGGTAGGTGGATTTACCCAGGTTGCGTGTGAGGTCGAGACCATGCGCCAGCGAGAACGTGTGTTGACTGACCATGCCGTCCGGATTGGCGCGGAAGGCGTAGTCGGTGCGCCGTCCCTCGATGTCGTTCACCAGCACTTGGTATCCAATCTTGAGGTTCGAGATCGACCGATTGGTGATCTTGAGCGCTCCGGACCACTCGCGCGAGTAACCGAGGGGTGATTCTTCGCCGTCCCCGACCGTGGCGATGGGATAGCTGGTTGAGTCGGGGCGGTAGGCGACCGATGGCGCCGGCAGGAAAATGCGCGCGGCAGGCACGTAATCCTCGAACTCGTAGCGCCGGGCATTCACGAGGAATACCGTCTGCGGCACCCCCACCGGACCACTCACCGAGAGCGTCAGGTTGCCGACGGCCGTGGGTTGGACCTCGTCATCCACCAGGCGTTCGTCGGCACGGCCCGGGAAGAAGAAACCGCCGCCGAAGAGCTCCGCCTCGGCCTGGAACTTCTCGCTCCCGTCCTTGAGGACGGCGTTCACGACACCGCTCATGGCTTGTCCGTACTCGGCGTCGAATGTGCCGGTGATGACCTGCACTTCCTGCAGCAGCGAACGATCCACCCGGAGACTCGCGGTGTTGTCGAAGGCGTTGTTGATCGTGACGCCGTCCACTTGGTACTGCACCTCACCGAGGCGGCCGCCGTGGAAATGACCGTTGACGACACCCGCCTGCAGATTCACCACGTCCTGCAGCTCTTGCACCGGCAGCTTGGCGATCTCTTCGCTCTGCAGCCGGGCGATGCTGCTCGTGAGCCTCACGTCCACCGGCGGCCGCTTGGCGGAGACGACGACGGTTTCCGTCGTGATCGCCGTTTCCTCGAGCACGGCGTCGAGCCGCGTCGTCTGGTCGGCCGAGACCACGACATCACGGATGGTGAGAGCCTTGAAGCCGACGCGGTTGATCTGCACCTCGTATGTTCCCGCTGGCACGTTGAGGATGTTGTATCGACCCAGTTCGTTCGTGAACGCTCCGAAGGGGGATCCCGGGATGAAGACCGTGGCGGCGATCACGGGTCGCTTCTGGGCGTCGGTCACTTCGCCGGCGATCGTCCCGGTCGTCCCCGCGCTCCCTGGAGACGGCTGCAAGCAAACGAGCCAGCCGACGACGAGAGCCGCTCGCGCCCGACAACAGACCGTCTTTGCGCGCTTCACGCTCTGCTGCCTCCAAATGCCGCTTGCTCGCGACGACACTCCTTTGTCGTCACTTGACGACGACGAGCCGTCCGGAGAGGGTCTTGCGCAAGGCGCCCGTCGCCGGGTCGTTCACGTTGAGCCGGTAAACATACACGCCGGCGGACCGCCCTTTGCCGCCGAAAGCAGCTTCGCCGAGGCCGGCGTTCTGCAACCCGAGAAGCCGGCGCTCGACCAGACGGCCGGCGACATCGAAGACCTCCAACGTCACTTGGCTCGAGCTTGCGAGCGCGTAGCGGATCGTCGGCCGCGGCGCCGGATTCGGGTAGCTTCCGAGCAGGATCGAGCCGTCGAGATTCGCCTCGGGAAGAGCGATATCGGTCGGCGGCGAGGGCGCCATGTAGGCCCACACCGGGCAGCATTGACCCTCGTACTCACGGAACCACCACGTCCGCGAGCCATAGCTGTCGCTGCTGGGCACGAACGAATCGCCATCCAGATAGTTGACGCCGAGGAAGAGCGTTCCATCCCCCAATCCCACAGGGTAGCCGAGTGCGGTCAGATCCACCCACATCTCCGCCGTGTAGCCCTGATCGGCCGTCGTCCCCAGCGTGTCCACGGTGGTGGCGCTCTTGAGGGCAAGGCTGACTTGCGCATCGCCTGCGGCCACCAACGTCGTCAGATAGTCCTGTGGTGTCGCGGTGCCAGCCGCGCTCACCTGGAAGGACAGCCGCCTGCCCAGCAGCTCGTTGTCGGGACCGCGCTGCACGCGTTCGTTGAGAGTGACCAGGAAGCCATCCCAGCGATCGAAGTTGGCGTGGTACTGCACGACCTGGTCGCGCACGTCGAAACCCAAGTAGAGCCGGTCGCCGCGGAAGAACATCCGCACCGTGGCATCGGCCGGGTCGAGGATCGCCGCCTGCGAACCGTTCACCGTGGGTTGATGCTGCCCCGCTCGATACGGACCGACGCCCGGATACGTCTGGCGCAAGGCGTCGTCGCCGTAGCGCATGTCGAACCTGTAGGCGAGAGTGCTCCACACGGGTTCCGTCAGCGTGCCGTTCATCGTGGGCGCGGCCAGGGCTGCGCCATTGGGCACGATGAGCTCCGGTTGAATGGTCGGCAACGGGTTGTTGGATTCCACCGTCACGTCGGGCCGGGCGTAGATGTGCACTTCGTCGTACCAGCCGGTGTTGCCCCACGGACTCTGGTACCACACACGGTTGTAGGACAGCATGTTGACGTTGAGCGGCCACTGCCAGTCGCAGTCGTAGATCGAAACGTTCCACTCGATGATGTCGCCTTCGGGCTGGGTCACGTCGTACCCCATCGGCGTCAAGTTGAAGCGCATTTCCACCGTGTAGTCGGTGGCGAGTGACGTGTCGGTGTTCGTTTGCCCGTGCACGACGGTCACGGCGTCCCAGTTGGCGATTTGCTCGGCGCTCCGCGGCGAGCCGGCTGGCAAATTGGCCCAAATGCCGATGAAACTCGGCGGATACCCTACAGGCTGTGGTTGGGGTGGATTGGCTTCCACTGGATACCACCACGAGTAGAAGTATTCCGCCGTCGGCTTGGGCGCGTTGGGGTCCGAGTGGTTCTTGAGCCCCATCAGCAAGCCGTCGAAGCGATTGAAATCGATCGAGCCGCCGATCGATTTGTCGCGCACCACCGCACCCAGGTAGAGCTGGTTGCCTACGACGAGGAACTTGAGCGTCGCACGGGTCGGATCGCTCGGCAGGATGCCGCCCTCGTATTTCCACCCGCTGCCGGGGATGCCGGTATCCGTGGCCATGTTGATCACGACCGATTCGGCCACGGCCCACCCGGGTTCGCTCAGCACGCCGTTGAGTGTGATCGGGCGTTGCGAGCGCTTGGCCCAAATAGCGTCCTGGCGCGGTGCCTGCGCCCAGACGGTGGTCGCGGCGAGCAACGTCGCGACCAAGAAGAACAGGGTTGCTCTTGCGACGTTCATGGCTGGTGCCTCCTCACGAGTAAATGCGATTTCGAGTGATCGTGCGCAACGGTCTTGAATGGGGGGATCGTCATCACACACCTGCCTTGCCGCGCGGCCGCCGCATGGTAGGCGATGGACTCCGGACTCGAAGCGGAGCCTTGCCTTTGACAGGCACGGGCTCGGTCTCGCGCCGGCGGCGACGGATGGGCCCCGCTTGCGGTGCGTCGGCGGCGCCGCAAGAACTGCGCACCGCCAAGGTCGCCGGCAAGACGATATGGGTGCAACGCGAAGGCCGTGAAGCACGCATGAACGGCACGAGCGATCGCGTCGCCTGCTCTCCCAGCCCATAGGCGTCCACATGCACCGTCGTGAGCGCCGGATCGAGGTAGCGCGCGAAGGCGATGTCGTCGAAGCCGGTGACCGCCATGGCCTTCGGCACATCGATTCCGGCATCGCGCAGGGCGCTCAGCAACCCAATCGCCATGTAGTCGTTGGCAGCGAACACGGCGGACGGCCTCGGCTCGAGGTGAAGCAGCTCGGCGCAGCACTGGAACCCCGACCTCTCGGTGAAATCTCCCTGCAGCTCGAGCTTCGGTTCCGGCATCTGGCCGGCGGCGCGCAGCGCGTCCCGGTAACCGCGCAGGCGCTGCTCGGCATCCGCGTTGCCCTTCGGCCCGCGGATCGTCGCGATCCGCGTGTGGCCGAGACCGACGAGGTGCTCCACCACTGCGCGCGCGCCATCGTAGTTGGCGATGGACACCGTGTTGCAGCCGTTCATCTTGGTGCGCGGGTTCATGAACACCACGGGAAAACGCCGCACGATCTGCTGGATCTCGGACCCCGCGCCGTTGTCGGGCACCATGGCGATGAGGCCGTCGATGCGCCCGCGCATGGCGCGGGCCGCGGTGACGAGCTCGCCGGTGTCGGCGTGCGAGCTGGAGACGAGGATTTGCAGCTTTTCTTCACGCGCGGCATGGTCGATGCCGCGAATGACCTCGGAAAAGAACTCGCCGAAGAGATCGGGAAGGAGAACGCCGAGCGCATGGGTGCGGCTGGTGGTGAGGCTGCGTGCACCGGTGTTCGGCCAGTAGTCGAGCCGCGTCGCCGCCGCGCGGACGCGGCGGGCACTTTCCTCGCTCACGCGCGGGCTGTTGTTGAAGACCCGCGAGACCGTGGCGATGGACACGCCGGCCAGGCGTGCGACATCTCGGATGGTCGCCACGACGAACTCCGATGCGCCGCGCCGTTTCTGGACGCGCGGGCGCCAGGCGAGACGCTCGGTTCGAGCGTGTAAACGGTTACACGAACACCCCCGCGCCGTCAAGCTCACAGTTGGACTTTCCCTTGTAGGACCTTAGTCCTACAGTGAGCGGGCCGCCGATTTCGCACCGATGACCTGGGCTCATCTGCCCAACGAGACGCCCGCCGCTGGGGGCTGTGTTGAGAGCACCACCACTGGATCCGCAGGCGCGAGACGCGCCGACGGTGCGTTTCCTTTCCAACGGCGATTATCGGGTGCTCGTGAGCGCCGCGGGAACGGGCGGTTCGTGGTACCGAGGTCATGCGTGCACTTCTTGGAGTGGTGATCGCGTCGCGGATCCGGACGCGTTTTCAATCTACGTGCGCGATCTCGTGAGCGGCGTCGCGTGGTTGGTGGGACATCACCTGATCCAGCGTCCGGCGAAACACTATCAGGCGACCTGGGTGCCGGGCCGCTTCCGCATCGAACGGGAGGACGATGGCGTCGTCTGCCGGCTCGACATCGCCGTCGCCGCCGCGGCCGCGCTCGAAATGCGACGGCTCACGATCGAGAATCGTTCGTCGCGCCGCATCCGGCTCGAGATCACGAGCTATGCCGAGGTGGTGCTCGCACCCGCGCCCGACCATGCGGCGCATCCCGCCTTCTCGAAATTGTTCGTGCAGACCGAGTCCTTTCCCGCGCTGGCCGCGCTTCTGGCCCGACGTCGGCCGCGCTCGCCGAGCGAACAGCATCCCTGGCTCGTGCACGCGCTTTGCGGTGCGGACGTTTCGGGGCACGAAACCGATCGAGCGCGTTTCCTCGGCCGCGGTGGCTCACGTGCCGCACCTCTCGCGCTTCGCACTGCGCTCACGGGAACTTGCGGCGACGTGTTGGATCCGATCGTGAGCCTTCGTTGCGTGTTCGACCTGGCCGCGGGAGAAAGTCGCGTCGCCACATTCCTGCTCGGCGCCGCGGAGGATCGCGATCGGGCGCTCTCGATGGTGGCCGACCATTCGAGCGCTAGCGCAATCGACACGGCCTTCGACCACGCGGAGTCGTCGGCGCGCGCCGCCCTCGCGCGCAGAGGCCTCGACCTTGCCGAAGGCGAGTACGCGCACGCCCTGGCAGGAGCCCTCCTCTACCGTCATCCCTCGTTGTGCACGCCGCGTCCCACTGGCAACGAGGTGCGGGAAGATCTCGAGCGACTGGGTCTCTCGCCACAGCGTCCATTCGTTCTGGGCCGGGCTTCCGCCGCCGCGAATAGGATCCTGGCGATGCACGCGGTCTGGCGCGATCTCGGCCTCCCGATCGATCTCGTGCTTCTCGGCGGCGAGAGTCCAATCCCCAACGAGGATGGGAAGCGGCCATGGGCCGGGACGCTGCGTGTTCTCGACCTGGGGCGGACCGCCGACATCGATCTCCTCGAGAGCCGGGCACGCCTGGTCGTGGGCGAGACTCTGCCTGACTTGAGCGGCTCGGCCGCACCGCCCTCGGCGACGGTGTTCGCACGGAAACGCAAGAAAGCAGCAGCTCGCGCATCCGCTTCGCCCGCGCCAGTCGATCTCGCGGCCCGGATGTCCACGACCGAGAGTCTCGAGTACACCAATGGTTACGGCGGCTTCGCCAATCATGGGCGCGAGTACTGTCTGTCCCTGCGCGGCGAGGGAGGCTCGCTGCACGGACTGCCGCCGCAACCATGGACGAACGTGATCGCCAACGAACGCTTCGGCTTCCTGGCGAGCGAAACGGGTGCCGGGTGCACGTGGAGCCAGAACAGTCGCGAGCACCGGCTCACCCCCTGGGCCAATGACCCCGTTCTCGATTCGCATGGTGAGGCGCTCTACATCCGCGACGAGGCGACGGGAGATTTCTGGTCGCTACTCCCGGGTCCGGCTCCCGCCGACGGGGACTACGAGGTGCGCCACGGCTTCGGCTGGAGCGGATTCCGACACCAGAGCCATGCGCTGGTGCAGGAAACAACGCTGTTCGTGCCACGACACGATCCGGTGAAGTGCACGGTCGTCCAGCTCACGAACGCGAGCGATCACCGGCGTCGACTCTCGCTCTTCGCCTATCAACGACTCGTACTCGGGGCTCTGCCGGAGGAAAGCGCCACCGACATCGTGTGCGAGCGCGACGGCGAAACGGGGGCCCTGCTGGCGCGGAATCCAGCGGCGGGAGAATTCGCCAGCAGCATCGCGTTCGCCGCATCGGCACCGAACCCCGCCGCGCACGTGAGTGCCGACCGCATGTCGTTCCTGGGTCGGAACGGCAGCATGGCCCATCCCGCGGCGCTGCGTCATGGCTCGACGCTCGATGGCCGGACGGGTGGCGGGCTCGATCCCTGCTTCGCGCAGCAGGTGACCGTGGAGCTATCCCCGGGGTCGACGTCTGCAGTTTGCTTTCTCTTCGGCGAAGGACGCGACATGCACGAGGTGCGCGTGCTTGTCGAGCGCTACGGTTCGCTCGACGCCGTGGAAACTTCGCGCCGCGATGTGCTGGCGTTCTGGCACCAGAGCTTCGCGAGACTGCAGATCGAGACCCCGTCACGAGCCCTCGACCTGCTCGCGAACGGCTGGCTGCCGTACCAGACACTCGCCTGCCGCATCTGGGCACGCACGGCGCTGTATCAATCGGGCGGGGCATTCGGCTACCGCGATCAGATTCAGGATGCCTCGGCGCTGCTGCCGATTTGGCCGGACAGGACGCGCGCGCAGATTCTCCTGCACGCCGCGCATCAGTTCGAGGACGGCGACGTGCTGCACTGGTGGCATCCACCCCGCGATCGTGGCATCCGCACGCACTTCGCCGACGATCTCCTCTGGCTGCCGTTCCTGAGCGCGCATTACGTTCTCGCGACCGGCGATTGGCGCATCCTCGACGAACGCCTGCCGTATCTCAGTGCCCGCGCGCTCGCTCCGGGCGAGGACGAGGCCTACCTCGAACCACGCCTTTCTGCCACCGAGGGCACGCTGTACGAGCACTGCTGCCGAGCCATCGACCGCTCCCTCGTGCGCGGCGCACACGGGCTGCCGCTGTTCGGCACGGGAGATTGGAACGACGGCATGAACCGCGTCGGCCGCGAGGGGCGCGGCGAAAGTGTGTGGATGGGATTCTTCCTCTACGCCGTCCTTGGCGATTTCGTGGGTCTTTGCGACAACCGTCGCGATGGCGAACGGGTGCGGCGCTACGAGCAGCATCGCCGCGAGTTGCAAGCGGCTCTCGAAACGAGCGGTTGGGACGGCGAGTGGTACCGCCGTGGTTACTACGACAACGGCAAGCCGCTCGGCTCGCGCGAGAGTGAAGAATGCCACATCGACGCGCTCGTGCAAGCATGGGCGGTGTTGTCGGGCGCGGCGCCCGTGGATCGGGCCAGAGGCGCCATGCGCGCCGCCGATGAACACTTGATCTCGGAGACGGAAGGGATCATCCGGTTGCTGTGGCCGCCTTTCGCCGACAGCGCGGATGATCCCGGCTACATCAAAGGCTATGCGCGTGGCGTGCGTGAGAACGGCGGACAGTACACGCACGCGGCTCTCTGGGTGGTGCGCGCCCTGGCCGAGCTGGGTGAGAACAATCGAGTCGCGAGCCTCCTCGAGATGCTGAGCCCTATGCACCACACGAGGAGCCGAGAATCCGTCGAGGTCTACCGCGTCGAACCCTTTGTCGTGGCCGCCGATGTCTACGGCGCACCGCCGCACGTGGGCCGCGGCGGCTGGACCTGGTACACGGGTTCTGCTGGCTGGATGTATCGCATCGTGTTGGAATCGCTCCTCGGCTTCCGTTTGGTCGAGGGCAACACCATCCGGATTTTTCCATGCGTCCCGGACGACTGGCCGGGGTTCACGTTGCGCTATCAACCTCCCGGCGAGTCGACTCGCTACGAGATCGCCGCGCGCAACACGCACGGCCGCGGCCTCGGCGTCCGCGAGGCCCAGCTGGACGGCAAGCCGCTCGCCGTGAGTGCGGGAGTCGCGTACGTGCCGCTGCTCGGCGATGGCCGCACGCATCGTGTCGATCTCGTGCTCGGCAAACTCGACGGAGTCAAAGCATGAGATCGAACGAGCGCGGCGTCCCTTCCCCACCCGAGGCGCAGAACCAGCCGCCGCCCGGCGATCGCACTCTGTTCCCCGCCGACTTCCTCTTTGGAGCCGCGACATCGGCGTATCAAGTCGAAGGTTCGCCGCTCGCCGATGGCGCCGGAGCCAGCAATTGGCACCTCTTCGCGCACACGCCCGGCCGCATGCAGGATGGAGCAACGGGCGATGTCGCCTGTGACCACTATCGCCGCGCACTGGATGACGTGGCACTCATGCACGAGCTCGGACTGCAGGCGTACCGCTTCAGCATCGCCTGGGCGCGCGTCCTTCCCGAGGGCCATGGGCGCGTGAACCGCGCCGGTCTCGATTTCTACGCGCGCTTGGTGGATGCGTTGCTCGCAGTGGGCATCCAGCCCTGCATCACGCTCTACCATTGGGATCTGCCCGCCGCCCTCGACGATCGCGGCGGCTGGTTGAACCGCGACGTCGCCGGCTGGTTCGGCGATTACGCGCACATCGTCTTCCGCGCACTTGGCGACCGGGTGCCGCTCTGGGCGACACTCAACGAACCGTGGGTCGTCGCCGATGCCGGCTATTTGCATGGCGTTCACGCCCCCGGGCACAGCAGTCTCGAAGAAGTGCCGCACGTGTCGCACAACCTCCTGCGTGCGCACGGATCGGCGGTGCAGGCATTCCGGAGCGACGGCCGCGGGCAGATCGGTCTCGTGGTCAATCTCGAGCCGAAGGTCCCGGCTTCGGAACGAGCCGAGGATCTGGCAGCGACGCAACGCGCCGACGCGTACATGAACCGCCAATACTTGGATGCGGTCTTCTTCGGTCATTACCCCGAGGAGCTGCATCAGATGTTCGGCAGCGCCTGGCCCGAGTTCCCCGCACGGGATTTCACCCTCATCGGCACGCCGATCGATTTCCTGGGAATCAACTACTACACGCGCAACGTCGTGCGGCACGATCCCCAGGCCGGACTGCTGCAGGCGCGGTCCGAGCGCCAACGCGGCAGCGTCTACACCGAGCTCGACTGGGAGGTGCACCCGGAGAGCCTCACGCGCACGCTCTGCTGGGTGAAGGAGCGCTACGGCGACCTGCGGCTCTATGTCACCGAGAACGGCGCCGCCTTCGCCGATCCGCCCGTCGATGCGAGTGGAGTGGTGAAGGATCCCTTGCGCGTCGACTACTTCCGCACCCACCTGCGCTCCGCCCGAGCCGCCATGCAGCGCGGCGTCGACCTGCGCGGCTACTTCGCCTGGTCGCTTCTCGACAACCTCGAATGGGCCAGCGGCTTCTCCAAACGCTTCGGCCTCGTGCACGTCGACTTCGACACCCAGGTGCGCACGCCCAAGGCCAGCGCGCATTTCTACCGCGAAGTCATTCGCTCGCGCGGCGCGGTCCTCGACGAGTGAAGCTCATCGATCACGACAGCTTACGTTCCGAGCGAGTACCATTTCTCCGATACACTCTCGCCATCCGGAAGGGCGCATGACGCGGAAGAGACGAGGCCGGGCGAAGGCGTCACCGGGACGCCCTGCCACCGGACGCGCGGTCCGTCCTTCGGTGCGAGCCCTCTCGAGGCGCCGGCGTTTCGTCTTCCATCTTGTCATGTGGACGTTGCCGTGCGCCGTCTTTGTCCTGGCAGAGATCATGTCCCGGCTCGGCGGTTACGGCGGCTATCCATCCGTGATCCAGCGTGTGGGCGAAGACGATGGCGTCACGTGGTACGACACCAGCCGACGCGGCACGGACACCTTCTTCGGGCGTGCGGTCCAGGGTGGCGGCATGCGCGAGATCCACTTCACCACGCCCAAACCCGCCAAGACCACGCGCATCGCCTTCCTCGGCGAGTCGGCGATTCAGGGATTCCCACAACCGTTGCCGCTCACCAATGGATCCTTTCTCGAGACGATGCTGCGCGAGGCCTGGGGCGGCGAGCGAGCGGTCGAGGTGCTGAACTTCGGCGCCACCGCGGTCGCGAGCTATCCGGTCCTCTGCATTCTCGACGAGGTCCTCGATCACGACCCCGACCTCGTGGTGTTGATGGTGGGCAACAACGAATTCTACGGCGCCTATGGCATGGCGTCGCTGCCGCGCCTCGCAAGGTCCCCGGTCGGCATGCGCCTGCTGCGTTGGGTGCGCGGGCTCGGGTTGTCGCAATGGCTGCAGTCGCGGATGCAAGACAAAGCGCCGAAGAGCGGCACGCTGATGGAGCGGGCGGCGGCGGCGAAGTCGCAAATCCGCGACGACGATCGAATGCGCGAAGCCGCGGCGAAGAGCCTGCGCTCACACTTGGCCTCCATGGTGCGGCGTTGTGCCGCTCGTAAGGTGCCGGTGATCTTGTGCACGGTGCCGACAAACGAGCGGGATCTGGCGCCGATCGGGTCCGATGCCGCACCGCAGCTCCCCGACGCGGAGCGACATGCTTTCGAGCAGAACCTGTCGCTCGCTGCGAAGTTGCTGACCGACGACCCCGGGGGTGCGGCAGAGAAGGCGCGCGCGATGATCGACTTGGATCCCTCGAATGCTCGCGTACATTTCATTCTGGGGCAGGCGCTGAGCCAACTGGAACGGCACACGGAGGCTCTGGCGGCTTACGTGCGCGCGCGCGATCTCGACACCATGCCTTGGCGAGCGACGAGCGCGGCGCAGGCCGCGGTGCGGGACGCGGCAAGTGAGGGTGCCATCCTGTGCGACATGGAAGCCGCATTCCGCGCCGAGAGCCCGGGCGGAGCGATCGGGTGGGAGCTCTTGGACGACCACGTTCATCTGTCATTGCGCGGACAATCTTTGTTCGCCCGCACCTTGGCCACGACAATGGCCGCGATGCCAGAGCCTCTGCACGTGAGCGCAGAGGCGATCGAGAAACAATCCCCCTGGGATCGTGTCGCCGATCGACTGGGGCACAGCGTCTATACCGACTACCTCGCCGCCAGTCATCTGCGCAAGCTCTTCGAGATCGACTTCTTCCGGAAGAACAACGAAGCGGCGTACCGACGCGTCGACCGGCTCGACAAGGAATTGCTAACGCGCATGAGCGATGTCGACCGCAAGGCGGTCGAGCGCTGGCGCGATCCGAGCCTGCACGGAGAAACCGAGCGACCGCTCGAGTGGGTGATCGGTGTCTATCGAATGGAGGGCGGCGACTACGAAGCCGCAGCGCCGCTGTTTCGCGTGGCGCGGGAATCGGTCGCGCGCGTGTCGCTCTGGCGACTCGAGCTCACGTGGCTCCTGCTCGCCTGCAATCGCCACCTCCAATCGACAGCCACGAGCGCGAATGAACAGCTCTGTCGCGAGGCCATCCAGATCGGCCGACTCCTCGAGCGCCATGGAGGTGCCGAGAATCCACGCGTCTTGCGATACCTCGGGCTCGCGTACAACCTGGCCGGCGAGCACAGCGCTGCCATTGCTCGGCTCGAGCCGGTGTTGCGCACCGGGAGCGGCGAGGCCGGGTGGGAGGTCGTGGCTGCGCTCGTGGATTCTTACCTGCAGGTCGGCAGAAAAGACGCCGCTCGCCGACTCCTGGAACTCGCGATGCGCGACCCGCAGATGACGGCGGCTGCGGGACAGAAATTGCACCAGATCGACGAGTGATCGAGAAGAGATGCTCTGTACCAGGTTGGGCGACATCGGGCGCGCTGGGCAGTTCGTATTCGTTGCGGGGGCGGCCGTTCGAGTTGTGTCCTGTTCCACCATCTCACCGTCGGAGCACGAGCGTGGCCGGCAGATTGCGCAGCACGATCTCGCCTGCGGGCCCCGGACTCACGGTTGCGCCGTCGAGAACGACCTTGCCGATCGGCCAGGGCGTGGGCGCACGCACGACCACACCGCCTGCGGGCAGGCGCAATCCCGACTCGATGCGCAACGCGACCTCGTCACCTCGCATACCCAGCGAATAGCTCAACGGCCCGAAGGATGTGGAAAGGTTGCGAACGACGACGCCCTTGTCGCGCAGCCAATCGACCGGCACGCCGGCGGCAAGGACGAGCGTATCGTCTGCCTCGTTTTCGTACGCCAGCATGTCGAGGACGGAGCGGATGTAATCCGAGCCGACCCAGCCGTGCGGCAGATCTCCGAGGAACCGGGGTGTGCGTTCGTCCTGCCACACCACTTCGGGCCACTGGCGCCAGCCATGCGGCCGCTGCGTTGCGAGAAAGAACTGGAGGAGCTCGTTGGCACGCTCGCGCCAACCCAGTCGAACACACGCACCGATGTTGCGGATCTCATAGGGTGTGAATGCCTCCCAGGGCGCTCCCTTGCTGCGCTCCGCGGAGAACTCGAGGTACTTGGCGAAGGTTCGCTCCAGGGCCGCCTTTGGCACGAGTCCTTCGGCTTGGACGGGCGAAAGGAGGATCGTCGTCGACGTGGCGTCGAAGTCGCCCATGTCGGCGCATCCCGGGACGTAATCGATTCGATGATGTGCGATGGCCGCCATGACCGATGCTGCGACATCGTGCTCGAACTCGTCGCGGCTCGCCACGAGCCGGTCCCGGTCGCCGCTTCGCCCCAATGCCTCGGCGAGGAACACCGCATCGCGGAATCCCCGCACCGCCCAGAAATCGTCCCAGTACGAGTGCATGGGCTTGGCCGAGTAGCCTTCGTGGCTGATGGATGGCGGCAGCAAACCGAAAAAGTGGCGATTCGCAGGCGTTTGGTAGTCGGCGGTGCGCCGGGTGGAGCGCAGCGAATCTAGGTACGCCGCGCCCGCCAGCACGCGCGGCCACAGACGCTCGGCGAGAGCGCGATCCCCGCTCATGCGCAGCACCTCGGTCGCGAGAAAAATGAACTCGCCCGTACTGTCGTGCTCGGGCGTGGGATCGGCGCCGCGCGAGTCCACCACGCACGGCACCTTGCCGTTCGCATACTGGTGCGGCGCGAACCATGCGAGGAAATCTCGCGCCGCATCGGCGTGACCGACACGGAGCAGGGCCGAGGACGTCAATGCCCCGTCGCGGATCCACGAACGAGCATAGGAGCGTGTCCCCGGCTGGATCGCCGCCCCTGCACGGTTGACCAGGATCCAGCCGATCTGCGCACGCAACGACTGCGTCACCGCGGAATCCGGGAGCTCGATCACGACGCGATCGAGCTTTTCGCGCCAGTCCACGCGGCAGCGTTCGAGACGTTCCTCCACCCAGCTTTGTGCTGCATCGGCAGATGCCGACCGGGATGACCCCTTCGCTGCCGCTGGCAACTCGATCTTCGTCCCGGCATAGAGAGGAACGACGACACCCACGTCACTCTCTTCTCCGGGCGCGAGGTCGAGCGAGTAGGCGATGGCTCCGGAGGCCGCTTCGAATTCGTCCTTCACGGTCTGCTGCGGTGGGAGAACGCCGCGACGGAGAAAGTCGGCGACGATATCACCGCCGTCGAAGTGCACCGCGCCAGATGCGGCCGGTTGCGACAGCGACCGCAACCGGTGTGTTTCGTTCACGATCGCGCGGTCCCCTTCGAAGGCGATGGAACGCAACGGTGCCGTGCCGCCCAGCAAGTTGAGGGACTGCGTGGGTGGGTTCACCTGGAACGGCCGGAGCGCCAGGAAGAGCTTCGCCTGCACGCTCTCCCCTCCGCGGTTGCGCACGCGGTAGCGCGCGATGACGGCGCTACGGCCGGGTTCCCCCGTTGCGAACGCGGTCACGAGCAGCTCTAGGTCGCCAATCCGCCAGCGCACCGAGGGAATGGGCAGGCTGCCTTCTTCAAGAAAATGCTCGGTCTCCACGTCGGCCCAGGTGACGAGCTGGCCGTGATGCCAGAGAAACGGTTCGATGCTGATCTCGCCGCGACCGATCTCGAGCGCTCCATCTTCACCGAATAGCGCTTCTCGCGCGTCGCGATCCACGCCGACGACCGTCCAATAGTTCTGCTCGCCGCTCATGCCGCGTGGGAACGTACCCCGGGGTGCCTCACGCGCCACGGCCTCGAAGAACGCGGTTCGCGTCGCCGACCACGCGAGCGATTGGATCGTGATCTCACGCAGGGCGACACCGCGCTCCGGACCACGCCGGACATTCACGCGCAGTCGCCGCGATTCCGATTCGGGCAAATAGTGCAGGTCGCGCCCCCCGTTGCCGCCACGCACGGAGCGCACTGTTCGCCAGGTCGTCCCGTCATCGGAGCACTCGATGTCGTAGTCCGTGGGATGACGGCCTGGCTCCCAGTCGAGTGCGAGACCACCGAACTCGCGGCTTTCGCCCAAGTCGAGCTCGATCCATGGCTTCGCATCGTTGCTTGCAGATTCCCAGCTGGTGGATCCATCGCCGTCCGTGGCGCGCGCCGCATCGCTGCCGCCCCGCACCGACGAGGCTCTTGCCACGGGTTGCGGCGGCACCGCGTTCGGAGGCGGCAAAGTCCGCAGCTCGAGCTCGTCGATCCAGACCGTGCCCTTGCCGCCGCTGCCGGCGGTGATGGCGAACTCGAGCGCCGCCACCTGGCGAATCTCGCCGCCTCCCAGAGGTCCCCAAGCAAAAGTGATGTGTCGCTTCTTGATCGTCACCGTTTCCCAGTCGCGCCCGAATCGCACGTCGCGCCGCACGTGCCACCACACGTTGTCGCCGCTCGCATCGACGAGCTTGAACTCGAGATGGTTGGGTGGTGCTTCTCCGCGCAAGCGGAAGGAAAAGGCATAGTTCTCCGGCAGCTCGAGCGCGAGCGTCCGGCGCGCCACGGCATAACCGCCGCCGCCGTGGAAGTCGAAGTCGAGCCGCAGGCAACGGCCGCGCAGTCCCGCTTCGGACCGGATCACGAGGTCGACGCCATCCGCGGGGTGCACCGACCACTGGCTCGGGTCCTCGAAGTCGTCGACCACGAGTGACTTGGCATCCAGCCGGCGATCGCTCGCCACCTGGCAGTTCGCAGCGCCAGCAGGCATCAGCAGACAGCCGAATGCGAGAATGAGATGCACCGATTTCGCTCTCAACCCTTGACGCTCCCGGCCAGGATGCCGCGGACGTAGGCGCGCTGGAAGACGAGGAAGACGAGCAACGCCGGCAGGATGGTGAGGACCGATCCGGCCATCATGAGCTCGGTGTCGAGCACGTGCTCGCCCACGAGATTCGCGAGGGCCACGGGCAACGTGTAGTTCTGGTCATCGCTCAAGACGATGAGCGGCCACATGAAGTCGTTCCAGGCGGAGAGGAAGGTGAACGCGGCCAAGGTCACCAGAATGGGCTGGATGACGGGGACGACGACGCTCCAGAACAGTCGAAACTCCCCCGCACCGTCCACCCGCGCCGCGTGCAAGAGATCATCGGGCACGCCGACGACGTACTGCCGGACCATGAAGATGCCGAGGACGCTGGCGAGATACGGCACGATGACGCCGGCGTACGTGTTGACGAACCCCATCTCGCGCAGCAGGAGAAAGAGCGGCAGCATCCCCACTTGCGACGGGATGACGAGCGCCAAAGTCAGAGCGCGGAAGAGCTTTTCCCGACCCGGGAACACCAGCTTGGCGAAGGCATAGCCCGCGAGCCCATTGAGGATGACGGAGAGCACCGTGGCCGTCACGGTGACGACGACGCTGTTCATGAAATGCCGCGCGAGATCGAGCCGGGTGAACAGCGCCACGTAGTGCTCGAATGTGATCTTGCGCGGCAAGAAGCGCGGCGGGAAAACGTTGGCGTCGCCCGCCGGCATGAGCGACGCCGACACCATCCACGCGAGCGGCGTCAGAGTCACCACGGCGCCGAGGAGGAGCGCCGCATGCAGGCTCGAGATCTGCAGCGTACGGCGTTTCATCGCTTTCCTTGCTGCAAGCGCAGCTGCACCAAGGTCCAGGCGAACGTCAGCAGGAAGAGCAGGAAGGCGATCGCCGCCGCGACCCCCATCCGCCACCAGCGGAACCCTTCCTCGTACATGAACAGAACCAGGCTCGTGGTGCTGCGCAGGGGCCCACCTTGGGTCATGACATAGGGCTCGGCGAAGATCTGGAAGCTGCCGATCATCGTCGTGACACCGACGAAGAGAAAGATCGGCGCGAGCCCGGGCAGGGTGACGTGACGGAAGCGCCGCCAGGCCCCCGCGCCATCGATGGCCGCCGCCTCGTAACGCTCCTCGGGAATGTTCTGCAGCCCGGCGATGAAGATCAGCATGTTGTAACCGAAGTTCTTCCACACCGACAGAAAGATGATGCCCGGCATCGACCAATGCGGATCGCCGAGCCAATCGACCGGACCGAGATCGAACCAGCCGAGGGCATGGTTCACGAGCCCATAGCGTGGATGGTAGAGATAGCGCCAAACGATGGAGACGGCGACGAGCGTGGTCACCACGGGCACGAAGTACACGGTGCGAAAGAACGACCGGTAGCGCACGAGCTTGGCGTTGAGCAGCAGCGCCCCCACGAGCGACACCAGCACCGAGAGCGGTGTGCCGACGAGGACGAAGTAGAGCGTGTTGCGGAGAGCGGTCCAGAACACCGGGTTCGCCAGCATGTCGGCATAGTTGCGCAGGCCAACGAAACGCGCGGCCTCGCGCGCACCGATGGCATAGAGGTCGAAGTCCGTGAGGCTGAGGAGGAGCCCGATGCACACAGGCACGAAGAAGAAGACGCCGATGAGAAGAACCGCAGGCCCGAAGAACAGACCGGCGACGCGCGCTTGCCGCCGTTCGACCGCCGTGCTCATGGACTCGTGCTCCAGTTCATGGCCACCGTGGTCATGGGCTCGTGCTCCCGGGTCCCGCCGTCGTGAGTCGCCCATGTTCCAGCATCCAGCGCCGTTTTTCGAGAATCCGATCGACGTCGCGGTCGAGCATGGCCAGGACCGAATCGAGGTTCACGCTGCCGCGCACTGCGAGCTCGCCGCGCTCTTGCAGCCGTGTCGCGATCAGCTCCCATTCCGGCACTTTGGGCGCCGGCACCACACGACGCAGCTGGGCGCCGAAGGCGCGCATGTTGGCATCTTGTGTCAGCGCCGTGTCGCCCCAAGTCTCCACGCGCGCCGGCAAGTTCCCGGTGAGATGGTAGAAGCGCAGCTGCTGCTCGGGTCGGGACAGGAACTCGACCAGCCGCCAGGCGGCTTCCTTGTGGCGCGAGCCGCGGAAGAGCACGAGACTCGATCCGCCCGCGATCGACACGCCGGGCCCATCCGGGCCCGGGAGCGGCGATGTCGCCCAGGTGTCCTGGGATTCCGGCGGCAGCCGCCGGCGAAACTCGCCCAAGTTCCACGGACCCGTGATGTACATGGTGAAGTAAGCGCGCTCGAACTCCTGATAGAGGTTGGCGATCTCCGTGTTGGTCACCGGCGGCGCGAGACCGCTCTGGAACAGATCGACGTAGAACGCGAAGGCACGCCGGAACGGCGGCGCGGCGAACGCGCCGCGCGTGCCTGCGTCGGCGAGGAGCGGCGAACCCGTCTGTAGGCCGAGGAGCGCGACCGGCAGCCACTCGTTGAGCGGCAGGAGAATGGTGTAATGGTCCTTGCCGACAACGCGCAGCATCGCCTCCATCACGGTGCGCCATTCGCTCCACGTGGCGGGGATCGAATCGTAACCGGCGCGGGCCAGGATGTCCTTGCGATAGAAGAGAAGGCGCGTGTCCACGTACCAGGGCACACCATAGATGTTGTCCTGCATCCGATTCGTCTCCCAGATGCCGGCGAAATACGACGTCGAGTCGAGGGTCGTCGAAGCTGCGATCCGATCGTCGAGCGGCTCCAGCGCGCGGAGAGCGGTGAACTCGGCGATCCAAGTGTTGCCGAGCTGGGCGAGATCCGGCGTCGATCGCCCCACGTGCGCGGTGAGCAGCTTCTCATGTGCCGCGGTCCAAGGAATCTGTTGCAGCCGCACTCGGATGCCGGGTTGCTCCACCTCGAAGTCGCGCAACATCTCTTGCACCACTTCGCCTTCGCGCCCCATGGCCCAGAAGCGCAACGTCGTCGGCTGCGCATCTTCCGAGCCGCCGCAGGCGGGAATCCCAAAGGCCACGGCCATCCAGACGACGTGCATTCGTCGATTGGTGGGTCGATCTCGCTTCGCGCGGCAGATCGCGTTCATCGTCCCTCCGGCAACGTCGCCAGCCAACCGCCGGTGAATCCGGCGGCGCGCAGACCGCGGACGACGTGGGGGTTGCGGCGCATCATCCGCCACACCAGCTCGCTCCGGTGATTCTCCACCATCGCCAACACCGGGCCTTGATCGATGCCGAGGTAATCGGTGTCGAACCAACCGAGCTCCGGATCGACGCGTCCGTGCTGGACCGGAACCTGGAGCTTGAACGTGGGGTTGAGCGCGTCGACGAAACCGTAGCGGGCGAAGACATGCGTCCCGTAGGTGTCGCGGAGCACCCGCAACATGGGGATCACCAGATCCGGGGCGAAGGCGATGGATCCTGCCGCGGCCGCGGGTGAGATCGTGCCGTCGTCTTGCACATTGGTGAAGGAAGCGCCGCGCGCCCAGTAGGTGTGGAACTCGCGCCGCATGCCGTCGATCTCGAACGCACCCTCGACCGGACCGTCGCAGGCGGTCAACCCCCAAAGCTCCGCCCCGTAGCCCGACCAGCCCATCGGGTTGGCGACAGCGTACGCATGCTGTGCCACCACGGCGCGGCGCGAATTCTCGAAGTAGTCGAGCCCATGCGCGCGCATGGCCGCGTCTTGGATGCCGCGGAAGTCGATCCACACATGCGTGTACTGATGGCCGAAGAGTGGCGCGAATCCCACATGTTCCTGGCCGTGGAATGTTCCGAAGCGGTATCCCGACGTCCAGGATTCCCAGGCCTCGGCAGACACGGGGTGTGTGGGAGATGCGAGTGCCAGCAAGTAGACGAGCATCGCCTCGTTGTAGCCGCGCCAATCGTAAGCAAGATGGCCTTCCTCGGGCGTCCAACCATGGCCGATCGAGGGCGGGCGCACCTGTGCCCAACGCCAGTCGACGCGCGCGTACAGCGAATCGGTCAGCGCGCGGATGTCAGTTTCCTCCGACGCCTCGCCGTCGAAGTAGGACTGGCAGAAGAGCGCGCCGGCCAGGAAGAGAGCGGTGTCCACCGTGGAGAGCTCGACATCGCGAAAGCGGAGTCCGGTCTCGGCGTCGAGAAAGTGATAGAAGAAGCCGCGATAGCCCGTGGCTCCGGTGCGCGACGTATCCTGCGGCGCCGACCAGAACCATTGCAAGGTCTCGAGTACACGGCGGCGCGCAAGGTCACGCGTCACGTAGCCACGTTCGACGCCGATGGGATAAGCCGTGAGCGCGAATCCCGTGGCGCTCACGCTCGCGAACGAAAGCGTCGGCCAGCGGTCGGGCGTGAGCCCCGTGCGTGACGCGCTCAGGTCCCAGAACCAGCGGAAGGTGCGTACTTCCAGTGTGTCGAGGAAGGCCGCCTCGGCGTCGCTCGCGCCGGTTTCTGCCGGGATCCGAGACTCGTCGTGCGTTCGGCCGCAACCAATCACGGTGAGGGCGCCGATGCAGACGACCCATCGCGGCAGTACCCGGCCGCGCCGAGCCCATCCTTGCAGCGGCCTGGGTGTCGGCGCTGCGTCACGTGCCGTCCTTGCGCGTGCACGAGGAATGGCGATCTCCTCCTTGGCCGAATGACGGCGGTCATCATCCGGGAAGCCCCGGGGGAACGCAACCCGCCTGGCCGCGAGGGCATCGAGTATCATGCCGCAGATTCCAGGAGGAACCATGCCCGAGCTGCGCCTCGAGGCGATCGAGAAAATCTTCCCCGGCGGTCACACCGCCGTGGCCGGCGTCGACCTCGAAGTCCGCGACGGCGAGCTCGTCGTCCTCCTCGGACCCTCGGGGTGTGGCAAGAGCACGCTGCTCCGGATCGTGGCGGGGATCGAGTCGCCGACGCAGGGCCGTGTGCTCCTGGGTGGTCGCGACGTGACCGAGCTGCCACCACAGCAGCGCGACATCGCCATGGTGTTTCAGAACTACGCCCTCTACCCACACATGAGTGTGCGCGACAACCTGGGTTTCGGTCTCAAGATGCGCGGCGAATCGCGCCAAGCAGTCGCTCGGCGCGCCACGGAGGTCGCCGAGAGTCTCGGAATCACCACGCTCCTCGACCGCAAGCCCTCGCAGCTCTCCGGCGGGCAGCGCCAGCGCGTCGCTCTCGGGCGTGCCATCGCGCGCAACGCCAAGACATTCCTCCTCGACGAGCCGCTCTCCAATCTCGACGTGCAGCTGCGCGTGCAAACGCGCACCGAGATCGCACGCTTGCACCGGGAGCTGCACGTGCCCATGCTCTACGTGACCCACGATCAGGAAGAGGCGATGACGCTCGGCGACCGTGTCGCCGTGATGCATTCTGGGCGCTTCCTCCAGGTTGGCACGCCGCTCGAGATCTACAACCGCCCGGCGACGCAGTTCGTCGCACGCTTCGTCGGCTCGCCGCGGATGAATCTTCTTCCAGGCTCGATCACGCGCACACCCGATGGGAAGACCTCACGCCTCGAGATGACGGGTGCGGTCATCGACCTGCCGCCTTTTCCCGCGTTGCCGCAGGACGGGAAAGCTCCCGCTTCGAGGGCGACGGATTCCCGCCCGGTCGTCGTCGGCATCCGTCCCGAGGATGTGTCCATCCCCGACGGTTCGGGGGCCGACGCGCGCGGACGTGTGGACGTCGTCGAACCACTCGGTCGCGAGACGCTGCTCCACGTCGTGCTCGAGCAACCGAGCGCAGAGCCGGTGCGTGTCCTCGTGCCGGGCCAGGTCGGGCTCGCTCTCGGCGCCCAGGTGGGGTTGCACTTCCAGCGCCACCGGCTCCACTTCTTCGACCCCGAAACACAGCGGCAGATCGCATGGGGGGTTCCGTCGGCGTGAATGCTCTCGTCTCGCTTGCCCTCGTCTCATCCATCTTGTCCGTGCCAGCTGCGGCAGAGACCCCATCGGCTCCCGCCCAACAGGAATCCGCGCCAGTCGTGCAGCCGATTCCGCAATCGTTGATCTCCGTCAAGATGCAAGAGACCCAGGCGGTGCTCGAGTTCATGCGCGATCGTCATGGACCCGACGCCGAATTGGACGCGATTCGCGGCGCTTTGCCGGCGGCGCTCGACCGCGCCCAAGAACTGCTCGCATCGACCGAGGGCCTGATCGACAAAGCTGTTTCCACCCGCGACGTGGCGGAGATGGAGCGCCGCGTCAGACGAGTGCGAACCCCCATTGTGTCCTGGCATGCAAAGCTGCAGCGGCGGGGGCGCTCCATCGATCACGACCTGCAAACGTTGCTCGATCTGCGTTCGACATGGGTTGCGACGCTCGCAGGCCTGGATTCGCTGGCGCCGCCGCAGCTGTTGGAGGTCCCCCGCGAGGCCATCGACTCCATTACTGCGATCGAAACTCGCTTCCTCGAGCGCCGCGCCGAGGTTTTCACCGTCGAAGGACAGGTGGGACGCGCCGAGAACTTCCTAGACGAGGGCCTCCAAATGATCGAGGCGGCGCGCACGCGTGCACGCATGCAGCTCTCCGTCCTCGACGTCCCGCCGCTTTGGAGCGTGGCTCTGCATCCACCATTCGGGTTGGGCGAGCAACTCGACCAAGCCACCACGGGCCTGCGAAACGACGTGCAGGAAGTTCGCGAGTTCGTGGTCATGGAACGCAAAGCTTTGATCGCTTGTGGGGCTCTCTTCCTCGTTCTCCTCGCGATCGCCATTCAGCTCGGGCGCCGGATGCGAAAACGTCACCCGGAGCAAGACATGGGAGCGGCGGTCCGGATCCTGTCGCGGCCAGTCTCCGCGGCCACGATCGCCGCCGCCCTCGTCACCACGCTCGCATTGCCGGGGTTGCCTTTTCTCGTGCTCGATGTCGGAACCACGCTCCTTTTCATTCCGTTATTCCGAGTCCTCCCACCCTGGATCGTCCGACACACCTATCTCCTGTCCGCCCTCGTCGCGTTGCGTGTCTTGAGCATTCTCGCCGAGCTGGCGATCTACCTCTCACCGCTGCAACGATTCGTGCTCGTTCTCCAATGCGTGCTGGCTCTTTGGGTTCTGGTGCCCATGCTGCGCCGCTCACGGCGCGCGTCCGATCCAACCACCGCGTCACGGCGCTTGGTGCTCGCCCTGCAATGGATCGCCTTCGGCCTGGTGTCGATCGCGCTCCTCGCCAACATCGTGGGCAATGCGTCGTTGGCTTCGCTCACCATGCGCGGGGTCGTGCGCGCAGCGTATCTCGGCCTGGCGCTCTACGGTGCGTTCTTGGTGGTGGAAGCGCTGCTGCGCGTCGTTTTCCGCATCTCGTACCTGCGCAAGTCGCCGCTGGTCCGCAACCACGAAGCGATGCTGCACCGGCGCGCGACCGTCCTACTGGGCGCGCTGCTGGTTTTCTTGTGGGTGCAGAAGGCGCTGCAAGCCATGCTGCTCTGGGGCGTCGTCACGAGCGGCGTGCGCAAAATCCTGGCTGCCCAGGCCCGCTTCGGTGAATTCGCCTTCTCCCTCGGCGACATCGTGAGCTTTGCGGTCACGGTGGGAGCTGCCGTCCTGGTGTCGCGTGCGGTGCGATTCATTCTCGCCGAAGAAATCTACCCGCGTGTGTCCTTGCCGCGCGGCTTGCCGTATGCGATCTCGACCGGGGTGCACTACATTCTCGTGCTCTGCGGTTTCTTTCTCGCCGTCGCCGCCACCGGCATCGAGCTCAGCAAATTCACCATCATCGCCAGCGCCTTCGGTGTGGGTGTCGGCTTCGGTCTGCAGAACGTGATCAACAATTTCGTTTCGGGGCTGATCTTGATGGTCGAGCGCCCGATCATGCCCGGCGACTCGGTGCAGATTGGCCAAACGACCGGCGAGGTCAAGCGCATCGGCATGCGTTCGAGCACCGTGCGCACTTTTGAAGGCGCCGAGGTCATCGTCCCCAACGCCAACTTGATCGCCAACGAAGTGGTGAACTGGACCCTGTCCGACCGGCAGCGGCGCATCGACGTGAACGTGGGCGTCGAGTACGGCAGCGATCCGCAGACGGTGATCGACCTGCTCGTCTCGGCCGGCGCCCGCCACCCGGATGTCGCCCCGCAACCGCCGCCCTCGGCGCTGTTCATCGCTTTCGGCGACAGCTCGCTCGATTTCCAGCTGCGAGTGTGGAGTACGAACATCGACCAATGGATGCGCATCCGCAGCGATGTCGCCGTCGCCGCGCTCGCGGCCCTGAGTTCGGCTGGGATCGCCATTCCCTTCCCGCAGCGCGACGTCCACATCAAGTCGATGGGGACGGCGGTAAGCCCCGACTCCGTGACCTGACGCTTGAATCGAAGCTGCTTTTTCGGTAGGTTCACGGCCTCCGAGCTCGACGCGAAGTCGGGACCATGCCCCGTGACCAATACGATCTTCGAGAGGAACTGCGAATGGCCGGCGAGTACATCTTCACCATCAAGGATCTGCGCAAGGTCGTCCCTCCGAAGGTCGAGATCTTGAAGGGCATCTGGTTGTCGTTCTTCTGGGGTGCCAAGATCGGGGTCATCGGCCCGAACGGCGCCGGCAAGAGCACCTTGCTGCGCATCATGGCCGGTGTGGACCAGCAGTTCACCGGCGAAGCGATGCCGGCCAAGACCGCCAAGGTCGGCTACTTGCCGCAGGAACCCCAGCTCGATTTCACCAAGACGGTGAAGGGCAACATCGAAATGGCGGTGGCGGAAACTCGTGCGCTCCTCGACCGCTTCGAGCAGATCGCTGCGCGTTTCTCCGAGCCGCTGGACGGCGATGAAATGGAAAAGCTGCTCGAAGAGCAAGGGCGAGTCCAAGACCGTATCGAGGCCGTGAACGCTTGGGAGCTCGACCACAAGCTCGAAATCGCCATGGACGCGCTGCGTTGCCCGCCCCCGGATGCGGAGGTGTCCACGCTCTCCGGCGGTGAGCGGCGCCGCGTCGCACTCTGCCGGTTGCTGCTCGAAAAGCCGGACTTGCTGCTTCTCGACGAGCCCACCAATCATCTCGACGCCGAGTCCGTCGCCTGGCTCGAGCGCTTCTTGCGCGAATACCCGGGCACGGTCGTGGCCGTGACGCACGACCGGTATTTCCTCGACAAGGCGGCTGCATGGATCCTGGAGCTCGACCGCGGCGCCGGCATCCCGTGGGAAGGCAACTACTCCTCGTGGCTCGATCAGAAGCTGCGCGTGTTGACACAGCAGGACAAGCCCAACTCAGGGCGCGCGCGCACATTGCAGCACGAGCTCGAGTGGATGCAGATGACGCCGAACCTGCGCAAGAACCACAGCCGCCAACGCATCGCCGCCTACGAGAAGCTGCTGGCCGCGGAAGCCGAAACGCGGCGCGAGACCGATGAAATCTACATTCCGCCGGGGCCTCGGCTCGGCAACGTCGTCATCGAGGCGACCGGGCTGCGCAAGGCCTATGGCGACAATCTGCTCTTCGAGAATCTGAGCTTCAGCCTGCCGCCAGGCGGCATCGTCGGCATCATCGGGCCGAACGGGGCCGGGAAAACGACGCTCTTTCGCCTGATCACCGGCCAGGAAACTCCCGACGCCGGCACGCTGCGCCAGGGGGAGACCGTGGTCATCGCGCACGTGGACCAGGTGCGGGACTCGCTCGACGGCGAAAAGACCGTGTTCGAAGAGATCTCCGGCGGCCTCGATCAGCTCCAGGTCGGAAAGCGCGCGATGATGTCACGCGCCTACGTCGGTCAGTTCAACTTCAAGGGCGCCGACCAGCAGAAGCGCGTCGCGGATCTCTCGGGTGGCGAGCGCAACCGGCTCCATCTCGCCAAAATGCTCATGGCGGGCGCCAACGTGCTGCTCCTCGACGAGCCCACCAACGATCTCGACGTCGACACCTTGCGCGCATTGGAAGCGGCGCTGCTCGACTTCGCCGGCTGTGTCGTCGTCATCAGCCACGACCGCTGGTTCCTCGACCGCATCGCGACACACATCCTCGCATTCGAGGGCGACAGCCAGGTCGTCTGGTTCGAGGGCAATTACCAGGACTACGAAGCGTCGCGCCGCGCCCGACTCGGCCGCGAGGCGGATCAGCCGCATCGGATCCAGTACCGCAAGCTGACGCGCTGATCTTTCGCGGCGCCGTGCCGGCATGAGCCAGTGGCCTGTAGCGGGATACAGCACGGTTCTCGGCCGGCTGGTTCAGCGCACTCCGGACCACCGGCAAATGCCACGTCCACCCCCCACACTGCCTGACGATTCAGTGATCCCCAGGACGGCGATCGAGCGCACCGTCAGCGCATGAACTCAGTCGGTGGCGGGATACGGCGTTCGTTTCGGTACCAGACGGCGAGATCGTCGACGCCGAGCTGCCAGACGACAGCGAGCGGGGAGCGGCCGCGGACACGGGCCAAGCCACCGTGCTCGCCCTGCAAGTGGTGAAACACACAGAGCACGAGGAGGTTCTCGGGTGCGTTGTCGCCGCCCCAGCCGCGGTATTCCAGGTGATGTACCTGGACGTTGACGCGCGCCGTGCATCCCGGTGCCATGCAGCGATAACGGTCGCGCCGGAGGACGGGTCGAGTGCCGTCGGACTTCAAGGCGTCGTGCACCATGACCCATTCTTCGAGGAGGGCCAAGAGACCGACCCAGCTCGGGACGCGTTCACCGTGGTGGACGTAGTCTTGTGCGATGCGCGTCGCGGGAGTAAATCGGCTCTGGTCCCCGGGTGCGGACGAATTCTGGACACGCTCGACGAGCACTCGTCGAGCGGCTTCGATGCTGCGCAGGAAAATGCTGGCTTCGGCCTCGAGTAGATGGAAGGTGAGGGGGACTTCCATGAGAGGCCCGTGATGGACGACGCGCTCGAGGAGCCCGTAGCCGAGAGCGAAGACGGAGTCGAAGGTTTGTCCAGGCCCGAAGCGGAGCGCAGCCCGCCATTCGGCGTCGCTCGCTGGTGCGAAGTGATGTGGAGCACGCGGGTCGGGTGGCTGACCCGGAAAACGTGGAGCGGAATCGGATTGCGCCGGTCCTTGACCCGGAAAACGTGGAGCAGAAGTCGATTCTGCGAGTCCGCGGCCCGGAAAACGTGGAGCAAGACCTGGGGTCAAGCCACGTGCGACCTCGACGCACCGGAGCAGATGGTTGCGTTTGACCAGACGGATGTCGTCCCGCAGACCCTTCACGGTCCGGTCGCGCGCGTTCTCGATCCATTGCTTCTGGAGCGCTGCATCGGCCCTAGCGTCGCGCAAGGCCACGACGGCACACTGGGTCGCCACGAGTCCGAGGACGCCATCATCGAAGGCAGCGCGGATCTCGGGCCGGTGACGCAGGCTTCGGACCAGCCAGACGCGCTTGCGCGCTGTGGATCGTCCCATGCCGAGATGCTCTTCGGCGTAGTCCTCGAGGTCCTCGAAGCCGAGCCATTTCCAAGCCTGATGTTCGTCGAGCTCGAGCAAGAGGTCGGCGATGTCCATCTCGATGGTGTTCTGCAGCCGGATCAGTGACCCCAGCACGCCAGCGAGACGCTTGAGGTCGCGCTTGCGTGACCACGACATGACCCGAGAGTCTGTGACGAGCCAGGCTGCGGAAGTGGTCGCAACTCCATCCGGGACCTGGAAGCGGAGTCCGAGCTCGGCCAAATCTGTGTGCACTTTGCCGTCCCCAGCCTCGATCGTCAGTTGATCTTCGGCTGTGGCCCCGATCAAAGCGCTGTCAGAGTTCCCGACCCTCGATGCGCCACCGAACTCGATGGCGAGCTTGCGCTCGAGGCGCGCGAGCCGAGCTTGAACCTCGGCGAACTCGGTCAAGTGACGATGGGCCCTGCGGCTTGCCCGTGACGCGAGCTCCGAGATGGGGCC
>Ga0075418_10000267_pt1 | contig 52250 bp, 37 predicted proteins | sample SoiMetdeltSBSDD2_FD_81776 | JGI IMG/M metagenome (GOLD analysis project Ga0075418, IMG submission 81776) | Bulk soil microbial communities from a Populus tree surrounding site in Tennessee, USA - Soil MetaG P. deltoides SBSDD2 | ecosystem: Environmental > Terrestrial > Soil > Tree plantation...
AGTCGAGCTGCTGCCACGCCAGACAGAGGTCGGGCACCATGTCCGGTCCCGGCACGTCCACGACGAGCCGACCGCCGGGGCGCAGGTTCCGCAGCGACAGCTCCGCGAATGCGCCGCTCGGCAGCAGTGGTCCGGTGGTCGGTGCGATCAGCATCGCGTCGAAACTGCCGAAGCTCTCGTCGCCCTTCGCCTCGTGCGCGAGCACCGAGACCTGCGGCCAGCCCTGTTCGGCCACGCTCTCGGCCATCACGCGGTCCGGCATCAGCACGGTCAGCTCGCCGCGCCCACCGACCAACGTGGCGAGGTCGCGCGTCTGCTTCAGATCGCAATACAAGGCCAGCAATCGATCCAGCCGCCGCACGTCCAGCAACTGCACGGCGGCATGGAACCAGGGTTTGTCGTCCCACGGCGACATGCCAGAAGAGTAGCGCCACGCTGGAGTGCAATCTGGTCGTGCGCCACAATCGGCGCGTTGCGCACCGACCCGAGAGAGCTGCACCGGACGACCTACGACCTGATTGTCGTCGGGGCGGGTATCCAGGGGGCTGCCGTCGCGCGCGAAGCGGCTGTCCGGGGTCTCGCGGTACTGCTGCTCGATGCGCGTGATGTCGCTGCGGGTACGAGCTCGCGCAGTTCCAGGCTCGTGCACGGCGGGCTGCGCTACCTGCGCCAGGGACACTTCGCTCTCGTGCGCGAATCGGTGCTCGAACGCGGCCGCCTGCTGCGTCTCTGCCCGCACCTCGTGCGGCCGGTGCCGATGTTGATGCCGTTCTTCACCGATGGGGGAGGAACGCCCTGGATCATGCGTCTCGGCACGGCCCTCTACGCGGCGCTCGAGGGCCGCAGCACGCTGCCGCGTCCGCGGTCGCTCTCGGCCGCAGAGGCCGTGGCCGCCTTCCCGGGTCTGCGAACCCGCGGGTTGCGCTCGGCGATCGAGTTCTTCGATGCGGCGACGCAGGACACACGCCTGACCCTGGCCAACGTGCTCGCCGCGCACGCGGCCGGCGCGAAGGTGTCGATGCACTGCGAGGTGGTCGGTGTCGAGGGCGACGGCCTGCATCTCGTCGACCACTTCACGGGGGCGGAGGTCGCCGTGCGCGCGCGCCACGTCGTGAATGCGGCCGGGCCACGGGCCGACACGCTGCGTTCCACCCTTCGCGTCGGCGGCAACGACCTCGTCATGCAGAGCCGCGGCAGCCACCTCGTGTTGGCCCCGAGGCCGGGCGAAACGGCGCTCGCGGCGTTCCTGCCCGACAGGCGGATCCAGTTCGTGATCCCACATCGCGACGGCACGCTCTGTGGCACGACGGAGGTCGCCGATCCGTTGCCCGGATACGAGACGTCGCCGCCCGCGGCCGACCTCGAATACTTGCTCGACGCCCTGCGCTTCCTGCTCGAACCGGCCCCGACAGCGACGGATGTCAAGTTCGCCTACGCGGGCTGGCGCTCGCTGCCGCGTTTGCAAGGCCCACCGGGCGCCCTGAACCGCGAGGCGTTCGTGGTGCAGGAAGCGCTTCCCACGGGCTCGCTGCACACGATCGTCGGCGGCAAGCTCACGACGCACCGCGCGCTGGCCGAACGGACGATCGCGCGCATCTTCGGGTTCGGCGATCCGTCGCCGACGCGCTGGCTCTGCCTGCCCGGCGGCGACGGTCCCGCGGAAGTCAAGGAGCCCCTCTGGTGGCGGCATGGCAGCCGCATCGCGCTCTTGCGCGCCTTGATCGAGGCGGAGCCCGACCTCCAAAGGCCGCTCTGCCCGCACCGCCCGTTCCTCGAGGCCGAGCTCGTGCACGCGTTGCGCCACGACGGGGCTGCTACGTTTGCCGACGTGATGATCCGGCGTCTCGCGCACTCGCTCGGGCCGTGCCTGCAGGAGCCCTGTCTGCGGCACGCGCATCTGCGGTTCCTGCGCGAACGCAAGTGGGACGTGGATCTCGACCCAGCGGAGACGATCGCGGCCCTGCGCGCCGAGGTGCTCGAGCTCAGCGGGGATCTCGACGCGTTCCGGCAGGCAGGCGTGGCGACGCCGTGACGGCGCTCTCTGAACGCCTTCCCGAACTGCCGGACCTGCGCTGGCTCGATCGCCCCGCACTGCAGGTGGCCACGGGGCTCGCGGGCCACGTCGTCGTCGTGCTCTTGTGGCGTCTCGGTTGTGTGCACAGCCGGCAGGCGCTCGCGGAGTTCGCGCGGCTGCAGGTCGAGTACGCGCGGCGACCGTTCGCCGTCGTGGCCGTGCACGTGCCGACCTGCGCTGCCGAGCGCGACGAAGCGCGGTTGCGGGCTGTGCTGCAGGACCTCGACGGACCCCTCGCGGTGGCCATCGACGACCGGCGAGCGCTGTCTGGTCTGTTGGGCGTGTCCACGCTGCCGATGTTCGTGCTGGCCGATGCCGCCGCCGCGATCCGCTTCCGTGGCCAGGGCGAACCGAACCGTCTGCCGCTCGTCGACGCGATCGACCGCCTGCTCGCGGAAGCGGGACAGAACGGACGGGCGGCCGCGGTGCCGTTTGCTCCTTGTGCGGGCCGCCGCGAACGGTCGCTCGTGCCGTGTGGGCTCGCGGCGTTCCGCGGTGAGCTCTGGCTCGCCGCCGCCGGGCATCGCCGCGTGCTCGTCGCCGACACCGACGGTCGCGTGCTGCGGGCCATCGGCAGCGGCGCGGTCGGGGCCGACGATGGCGTGGCCGCCCGCGCGACGTTCCGGTCGCCGGCCGCGCTGTGTGCGCTGGAAGATCACATGCTCGTTGCCGACGCGGGATCCCACACGCTGCGTGCGATCGAATGCCGGACCGGCGAGGTCGCGACCTGGTGCGGCACGGGCCGCCGCAGCACGGACCGCCAGGGCGGAGGTTTAGCGCGCGACCAGGGGCTCTGTTCGCCGGTAGGCCTCTTCGTGCACGAGGGTGCGGTCGTCGTGGCACAGGCGGGCGCGCACCAGCTCTGGCAGTTCGATCCGGCGACGCGCGCAGCCTCGGCGTGGTTCGGCACCGGCAAGCGCGCCGAGACCGACGGAGGTGACGAAGCCGCCTTCGTCGAACCGTGGGCCGCGACGTCTTTCGCTGGGTCGCTGTGGGTCGTCGACGCGGGCGGCGGGACGCTGCGACAGCTCGAGCTCGGCCACCACCGCGTGCACACGGTGCTGCGCGGGTTGGCGCGGCCGACCGCGGTGGTCGCCGCCGCGGACGCGCTCTGGATCGCAGCGAGCTGGCAACCGGCGGTCTTGCGTTACGACCCGGCCGGAGGCGTGCTCGAGACGCGGTTCGATGCCGCGCATGGACTCGTCGAGCCGGTCGGTCTCGCGGTCGCCGGCGACCGGCTGTGGATTGCCGACGCGGGCACCGCTTGTCTGTTCGAGGCCGACCTCGCGAGTGGCTCGCTGCGTCGCGTGCCGCTGCGCGATGTGCCGGCGTTGCCCGAAGCGTCGGGCGCGGGCCTCGCGGACCTGGCGGCGAACCTCGTGCTGCGCGCGTTCTGTGACGTCACGTTGCGCGTCGCGCTGCCATTGCCGGCTCCGTGGCAGCTGGACCAGAAGGTGCCGCTCGAAGTCAACGCGATCGACGAGGGCCGACCCGTGCTCGCTTGCAACCGCAACGCGGTTGCGACGGTCGAAGCCGCGCGGGCCGTCGTGCTGTTGCCGGTGGCCGGAGTGGGGCGAGGCGTGTTGCGCCTGTGCGTGCGCGGCGCGGCGCGGCAAGGACCGGCAGGAACATCGTGCACGGCGACCTGGACCTACGTGGTGCCGGTCGAGGCCTCGCTCGATGGGCAGATGGAGGCCGAGGTGCGCGCCGTCGACTCACCGTGAGGCTGCTCTTCTTCGCCTCACTTCACGATCGCGTCGATCAGCATGCCGAAGAACTTCGCATCGGCGTTGTTGCGGCCGCTGTGCCAGCGCCACACGACGACGAGGTCGTGGTCGGGTGACACGAAGATCGTGTTGCTGCCGGCCCCGCGCGCGCCGAACGAATTCGCGGGCAGCCCGGGCCAGTTCTTGCCCTTCGTGTCGAGCCACCACAGGAAGCCATAGTCGGGTCCGTGTGAGCTCGGCACGAGGGCCTCGGCCACCGCAGCTACGGGCAGGATCTCGCGGTCGCCCCACTTGCCTCGGCGGAGCCACAACAGGCCGAAACGCGCCATGTCCTGGGCGCTGATCCAGACGCCGCCGCCCCAGCGCGTACCACCGCTCACCGACGGCATCTTCACCCGGTCGATCTCGACGAAGGCGTTGTCGTAGGGGATCCAGCGCCAGGTCTTCGACGCGCCGATCGGTTCCATGACCTCGTCGCGGAACACGTCGGGCAGAGGCCGGCCGAACACACGCAGCAACGACAGCGCGAAGCGGTTGATGCGGACGTCGTTGTATTCGTAGAGCGTCCCCGGCGCGGACAGCTGGCGCGGCTTGCGTTCCGCGGCGCCGAAGTCCCTCCTGCCGACGAAGTCGTGCGTCTTGCCCCACATAGTGCCTTCCCACTCCGACTCCTGGTGCAGATGGTGTCGCCACGTGATGGTCTTGTTGTGCGGCGAGTCGTAGCCGCCATCTTCGACGAGAGCGACGACCGGTGCGTCGAGGTCGGTGATGCGGCGGTCGCGCAGCGCGACGAGCGCGATCGTGGCCAGCATGCTCTTGGCGACCGAGTAGGTCGGATCGACGCGTTCCGTCTCGCCGAACTCGGCGACGACGTAGCCGTGGCGGATCACGAGGCCGTTCGTGTCGGCGCGATCCTTCGGCATGGGGCCGAGCAGCGCGCCGAATTGTGCTTCCTGCGTGCGGAAGTCCTTCGGCCAGTCGCTCGATTGGGATTGCGCGAACGCGATCGCGGCCGCGAGCTTGTCCGCGTCCATGGCGATCTCGGCCGCTGTCTTGCGTGCCCAGGAGCCGGCCGGAGGAAAGTACGGCGCCTGGCTCTGGGCAGAGCCGACTCCCGCTGCGCTGAAGACCGCGAGCACGAGCGATGCGGTGGCCGGCCAGAGCGCGCGTGACGGAGCGAGGAGTGAGCGCAGCATCCGGGGAGCGTAAGCGTCAGCTCCGCACACACGTGAACGTTCCGTCGTCGCCGAGCAGCGTGAACGCCGCGCGCTTGCCGATCGCGATGCCGCCGTGGTCGCCCGCGCCGGCAAGGCGCGCCGGGTTCGCGCTGGCGATCCGCGCGAGCGTCCACGGCCCCGCCTGCGGCACGAAGCGCAGGAAGTTCGAGGCCGCGCGTCCCATCGTCAGCGCGGAACCCGCCAGCCTGCCCGCCGTGTCGCGCACGACGCCGTCCTTCGCCACCAGGCGCTTGCCCGCGAGCTGGTAGTCGCCGTCCGGCCGGCCTGCCGCGGCCGTGGCATCGGTCACGAGCACGGTGCGGTCGGGCCCCAGGATGCGGAACGCATTGCGTATCATGACCGGGTGCACGTGCGCGCCGTCGGCGATCAGTGGGCAGGCGATGCGATCGTCGTCGAGTGCGAGCCCCGCGATGCCGACGTCGCGGTGATGCAGCGGCCCCATCGCGTTGAACAGATGCGTGACCGCGGTGGCACCGGCGGCCGTGCATTCGGCGAAGCCCTCGGTGCGATCGCAGTGGCCGAGCGCGCACGTGACGCTGTGTTGGCGGAGCAGTGCTACGGCCTCGGCCGCACCGGCGCGCGCATTGGCGAGAGTGATCAGGCGCAGATACCCGCGCGCCACCGCGAGCAGTTCGCGCACGCGCGCCGGCGTCGGATCGAGGAACCACTCTGCATCGTGGGCGCCTGCGGCCAGCAGGAACGGGCCTTCGAGATGCAGGCCGAGCGGCGTAGCACCGGGACCGCGATAGGCTGCGATCCATCGTGCGATGCCATCGACCTGCCGCAGCAGGCGATCCCACGGTGCCGTGATCAGCGTCGGCAGGAACGCGACGGCGCCGCCGCGCCACGTGGCCTCGGCCACCGCATCGAGGGCTTCCGGCGTCGCTTCGTCGACGCTGCGGCCACCGGCTCCGTTCACCTGCAGGTCGACGAAGCCAGGCAGCAACGTGCCGGACACACGGTCGGCCCCGGGTGGTGGCGCCACCTGCTCGATGGCCACGATGCGACCGTTCTGCGCGGTGATGCGGGTAGAAGCCTGCACGACGTGCGGCAGCACGGCGTTCGCGACGATCCACTCCGAAGCGGTCACAGCCGATACCGTAGGTGCTGCGTTTCCCGCTCGCCAGCACGGCGCGTGGTTACGCTCGTGTGGAGGTGGGCTAGCATCACGGTGCGCATGCGATTGCTCTCCATCGCCTCCCTGTTCCTCGTGTCGTGTGGGGCATTCTCGGGCTGGCTCGTCTGCCATCGCCTGCCGTCGGTGTTGGGCAGCAACGAACAGGGCTTGCGCAACGAGGCCTTCCCATTCGAGCGCAAGCCCGACAAGGCCTTCGAAGTCAGCGATGCTGCGTGGTTCCTCGTGCCCTGGCTCTACGGCGACTTCGACCTCCACATGGACGTCGAGCTCAGCGAAGGCATGGAGCTCGACATCCTGCTGCGGCAGGTGGAGCCGCGCAACGTGGGCGACCAGTTCCTGCAGTTCCACGGCCGGTTCAGCGTGCTGCGCCTGTCGAGCAAGGCCGACGCACCGGGCTGGCGAACACGCGAACAGGCGCTGTTCGGTCCACACGACGGCGGCGTCGAACTTGCGCCCGGCTACGTGGCGACCGTGTGGGTGCAGGCGCGAGGCCGTCTGCTGCGGGCCAACGTGGCCGGCAAGTGGCAGCCGTGGTTCCTCGCCGACGACGAGTACGGCATGACCACGCTCGTGGCCCGCGGTGGCAAGGCAGCGCTGCACAACCTCGTCATCGAGTCCAGGGGACAACAGCGCGCGTGGCTGTGGTCGGCGTGGTGGTGGGCCGGGCTCGGTGCGCTCGGGGCGGCGATGCTCGTCGCCATCGGCCATGCGCGCGGTGAATGCCCGATCTGGTTCCTCACGGCGGGCCCGCTGTTGCTCGGCTCGGCCTGGTTGTTCGCGGGCGTGGGCAGCCCCGAGCTGTCGCTGCCGCCCCCGCTGGCCCTGCTGCAGATCCTCGCCGCGGCGTTGGCCACCACGCTCGCGAGCCAGCGTTCGGTGCGATGGCCGTGGCTGCTCGCGTTGCTGGCCAGTGCTCTGCTGTTGGTCTGGAATGCAGACCGCCAATTGCGCCACGACGGTAGAGCACTCGACCCCGTGTTCGGCCCGCACTCGGGCGAGACGGTCAGCGAGGCGCTGGCGCAGCGAGTGCGCGGCCCGTCGCACGTCGGAGTGCACACGGTCGGGCCGGCGGCCCACCGCGTGTTCCTGCTCGGTGGCAAGCTGCTCTACGACCGCGCCACACCGGCGGAGCACCTCGAGTCGCTACTCAGCGGCCAACTGCGCGCCGGCCTGCTCGTTCCGGTCGACGTGCCGTGCCTGCCGACGGTCGACGGCCACAGCCAGCAGCAGTGGCGCCTGTTCTCGGGTTTCTTCACGGGCTACCGGCCGAACGTGCTCGTGTTCGGCGTGCCGCGCGACGAGGCCGCGGTCGACGAAGCCACCGGCGTGCCACGTTCCGACCCGAGCGCGCTCGATGCCACGTTGCACCTGGCACAGCAGTACTGCATCGCGAACGCCTGCGGTCTCGTCGTGTTCACGGAGGCCGGATTGCCGGAGGAACTGTCCGCCGTGCTCGAGAAAGCGGCGGCCACCGGGATCCCGCTCGTGCGCGCCGAGGAAGGTGAGACCCCGGCCGTCATCGCGAAGAAGCTCGCCGCCGCGATATTGCCGCTGCTGAAGGCGCGATGAGCGGGCTCGATCCGATCCTGCGGCACATCGTCAGCGGTCACGAGGCGGAGACCGATCACCGGTGTTCCGCAGCGGCGTCGCGACGACAGGCTGTGATGGCGATGCAGAAGGCGGGCGCGCTTCGCTCGGCCGCCGATCAGCTTGCCGCCGCGAGCGTGCTCGTCTTCAGCGAGGTTGCCGCCGAGGTGCAGGCCGCTCAGGCGCTCGCGCTCACCGCGATGCCGATGCTGCGGCGCGCGCGCCTGCTCGCGGCGACCGCCTACGACCGGCTGCGTCGCCTCGCCGGCGAGCCGCAGAAGTTCGGCACACAGGTGGTGGAGCGCGAAGGTGCCCGGGAGCTGTGGCCGGTCGATCCGAACACGACCGACAGCGAGCGCGCGAAGTGGGACGTGCCGCCCCTCGCGGAGATCCTGCGCAACCTCGGCAAGCGGTAGCCGGACGCGCAGCCAACGCAGCTCGCCGCCTCGCAGGAAGGGGCGTTGCGAACGACGCCGCGCGACACGACGCCAGAAGGGACAACGTCGCGACAACGTCCCCCGGCGCGCTGGCAGGCAGTCCGTAAGATGCGCGACCCGCAACCCCCGGAGTCATCTCATGCCACGATTCTCTAACCGGCTGCTCGTCGCCGCTGCTCTGTTCGTCGCTGCTGGACCGCTCGCTGCACAGTCGACTCGTGCGCTGACACACGACGACTACGACCAGTGGAAGTCGCTGCGGGGGACGGCCTACAGCCTCGATGGCAGTTGGGTTGCCTATCAGATCGAGCCACAGTTCGGCGATGGCGTGCTCGAGATCCGGCAATCGACGGGGGACAAGATCTACCGGCAGCCGCTCGGCAGCGGTGCGAGGTTCACTTCGGATGGGCGCTTCGTCGTGTTCACGATCGGCAAGTCGAAGATCGAAGAACGCGACAAGAAGATCGAGGAGTTGCGCAAGAAGGCGAAGGAACAGAACAAGCCGGCTGCAGCGGAGGGTGAAGGTGGCGAGACGCCGCGGTCCGAGACGAGCGCGCGCGGAACTGGCGGAGCCGGTTCTGGTCCTCCGGCCCTCGGCGGGCGCGGCGGCGGCCGCCGCGGTGGTGGTGGTCCCGGCGGTGGTGGACCCGGAGGCGGTGGTCCCGGCGCTGGCGGAGGCCCCGGTGGCGGCCCCGGTGGTGACGGTGAAGGGGCGCCACGCGAACGCGGCGACCTCGCCGTGCTCGACCTCGCGACGGGCAAGGTCGAGAAGATCGGCAAGACGAAGGGCTTTCAAGCTCCCACCGAAGTAGCGCTGCTGCTCTATCACGTCGAAAAGCCCGAGCCCAAGGCGGACGAGAAGAAGCCCGACGAGAAGGCCGAGGGCAAGACGGGGGAGGTTGGTGCCGAGCCGGCCAAGTCCGGCGCCGAGCCTGCCAAGCCGGGTGAACTCGCAGCCAAGGCCGCCGGTGAACCGGCGCAGGCGGAAGAACCGAAGTCCGCCGAGCCAGCGACGGCGACACGCTCAGAGCGCGGTGGGGCAGGTGGTGAAGGGCGTCGCGGTGGCCGCCGCGGCGCGGGCGGTGGCCCCGTGGCCGGAGCCGGTGGTGGCGCGCCCGCGACGCCGACCGATCCACTCGAGAAGAAGCGCGCCGAAGGCACCGACCTCGTCGTGCGCGACCTCGCTACGGGAAATGAACGCAAGATCGCCGACGTGGTCGCCTACGGCCTGTCGCGCAAGAGCCGGTGGCTCTGGTATCACACCTCGGCCAAGAAGCCGCAGCCCGAAACCAACTACGGCCTCTTCCTCGAACTGCTGGGTGGCGGCGAACCGATCCAGGTGCTCGACGGCACCGTGCACGTCAGCGGCGTCACGTTCGACCGCAGCGAGAGCGTGCTCGCGTTCACGAGTGACAAGGAGGACTTCGCCGCCGACAAGCCGCAGAGCGACCTCTACCTCTGGGAGGGCACGGGAACCGCGCGCCGCATCGCGCACGCCGGCGCACCCGGCATGCCTGCCGGCAAGCGCGTCGCCGGCGGCGCGTCGTTCTCGCGCGATGGCTCCGTGATCGAGTTCTCCATCCAGGATCCGCCCGCGCCCGAGCCGCTGCCGATCCTGCCGGAGGACAAGGTCGTGCTCGACATCTGGAACTGGAAGGACGGGATGTTGCAGACCGCGCAATCAAAGCGTGGCAACGGCGAACGCAATCCGTCATTGACCGCAGTGTGGCATCGCAACCAGAACCGCCTCGTCGTGCTCGGCGACGACCAACTGCGCTCGCTGCGCTTTTGCGGTCCCGATGGCTTGCGCATGCTCGGCAGCGACGGCAAGGCCTACGAGAAGGAGACCACGTGGGACGGCCGCTACGCGGACGTCTGGCTCGTCAACTCGCTCGACGGCTCGCGCACGCGGATCCTCGAGAAGCTGCGCGGCAACGTGACGAACTCACCTGGTGGCCGCTACCTGATCTGGTTCGGGCCCGACTACCACTGGTGGAGCTATCACGTGTCGACCGGTGCGCGCACCGATCTGACCGGCCAGCTGCCCGTCGCGTTCCATCGCAGCGACGACGACCACCCCGAGCCCGACGGCGCGCACGGCATCGCCGGTTGGACCGAGGGTGATGCGGCCGTGCTGCTCTACGACGAGTTCGACATCTGGAAGGTCTCGATGTCGACGCGCGACGCGGTCTGTGTCACCGATGGCTATGGCAGGGCGAACCGCATGCGCCTGCGCCTGCAGCGGCTGCCGCGCGAGGAAGATCGCGAGTACGTCGAGGACGACCTGCTGCTCGCCGCGACGCAGATCGACGCGATGAGCGAAGGGTTCTTCGCGGACTCGCTGGTCCGCGCGCAGAAGCCGCAGCGGCTGCTGCTCGCCGACAAGAACCTCGGCGAGCTCACGCGCCCCGTGCGCAGCGAGCGCCTGTTCTTCACGCAGTCGACCTTCGCGCAGTTCCCGGACCTGTGGACCTCGGCCGGGGACTTCTCTGGTCAGCGACAGCTCACCGACGCGAACCCGCAGCAGAAGGACTACCGCTGGGGCAAGGCCGAGCTCGTGCATTGGATCGACGGCGACGGCGAGGACCGCAAGGGCATTCTCGTGAAGCCCGACGGCTTCGACCCCAAGAAGAAGTACCCGATGATGGTCTACTTCTACGAGCGCATGTCGCAGGGCCTGCACAACTACGTGGCGCCGACACCGGGCACGTCGCCGAACGCGAGCTACTACGTCAGCAACGGCTACCTGTGGTTCATGCCCGACGTCGTCTACGAGGTCGGCTACCCCGGCGCTTCGTGCGTGAAGTGCGTCGTGTCCGGCGTGCAGCACCTGATCTCGCAGGGCTTCGTCGACGAGAAGGCGATCGCCGCGTCCGGCCACAGCTGGGGCGGCTACCAGACCGCGTTCCTCGTGACGCGCACGCACATCTTCGCGGCGGTCGAGTGTGGTGCGGCCGTCTGCAACATGCTGTCGGCGTACGGCGGCATCCGCTACGAGAGCGGCGTTTCGCGCCAGTTCCAGTACGAGCAGACCCAGTCGCGCATCGGCGGCACGCCTTGGGAGTTCCCGCTGCGCTACTGGGAGAACTCGCCGATCTACTTCGCCGACAAGGTGCAGACGCCCGTGCTGTTGCTGCACAACGACCAGGACGGGGCCGTGCCGTGGACGCAGGGCATCGAGTACTTCACGGCGCTGCGGCGGCTCGGAAAGGAGGTCTACCTGTTCAACTACAACGGCGAGGGCCACGGCCTGCGCCAGCGCCAGAACATGAAGGACTGGACGCGCCGCATGAGCGAGTACTTCGCGCACCATCTGCGCGGGGCGCCGGCTCCCAAGTGGATGACCGACGGCGTGCCCTACCACGAGCGCGAGTTCGAGAAGCTGCCGATGGCGCAGAGCTACATCGACGCGCACATCAAGCCGCCGCCGCCCCCCAAGGCTCCCGAGATTCCGGCGGCCACGCCGGTGGCAGAGCCTGCAGCTGCCGCGGCCACACCGGCCGAGGCGAAGGCAACTCCTTCCGAGCAGAAGCCGACCCCGGCAGAGGCGAAGGCAGTTCCGTCAGAGGCGAAGGTAGCTCCCGCAGAGGTGAAGGGTCCTGCGCCGTCGGCCAACGGGAACGGGAACGACACCAAGGCCGATCCGACCTCGGCCGCGAGGGACGCACGCCGTGGTCAGCGCGGCGAGCGCGAAGCGGCAGCCGCGGCCGCGGTGGCCAGCAAGCTCAAGAAGGGCGAGCCTGCGCCCGACTTCCGCGCCGCCGACGAGACCGGCGCCGTGCGCCAGCTCGCCGACTACAAGGGACACATGCTGCTGGTCTGGTTCTACCCGAAGGCCGACACGCCGGGCTGCACCGCGCAGGGCTGCGGCCTGCGCGACCACTTCGCCGACTTCGAGCAACAGGGTGTGGCAGTGCTCGGCATCTCGGTCGACAGCACGAGCGACAATGCGGCGTTCCGTCAGAAGCACAGTCTGCCGTTCCCTCTGCTCTGCGACGTCGATCGCGCCGTGGCGCTGGCCTACGGTGCCGTGGACGACGTTTCGGCTGCGATGGCGCGGCGCATCGCCGTGTTGATCGACGCCGAGGGCAAGGTCGTGCAGGTGTGGCCGAGGGTCGATCCGCGCACGTTCGCGGAGACTGCGCTGGCGGCCCTGCCCTTGTGAACCTGGGCCTCGGCGGCCCGACGAAAGCCGGCTGAAGACCGCTTTGTCGGAGCCGTTGCTGGCGGTGCCGCGCGCCACAGCTACGTTTCGGCGCGAGTATGCGCCGCTACGTCTTCTGGTATGTGGCAGCCCTGGCTATCGGCGCCGCCGCATGGCAGGCCTTCGTGCTGCGTTGGACCTGCGACGACGCGTTCATCTCGTTCCGCTACGCCCAGCACTTTGCCGATGGGCATGGCCTCGTGTTCAACCTGGACCCGAGCGAACCACCCGTCGAGGGTTACACGAACTTCGCCTGGACGATGTGGCTCGCGCTCGGTGTGTTCCTGGGCTGCAGAGACGTCGCGCTCGAGTGGTGGTCGATGGCCTCGGGCATCCTTTGCCATGCGGGCGTCGTGTTCCTGCTCGCGCTGATCACTTGGCGTGCGAGCGTGGGGCGTGCCATCGTGCCGATCGCGGCGTGCGGATACGCGGCCGTGCACCACGCTTCGTCGCTCGCGCCCGCGGGTCTCGAGACGGCGCCGTTCGTGTTGCTCGCCGCGGTCCTGCTGCGCTGCTCGCTGTCGATGCGCTGCGTGCGCGATGCCTGGTTCGCCGGGTTCGTCGGCGTGCTCGCCGCGATGACCCGGCCCGATGGGGCGCTGTTCGTGGCCAGCGCGGGGTTGTTCGTGCTGTGGGACGCCTGGAGCCGCAAGGCGCCGCGGTTGCTGCTGGCCTACGTGACGCCGTTCGTACTCGTGTTTGTGCCCTACCTGCTCTGGCGGCACTCCTACTACGGCTATTGGCTGCCGAACACGTTCTACGCCAAGTCCGGCGGCGACCCGTATGCGACGCAGGGATGGGACTACGTCCTCGGGTTCGCGAAGTGCTACTACGCTCTGCTGCCTGCCCTCGTGCTGCCGTGCCTGGCCCTGCTGTGGAAGGACCCGCTGGCCGGTGCGAGCGCGTATCTGAGCCGGCGGCCCTGGCTCGCGATCCTCGCGTTCCCGCTGCCTTACCTGGGTTTCGTCGTCTGGGTCGGCGGCGACTTCATGTTCGCGCGCTTCCTGTTGCCGATCGTGCCGATCCTGCTGCTCGGGTGGGACTTCGCCTGCTTGCGCTGGCGATGGCTATGGCTGCAGCCCGCGATCACGGTGGTGCTGGTCGCCGGCATCGTGTTGCGCGCCGAGCCCGGGGGGCTCGACGACTACGGCCGCCCGGTCTCCGACAACCGCCGCATCTCGATGGCGCTCTTCGACTCGATGCCGCTCGTCGATCTCGCACGCGTCTATGGCGAACACCTGCAGAAGCTCTTTGCCGGTCTCGACGTTCGCCTCGGCATCGCCGGTGGGCACGCCAACCTCGCCTACCGCTCTCGCGCTCCGGTCGCGATCGAGTGTTCCACTGGTCTCACGGACGCCTATATCGCGCACCTGCCTCTTCCTGATTCGAAGCGCGGCAAGCCCGGCCACGAGAAGGGTTACTGGATGTATCCTGGCTACCTCGAGCGGCGGGGCGTTCACTTCATGTTCGAGGGGTATTACGGCAAGGGTGATGCCTGGCGCGACATCACGTTCATGCCGCCGAATGCACCGGCAGGCTTGTCGGCGCGCCTCGTCACCTGGGACAGCGCGTTGATGAAGGAGTTGCGCCGCCGCGATCCCGGCATCATCGTGCAGGACTTCACGCAGGTGCTCGACGAGTACATCGCGGCGATGCCGACGAAGACGAAGGATCAGGTCCGCGCCGACTTCGACAAGTGGAAGAGCTTCTACTTCGACCACGAGAACGATCGCCCGCGGCGAGAGGCGTTCGAGAAGTTCCTGCAGTAGTTTCCCATCGCCGCGGGGCGACCCACGAGCCAGCGGAACATCGCATCCAGCCGCCCGATCGCGGCGATGTTCTTCGTGCGATCAGTTCCGCGGCAGGAGCCGGACCTCGGATCGCGGTGCCTTGGCGGCGTGCAACGACAGCCAGGAGCGGATCGGCTGATCCGGTGGACTCTCGAAGTGCGCGACCGCGATGCCCGAGCCGTCGGGCGCCCACGCAGCGGCGTAGGCGTCGTCGAACGAGACTTCCGGATCGCGCGCACCGTCGGCGACCTTCAGACAGCGGATGCGACGCCGCCCCCCTTCCATGATTCCGACCAGCAGCCGCGATGAATCCGCCGACCAGCACGGCTGGCTCTCGCTTGCGTCGGTTTGCGTGAAGCGGCGGTCGTTCGAGCCGTCGGGCGACACGAGGTGTATGTCCACCTGACCGCCGTAGCGGTCGGTCTCGTATGCGATCCAGTTGCCATCCGGGGACCAGGTCGGATTGGTCTCGTTCGCTGCGGTTTCCGTGAGACGGCGCAGCGTTCCGTCTCCGACCTCGAGCATCCAGAGCTGCCACGTTCCGGTTCGCTTCGATGCGAAAGCGATCTTCGAACCATCGGGAGACCAGGAGGGGTGGGCGTCGGGTGCTGGGTTCGCGGCCAGGCACGTGGCCTTCGCCCCGTCCGCGTCTGCCGCGTAGATCTCGGCGTTCCCGTCGCGCGACGACTTGAACGCGATCCGATGGCCATCGGGCGACCAATCGGCCTCGGACTCGTTGTTCGCTCCGGGGAAACCCGTGAGCCCGGATCCGTCGCGCTCGACGACGAACAGACCGAGGTCGTTTTCCGTCGAGGCCGTGAACACGATGCTCCGGGAGTCCGGGGACCAGTCGAGGTGCTTGATGAAGATGCCGACGGCATGGCCCCGGCTGAGCCGGCGGACCACGTCCTCCGACCAACTGCTGTGCGCCGCTCTCTGCTCGCGGACCGCGGGGCTCGGTTCGGTGGGCTCGGTCGTGCCCGACCCCGCGCTCTGGTCGACCGCGCAGGAGGCCGCCATGCCGAGAAGGAGGACGGTCGGTGTGTAGTTCACGACGGAAAGACGATGCAGGGTAGTCGCCACGATGGGGTGAGTCCACGCCGAACGGATGTGCCATTCACCTGCTGGCCTTGACGAGAAGGAGCAGGACGCTACCCTTCTTCGCCTTCTATCCCGGGCGGAACCGCCCTGGGGATTCGCCACCTGGTGCTGCGGCTGCGCCGGGTTGCACCGGTTCGCCTGCCGCGCGGCACCGCCGTGTCAACTTCCATGTCTTCTCCGAGTTCAACCCCCCGCACTGCCATGTCTCAGAAGAAGGACTCCAAGGACGTCCAACTGATCAAGACCTACCGCAACTTCGGGGTGATTGCGCACATCGACGCGGGCAAGACCACGTTCAGCGAACGCATCCTCTACATCACGGGCAAGAGCCACAAGATCGGCGAGGTGCACGAGGGCGCGGCGACGATGGACTACCTCGAGGAGGAGCGCAAGCGCGGCATCACGATCACGTCGGCGGCGACCACCTGCCATTGGCGCCAGCATCGCCTGAGCCTCATCGACACGCCCGGCCACGTGGACTTCACGGCCGAGGTCGAGCGTTCGCTGCGTGTGCTCGACGGTGCGGTCGGCGTGTTCTGCGCGGTTGCCGGCGTGCAGCCGCAGTCGGAGACGGTCTGGCGCCAGGCCAATCGCTACAAGGTCCCTAGAATCGCGTTCGTCAACAAGATGGACCGCACGGGTGCCGACTTCTACAAGGCCGTGAACTCGATGCGCACGCGGCTGAACGCCAACCCCGTGCCGCTCGTGATGCCGATCGGCAAGGAGAAGGAGTTCCGCGGCGTCATCGACCTGATCCACATGAAGTCGTGCGTCTGGACCGAAGACGATGCGCGCGAGATGGAGGTCGGCGAAGTGCCGCCGGAGATGCTGGCCGAAGCCAAGAAGCGCCGCGAGGTGATGGTGGAGGCCGTGGCCGAATGCCACGACACGGTGCTCGAGAAGTTCGTCGAAGGCGAGGAGGTCACGATCCCCGAGATCATGATCGCGATCCGCCAGGGCACGCTCGACCTCAAGATCACGCCCGTGTTCTGCGGCGCGGCCTTCAAGGACAAGGGCGTGCAGAACGTGCTCGACGCGATCGTCGACTTCCTGCCATGCCCGATCGACCGCCCCGCGATCGAGGGTACCAACCCCGAGAACAACGAGAAGGTCGCGCGCGAGCTGCTGCCCGACCAGCCGTTCGCTGGCCTCGTGTTCAAGACGATCAGCGACCCGAACGGCGACCTGACGTTCGTCCGCATCTACACGGGCGAGATGAAGCAGGGCGAACGGTACTACAACGCGCGCACGCGCCGCCTCGAACGCATTGGCCGCCTCGTGCGCATGCATGCCGCCGTGCGCGAGCCGATCGACACCGCCAGTGCCGGCGACATCGTCGCCGCCGTCGGCATCAGGGATTCGATCACGGGCGACACGCTCTCGACGCGTGAGCACCCGGTGATCTACGAAGCGATGAACTTCCCGGACACGGTCATCAGCATGGCCATCGAGCCGAAGGCGAGCGGGGACCGCGACAAGCTGGCCGAGGTCATCGGCAAGCTCGTTCGTGAAGATCCGACGTTCAAGGCGCGGACCGACGAGCAGACCGGGCAGATGGTCATCTCGGGCATGGGGGAGTTGCACCTCGAGGTGAAGTGCAACATGATCCAGAACGACTACAAGATCGGAGTCACCGTGGGCCGGCCGAAGGTCGCCTACAAGATGACGCTCCGGGGACCCAAGCAGGTCGAAGCGCGTCACATCAAGCAGTCGGGTGGTTCGGGTCAGTTCGCCGTGGCGCGCGTCAGGTTCCGCCCCGACGAGACGGTGGAGGAGTTCCAGTTCGTCGACTCGGTCAGGGGCGGCTCGGTGCCGCGCGAGTACATCCCCGCCGTCGAAGCCGGCATCGAGGCCGCGATCAAGGGCGGCGGCCGCATCGGCTTCCCGTATTGCAAGATCGTGGGCGAGCTCTACGACGGCCAGAGTCACGACGTCGACTCGAGCTCGATGGCGTTCGAAGCGGCCGGCGTGCTCGCGTTCCGTCTCGCGGCCGAAGGCAACTCGCTGTTGCTCGAGCCGATCATGAAGATCGAGATCGAAGCGCCCGAAGACAAGACGGGTGACGTGATCGGCGACCTCAGCGCGCGCCGCGGCATCGTCGAAGAGATGATCAGCAAGCCCGGTAGCATCTCGGCCGTGACCGGCAAGGTCCCGCTCGCCGAGATGTTCCAGTACTCGACGAACTTGCGCTCGCTGACGCAGGGGCGCGGCACCTACACGATGGAGCCAGCGGCCTACGAGGCGGTGCCGCCGAACATCGCCGAGAAGGTGCTCTCGGACGTGGTCAAACCGTGATCTTCGTCAGCGCGCTGCGCCTCGAGCCGGTGCGGTCCTCTGCGGTCGATCAGTTCGCGCCGGCGAGCAGCGAAATGCCCTCGTGGGCAAGCGCCAGCAGCACACACGATTCCGCCTGCGGCCCATCGACCGCGACCGGAGTGTGGACGGTCCCGTCCGCGTAGCTCACGAACTGCCCGGCGCCGTGGTCACCTGTTTCGTCGCGGTAGGCGCCCTGGACGACGAGCACTTCTTCGGCGCCGCGGTGCCGGTGACGCGGGTAGCCGTGGCCCGGCGCCATCTCGATCAGCACGAGGGCGCGGCCCGAGCGCTGGTCCACGGCATAGAAGTGGATGCGGACGCCCCGGTAACGAGTCGTGCGCCAGGGGATCGCGGCGAAGTCCATGCGGCTATCCTAGGCGGCCCATGAAGCCCCGCCCTGTCGAAAGCTGGTCGATCTCGATCGCGAAGGACTACCTGAAGTTCAGCGCCGCCCACTTCCTGATCTTCCCCGACGGCACGGCGGAGCGGCTGCACGGACACAACTACAAGGTCTTCGTCGACGTGCACACGGACCTGAACGAGCATGGTCTCGTCGTCAACTTCAAGGAGATCAAACCGCTCGTGCGCGAGGTGTGCGACGAACTCGACGAGCATCTGCTGATCCCCGGGGAGCACCCCGTGCTGACGGCGGTCCGCGTCGGATCACAGATGGAGATCCGCTATCGCGAGCGGCGTTACCTGATCCCGGCCGAGGAGGTCATCGTGCTGCCGATCGGCAACACGAGCGCCGAGAATCTCGCGGCGTGGTTCGGACGAACGCTGCGCGAACGGATGGCCGCGAAGTGGGCCTCACTGCGCGTACGCCAACTCTCGATCGGCATCGAAGAGACACCCGGGCAGCGCGGGACCTGGACGATGTGCGAGTGACTCACCCCTGGCTGGCCTCGTGTTGCCCGCGGTAGCCGTGCAACCAACGAGCTGGACCGTTGCCACAGTTGCGCACGGTGTGCCTCGTACCGGCGGGTATCATGAGCTCGTCTCCCGCCTGCAAGCGCACGGCCTTGCCCTGCATCTCGATTTGGGCCATGCCCTCGAGCAGGAGGGCCCTCTTGTCCACATCGTGCTGGAAGTCGTGCCAGACCTGGTCGGGTGGATCGATCCAGAGCTCGCAGGAGAAACCCTGGGCGCCCCACTGCAGGCGCACTCCGTCCTGTTCGGTTCTGTTCTGCATCCTGTCCCTGCCTCAGACCGCCATTACTGGATGCGAACAAGAGCACAGCGCACCGAAAAAGGAAAGCGGACCTGTGCCGAGGCTCGGGAAACACCTCGTCCCGGGCAAGCGCGTGGCCGACGGCCGGCGTCCTTCCCCCGCGGTATGCTGCCGGCCACCAGAAAGTCCCATCCTCAGGATCGCGCTAGCGAGCGCGAGACCTGCCAACCAGCTCGCTGACTGGTCAGCTGCACCTGGGCTTGCGCCCTGAACAGACCCCTCTGATTCGCGATGCGGCCTCGGCGTCCGAGTTGCCCGCAGCGGGATCCTGAGAACAGGAAGAAGCCCCGTGGGAAGGCATGGTCCCCACGGAACGCGCCTTGGACGACAGCGACTCGATCCGAGGTTCCGTTGCGGCGTCGAAAAACATGCCAGCGATCACGCCGCGCGCGCATGCGGCAACCCCGTTGAACAACGTGTGCGGTTCCGATCGGGATCGTTGCCGGACACTCCTCGTCGCCGAGGTCAGCGCTCGCGGGAACAGATGTGTCAATCGAGTGCCAGCGGCGCGTGTGCGCCGCTCTTCGCGATCGCCTGGATGTGCTGATGGACCTGCATGGCCCTCGCGATGCACTGGTCGCTGTTGTGGTACTCGTATCTGCCGAAGCGGCCGAACGTGATGTAGCCGCTCGCATCGAACCACTGGCGAACCCTCGCGATCCGCGGGCCGAACTCGAGGTTCTGGTCGATGTAGGCGAACTCGTTGTTGCACCACTCCGTGAGCACGACCTGTTCGCGTCGCAGGATTCCCGCGCGCTCGAGGCCGGACATCATCTCGCGCAACCAGGCTGCATCGGGACGCAGCTCACCGCGGTGCGTCACCTCTGCGAGGAACGAGCCGTGACCCGGCGGCGCATTGTGCGGTGAGTAGTTGCTGTAGTAGGTTACGCGGTTCGTCGGCCCCTGGTCGGGAAACGGCAGGTAGACCCAGCTCAGCTTCGGCATCGGCTCGTCGAGCCGCACGCCGATCATCACGTTGACCAGCGAGATCGGCCGCAGCGCCCGGATGTCGGCGCGGATCTCGCCCGGAATCTCGGCGATGCAAGGTTCGATCAGCGGCAGCGCCGCGGTGTTGACCACCAGGTCGAACGGCTCGCCGTCGACGAGGAACGACGTGCCGCGCCGCTCGACGCGCCGCACCTCGACCCCACACTGCAGGTCGAAGCCGCCGCCCGCCACGGTTCCCTTGACCATCGCCTCGAAGCCACCTTGCTTCGGGAACCAGAACACCGATTGGTGGGTGTAGCCCTCGGTGTCGATGCCGATCGCGGATCGCAGGATGTCGGCGATCGGGGCTTCGGGCACGCGGCCCGCGACCCAGTCGCTCGCCATCGTGCGCAGGTCGCACTTCCAGACCTTCTCGTTGTACGGAACCATGAAGTGGCGAGCGAAGCCGTCCCCGAGACGCCACGAGATCCAATCGCCGAAGTTCGCGGGACACGGTGCGCCAGCCCGCCGGCCGGCATAGGCCTCGACGTAACCTGCCATGCAGTCGACGATCGCCTCCTTGGTCAGGTGCCCGACTCCGTTCTCGAACGGATACGGCACCCAGCGATCGTGCCAACGGATCTTCGTGTTGCGCACCGTGCGCACGGTCTGCGCTTCGCCGCCGCAGCGCTCGAGTTGCCACTGAAGGACGCGCTTGTCCTTCGAGAACACGATGTGGCCGCCGGCCTCGTCGAACGTGAAGCCGCTGATGCTGCGGCTCCTGCACAAGCCACCTGCGCGCTCGGCTTTCTCGAGCACGACGACGCGATGGCCGTCGGCTGCGAGCATGCGGGCCAGGGCGACACCCGAGATGCCGCCGCCCAGGATGGCGATCTTCACGCGGGGGGCTCCGGCAGCATCTGGTACACGAGGCGCAGAACTCTACATCGGTGGCGCCGCGCCGGACGAGAGACAACGAGCGACAATGGAAGCGGCGGCCGGGTTTCGGTTGCCCCATGCGAGCTTTCGACCAGGCAGCCGCCCATGATGCCGGCCCTTGGTGGCGCCTCGACCCGACCTTCCACCTGCCGCGGAGCTGCCGCGGTCCCAGGAACGCGTCGCGATCGGCGCGCTCGCGCTGGCCGCGTTCGCGCTGAACCTTAACACGAACGTGCTCGGTGCGCTGCTGCCCTTCGTCAGGGTCGACCTCGCGCTCGGCGACGGCGACCCCAAGTATCTCGTGGCTGCCGCAGCGTTCGGCTCGGCCTTCGGGGCGCTCGGCGCCGGGCCGCTGACGGACCGGCTGGGGCGGCGCGCTGTGCTGCTCGGCGGACTGGTCGCCTTCGCAGCGCTGAGTCTCGCGCATCTGCCGGTCCGATCGCTGTGGCCGTTCCTGCTCTTGCGCACGGGCTCCGGAGCTGCCGTCGGCCTCGCATATGCGGCCGCGTCGGCACTCGCCGCCGAGGTCGCGCCATATTCTCGCCGCGGCTCTGCGATGAGTGCGTTCACGGCGGGCATGTTCCTCGCCATTCCGATCGGCATGCCGCTCTCGGTGGCCTTCGCGAAAGCCGGATACTGGCCCGGGATCTTCGGCGTGCAGGCAGCGATGGGCGCGATCGGATGTTGGTGGGTGCTGCGCGCGCTGCCGGCCTCGAGGCAACACGAGGTACGCGCGTCGTTCCGCTCCGTGCTGCGCAACGGCCCGGTGTGCGCGGGCCTGTTCGCGACGATGCTGCACGTGGGTTCGTTCTTCACGACCGTGCAACTCGCCACGACGTGGCTCGACGAGACGGGTCGTGTCGCGAAGGACGACCAGATGCCGCTCTGGGTCGGCCTCGGTGTGGCATCCGTGCTCGGCAGCGCCCTGCTCGGTCGGCTCAGCGACCGCGTCGGCAAACGGAACCTCGTGCTCACGACGTCGGTCGTGCTCGTCGCGTGTTTCATCCTGCTCGCGCGGGAACCGGGACCGTGGGTCATGATGGCAGAGGGCGCGTTGCTCGCAGTCAGCGCCGCAGCGCGCACGGGTCCGCTGCAGGCGCTCGTGTCCGGACTCGTGCCGAGCCAGCAGTTCGCCACGCTGATGGGCCTGCGCGGCTTCGTGATGCAGTTGGGCGTCGTGGGCTTTGCGCTGGGCGCTGCGCCCGTGGCTTCCGCGCTCGGGTTCCGCGGCGTGCTGCTGATGGCGGCCGGCTGCCAGTTGCTCTCCTACGTCTCGATCCGCTTCGGAGTGCGGGAGGGCAGGTAGATGGCCCCGCGCGTGGCTCTCGCCTGGATGGTCGCCGGCCTCCTGGGATCGGTGCACGAGGCGCGCGCTCAGGAGGCCACTGCTCGCGTCGTCGTCACGGTGCCGGCGCATCGCGCCGAAGGAGTCCGCGCCTGGTTGTCGGCGCATCGCGCGGGTTTCGTGGTCGAGCCGGCGGAGAACCTCGGCGAAGGCCCGCTCTCGGGGTCGCGCCTCTTGCTGTTCTGGGACGAATGGACGCTCGCGCGCCACTCGGCTTCGCTGCGCCCGATCGCACCTCGGGCCGGATCACCCGCGGCGGAGCCGTTCGTGCTCGAGTTCGCAGGCGACTACGCGCTCGCGGTTGCGACCAGTGTGCCGACCGCGGCAGGTCCGGGGCGAGCGTGGCACGAGATCGCGATGGACGAAGCCCTCGCCGGACGCCTCGGCATCGTGGCCCCCGAGGTCGATGGCTCGCCGTGGTTGCTCGCCATGCGCGACCGGCTCGAGCGCGGTGAGCCGGAGAACATCGGTCTGGCCTGGTGGACGGCGCTCGATGCGCGCGCCGGCACGCTCTCCGGCGCCTACGCGCCGATGCTCGAGGATTTGATCGGCGGCCGGCTCGGAGCCTGCCTCGGTCCTCGCGACCTGCTACGGGCTGCGGCCTTCCGCAGCGCGGGCCGCGTGCGCGTCGAATCGATCGCCGGGCCGAACGGCGCCCGGTTCGGCCTCGCCGTCACTGCCGACGCGACGGCACCGGTCCTCGACGCCGCACGCTGGCTGGCCGACCCGGACCGGGTTGCCGACCTCGCGGCGGTCGTGGACATGTTCGTCGCGGGCGAAACGCCCGCAGCACTGTCGCGCGACATCGCGCGGCGGTGGTGGGACTGCTTCCAACGCGACGTGCGTGGTCGCGGGCGAGCGACCGAGCGGCTCGCCGACTGGCTCGATCTCGTGTTCTTCGTCCTGTTCCTGGTCTGCATGGTCTTCGTCTGGCGGTCGATGCGAAAGGAAGGACCGCCGGCGCGCTCGCGCGATAGCGCGTCGTGATCACCGGCCGCGGCGCTACATTCCGCGCCATCGTGCGCTTTGCCGCGACCTACCATGAACCGAACGCTTGCCCCGCTGCTCTGCCTCTCTTGCCTCCATGGCTGCGTCATCACCCACAGCAGGGAGGTCACGCTCGGCGCGAGCGACTACGTGCTGGCCACGCAAAACCGGCCCGATGGCAGCACCGAGACCTACGAGCTGTGCACTTCCGCGTCATCGGTGCGCGTGAAGACCGAGTACCGGCGCGAGCGCGCGTCGCTCGGCATCAAGGTCGTCGAGCTGAACAAGAGCCGCGCGGACGATCGTGGCGTGGCTCCGTGGTCCGGCCTGCTCGTGAAGAGCGTCGAGCCGGATTCGAGCGCGGCAAGGGCCGGTGTGCTCGCGGCCGACGTGCTGCTCTCGCTCGACAAGGCCGCGACCGTCTATCCAGTGCAGCTCGCTGAGTTCGAATCCAAGCTGCGGCCCGATCAGGCCGTGACCGCGAAGGTGTTGCGAGGGCAGAGCGAGCTCGACTTGTCGCTCACAGCACTCGTCGGCAAGGAACGCGTGTCGGAATCCGAGGAGATCGCGCTCGAGTCGGCGCCGCCACACCACCCGCCCGTTGCCGGCGCCACGCTGCGCGGCATTCCGGCTGCGTGGTGCGAGAAGATCTGGGGCACGCCGCGCAACGCGGTCGCCGTGATCAACGTCGAGGTCGGCTCGCCGGCCTGGCTCGCGGGCGTCAGGGCCGGCGACGTGATCGACTCCGTCGATGGCGCGCCCGTTCCCCCGGTCGCCGAGCTCACGCAAAGGATCGCCGAACAAGGCGCCGCCGGGGAGAGCATGAGGTGGCACGTGCAGCGCGGATCCGGACCCGGCCACGATGCCACGGTGGAGCTCGAGGACTACAGCGACGAGACCAACGTCTGGGTCCCGCTGATCTTCCACCTCGAGGACGGGACCTTCATGGACAAGTGGAGCATCGGTCCGTTCGGCGTGATCATGCGGAACGCGAATCACTACGTGGCTGACTCCGCGACGCGCGAGGTGAAGACGCGCAACGTGTTCAGTGCGCTGTTCGGTCTCATCCACGTCGAGGCGAAGGCCCACGAGACCGAAGTGCGACTGCTGTGGCTGATCCACTTCGACACGTGAGGCATCCGGCCGCGCAGACGAGCGGGAATCAGTGCTGGCAGCAAGCGCACCAGTAGGTGCTGCGCCCGTGGTCCGTCGTGCGCCGGATCGCTGCGCCACAGCGCCTGCACGGTTCGCCGCTGCGTTCGTAGACGGCGAGCTCGCGCGCGAAGAAACCCGCATCCTCGGCGACTCCGACGTAGTCGCGGAACGACGTGCCACCGGCGGCGATCGCCGCATTCAGGACTGCTCGAACGCCGGCCGCGACTGCCGCGCACTCGCGACGCGTCAACGAACCGGCGGACCGCCGCGGCCGCACGCCGGCGCGCCAGCACGCTTCGCTCGCGTAGATGTTGCCGACGCCGACCACGACCTTCGCATCCATCAGCAGCGACTTCACGCTCGCCTTGCGACGCCTCGACACGCGGTGCAGGAAGTCGCCGTCGAACCCGGCCTGCAACGGTTCCTGGCCGAGGTTCGCGAGCAGCGCGTGGGTTGTCAGTTCGTCAGCGCTGGCGACGTCGAGCGCGCCGAACCGCCGCGGGTCGATGAAGCGCACGAGCCGGTCGCCGAAGTCCATGCGCCAGTGTTCGTGCTTGCGATACTCGGGCGCCAGCGCGCCTGCTACGCGGGGTTCGACGAGCAGTCGCCCCGTCATGCCGAGGTGGATGATCGCAACGGGCTTCCTGCTGCCGTCGAAATGCACGAGCAGATACTTGGACCGTCGGGTCACGGCAGTGCACGTTCGCAGGACGAGGGCCATGAGCGCAGCGCGCGGGATCGGCCACCGCAGGTCGGGGCGGCGCAGCGTCACGTTGCGCAGGCGGCGGCCCCGCAGGTGAGGCTCAGCGCCCGCGCGAACGGTTTCGACCTCGGGAAGTTCGGGCACGGCGTGGGGAGAAGGCGGAAGGTGCTGCAGCAGTATGCTGGCTCCGCTAGCATGCCGCGCCGAATGCAATCCGCACCTCGTCTCGAGGGTCTACACCACATCGGCATCGCCGTCCGTTCCCTGGACGAGGCCCTGCCGCGCTGGACCGGCCTCGGTCTCCGGCTGCTCGGCATCGAAGACGTGCCGACGCAAGGAGTGCGCGTCGCGATCCTGATGGCAGGCTCGACGCGCATCGAGCTGCTCGAGCCACAGGCGCCCGACTCGCCGGTCGGCAAGTTCCTGCAGAGCCGGGGGCCCGGCGTGCACCACCTCGCGTTCGGCGTGCGCGACTGCCAGCAGCAGATCGATGCGATGACGAGGAGCGGCGCGCCGATGTTGAACAAGGTGCCTGCGCCTGGTGCGCATGACTGCCGCGTCGCGTTCGTGCACCCGAAGCACCTGGGCGGCGTGTTGGCCGAGTTCGTCGAGGATCCAGCCCATGAGTGATCCGCTCTCGAAACTCGAAGAGATGCGCGAACGGTCGCTGCTCGGCGGCGGCCAGGGGCGCATCGAGGCGCAGCACCAGAAGGGCAAGCTGACGGCGCGCGAGCGGATCGATCTGCTGGTCGATCCCGGCACGTTCGTCGAGATCGATCGCTTCGTGACCCATCGCTGCCGCGACTTCGGCATGGATGCGCCGGGCAACCAGATCCTCGGCGACGGCGTCGTGACGGGCAGTGGGCGCATCGACAAGCGCCCGGTCTTCCTCTTTGCGCAGGACTTCACGGTCTTCGGCGGCAGCCTGTCGGAGACGCACGCGGCCAAGATCTGCAAGGTCATGGACATGTCCGTCAAGATGGGCGTGCCGATGATCGGGCTCTGCGATTCGGGTGGGGCGCGCATCCAGGAGGGTGTGGTCTCGCTGGGTGGCTACGCGGATATCTTCCTGCGCAACACGCTCTCGAGCGGCGTCGTGCCGCAGATCAGCGCCATCATGGGCCCGTGCGCCGGCGGCGCGGTCTATTCGCCGGCGATCACGGACTTCGTGCTGATGGTCGAGGGCACGAGCTTCATGCACATCACGGGGCCCGACGTCGTGAAGACGGTGACGCACGAGGACACGACGAGCGAAGAGCTCGGCGGCGCGCGGGTCCACTCCGAGATCTCGGGTGTGGCCCACTTCACGGCGCCCGACGATGCGACCTGCCTCGTGCAGCTCCGCGAGCTGATGTCCTACCTGCCGTTGAACAACGCCGAGGATCCGCCCTTCCAGGCGACCGACGACGACCACAACCGCATGGACGAAGCGCTCGACACGATCGTGCCGTCCACGAGCGTGGAGCCCTACGACATGCGGCAGGTGGTCAAGCGGGTGGTCGACCACGGCAGGTTCTTCGAAGTGCACGCGCGGTTCGCGCGGAACATCATCGTCGGCTTCGCGCGTCTCGGCGGCCGGGTCGTCGGCATCGTCGGCAACCAGCCGAACCACCTGGCCGGCGTGCTCGACATCAAGGCGAGCATCAAGGGCGCGCGGTTCATCCGCTTCTGCGATGCGTTCAACATCCCGTTGGTCACGTTCGAGGACGTGCCAGGCTTCCTGCCGGGCAAGGACCAGGAGTGGGGCGGGATCATCGCGCACGGCGCCAAACTGCTCTACGCGTTCTGCGAAGCGACCGTGCCGAAGATGACCGTGATCACACGCAAGGCCTATGGCGGCGCCTACGACGTGATGAACAGCAAGCACATCCGCGCCGACGTCAACCTCGCCTGGCCCGGCGCGGAGATCGCCGTGATGGGGGCCGAGGGTGCGGCCAAGATCGTGTTCCGGCGCGAGATCTCGGCCGCGAAGGACCAGAAGGCCGAGGAACTGCGGCTCGCCGCGGACTACCGCGCGAAGTTCGCCAACCCCTACCAGGCGGCAGCCTACGGCTACATCGACGACATCATCGAGCCGAGGCGCACGCGTCCCGTGCTGATCCAGTCGCTGGAACTGCTGCGCAGCAAGCGCGACAGCAACCCGCCGAGGAAGCACGGCAACATCCCGTTGTAACAGACAGGCCCTCGCAAGGGCGAGCAGGCTTCGTACGCGCCGCAGCGGGCCGGCTCAACTCTCTGATCGTGCGCGCCGCAGCGGGCCGGCTCAACTCTCTGATCGTACGCGCCGTAGCGGGCTGGCTCAACTCTCTGATCGTTCGCGCCGCAGCGGGGCCGGCTGCGTGTTTCGCCGTTGTTATTTCCCCGCGTAGCGGCGCTCCTAGCAACTCTCTGATCGTACGCGCCGCAGCGGGGCCGGCTGCGTGTTACGCCGTTGTTATTTCCCCGCGTAGCGGCGCTCCTAGCAACTCTCTGATCGCGCTCGCCGCAGGCGAGCTCGATCAGAGCCCTTCGATCCAGCTGCGCAGCGCCTTGTCGAGCGCCTCGAGGTCGACGGATGCGAACGCCTTGTCCACCGCCTGCGACAGGATCTCCTGGACCTTCGCATTGTCCTCGTAGCTGACGAAGCGGTAGCTGGTGCCCGGGATCACGGGGGCTTCTCCTTCCTTTTGCTTGGAGCGGAAGGCCGTCACGTTGTCGGCGACGTAGTTGAAGTAGGTGTCGAGCGCCTGCTTCGCTGCTTTGTCCTTGCAGACCTCGCGCAGGTAGTAGATCAGCGCCCAGCCCTCCGAGTACTTGAGCAGACCGTTGCTGTAGTACTCTTGCTGTTCGTAGCGCAGCAGACTGCGCAGCGGCACGAGGTCGTTGCCGTCGCGCATGTGCTTCTTCAGGAAGTTGACGCGCCACTCGAAGCACTGCGTCTTGCCGATCTGCCCGCCCCCGACCGACAACCCCGCGAAGTAGTCGCCGTGGCCCTCGTTGAACCACGAGTGCGGCGACACGTCGCCGATCGCATAGTAGATGTACTGATGGAAGCCCTCGTGGAACATCACCGACTTGCAGTCTTCCTTGGACTTGGCGGCCGACTGGTCATCGAACTTCTGGAACAGCACGAGCTCGCCCTTCCGGTGATCGAAGTAGCCGGCCGTGCCGGGGTAGCCGCCGAACTGGTGGTATTCCGACTGCGTCGCGAACACGCGCACGGGGTTGAGCGGGATCTTCTCGTTGCGCGGCTTGAAGTTCGGCACGTAGACCTTCTCGCGCACGAGCTCCAGGTTGTTCCCGAGGGTGGTCACGAAGGCGCGGTCGGCGTTGCTGATGAAGACGTAGTACTTGGTGTCGACCGTGAACCAGCCGGGCTTGCCGGCGACGCTCGCCTTGAGCGCCTCGCGCTTCTCGTCGCCTTCGAGCTTCGACGGATCCTTCCTGTTGGCCGCGGCGACGGCGGGATCGACGTTGTCGGTGACCTGGAAGGTGCCGATACTCTTGATGTAGGCATCGCGCCAGTTCTTGCGGTAGCTCTCCTCGAAACACGTGTAGACCACGGCCCATTCGACGCCGAAGCTGCGGAACTGGCCGATCGTGATGTGCTGCGAGCCGGAGCCGAACTCGATCAGGTCGCCGGGCATCTTCGATCCCTTGAGCGGCTCGCGCTTCATGCGCTTGCTAGCCCCCTCGAAGTTGGCTTCGATCCAGTCATCCAACGTCTTGGGATTCAGCCTCTTCTCGAGCGCCGCCGGCAGGCCGATCGGGCGTTCCTTCTTGTCTGGCTTCTCCTCGGTACCGGGTGACCCGGCCGGCGTTTCGTTCTTGGGCTGGATGCGAACGATCGCCAGCTCGCAATACTGGGCAGCATGCATGTTGTCCCAGTCGCCCTTCTTCTCGAACTGGTCGGTCGGCAGCGTCCAGCGGCCGACGTTGAAGCGGTCGTTCTGGTCGGCCGGCATGGTCTTCCAACCTTTGATCGGCTGGATCTGGTAGCCCCACTCCTTGACCTTGACGAGCTTGTCGAGGTCCGTCTTCACTTGGGCGCTGAGCGCCGCACCGAACACCAACGAGACGAGAACAACACGAAAGTACGGGATGACGGACATTCAGAACTCCCAGGATGGCTGCGGCGAGGCACGGGCCTCGCGGGATCGCGATGACTGACTCCAGCAACGCTGGCGTCGAATTGTGCCCAAGTCGACGCCGGACGGCCCTCCGAAGTCTATTCAGGCGGCTGATTTCAAGTTTTGTTACAACTCCGACGCATCGAGCCCGGAAAAGGCTCCCGGCGCGCGCGGCGAGCGAGATGTCTTGGGTAAACACGATCGGAGCTGGGGAATCGCGCCAAAGTCCCGAGGTCATTCCAGTGCGATCGTGCGGCCCTCGCGCGCCGCCCGATCCGCGGCCAGTACGACCTCGAGGCTCGCGATCGCCGAGTTCAGGTGCTCGGTGAGATCGCCGTCGCTGCGGATCGCGCGCAGCAGGAACTCCTGTTCGCGCAGACACAAACCATCGTGATCGGGCTCGTCGGTCGTGTCGATCCACTGGTCGGCGTGCACGAACTGATCGCTCGCGTCTCGTTCCGATCGGTGCAGGCGCAGCGTGTTGGTCTTCGTGTGGGAGTCGACATCGGCGCTGCCCGCCGCGCGTTCGCCTGCCCGGTCGACGATCGAGACGCAGCCCTTCGGCCCGACGACGTCCTTCACGAAGTGGGCGACCTCGCTCATCATCGGTCCCCAGCCCGCTTCGTACCAGCCGACCGAGCCGTCCGCGAACGCGACCTGGAGCTGCCCGTAGTTGTACATGCCGGGGTCCAACTCGTCGGAGAGCCGTGCTCTGATCGCGCTCACGCGGACCGGCCGGCTCTGCGTCATCTGGCACATGACGTCGACGTAGTGCACGCCGCAGTCGACGATCGGCGACATCGAGTCCATCAGCGCCTTGTGCGTGAGCCAGTCCTTGCCGCGGCTCTGTTGGTTGAGGTTCATGCGCATGACGAGCGGCTTGCCGAGCGTGCGCGCGATCTCGATGAACTTCTGCCACGCGGGGTGCACGCGCAGGATGTAGCCGACGACGATCTTGCGGCGGTGCTTCTGCGCGAGCGCAGCGATCTCGCGCGCTTCGGCGACGGACTCGGCGAGCGGCTTCTCGACGAACAGGTGCGAGCCGCCGGCCAGGGCCGTGCGGGCGATCGCGGCGTGCGTGTCGGGATAGGTGTTGATCGAGACGACGTCGGGGCGCGTGGCTTTGTAGGCAGCTTCGAAGTCCGCGAAGGTCCGCAGACCGCCGAGCTCCTTCGCGAGGCGCTCGCGGGATTCGGGGCCGCGGCTCACGAGTCCGACGATCTCGAAGTCGTCGCGCAGGCGGTGGTAGGCGCGGGCGTGGGACGTGCCCATGTTGCCGCAGCCGGCGACGAGAACGCGGAGTCGGGTCATGGCGTAGCTTCTACCCGTCCGGGGTGCTGCGGCCCAGTTCGTGCGAGGGCCGGGCTTTCGCCGTCGCGTCCGGTTCCTGATCGTCGAGAACACGTCGGCTGCCCGAAGATCGCGCTTCGTTGCTCAGGTTGACGCTTCGAGGAATCCTCGGAACTCGCTCCAGCCCGATCGGCGGGCTTCCAGAGATGTCGACAGCAGCGACTTGAAGTCGGACTCTGGCGCCAGGCGCCCTCTCGAATGTTCCGGCGATGAGTAGATGGGGGTCCCATGGAATTCCCCGTGCCATGCATGACCTCGATTCGAGTGTGGGGATCCGCGCGCGAGGCGCAGCCGTTCGCGCCAAATGACCCTCTGCCGCCGCCAGCACCCGCACCTGACGCTCCGTGACCGCGCTTGTGATGCTGAGTGAGGATGTCGATCCGGCCCGGAATATCGCCCTGCGCCGCGGAGCCGAGCCATGTCGCTCCAAGGCCCGGCTGCAATCCGAGGAGACCGGCCTTGCGGCCCTCGCAGCCGTTCCTGACATTTCCGTCTCAGGCGAGGCGCCGCAACCGCGCTCGAGCAAGAGCTCGCTTCGCTGCTGTTCTGTTCGCCTCCTTCTCGCAACCGAAGGCAGCCATGAACTGCTCCCGACCGATGCTGGTGTTGCTGTTCGCCGCGCCGTGCTTGTTCGCACAATCTGCTGCGCTGCAGCTCGAGCGCTACGAGGCCGAGACGGCCGATGGCACGCGCGTGCCCAGCGCGCGTGGCTGGCTGACCGTGCCCGAGAACCGCCGCAAGCCCGACGGCCGCAAGCTGGAGCTCGCGGTGCTCAAGCTCGACAGCACGGCCAAGGATCCCGGCCCGCCGATCCTCTATCTGCACGGCGGCCCCGGCGGTTCGGCGAGCGGCGAGATGCGCGACCCGGCGTTCCTGCCGTTCTGGTCGCGCTTCCGCGAGCTCGGCGACGTGATCCTGTTCGATCAGCGCGGTTGCGGGCGAAGCAAGCCGCCGCTCGCGCGCGCACTGCAGACGCCGCCCGACGCGACGCTGTTCACGACCAGCGCGGCGATGGGCAAGGCGATCGCGGCGGGCAGCCGCGAACTGCACGGGAAGCTCACGGCCGAGGGCATCGACCTCACCGCCTACACGACCGAGGAGAACGCAGACGACGTCGACGCGCTGCGCGAGGCACTCGGTGCGGAGAAGATGCGCCTGCTCGGCTTCAGCTACGGCACGCACCTTGGGCTGTCGGTCATCCGCCGCCACGGGCGGCGCGTCGACGCCGCAGTGCTCGTCGGCGTCGAGGGGCCGGACCACACGTGGAAGCTGCCGAGCAACTGGGACACGCACTTCCGCAAGCTCGCGCTGCTGGTCGCTCGCGACCCGCGCATCGGCGCGCAGGTGCCGGATCTGACCGCGCTGCTGCACCAGGTGCTCGAGCAGCTCGGCAAGCAGCCGATCGAGGTCGCGGTGCGCGGGCCCGGCGGCGCGGGCCAGGTGACCGTGCCCGTCGGCGCCGACGGGCTCTTGTTCCTGCTGCGCATGGACCTCGGCGACACGAGCGACCTCGTGGTGTTCCCGCGACTCCTGCACACGATCAAGAAGGGCGACGGCTCGGTGCTGCGTTGGTTCGTGCAGAAGCGCTACGGACAGTTCAGCGGGCTCAACGCACTGTGGTTCACGACGGATCCCGCCTCGGGTGCGTCGCCCGAACGCGCGGCGCGGATCGCGCGCGAAGCCAGCACGGCCCTGTTCCGCAACGCGATGAACTTCGACTTCCCGGACGTCGACGCGGTCTGGAAGATGCCGGTGCTCGGCGAGCACTTCCGCGCGCCGATCGTCACCGACGTGCGCACGCTGTTCTTGACCGGCACGCTGGATGCCAACACGCCGCCGTGGCAGGCCGAGGAAGTGCGGTGGGGGTTCGCGAGGTCGACCCACCTGATCAGCGAGCACGCTGGGCACGAGGATTGGATGCGCAATCCCAAGGTGCTGCCGGTGCTGTTGCGGTTCTTCGCCGGCGAGGACGTGCACGCTGCCGACGTGGACATGCCGCCCGTGAAGTTCATGCTGCTCGAGGGCAAGGACGACGGAGTTTCGCACCCGTCGGTGCAGTAGGTCAGCGAGTCCCCGAGGTCCCGGCCCGATCTGTCGGAGCCGCTGGCCCCTATCGCCACTGCGAGGGGCTCACGGCGGCGAACGTTGCGCCGAGCGCGTAGTTGTCGAGATAGACGGTCATCGGCTCTCGCCGGCGCGGCAGGACCAGGAACGCGGCGATACAACTGCGCATGAGGAGCTCCTCTCGCATCGTCACGCCAGAGGTGCAGGAACTTCAAGCTGCGCCGCGGATCACTCCCCAGCCTCGCGCGCAGGAGATATTGCCAACTGGATGCGCGTGGCGCGCGCGCGGGTATCGTGTGCACCTCGCCCCCCGACGAACCCCTTCGTCCTCCCTACTCTATGCGAATCCAAGCCCTGTCCACGGCACTGCTCGCGGTGCCCATTCTCGCCCAAGCCAACGCGATTCCCGGTCTCGACATCTCGATGTACGAGCTGACGGACATCGCGTTCACAGGTCGCCGTGGCCTCCCGTATCCGAACGGCGAGGCCGGTTTCATGGTCGGCCACTCATGGTGCAACGGCGGCACCGTCAACCTGCCGTGGGTCTCTCAAAGCGGCGGCGTGATGGTCGACCAGTACCCACGCATCGCGTTCCTGCTCGCGCGTGAGAAGGACGGCCGCATGGTGCAGATCACTTCGCAGGGCCACAGCAAGCACTCGCCGACGGCGTTCAACTTCTCGTCGGGCCCGTGTGCGCCGTGCACCGCCAGCGGAGGTGGGTTCTTCTTCGTCGGCTGCTCCGACACCTACGGCAGCGGCACCAACATGAGTCAGTACAACCTCGGCCCGAACGACGAGCTCAACCCGTGGCTCGGCACCTGGAACCCGCAGGGCAGCTACTTCGATCGCGGTGATCCCGCGGTCAGCGGGGCGCAGGCCATCGACTCGATACGCTCGCTGACTTCGACCCAGGTGTCGGCGTTCGACTCCGTGAAGAACCGCATGGTCGTGCGCGAATCCGAGCTGCTCACGGGCTCGACCTACTACGCGCAGGTACAGGCGGTGGTCCAGGGTGAGCCCGTTGGCGAACGCGACAACAACATCACGAACAAGCAAGTGTCGATCACCGGCAGCGGCGGCAGTTGGTCGGCCTCGGCATCAGGCGCGGGCATGACCGGCTCGGTGCTCACGCGCTGGCAGGGTGCCCACGTGTACACGGGTGGCAACGCCTTCGACGACGGCCGTTTCGCGGTCGGCGTCAAGGTGACCGGTCCGGTCGCCGGACTGTGGCACTACGAATACGCGGTCCACAACATCGACAACTTCCGCGGCGGCGCGTCGCTGCGCATCCCGGTCGCTGCTGGCGCCACGGTGCAGAACGGCGGCTTCCGCGACCTGGACACGAACCCGCTCAACGAATGGACGTTTGCGTTGTCGCCGACGGAGATCTCGTTCACGGCAGCCGCAGCCAACTCGCTCGACTGGAACACGATCTACAACTTCTGGTTCGATTGCTCGATCCCGCCAGGAGCGGGCACGCTGACGATCGACCAGGCGCGATCGGGCACTGGTGCGCTCAACGTGCAGATCCTCAGCGAGGCGCCGAGCGGGCTCTCCTTCGCAACGAAGTTCCCGGTCGGCACCGCGTGCGGCCAGTGCACGGGCACCTTCTATGAGTACTTCACGATGAGCTCGCTGTTCGACCTCGCCGGGCGCTCGATGACGATGAGCCTCAACAACGGCGCCTACACCGTCGCCGAGACGCCGGTCGCGTTCGTGCCGGCCGCGGGCACGAACCTCAACCTCGCGTTCAACACGCAGACGTTCGTCGCGCTGCCGTTCTCGCTGCCGTTCCCCGGCGGCACGACGACGCAGCTGCAGGTCTGCTCGTCCGGTTACGTGAATCCCGGCACGAACACGATCGCCGTCGGGCCGGCGGTGTCGACGCTGCTGGCGGGCAACCCGCGGTGGGCCGCGGCGTGGGGACTCTTGAGCCCAGTGCAGGCAAGCGGCTCGAACGTCTGGTTCGACGCGAACCCGACGCGGGCGATCCTGACGTGGAACGGCGTGCCGTTCATCGCCGCCTCGGCGCCGAACACGTTCCAGATGCAGTTCTTCCCGAACGGGACCGTGCACGTGCTCTGGCAGAACATCGCGCTGGGGACCATGCCGGTGCTGACCGGCTGGTCGCCTGGCGGCGGGTTCTCGAACCCGGGCCCGCGCGACCTGTCGGCTACGTTGCCGACGCCGTATGCGCTGGGTGCCTTGTCGTTCGACGGACTGTCACTCGACACGAGCGGGGCGCCTGTGCTGGGCACGACGATCCAGTGGCAGCTCGGCCGCATCCCGACGGGGACGGCGTGGGGCGTGCTGATGCGCTCGCTGACGCAGGCCGTGCCACCGATCGATCTCACGGCGGTCGGCATGCCGGGCTGCTACGCGCACGTCATCGATCCGGTCGCCACGGCATTCCTGTCGCCTGGCACAAGCCTGCTGATCGGCGAGTCGATCCCGAACAACACGGCGCTGGTCGGCGTCACGTTGGTCGGTCAGGCGGTGACCTACAGCCCGCCGCTCACGCCGCTCGGCCTCGTGGCCAGCAACGCGATGGTGCTGGGGCTCGGACTGTAGGCCAGCTGCGCGCGTTCGCGATCGACCTGCGCATTCCGTCGCCCCGATCGTCGGCGAGGACGAGCGGATGGTGTCAACTCGCACGGTGCCGAGCGCGACGTTCGCCGCCCCGACTCTCCCTGCATCCGCATGACTCGCGTCGTGGCTTCCGACCATGGCTGAAACCGTGCACGTGCTCGCGCTGTTGTCGGTGGCCTTGGCGCTGACCTCCTGTGCTGCGACGTCACGGCTTGCACCCGTCGCCGGTCCCTGGCCCCTCGTCTACGCCGAAGACTTTGCGACGCCGGATGGCCTCGCGGGATTCGCGTTCACCGACCCTGCTTCGTGGAGGTGGTCCGATGTCCATGGAAGGGCATCGCTCACTCTGCTCGGTGGCAGTCGCTACGAGCCGCCGTTCCGGTCGCCGACGAGCATCGCGTTGGTTCCGGATCTCGAGGTGGCCGACTTCGATCTCGAAGTGGACCTGCTGCAGACCGGCCGGGACTACGCTCATCGCGATCTGTGCCTCTTCTTCGGCTGGCAGTCGCCGACGCGCTTCTACTACGTGCATCTCGCCACGACGCCGGACGCGAACGCGCACAACGTCTTCCGCGTCGCCGACGCACCGCGCACCAACCTCGCGCCAGTGGCGGCGCGAGGCGTCGACTGGGGCACGAGCTGGCACCACGTTCGCCTCGAACGGCGCGCCGCCGCCGGCACGATCCGGCTCTTCTGGGATCGCGCCGCCGAGCCAATCCTCACGGCGGCATGCACGGCCTTCGACTGGGGCAGGATCGGCCTCGGTTCCTTCGACGACTCGGGCTGCATGACGTCGATTCGGGTCTGGGCGCCCGCAAGGCGATCCGTGCGCGAAGCGCAGCCGTTCCCGCCGATGCCGCGCGCCGCCGCCAGCAGCCGACGCTCCCCACCGACCGCGACGGCACAGCAAGACGTCCGTCAGGCAAGCCCGGCGCAGTAGCTCGGCCCACGGATACCGCAGGCCACCCCGTCGCGCAGGCCCGGGATGCGGCTCCCCTCGCTGCCGCAGCTCGGCGGACCAATCGCGGCCGCCTGCAGATGCCGGCCGATCAGCGCCGCCTCCCTGTTCAGCCGGCTGTACCCCGCTAACCTGCCAACAATCGGCACAATCTCCCTCCCCGACACCGTTTCACCATGGCTCCACACCCGACCCTCCGTCTGCTTCTCCTCGCGTCGCTCACAGGTGGCCTCTCGGCGCAGAACGTGACCCTGCCCGACTACCACTACTTGATGGAGAACCTCACCCAACTCGGCAACACGGGATCCACCCTCTGGTGGCAAGCCGCGTCGACCAGCCGCTTCCAGGTCCTCTACGAGGCGAGCCACTTCCTCGGTGCCGGCGTCACGGGCCCGGTGGTGATCACCAAGATCAAGTTCCGCGGCGAGGACGGCGAGAAGAACCTGGGCGGCCAGTCCTACGCCGGCGTGCTCGTCGAGCTCGGCTCGACCAATCTGGCGGCCTCGGCGCTCAGCGACATCTTCGCGACCAATCGCGCGCCCGCGCTGCCGAACACCACGACGATGGGGTTGCCCGGCACCACGACCGTCATCGTCGCGCCTTCGGTCGGGTCGATTCCGAACAACTGGAACATCGAGCTCGACCTCCTCGCGATGGGCAATGCGTTCCTCTACGACCCGACCGGCGTCGAGCCGAACCTGCTCATCGACATCGACATGCCGAACGCGCCGAGCAACCCGGCGCCGCTCGGCATGATCCCGATCAGCAACACGACCGGCACTGCGGCGCAGATCCGCGGCAAGGGTTGCACGTCGGCGGGCGGCGGCGCCACGATGGGCGCGTTGAACCCGAACCCGGTGATCGTCGGCGTCGAGTTCTCCGGCGCCGGCGGCTACGCGACCGTGATCCCGGCGACGAACGAGTTCTACGGCGGCGCGTGCGGCGGCTCGGCCGTCAGTTTCTACCAGGCCTTCGTGAACGGACAGGCGTTCGACCTCGGCGCCGGCCTGACGCTGACGCCGGACAACCCGACGACGCCGAACTACTACACCGTGACCGCTGGCGCCCCCGCGCCCGACACGACGCAGGTCAACCCCGTTCCGAACCAGACCGCGGACGACGGGGTCTACAGCCACCCGCTCGGCTTCACGTTCAACTACCCGACTGGATCGACGTCGACGATCGTCGCCAGCACCAATGGCTTCGTCTGGCTCGACCCGGCGCAGACCGAGAGCGCGTTCGCCGCGGTGGTCTCGCGTCTTCTCGGGGACCCTGCCGCGGCGACGGCGACGCCGCCCTACAGCGGCGCCCGGTTGGCGATCATGTGGAAGGACCTCAACATGCTGCGCAACGCGACGATCAACCCCGCCGCCGGCCTGCACGTGTTGACCAACACGTCGGGCGGCCCAGGCAACGCCGTCTGCTACGTGACCTGGTGGGACATCGGCGAGTTCAACGTGGTCGGCGGCGTCGCCGCCGGCCACACCCAGTGGACGTTCCAGATGGCGTTGTTCGAAGCGACCGGCGTCGTGCAGTACCGCTACGGCAACGTGCCCCAGTACGCGACGGCGTCGACCGTGACCGCCGGCTGCAACTCGACGATCGTCGGCTTCTCGCCGGGCCGCATCGGCGGCGCGACCGGCACCAACGCAAAGGACCCGCAGAGCCGCGACCTGTCGCTCGAGGTCCCGTTCGCGACCAAGCCGGAAGGCGCGCTCGGCAACATCGGCCAACGCGCCGTCGCCACGCCGAACGCCGGCGGCGTGCAGTACGGCGGGCGCCTGTACGCCGGGCAGACGCTGACTTGGAACGCGGTCAACGTGCCGCCCGGCACGATCCTCGGCGCGCAGCTGATCGACGTCGGCAGCTACCGCCCCGGCTTGCAGTTGCCGGGCATCACCGCGCCCGGCTGCATGTTGAGCACGACGGCGGGTGCTTTGCTGTGGGAGCTGTTCGTGCTGCCGAGCGGGACCGCGACCGGCACCGTTCCGTTCGTCGTGCCGCCCGGCTTCCTGGGCGTCGAGATCTACGCGCAGTTCGTCGTGCTCGACGGGCTGTTCGGCGGCCCCAACCTGATCACGGCCTCGAGCAACGCGGTCAAGCACATCATCGGCCTCAACTGAGCACCGGCTCGGCTCGCACCTGCACACGAGCGTGCGGATGGCACGCGCTGGCGCGTTTGCACTCGCTACCTGCGTGTCACAGCCGGCCCCGTTGCGCCAGTCGGCGCCGCTGCCGCCGTCCCCGCCGTTGTCCCTTCCCTCGCCGCCGTGGCACGCGGCGCCGGCTGGTTCTCGATGCGCCGCAGCGCCGGCTGCAGCTCGGCCAGGGTCTTCTCCGCCCTGCGCGCGCGCGCGCGCAGCAAGATCCCCTTGACTGGCGGGAGCAGCTTCCACGTCATCAGGAACGCCCCCTTCCACGTCGGCGTGTAGAGCTCCCCCGTCGGCGAAAGCCGCAGGTAGCCCGGCTCGATCTGGCTCGTCATCTCCCGCACCATCGCCTCGCGCAGCAGTGCGTCCCAGCCGTCCTGGCGCGGCAGCGGCTTCTTCCTGCCACTCGCGCGTTGCACCAGAGCCTGGTGGATCCGGTACAGCAGCGCGCAATCCTGCACCTGGGGGAACTGCGTCATCACGCGCCACTCCGGCTCCCGATACACCGACAGCTCCGCCGTGTTGTTGGTCGAGACCGACCGGCCGTCGGTGAACCCGTTGCTGAACTCCAGGTACGCCGTCCGCAGCCGCGTGACTCCGCGCACGTCCACGTACGCCGCCACCGCGATCGCCGCGTCCTGGGTCGCCTGGTTCTCGAAGGCCGCGAGGAGAATCGTTGTGTTCGGCATGAATCCGGAGAGCGCGAGCCTCGTTGCCTCGACGAAGCCATCGCCCGACAGGGCCTTGCCCACCGCCTCGAAGTGACGGGCCGCCTCCGGCGGAGACCTGTCCGGATGCAGCGGCTCGAACACGGGAGCCGCCTTCTGCTTCATGGTGAACCGGACGAGTAGGGGTGCACCGACGTAGATGAGAGCAACGATCGCGAGCAGCAGCCCGAACAAGCCGTCGAAGTCCATGCCCCCATATCGAAGGGGAGACCGGCGTGGCTGAACGGTCCGCTCACCGCCTGGGGCTGCGCCTCGCAGCCGCGGTGGCGCCGGCCTTTCACGGAAATCCTTCTTGCAGCCGTTCTGCACCGCCGCCGAGCAGGAAGCCCAACGAGCGCCCCGAGCGTGTTATTGGAACGGCACGACCAGGGTGTCGACCAGCGGCCGTTCGCCGGTGAACAAGCTGGCCTGCAGGACGATCCTGAATTGCAGGAAGCGGTTGCCGTCGGCTACGTCGGGCGAGGACGACCACGCCGTCGGCGACGTGCCGGTGGCCGTCGCGGCGCCGCGGTACATCACCTGCACGCTGGTCCCGGCCGGCAGCGACAGCGCGACGATCGGCGCCCCATAGTCGGGCGCCGCGGCCAAGGTGTCGAGCCACGGCGACTGACACCAGGTCTCCACGCGCGTGAACTCGAGCTCGAGTTCGTGCATGGCGCAGTCACCGGGCGCGAACAGCGCCGATGTCGCGACTGGAGTCTGACTCGGCACGATGAAGGCCGTCGGCGTGCCGTTCGCGTGCACACGCGCGAACGGAGCGTTGGTGCTCTGCACCATGATCCGCACGACGCCCCCGTTTACGCCGGTCGCGGTGCTGGGGCCGACGCGGAACTCGAGCAGCAGGCTCGACACGCCGTCGTAGCGGAATGGCGTGACGACGGGGTAGGGCATGTAGCCGCCGGGCAGCTGACTGGCCGGGTCCACGATGTAACCGCCCGAGTACATGACCTGCGGCGCCGCGCCGGGGATCGTGTTGTTGGCGAAGGTCAGATCGAGGCCGGACAACGGCGCGACGGGCAAACTGGACCAAGGATCCACCGAGTAGTTGGGCACCACGGGGGTGTGGCCCGCGCGTAGTTCGAACAGCGAGTGCACGTCGAACTGCACGGGTTGACCCGGAGACGCCTTCCAGCGAACTCCGGTCAACAACTCGGGCTCCCCCGTCGCACCGACGTCCTGCGTGCGGAACACCATCTGCTCGCGACAGCCGTACGGGATCAGCGGCGCCTGGATCGCTGCAGGGAGCACTACGCCCTGCGGATCGATCGTGCTGTGCGTGCGCACCTGGACGGGTCCGCCGCGGATGTGTCCCGCGACGTCGCCCGCGAAGGTGCCCGTGAATCCCTGGGATGTCGCATTGAGGAAGTCCGCGACCACCGCGCCGGTGCCCCCATGGAACGCCGTGCTCTCGCCATTGCTGACCCGGAACAGCCCATTCGGTGACGTCAAGTCGATCACCACGGCCTGGCCGTAGACCACCAACCCGGACAGGCCGGGCAGCAGCGGCAACGAATAGCTGCTGGCGAACGTGCCGCTCGACGACAGCAGTCCCGCGCTCAGCGCGACCGTCGCCGCCGACAGGTCGAGATAGAACCGCTCCCCGAGGACGTCGACCGGACCGCCAGCGAGGTCGACGAACACGCCGAAGGGCGCGTTGGCCGGGCCGAGGAGGTTGTAACTCACGGTCGCGCCCGTCGATTGGACGCGGACAGCCGGATCCATGTGCAGTACCTGCGTGCGCGGGAGTGCGGCGAACGTGACGCAGCAGACGATCAGGGACAAGGTTTTCATGGCGCCTCGAAGGGATGGAACGCGGGCAATAGCGCGCGCCCAGTGCGAAGTCACACTGTGAGCGGATCCGAACGGCGGCGTGGCAGATCGCGGGCCCGTGTGTCCACGAGGGGAACCATGCGACTTGCCCGCTCCGTCGCGTTCGCGCTGTTCGTACCTGCCTCGGCCCTGCCGCAGGACACGCCCGCCGGCATGCCGCCGCCCGTCGTGCTGCGCGTCCAGGTGCTCGGCCCCGCGGGCTGGCGCGCGCGGCTCGGGCCCACGAATCTCGGCACGATGCTCGCGACGGAAGCCGCGGAACGCATCTGGCGCCGGTACGCGGACGCGGTCGACGGGGCGATGCGCGGCGCGCAAGGCGACGCCGCGGCGTTCGCGCGCGCGAGGCATGCTGCCGCAAGCGCCGAGGGGCACGGGCGCGTCGATGCGTCGGTTCTGCTCGGCCGCCATCTGCCCGGCATGCTCGGGCTGCTCGGCACCGCGACGAGCCTGCGGCTGCCGCGCCCGGCCGCGGTCGCTGCCGAAGCGGAAGCGTGGTTGCCCCTGCTCGCCAGGCACGGCATGTCGGTCGCGACGAGGACGTGCAGCGCGACCGCGACGAGCTGGAGCCAGCGCGTGCTGTGGTGAACGCTGTTTCCGCTCCGGCCGGAGTGCATCACCATCACCTTCGGGCTAGCCTTCGCCGCGCCGATGCCGCTCTTCAAACGCATCCTCGTGGCCAACCGCGGCGAGATCGCGCTGCGCGTGATCCGCACCGCCCAGGAAATGGGTATCGAGACCGTGGCCGTCTACTCCGACGCGGACCGCACCGCGATGCACGTGCGCCGCGCGACGCACGCCGTGCACCTCGGCGGCAGCAGGCCTGCCGAGAGCTACCTCGACATCGGCAAGGTGGTCGATGCGGCGAAACGGACCGGGTGTGACGCGCTGCACCCCGGCTACGGCTTCCTGAGCGAGAACGAGGATGCAGCGCAGGCCTGCATCGACCACCGCATCGAGTTCCTCGGTCCGCCGCCGAGCGCGATCCGGTCGATGGGGGACAAGGTCGAGGCGCGCAAGATCGCGATGAAGGCCGGGGCCCCGATCGTGCCGGGTCTGCAAGAAGAGGTCGACGAGAAGCGCCTCGTCGCCGCCGCGAAGCAGGTCGGCTACCCCGTGATGCTGAAGGCCGCGGCCGGCGGCGGTGGCAAGGGCATCCGCATCGTGCGCGAAGACAAGCAGCTGCTCGAGGCGTTCCATCTCGCGCGCGCCGAAGCGAAGAGCGCGTTCGGCGACGACCGCATCTACCTCGAGAAGTTCGTGACGAGACCGCGCCACGTCGAGATCCAGGTCATGGCCGACAAGCTCGGCAACGTCGTGCACTACGGCGAACGCGAGTGTTCGGTGCAGCGCCGCCATCAGAAGCTCGTCGAGGAGTCACCGTGCATGGCACTGACACCCGAGATGCGCGCGCAGATGGGCAAGGCCGCGTGCGACCTCGCGCGCGCGGTCGGCTACGTCGGCGCCGGCACGGTCGAGTTCCTCTACTCGGAGGGCAAGTTCTACTTCCTCGAGATGAATACGCGGTTGCAGGTCGAGCATCCCGTGACCGAGATGAGGTTCCAGGTCGATCTCGTGCGCGAGCAGATCCGCGTCGGCGCGGGCGAGAAGCTGGCACCGGTGCCCGAGCCGCGCGGCCACGCGATCGAGGTGCGCGTCAACGCCGAGGATCCGAACAGCTTCTTCCCGTCGCTGGGCAGGATCTCGCGCATGACGATGCCCGGCGGACCCGGAGTGCGGCTCGACAGCGCGCTCTATCGCGGCATGGAAGTGACGCCGTATTACGACAGCATGCTCGCGAAGCTCGTCGTGCACGGTGCCGACCGCGAGCAGGCGATCGCGCGGTGCAAACGCGCCCTGCGCGAGATGCGCATCGTCGGCGTGTCGACGTCGTTGCCCACAGCACTCAGGGCGCTGCAGAGCGCAGAGTTCGCGAGCGGCGACTACGACACGGGCATCCTCGAACGCATCGAACGCAAGCCGCCATCGGCGCAGCGCGAGCTCGCGATGCTCGCCGCGGCCGCCGCGCGGTTCCTCGTCGCCGAACGGGCTGGTGCCAGTTCCGAGGCCCGCGAGGCCGGTGAGACGGCGCCGCCCTGGGCCGTGTTCGGACGCGCGGAACGGCTGCGGAGGACCACGCCGTGAAATACACGACGAAGTTCGACGGCGAAGAGCGCTGCTTCCAGATCGAGCGCCACGCGGGCGTGCTGACCGCGCGCATCGGCGACAAGACGTTCGGACTCGAGCTCGCGCTGGTCGGCGACGGCGCGACGTTCTCGCTGCTCGTCGATAGCCGCAGCTACGACGTCGTCGCCGACGTGCAGCGCGAGCAGGTGACCGTGCAGATGTTGGGCGAGCAGTTCGTCGTGCACGTCGAGGACGAACGCGAGCGCGCGGCCCATGCGGTGGCTGGCCACAAGAAGGGCGGCAAGCGCGAGCTTCGCGCCGCGATGCCCGGCATCGTCGTCGACGTGAGGGTCGCCGTCGGCGATGGCGCCGAGGAAGGGCAGACTCTCGTCGTGCTCGAAGCGATGAAGATGCAGAACCCGCTCACGGCCGAGGCGCCCGGCAAGGTGACGCGCATCCTCTGCAAGAAGGGCGAAGCCGTGGCCGCGGGGGCCCTATTGCTCGAGCTCGAGTGATGCGCACCGCCCGGGCCGCCGTGTTTCCCGCACCCGACCGACCGGTCGAGCTGCGCGAGTTCCCGTTGCCCGAACTGGCCGTCGGCGAAGCGCTGCTCCGGGTCGAATGCAGCGAAGTGTGTGGCACCGACGTGCACCTCCATCGCGGCAAGCTGGCCGGCGTGCCATACCCGCTGATCCCGGGTCATGTGAGCGCCGGTACGCTCGCGGCCGTGCGCGGCGACGTGCGCGACGTCGACGGCGTTCTGCTGCAGGAGGGCGACGTCGTCACGTTCCTCGACGTGCACCGCACCTGCCACCGCTGCTGGTACTGCCTCGTCGCGAAGGCGAGCACGCGCTGTCCGGAGCGCAAGGTCTACGGCATCACCTACGGCGCGGCCGATGGCCTCTGCGGCGGTTGGGCCGACCACGTGCACCTGTTCGCTGGCACCCGGATCATCCGGCTCGAACGCACGACCCCGCGCGAGTTCCTGCGCGGTGGCTGTTCGCTGCCGACGGCGCTGCATGGTCTGCAACGCGCCGAGGTGCAGCTCGGCGACGCCGTGCTCGTGCTCGGCATCGGCCCGGTCGGGCTGTCGTGCATCGCGTTGGCTCGCGCTGCCGGGGCCGGCAGCGTGCTCGCGATCGGTGGTCCGGCTGGCCGTCTGCCGGCCGCGTCGGCGATGGGGGCCGATGCCGTGCTCGACTTCACGACGTTGTCACCGCCGGAGCGAGCAGCGTGGGTGCGCGAGCGAACGCACGGCCGCGGTGCCGATGTCGTGCTCGAGGCGACCGGTGCACCCGAGGCCGTCGTGCAGGCCATGCGGTGTGCGCGCGATGCGGGCCGGGTCGTCGTGCTGGGGCAGTACACGGACCACGGCGACGTGGAGTGGAATCCGCACGCGGACCTCAACAAGAAGCATCTCGACGTGCGCGGCTGTTGGGGCAGCGACTACTCGCACTTCCATCGCGCAGTGCAGGTGGCCGGGCACGCGCGGCTCGGACAGCCCTGGCGTTCGCTGCCCGTGCGCGAGTACGCGCTGCACGAGGCAGCCCTGGCCTTGGCTGCCGTGGAGAAGGGCGAAGTCGTGAAGGCGCTCGTGACTCCGTAGGCGGTCACTGGCCCACGACGTAGAGCCTCGCGTCGTTGATCGCGAAGCAGAGGCCGTCCATGCCGATGATCGTCGGCGTGTAGGCCTCGCCGATGCCCGTCGTCAGCGTCAACCCTTGCGACAGCGTGTTGGTCGGCAGGTGCCAGCGATAGGCGCGGCCGTCCTCGCAGTTCACGATCGCCGACTGGCCGCGCACGTCGATGGCGGCGGTGTTGATGCACCACTCGCGCACGCCGCCGGGAAACGCCGGGTCGGGGGTCGGCGCCAGTACGTCGATCACCTTGTTCATCACCGTTGCCCCGGTGATCGGATCGACCATCGACGCGTGCGGGTCGAAGACACCGAGCCGGTTGAGGCCGTCGCCGCCGCCCTGCCAGTAGTTGTTGTACTTCGTGAGCACGAGGTAGCTCGACGTTCCCGTGTACTGCGGCACCATCGAGCGCGGCACGATCGCGGCGGTGTCGTCCCAGCCGAACGGGCCCGACAGCAGCGACGTGGTGAGGTTCGCGTCGAAGTGGCGCAGCCAGCCGCGCAGGTGGTTGGCGCCGAACGGATTCTCGAGCACGCCGATGTAGACCTCGCCGTCCGGGCCGATCGTCGGCGACGCCGTGCCGTCGTCGTGGAGGAACGCATCGTTGCTCGGCACGGCGACGTCCTTGAGCCGCACGCGTGCCTGCATCGCCAGCGTCGTGGCGTCGAGCTTCAGCAGGTAGCCGCCGCTTGCGCCCGAGGTGTTGCTGCTGTTGACGGTGACGTAGAGCGACGCGCCGTTCGCGGTGATCGCCGGGGCGCAGTTGTAGACGACCTTCTGGATGCTCGGGTCGGCGGCCGCGGTGCTTGCGCCGACCCACGACCCGACGCCGTTTCGGTCGATGCGCGCGATGCCGCTCTGCAGCGCGATCGGCAGCGTGCCGGAGGCCCTGAAGCCGAAGAGCAGGTTGCCGTTGGCGTCCGCCGTGATCGGCGTGGTGATCTGCACGCCAGCGTCGAACGCCGCCTGGTTGGCCTGGTAGGTGGCGAGCCCGTAGAACACGAGCCGCGCGACGGGACTCGTCGGCGAGTCGGCGTTGGCGCGCAGCAGGATCGTGCCGCCAGCCGCGGGGATCGCCAGCTGGTTGAGCGGCGTCAGCGCCGAGCCACAGCTCGGCACCCAGTTGTGCGGCGGCAGCAGGTAGTCGGTCGTCTGCGTCCACTGCAGGGCGCCGTTTGCCGGCGCGCGGCACTCGACCTGGAAACCGCCGGAGGCACCGGTCTTCACCGTCACGAGCACGAAGCCCCCGGCGGTGAACAGCGGCGTGCCGTAGTGGATCAGCAGGTAGGTGCCGGTGTACTGCGGCTGCAGGTCGACCGGTGTCGACCAGCGGATCTGGTTCAGGGGCTGGGACCCGGTCGTCACCTGCGCCGTGTGCGCGGGATCGCGACCGTAGCCGGCCCAGAACGGCGGTGCGGGCGAGAACTGGTACTTCTGGGCGGTGAGCGTCGCGGCGGCAGCGGCGGCAACCAGGGTGCAGCGAACCAGAGTGTGGTGCATTGGGAGCTCGATGAGGCGGGGAATCAGTAGACGATGAATCGCAGTGCGTTCGACGTGACGAGGCTCTGCGGGCCGGCGGGGTCGTACGCGACCCATTGCAGCCAGTAGGTGCCGGCGACCGTGGCGCTGGCCGGAACGTGGAACACGGCGGTCGCGTAGCCGCTGGCTCCGGCCGGCTGCGACAGACCGGTCGGCAGGATCTGCAGCGCGGGCGTCAAAGCGAGGTGCACGTTCTGGCCGAGCACGGGCTGGGACACCGGCGATCCCGCGACGTCGAGTGCGAGGAACGTGAACAGATTGGCGGCCAGGGAGTCGACGCCGACCCCGAACGCGGCGTTGCCGCGGAACGCGGGGCCGAGCCCTTCCGCGCGCAGGGCCAGGCCGCTGGTGCCGGCGGTGCCAGTCCCGAACTCAGCGAGTGCGAGCGGGCCTTCGCTCCAGAGGAGCGGGCGGTCGAACGGCGGCAGGCCGTTCACGAGGCGCGGGTCGGTGAGCGCGTTCATGAGCGCCTGCAGCTGCAGGCTGTCGGAGACGAAGATGTGGCCGTTGATCGCGTCGACGAGCGGATCGCGGTTGTCGGCGAAGTCGCCGCCGCGGGCGTAGAAGTCGACGACCTGGCCGAGGGTCTGTTGGCTGCCGTTGTGGAACCAGCTGCCGCGCAGCGCGACGTTGCGCAGGCCGGGCACGCGGAAGCGGCCGCGGTCGGCGGGGGCCCCCGTGATCGCGACGCGCCCCGGGTCCTCGGCCACGGGCCGCACGCCGATGTTGCGGAAGTCGTCGAGAACCGGCCCGGTCGCGAGCACCGCGGGATCGAGGTCGGTGTGACAGGGAGCACAGAGCGTCTGGAAGCGCAGTAGTCCGAGCGACTGCATCGCCGTCAGCGTGCCCAGACCTCCGAGGTAGAGATCGAACGGCGACTGGTCGCTGATCAGTGAGCGTTCGTACGCCGCGATCGCGAAGATGATGCGCACCGGCGTCACCCCGGGCGAGCCGAACACGCGCGCGAACAAAGCATCGTAGGTGTCGTTGGCGAGGAACTGCTGCAGCGCTGCCGGCACCTGCGTCGCGAGCTGCAGCGGCACCATCGCCGGCAGCTCGTTGGCGATGTCGATCCAGGTGCGGCCGAGATGCGCCATCTCGGTCGTGCTGACCGGCGGTCCCGCGATCTGGCTCTCGAGCGCACCGCCCGAGGGCAACACGATGGCGGCACTCACCGGGTCGCGGAACACGCCGTCGGCGCGGCCGTCGACGAACAGCTTCGTCGCGTAGGCAGCGTTGACGACCGAGGGGGCGCGGCGGTTCGTCACCTGCACCTGCACGCCGAACAGCGGGCTCGCGGCCAGCTCCCCGGTCGCGAGGTGCCGCGCGACTCCGGGCGAGCCGTGCACGTCGTCGTCGGTGCCGAAGAGCCCGTCCGCTCCGGGATGCAGCGACGTCGGACTGCGTGGGTCGGCGCCGCCGGACTCAGGCACGTGGCAGGTGCCGCACGCGACCGAACGCGACGACGACAGTTGTTCGTCCCAGAACAGCGCCTTGCCGAGCAGGACCTTGTCGGCCGTCGTCGGATTGCCCGGCGGCACCGGCGGCGGCGGCAGGATCGACTGCGCGAAGAGCGTGCTCGGCAGCAGGACGGCAAGGCAGGGACGGAACATCGGGACGGCTCAGGAAGAGGACCCGGGCCAGCATACCAGCCGGAGCCATCGGCGCGGCCGCTGCTGCCGGCCACCGTCAAGCGCGGGCGCGAGCATCCTGAGCCTGCGCGCATTCTGCGCACAGGCACGCGCGGCCCACTGCGTGCGGGGGCACTCGCGAGAGGACCTCGGGGGCGATCTTCACGTTGCTGCACCAGCAGGTTGCGCACGCACTGGCACAACCCTCCTGGGCCATGGCGCAGCCGTTCTTGCGCCCGCAGAGCGGGCACACGGAAGGATCGTGAGCGCGAGTCATCGCGACAAGACTACTGGCGGAGCGCCGCCGCGTCTCAGCTTCGTCTGCCCGAGCCTGGCGATGGCGCCGCGGCACCTACAGCATGCCGATCGTCAGCACCAACGAGTTCGTCGCGGTGACCGCGAGGATGTTGCCGAACGCATCGAGCTGCAGCGGCACGAGCTGCTGGTGGAACACCTGGCCGGCGAGGCCGGGTTGAGCCGGGATCGCGATCTGCGTCTGCACGGCGCCGGCGATCGGCACGTGCAGGTAGAGCACGTCGGGGGTCACGAGCAACGAGCAGCCCGCCACGCCTTGCGGCAGGATCGACGGCAAGGCGATCGCCGTCTGGCCGAAGCCGAGCACCCCGACCGCGAGAGCATTCGGCAGGAAGCCCATCGCCGAAGAACGGAAGGTCGAGCCGATCCACGGTCGGTTCGTGGGGGTGAGCAACATACCGCTGCCGGTTCCCGTGCAGCCAGCGCCAGCGGACACGGCGGTCGCGGGGCAAGTCGTTGCGCGCCAGGCCAGGTGGGAGGCGACGGCGCCGTCGACGATGGTGAACTCGCCGCCTGCCACGACCGTGCCGTCGGGCTGCACGGCCAGCGCGAACACCGGGCGGTTCATTCCCGAACCCAGCGGCGACCAGGCCGTGCCGTTCCAGCGGGCGATGCAATTCGCGCCGAGCCCGCCCGCGGTGCTGAACCAACCGCCAGCGACGAGGTCGCCGTTCGGCAGCGCAGCCATGGCGACGACGTCGCTGTTGACTCCTGCACCGAGAGCCGACCACGTCGTGCCGTCCCAACGCGCGATGTTGGCGACCGGCGTGCTGCCCGCGACGGTGAACCTGCCACCAGCGACGAGATCGCCGTTGGGCAGCGTCGCCAACTCGATGACGCTGCCGTTCATGCCGGTGCCGATCGGATACCAGTTCGTGCCGTCCCAGCGCGCGATGAAGGCGGCGATGACGCCGCCCGCGGTGGTGAAGTTGCCGCCGGCCACGACGTCACCATTGGGCAGCGTCGTCAACGCCAGGATGTCCACGTTCATCCCCGATCCGAGCGGCGACCAGCTCGTGCCGTTCCAGCGGGCGACGCGGTTCACCACGATGCCGCCCGCGGTGGTGAAGACGCCACCGGCCACCACATCGCCATTGGCCAGTGTCGTCAGTGCCTCCACTGCTCCGTTGGTGCCCGAGCCAAGCGAGCTCCACGTGCTGCCGTCCCAGCGCGCGATGTAGGATGCGCTCGAGCCGCCCGCGGTGGCGAACACCCCACCGGCCACGAGACCGCCGCCCGGCAGCGGCGTCACCGCCAGCACAGCGTCGTTCACGCCGGTGCCCAGTGCCGACCAGGTCGTGCCGTCCCAGCGGGCGAGGCGGTTGGCAGCGACGCCACCGGCGTTCGTGAAGACGCCGGCGATCACGAGTGCGCCGTCGGGCAGCGAGGCCAGGGCCCGCACGTCGCCTCCTGTCCCCGCGCCGAGCGCCGACCAGTTGGCGCCGTTCCACGAAGCGAGAAAGGCGGCGTAGCTGCCTCCCGCCTGCGTGAAGTTGCCCCCGGCGACGAGTCCTCCGTTCGCCAGCGACGTGAGCGCGTACACGTCCCCGGCCAAGCCCGCGCCGAATGGCGACCAGGTGGAACCGTTCCAGCGCGCGATGCCCGCCGCTGGGAAAGTGCCAGCCACTTGGAAACGACCTGCGGCGACGAGGTCGCCATTGGCCAGGGTCGCGAAGGCGAAGACGTCGCCGTTCGTGCCCGCGCCCAACGCGGACCACGATGAGCCATTCCAGCGCGCGATGTTGTTGGCACTCACACCACCAGCGGCGCTGAACCAACCACCCGCAACGACATCACCGTTCGGCAGCGTCGCCAGGGCGCCCACGGAGGGGCCGGAGGAGATCGACATCCCCGAACCGAGCGCCGACCAGCTGGTGCCGTCCCAGCTCGCGATGCGATTGGCAGCGCCACCGCCCGCCGTCGTGAAATAGCCGCCGGCGACGAGATCCCCGTTGGGTCGCACGGTCAGCGCCTCGACGATGTCGTTCACGCCGGCGCCGAGTGGCGACCACGCCGTGCCGTCCCACCGAGCGATGCGACTCGTGCTCGCGCCGCCCGCCGAGGTGCCGCCCGCGGCGACCAGGTCGCCGTTCGGCAGCACGGCCAGCGCATGGACCGCCGCCAGCGGCGCCGCGCCGAGTGCAGACCACGCCGTGCCATCCCAGCGTGCGACCTTGTTGGCGCTGACGCCGCCGGCCGTGGAGAAGACACCACCGGCAACGAGGTCGCCGTTGGCCAACACGGCCACGTCCCACACTTCACCGTTCATCCCCAAACCGAGCGGGTACCAGGCGCCCGTCACCGGTTCGTAGGCCGCGATACGGCTTGCGAGCACGCTGCCGGCGATCGTGAACTCGCCGGCGACGACGAGCATGGTCGGGGTGGGGCCAGGGCCGTCCGGGTCCCACGTGCACGTCGCGCGCACCCAACCGTTGGTGCCGGGCAACCCTTGTCCCGGCAGCCACAGCGTCGTGCACTGTGCCGCGGCATCGATCGACAGGGCCGCGGTCACGAACAGGCCGAACATGAGGCGGTGCGGCCGCCGGTGGTTTGCATGAGTCATGGTCGTCACGTGTTGCTGCGCCCGCAGGAGCGGGCGTTTCTCGGGGTCGTGAGCACGAGTCACGGCGACAAGACTACTGCCAGCCCCGCCGCGTCTCAGCCCTTCATCTGCTTGAGCTTGGCGATGGCGCCGAGCACGTTCTTGCTGCTCGTGGCGCGCTTGCCGGTCTGGTACTCGCCCGTTGCGGTCGGCGTCACGCCAGCGGCACCGGCAGCGGGAGCGGCCGGTGGCGGAGAGCTCGGCGTGGGTGCGGTCGGCTGAGGCGCCGCCGACGCGGGTCCCAACCAGGTGGGTGCAGGCGCCTCGGCGCGCACGGCCCCGTTCCTGACCGCAGCCTGGACCTGCGCCACGGACTTCGCGAGGCCCGTGATCTCGCGCTGGACCTCGCGGATCTGGGACGCGAGCTCGGCGATGCTGTCCTCGCGCATCTTCTGGATGCCGTCCGCGAGACGCGCGGTCGCTTTGTCGAGGCGGTCCTGCAGCTGGGCCACGACCTTCTCGACGTCGGGGCCGCGCAGCAGCTCCTGCACGTCTTCGCGCGCCTTCTTGGTGGCCTCCTCGATGCGCTGCAGTCTCTTGTTGGAGTCGTTGTTCTCGATCTTCTCCATCGCCGCGCCGACGCTGGACTCGATGCGCTGCAGTCGCTTGCTGGAATCGTTGTTCTCGATCTTCTCCAACGCGGCGCCGAAGGTGGACTCGAGGCGCCCGATCTGCTTCTGCAGGGGCTCGAGCGCGCGATCCGACTTCTCTTCGAGGCTCGCGATCTTCGCGGTGGCCTTGGTCAACGAGGCCAGCAGCTCGGGCGAGATCGCGGGCTTCTGCGTGTCGTGGGCTCGCAGCTGCTGCTCGATGCGCGCGAGCGCCTTGTTCGCCGCTTCTCCGCCCGCCTCGACCGCAGTCTTCACCACGGCGAGACTGCTGTACAGCTCGGCACCCTGCCCAGTGATCTCCATCAGGGGCTTGCCATACATCTTCATGGCCTTCGTCAGGTTGTTGATCTTCTCGTCCTGACGTTGCAGCGCGCGGTTGACCTGCTGCAGGTCGTCTGCGGCGAGCGGCAGACCGCCCTGGCGGTGTGCGTCGGCGAGGCTTTGCAGGCTCAGCGTGATCTGCAGCAGTGCTTCGTTGTCGATGCTGCTCAGCACCTCCGTGGCCTCGCGTCGACTGTGCTGGGCCACGACGCGGCGATGCGTGACGCTCGCTGCGAACAGGACCGCGCCCAACAACATGAGGCTCTGCGGCGAAAAGCCTTTGACGTCCTGTTGGGTGGCGATCAGGACGGAGGATCCCACGACGAGCACGACACCGAGCAGCATCATGACGACACCGGCAACGTCCCCCGACGGTGGCCGGGTCCCGACTTCAGGTTGTGCCTGGGGCGCCTCGTCCTCGTCCGCGGTGACCTCGGGCTCGACGTCCGCGTCCTCGATGAGGCCAGTGGGCTCGTCCAGCTCGCCGTTCTCCGCTTCGTATTGCTGCGACTCGGCCGGGTCCACGTCGGGCTCGACGGTGCTCTCGTCGAGGAAACGCGGGAGGTTAGCGTTCGTCCGGTTGTCGAGCGGTCTCTTCATCGGGCTCAGCGGCAGTCCACATCGATCGGCACTTGGGCGCCACGAGATGAAGCAACGCGTGTTGCAAAGTGCGGCACCGTCCCCGAAAAGCTCGTGTCAAGGATGACTCGCAAGCTCAAAGGCATCGCCGCTGCTCCCGGTGTCGCGATCGCGCCGGTCGTCCAGTTCCACACCACGCTGGACCACATCCCGA